>Ga0302116_1000038_pt1 | contig 63338 bp, 45 predicted proteins | sample AG5_SCM_MG_FD_203124 | JGI IMG/M metagenome (GOLD analysis project Ga0302116, IMG submission 203124) | Marine microbial communities from Western Arctic Ocean, Canada - AG5_SCM | ecosystem: Environmental > Aquatic > Marine > Oceanic | place: Canada: Western Arctic Ocean | collected 2017-10-01 | reverse complement strand
TCAAGTCCGGTAAGAAGCCCGGCATGACCGCGCGCGAATACATCAAGTTTGCCTCTGACCAGCGCAAGGCGATGGGCATCCTCGACGAGTCCGGCGTCGGCCGCGCGCTCGAGTCGGCGCTCGGGGAGCTCGAGGGCAAGAGCGGCAAGCCCCTGATGGTCGACGACGCGGCCGGGATGAAGGCTTTGTACTCCAAGGTCGAGGCGATCGTCGCGGCGGCGGGCCTGGATAGCGGGGATGCCAAGAAGGAGTCCATGGTTCTCGAGGCGGAGTTTGAGATTAAGAAGCTCCAGGAGGAGGTGGCCAAGAACGCGGCGGCGTGAGGACGGGTCGGAGGAGACGGTTCCGTTGAGTGTTAATCCCTGTAGCAGTATCATAAGTTGTAGAACCACGAGAGCACATTTTCTCTTATTCACGAGGTACTCGGTGTTATTACATCGCTCGCGCCGTTCACCGCCGGAAGAGTTCGTCTTTGACGATCTCCTGCAACGCGTCGATCCTATCCCCCGTCTCCGTGAACGCGGCTCTTGACTTTTCGATCTCGTCCATCGGGTCCTCGAACTCCTGCACGGCGCGTTCGTTGGCGTCGATGGCCGTCGCCGCCATCGACCGTCCCCACTTGGCGTCCTCTCGCGCCCGCGTCTTGCACCGTTCCAGGTGCGTCAGGAATTTGCTCAGGTCGATCTGATTTTCCATGGATGGCGTCGGGTCCGCGGCGTACCCACTGGTGCCGGTCATCGTCGGGGGCTTACCGTCCACGAAGACCCTCCGCAGCTCCGCGCGGATCTCGGCTACTCTACGAGCCGCATCCGCGTCGCCGTTCATCGCCGCCGCCGGGTCCTTCGTGTTGAACGACATGAGCAAGGAGTCGGCGAGGAACTCCTCGGGGAGCTGCACCTTCTCGCGATGGGCCCGCATGAGCGTGGTGGCCATGTCCTGGAGCAGCGCGACTTCCTCAGGCGGCCGCCGCTGTCTATACGCCAGGTGCACGGTGTCGAACGCGGACTGGCAGAAGTCCTGGTCCAGCCCGTCGCTCTCCAGGAACTCGCGCATGAGCTCCTCCGCCGCCGTCCCGTCGCCACACTTCTTCACCTCGAACGAAAACTCGTCGAACTTGATCCCCCGCCACGACCGGACCCCTCCGATCACCTTGGGCCACTTACCCAGACGGACAACCACCGACGTCCGCGCGGGGGTCGCGCGACCCCGCCATCCGGGGGCCGCCACAGACACCGGCGCACGCAACGCGCTCCACATTGTGCCAGAGAAATTCCTCGTGAGTTTAACAAAAGAATCAATCTGATTGCCTCGAGGACGTCTGAACACTAGAACGCTATCAGAACACTCCGCCGCCGTATCCCCGGTCGAGAGCGCCGCGATCCGGGAAATCCCTCGGACTCGGCTGTCTCCGCCGGACCAGCTCCTCGCCCGCCGCCATCCTCGCGCGCAGCTCCCGCACCGTCCCGACCCCCAACAAACCCATAGCGCGCTCCAGCTCCACGCTCAACACCTCGATGGCCTTCGCGGCGCCCTCCTCGCCGCCCGCGCAGAGGCCGTACAGGTACGGCTTACCTATCGCCACCGCGTCCGCGCCCATCGCGAGACCCTTCAATATATCCGTCCCGCGCTGCACCCCACCGTCCACGACGAGCTCGATCGGCAGGCCCGTCTTGGCGCTCGTCAGATGAGACCCGCCGCACGCCGACGACGCCGCCGCCGCCGCTTTCGAACGAACCTCCGCGTAGGTCACCTTATCCGTGAGGTCCATGCCTTGCCCCACCGCCGAACGCCACACGTCCTCCTCCGCGGTCTTCGCCTCGTTCCACGCGCGCATCCCGCCCATCGCGTCGCGAATGGACGGTAAGACGTCGATGGGCGCTGGAGCCTGTGAGTGTTAAACAAAACACGACGTCAGTATGTCTAATTGCCCGTGTGGGTATTAAAAGAAACGCACCGTCTCGAGCTGCCGGCCGCCGTGGTTACTGACCCACACCGCGTCGAACCCTCGGTCCACCGCTTTGACCGCGTCGCTCGGCCGGACCACCCCTTTGAGCGCGACCGGCCCTTCGTTCCACTCCTGGCACAGCCACTCGGCGTCGTCCCAGTCGAAGGAAGGGTCGAAGGCGTCGCGGATGAACGAGACTTGCTCGCGTCGGTCCTGTGAGAGTTAAGAGTTGCACAAAACACGACGTCAGTCACTCTAATTGCCCGTACGACGAAAATAAAAAGAAACTCACCGTCGGAAACGCCTCGTCGCTCTCCCTAGTCTCCCCGCGTGTTCCCTCCCGCGCCCGCCGTGTCCGTCCCTCCGCGGCGAGGTCCACCGCGGCGTAGGCGTACTCGGGCTTTGACAAGAAATCCCACGTCCACGCCGGTCGTTTCAGCGCCTCGTACGTCTGCCGGAGGGTGTAGTTTGGCGGGACTGTGAACCCGTTTCGTGAATCTCGTTCGCGGTTGCCGTACCAGGTGAGGTCCACGGTGAGCGCCAGGGCGTGGAAGCCGTTTTCCCGCGCCTGCGCCAGCATGTCCCGGACTAAGCTCCTGTCCTTCCAGACGTACAGCTGGAAGAGCTTCGGGTGGTGTGTGGGCAGCGCGGCGGCCACCTCGGCGGGCGCGGCTGTGCCCATCGTGGAGAGCGAATACATGGCGCCGTGTGACGCGGCGGCTCGCGCGACGCCCACCTCGCCGTCCGCGTGGAACATCTTGGATCCCGCGGTCGGGGACGTGAAGAATGGGATCTGGACGTCGCGGCCCATGACTCTGGTGGACATGTCGAGCGGCGGGGAGAGTCCCGCGAGGATCTTATAATGGAGCTCGAGCTGCGAGTACGCATCTTTGTTTCGTCGGATGGTTATCTCGTCGTCGGCGCCAGCGTCCAGGTAGTCGAAGACCATCTTGTGCGCCCTACGCTTGGCGGCGTCCCGGATGTCCGAGATGTTGATGCAGGCGTCCAAACGTCGCCTCGAGGGGTAGTCCAGCAAGGGGCGCACCACCGGGCTGAGCCACTTCCGACGATAGGGTCGTTCCGAGGATTATTCAATTGGTGAGCGGACGTCTCGGGAAGACGAACGTGGGGGGAGACGTATCGAAGGGAAAGTAGGGGACTGAGACGGGGCCGGACCAGCAAGTGGTGTACCCCGAGGGCATGCGGCGTGAGCGACATGGCGACTCCCGCCACGCTCCCGCGCGCTTCACCGAGTGAGGCTTTCGACGAACGCGTGCAGATGTATAAAGAATTGTTTGATCGTATTACTTTTCCCCAAAAACTGACCCGTCGCGCCTTGCTGCGACGCGTTCGCGTTTCGCATCTCCCCCGCACCAACACCCACCCATTTAATGAACGGTGTTGATATCTACCTCGCCGGCGATGCCTTCTTCTCCCCTTTCTTGGGATCCTCCACGGGATCCTCGAACTGCCTCTCCGACCCGAACCCGGGCTCCCCGTCCTTGACGTTTGCGAGGATAAACTTCTCAAACTTCCCAGCGTTGGCGCCGGTGTGCATGTGCACCTGCTCCTTGTTGCGGAAAAAGTAAAAAGTGGGCGTGGACTTGACCTTGAGCTCATCCCTGCAGAGCACCGTCATGTCCTTGTTCTCGTTGCCAAACACTTTAATGAACCGCGCGCCGTTGAAGCGGTCGGCGAAATCCTGGTATTTTTTGGAAAACGCCTTGCACGGCTTGCAGTAGGTGACGCCAACCATGAGCACGGTGAGCGAGTCGGTGCCGTCGGCGTCGTCCAGCACCTGCTCGTACTCGTTCATGGTGTGGATGATCTCCACGTCGCTGTTTCCGATGGAATCCTTCCACCAGGCGATGAACTCCCGCTTGTTGATGTCGCCGGTGTCCTCGTAGTCCATCTCGATGAACAGCTCCTTGATCTCCTCCTCCGAGAGCTTCACGTTCAGCCGGTTGATGCCGACGGCGAGCTCCTCCAGGCTCAGGCGCCCGCTCTTGTCCTCGTCGAGCTCATCGAACACCGCGCTGAGCTGCTCCTCGTCCAGTTTCTGTGGGGAGAGGCCCTTGGCGTGGCCGATGGCGGCGCGGACCCTCGCCGTGTCCCTGCGGAGGGTGAGAATCTCGCTGGCACCCTTGCCGGCGCCGAGCACGGCGGCGTTCATGCCTTGCTCCGCGTTGTAGAACGGTGTCTTGACTTCCGTCATGTGCTTGGACCAGTACTTGAACGTGGCGGACGCCCTGCCCGCGATGATGAAGTTGTCCGGTCTCCCGACAGCCTCGATGCGCATGAGGTAATGCTGCACCCGCAGCGCCCACCGTTTCCACTCCTCCTCTATCGGGGTGTTCTCCTCTCTGGGCAGTTCGGCGTTGGCCCATCGGGGGTAGTTGAAGGTGGCCAGCTGGCGCTCGACGTCCGCGGGGTTGTGCGCGAGGATACCGTTGTCGAAGAGCGCGATCCCCGCCGTCTTGCCGAGGTTGACGCAGACGGTGGTGCCCGTCGCCAGTTTCTCGGCGCGAAAGTTCATCTCGCCGTAGCCGGTAGCCTCCGGCCCCGACATGACCACGACGTCCCGCCCCACCGCGTTCTTGAGGTAGTTCTCAACCTCCAGACGCGACTGTCTGCTGTCCGCGGCGGTGCTAATCTCCGCGGATTGGCTCGCGAGGGGCGCGTTGAGGCGCGCGGCGCCGCTCTTCGCCTTGAGCGCCTTTTTCCTCTCCTCCGCCCGTACCTTCTCCATCTCCTCGTACTTTCCGCTCGTGACGAGCTTGTCGGCGGCGAAGCCAGCCTCCATGGCGAACGCGCTGGAGCTCATCTCCCCGACCGCGTCGTCGAAGGAGTCCATCGTCTCGTTCACAGCCTCCGCGGTGGTGTCGACGCGAATGGCGGGGAAAGCGACGCCCACGTTGCCCTGCCAGGCGAAATGCTTGATGATGGAGGTGAGCGCGGCGGCGACGGTGGAGAGCTCGGTGTCGTCGAGGGGGATGGTGATGAGCTCGTCGATGAGTTCGCCGGTCTCGGTGTCCACGGGCGCGGCTCGCAGCGCGCGGTCGTCGCTCTTGGAGCGTCTCATGTCGTACACTCCGAGGATGTTGCGGCGATCGGAGAGGGAGCCGCTAGTCGTCGGGGGCTTTTCCCGAGCGGCGTTCTCTAGGCCACCCTTGGAGGTGGCCGCCGGGTTCTTGCCCAGGGACGAGGGCCCGCCGCCGGATTTGGCACCCCCCGCAGCTTCCTTCTCGGCGGCGATTCGCGCGCGTCGCTCCTCCGCCGCCTTCTCCGCCGCCTCCGCCTCCTCGTCCACCGGGGGCGTGGGTTCGCGGCATTCGCCCTCCAGGTCGGTGCACGATCCCTCACCCTTCTCCTCCATGTTGATGCGGCCGAGCGCGAGCAGGCCGTCGGCGGCGCCGCCCATGGACTGGCGGTTCTTGCTGACCACCTTGTAGGCAATCTCCGCGGCGCTGGAGAGCACCGGGAGCTTGGCGAGCTTGAACAGCCAGCCCATCCCGGTGATGTCGTAGAGCGCAGTGAGAGCCTCCATGCCGGTCATCGTGGTGGCGTCCTTGGACTTGATGACGTGGATGGTGGCCATCGCCTCTTCGAACGTGATTCCCTCGTTCTTATCCGGCGAGTACTTCGGATCCGCGATGTCCTCGAACCTGTTTCACGGGAAGGGAAGGGGAAGGGGAAGGGACGGTCAGGATCTCGGATCTTTGATATTTTATTTTAGGCGTCGTCTCTTGACGGGCGCGACGCGCGGTGCGAACGGATGCGGGGTCGAGAACGGACGATGGACGGCGATGATGTCGTCGCCGTCGCATCGTCGTCTATGCGCGAGACGACGCGGCGAAACAGCCACGGAGGCCGGAACCCGGCGCCCGCGGGCAACGGAAAGAAAAGCCCACGGAGGGCGGTGACGACCAATGCGTGCACGTCGACGGCAAGTGCGCTCACACTCACCAGATCTTCTCGTGGCCCTTCTTCGACTTGAGGAGCTTGACGAGGGAGTTGCACACCGTGCATCCGCCGTCGTACAGGTACTTGAGCTCCCAGTTCTCGGGCTGATCATCGCGCGGTTTCGCGGCTGCCCGCACGACGGTGCTCACCCGACCGGCGGGGCGGCTCGCCTTCTGACCGCATCGGCCTCCTCTGGCGCGGTTCACGGCGCGGTGACCGAGCGCGAACGAGCCCGCGCGGGCGGACATCGCCGACACGGCGTGAGACGCCATGCTCCAACGACGCGTTTATCGATCGAGACGACCACTTAAGGTCGATTCACCGCTTCCGCGTCTCGAAGTGGCGTCTCGGCGGAGGCTATGACAAACTTTTCTTTTGAGGCAGCCCGATCTTTTTGAGGCGAAAACGTGCCCGATCCTGTGAGTCATGGCAACGATCGTCTCTCGCAAGCCGAGCCTCAAAACGTCGCGCTGAGAGAATTATGCATTTTGGCAGACTGATAGCCATAGCAACGACGTTTATTTGTTGGTTTTCATGCGGGCTCGAGACCGCCGCCCTCAGAAATATCAATGAAGAAATATCATTGGTTGGCGCGGTTTCCGGTAAAACGTGTCCGCACCACACAGGCAAAAGGTCACGATTTCAATTCCCTTTTTGCCAACAAAAGTTGTTGGACACAACTCTCAGCACGGCGCACCCGCCAATCCCGGCGCCGTCGCCACCAGCGCGTACGGCTGACCCCGCGTACCACCGGGGACCCACCGCACGTTACGCCCAATCACCCTCACGATGAACCCCCCCGCCCCACTCTCACCCCGGCCGCCCCCGAGCTCCACGACGACCCGCTCCACGTTGTTCATATCGTCCCTAAAGTTCCCTGAAGCCGACTCACCCGAGGTCGACGCCTGATCGCCGCTTCGTTCAACCGTCAGGTCCAGGTCGTTGACGAGCGCGGGACCCCCGGCGGGTAACGCCGCGGGCGGGTCAGTCCAAACAAGCGTCACCCTCAGCTCGGCGTCGCCCGCAGGTCCATCGGGCGGCTTCAGCGGGTTCGAGTTAAAGTTCTTCGTCTCCAAACAAAACGAGAAAGTCGCGCCGTGCTCCACCCGCCCGTCGTCGACGATCCACATCCGAGACGAGCCGTTACTTCCGAGCGGCAAGGACCGTCCCACGTGCACCCGCCCGTGCCCTTGCCGCACCGACGGCGGCGGTTCCAAAGGCAGCCCGGTCTCGGTGAATCCGTTCATCGGTTCGCACCCGTTGATCAAAGCCGCCTTGACGAGCGCTGCGGTGGGAGCGAACCCATCGAGCGGGGTCCTCGCGCCGCTCGGGTAAAAGCCGTCCGTGAAGTACTGGCGTATCAGCGCCGCGGCACCCGCGACGACGGGGGTCGCCATGCTGGTCCCCGCGATCGTAGTCACCGAGCAGTGCATCGAACGGCCGTCGATGTTTCCGTCGACGCGGCCCGCCGACGAGGTGATCTCGCCGGGAGCCACCAGATCCGGCTTGATCCGCCCGTCCTCCGTCGGGCCGAACGAGCTGAACGACGCCACGTGGTCCACCCGTCGTCGCGATACCTCCGCGGGGCTGAACGTGACGACGCACGGCATCGCCGCGAGCAGCGCGAGGTGCGACGAACGCGGCACCGACGCGGCGGGGACGCGAATCGAATCCGCTCGTTCATCCCCGTCGTTCTTCGGTCCCATCTTGAAGAACCCGGTGACGTCGTCGTTGGCCACGAGCACCCCCGCCGCCCCGGCGTTCTGCGCTCTTAAGATCTTATCGGAGAAGTAGCACCCGCCCCGCGTGACCAGCACGATCGTCCCGGCGTAGACGCGTCCATCGATGAGGTCGGAACACGCGTCTGCGGGATCCGCGGCTACCAACGTGAGGGGATCCGCGTTGAAGACGAATCGAGACGCGCCCATCGCGGCCATGTACACCGTGAACCCCCGTTCAGGATTCGGACCCGCACCCGCTCGCGTCCGCACCAGCATCGTCGCGCTGTCCCCGACCGTCGAGGGGACCACCGCGGGACCGGACCAGCCCAAGCTCGCGCCCACCGCCAACCCGTTCTTACACGTGCTCGGGCTCGTCACCGTGCTCGGCGCCCCCGCGCTCATACCAAAGTTACCCGCCGCGAATATCGGGAGGAAATCCGGGTGGGACCACGTGTACTCGTCAACCTCGCGCGCCAAGCCGTCGTACAGCGGGGCGTCGTTACCCCAGCTGTCGCTGTGAATCCGGGCGCCGTCCTTGTACGCGGAGTCGAAGTAGTCCGCGATGGAGGTTGGCAGGAAAAGTGAGCCCCCGGAGCCGACGCCGATATCGTTAAAGTGGACCCTCGCCCTCGGCGCCATGCCGTCGTACTCACTCGCGCCGTTCGGCGATCCAGGCACAGCCTCGCCGAGGATCGTGCTGACGACGTGCGTCCCGTGGCCGTTGCCGTCCACGTCGTCCCCCCACAGGGCGTTGTACCGCTGAATCTTGCGGTGCCTCGGGCCGGGCTCGTCCATCTCGGGGTCCGCCAGCCAGCACGAGCGGACGTCCAGGCCGCTGTCACCCACGCCGACCAACACCCCTTCACCCCGTATACCCGCTCGCCAGACGGGGTGGACCCCCCAGCCCCCCCGCGCGCGTGGGTTCGCGGTGTATCTGCTCACCGCGTCTTCAATCGGCTCTTCAATATTTTCACCTACGCCGGTTTGAATGACGGCGGAGGTGAACCTGTTGCGCGTCGCCACGTGTCGCCGCGTCCGTCTCCGCTCGATCCAGTGCGTCCACGGTCTCGACGCGAGTGCCGCGATTAAAGCGTCGGTGATGTTACCGGACACGAGCACCGCGCCGCGGGAGGTCGTCTCCGCTTTCGCGTCGAGTCCGAGGAGACGAATCGCCGCCTCCGCGTCCGCCGTTATAACTGCCGCGTCCACGCCGTCCACCGGTGGGGGATACGCCGCCACGTGGTGTTCATGATTGACAGCCTTGAACAACGACGCGTCGGTGTTCGTATCGTCGATGCCATCGTCGATGAGGAGCAGGTTGGGGGATATCTTGTGGTGCGGTTTGAGTTCCGTGGTCCAAGCGCCGGGAACTTTGGGTAAAAGCTCAGCCAGCACCGCGTTGTCACGCACGACGACGAGGTAGGCTGAGCTCGGCACGTACCCCGCGATCTCGCCTGCGTCGTCCATGGCATCGCGTAGGGTGCCGAGCGCGTCGGCGTTCGGGAGGTGGACGAGGTGGAGGGTCGCGTCGCGCGACCCGCGCCACCACGCGGGTAAAGCGGGCTGGTCGCGTTTGGCGGCGGCGAGGAGCAGGCGGCGTGCGCGGGTTTCGGGCGCGTGGGGTGCGTTCGGGGCGTCGGGGCCGGACGGGGGGTGCTCGATGCCGCTCGGTACGTCGATTGTGGTGTCGTGGAGCATGATCCGGCCGCCCCCGCCGCCCCCTCGGTCCTGCGTGAAGGGCGCGAAGCGTGTAAGAACGGCGGGGAGGAACGCCGACGGCGCGGGGAGAGGGTGGGGGGAGGAGGAGGGGATCGACGCACCGGCGATCCTCCCGCGGCGCCCGCGGCGACGAGGAAACAACCGAGCACGAGAATACGCATCGTCATGGCGCGCGCATGAGTGCCGACGTGGCTTCAAAGACCGCTTTTCTCGGACAGATATCGGACAGATACGCCTCAACTGCTTCGTCGCCAAAACTAGTTTGCTCTAATCGAGGTTGACGCCGGCTTTGCCGAACCCTCCCGTGTCACCACGTCGCTTACCCCGCGCCCTCACCCTCTCCTGCTCCACGTCCGTGATGCTCCTCTCCCACGACGGCGGATCCACGTACGCATCCTCGTAGTCGTCCAACGTCCCCGGCATGTCGTCGAGGTCAATCTCAATCTCCACGTCGTCCTCGTCGGCGACCTCGTCCCCTTCATCGGCGGTGATGGTGTCGATGGTGAGAGCGCCGCCGTCGTTCGCGTTACGTCGCTCGAGGGGCACGCCCGGCGCCCACAGACCCTCCAGGTCGAACCTTCGCCTGGCATCCGGCGAGAACACGTGCACGACGCAGGAACCGCAGTCCACCAGCATCCAGTGGTCGTCCCCCGGGGTTTCCCCATCCGCCGCATCCGCGCCCTCGATGCCGGGCTGCAGCTTGTTGCCGGCGACAAACTTGGTCCGCTTCTTCACCGCGTGCAGCACGGCGCCCGCGAGCATGCGGATGTGCCGCGGGGACTTGGCGGTGCACACGACGAAGTGGTCGCTCCAGTTGCACTTCTCCTTGACCGGGATCACCACCACGTCCGCGCCCTTCGCTTTGAGCAAGATCGTCGCGAGCTCCTCGGGGTCAAACGCCTCGACGTAGTTCATGCGACCCGTCCGCGGGTCCGGCGTCGTCTCGTCGCTCTCCTCCTGCATCTCAGACGCGGTTATCGCATCAAACGCGTCCTCGGCACCCACCTCGGCACCCTCTTCATCGTCCCCCTCTTCGTACTCGTACTCGGAGTCCTCGTCGCGGAAGTCGACGGTGCCCAGCGCCTGGCCCAACGACTCCGCCGCCGCCGCCGCCCGCGCCGCCCTCCGCCTCCTCGCCTCCTCCGTCTCCGGCTTTGGCGGCCTGCCCCGCCCACGCACCTCACCGGCTGTACTCGTACCTCGCGCCTTCTTTTCGATCGCGGCGCGTTCCAGTCGCTCCTCCTCGACGATGGCCCGGGCGTGACCCGCGGCTTCCTTCTTCAACTTTTTAACCTTTCGGTCCAAGTCCGTCTGCGCCGCGATGAACGCCCGCGCGAAGTGGTGCTCCGCATCCTTGAAGTGCGCGTGGAGCATCTGCGTCAGCGTCTTCTTAAGCCCCGTCGTGGGCAAACCGACAATCTCGCACGCGCGGCGCAGGTCCTTGACGTTGAGACGGCCGAGCGCGGATTCCGTCAGCGCCGCGTTTGTCTGCTTCGCCGCGAGCTTCTCGTTGCTCTTGTCGAGCATGTGCCGCTTGAGGTGCTCGTACACGGCGGGGGTGGCGCCCGGTATACTTCCGGGCTTGGGCAGGATCTTGTGCACCTCCCCCGCCGCCTTGGACGATTCCCACTCATCCGCTAAGCGCAGTTCCTCCTTCTTTCGTTCGAGCGCCGCGAGCTTGCGATCGACTCGGCCTCGTTCCGACTGCGCCTTCTCCGCGATCTCCCGCGTGTCCACGGTCCTCACCCGGCGGTCTTCTTTCGGCGCGTTCTCGCGTTCCGTCTGGAGCCGCCGTCGCTCGCGCGCCTCCATGAGCGCGAACGCGTCCTTGCGCCGCGCCTCCATCTTGTCCTCCTCCAGCATCGCGACGATTGCTAATTCATCCGGGTCCATCGTGCTCGGATCGATCGGGGCGTTCATCGTCTTGGATGCGTACGCCGCGGCTCGAGCGTTTGGTCTCCCGCCCACGGGGTTTAGGGCTTCCCGTCCTTTGTTCGCGGTGGCCACCTGCGACCTTGATTGGCCCATGGCGAGCGCCAGTTTTGGGTTGAGCACGGCGATCTCGTCCATCGGCATCGGCCAGGTGAGCGTGGATCTGATGGAGACGCCCGCGTAGTCCGCGGGTGCGTTGTAGTAGGCGTCGTTTCTGCCCGGCACGGAGACGTCCACCGCGCCCTGCGTGAGTTGGGTGACCTCGTCCTTGAAGAAGACGACGCCGTCCCCCGACGCGAGCGCGTGCGCGTCGAGCTCGAACTGTGTCGACGCGGCGGAGGCCATCGGACCGCCGCCCCGAAGATTGGTGTCGGTGGTCGGGGCCCCGCGCCTGTGCTTCCCGCCCTTCTTCCCGGTGCTCCATCGCGCGAGTGACGAGGACGACGCGGATACCCCGCGCTCCTGCGCATATCGCGCGCACCTCGCCGCCAAGGCGATCGCGTCCCGCCTCGCCCGCCACATGCTCGCCCAAACGCTACCTACGGCGGCCCTAACTGTGAGAAGCTTCTGCCCACAGCGCCACGCCTTGACTCAAGACTTGACCGTTCCCAGTGCTTCATCAGGTACGCTTTTACCGGCCACCAGCCATTGGAGAGCGCACGGAGGACGCAGACGCGATGGCGACCGCCCTCCAGCCCCCCGAGGATCTGGCGAAGCACCCGTGTAAGAAGATGAGGCTGGGCGGCAGGCAGAACGCGCTGCCCGAGGAGTTCTGCATGGCCTCGACGTGAGTCCCCATCACGCCAGAGATCCTCATCATGACTCTCGGAGCGAACCTTTTGAAAACCCGAGGTCGTATCGACGCCCTTCTGACCCGTGTATCCGTCCCCAACCACCCTCCCACAGCAAGACCGGACGTCCGTGCAGCAAACGTAAGGACCCCGAGTGCGCGCTCCCGTTCTGCAAGGCGCACAGAGAGAAGGGCGACGGCGCCTTCCGCAAGGTTCCCCATCCACTCGCGGGCCTCTGCCTCGTCGCGAACTTTGACATTCCAAAGGGATACAAGACGGTCTTCTGGGGCACGCGCAAGCGATGGAGGGACACCGAGAACAAGGAAGGCGGCGACTACGCCATGTCCTTCCGCACCAACGGCGGCGTCATCGACCCCACCACGCACAAGGAAGGCAGCCAGCTGCAGTTCATGTCATGCCCGGGGCCAAACGAGAAGATGAACATGAGATCCACCGATCGATTCTTCGGAGCCACGCACGAGAAGGACCCGAGCGATCGCACGGGCAAACGCGGCGGGCTGGTGGGGCGGGAGTTCGTGGTCATGGAGTCCGTACCGAAGAACCACCAGCTGCTCATATGGTACGGGAGCCAGTGGTTCAACGCGAGGGGTATTCCGCGGATCGACGTAGGACTACCCAGGTACCCGGCGACGCTCAAAAGAACGGCGTCGGCGGAGACTCTGGTAAACCCACTCGCGGATACCACGAACAAGAAGACAAAGGCGTGAACACGGGGTATACGCAGGGTTCAGACACACACGGATACACGGAGATACGACACTTAGCACATACGTAGCACACAGATTCTTTCGACGCATTCATTGGATAAACAACGTTCACACCGCCCGCGACGCTAAGAGTACGAAAACTAAGTAGTTTATTTGCCGGCGAAGCCGATGGTCCATCCCTTGGAGCCGTGGTTCGCGGCGTTGAGGAAAGCAGCGCTCGCCGCGTGCTGCTCCGGGGACGGCTGCTTGCCCGGGTAGAAGAACCCGGCGCGGACGAGGCTCTTCTGCGCGGGCGTCAGCTTGCTGGGCATGATGACCTCGAAGATGATGATGAGGTCGCCCCGCCCCTCTCCGCTCGCGCGGGGCATCCCTTCGCCGCCCACAATCTTCTGCGAGTTGGCATCCACGCACTCAACCACCGGGATCGCCAAAACGCGCCGATCCAACGTTTGGATCTTAAGCGTCGTGCCGCACAGCGCGTCCACCACGCTCAACTTCGCCACGTACACCAAGTCGTCCCCCGAGCGGGTGAACGATTGGTGCCTCTCGGTTTCAACGACAAACACCACGGCGCCGGGCTCGACGCCCGGCTTCGAGTTGCCCTCCTTCTCGAACACGAACCGCCGCCCGTTCTTGCACCCGGGCGGGATCTCAACCGTCAGCGTCCGGTCCTCCGTCTCGATCGCACCGCCGGCTTCTTTCTGCGTTTTCCGCGAGTGCGTCGCCGCCTTGTGCGCGCCCAGGAAGATCTCCTCGAGCGTGCACGGCAGGTCGTAGGTCCTCTGCGCGCCGAGTGCGGGCTTCCCCGCGCCGCCGAGCTTCTCGAACGCGTCCTGGATGACCATGAGCGCCTCGTATGGGTTATCGGTGGCGAAGAACTCTTTAAAGATGGCCATCGGGGACGCCTCGAACGTGTAGATGCCTCCCTTCCGTCCGCCCCTTCCGTCGGGCACGCCATCTTTCAGCCCGATCTCACCCAGCAGGTCGAAGGTGGCCTTGAGCTTGCGGTTGGACAGGACGTCGTACGCCTCCGCGATGCGCTCGAAGATCATCGCCGCATCTTCCGAGTCGTCCTTGTCCGGGTGGTACGTCAGCGCGAGCTTGCGATAACTGCGTTGGTCGCGAAGGGGGGGGACGGGGATGGGTCAGCGAGGGTACGTTTTGGGGATCAATTGGCGGGGGGCGTGCGGGGCGCGCGTGGGGGGGTTGAGGCGGGCAGCCGGGGGGGGGCACTCACGCTTTCTTGATGTCGATATCCGTCGCCGCTCGCCCGACCCCGAGCTCCTCGTAGTAGTCCATGGCGTCTACCGTGCGACAGTGCGCGCCTCGGGTGCTGCCGAATTTGGCTCTTCGGCCGGAGACTGGCCGGAGACAGAAAACAGCGAAAGGCGAAAGTCGGACATTCATTCAATCACGAGGCCGCGGGCCCCTCTCTCGGCACGCGCGCCGTGATGGGCAGAAGGACCCGAGCGCTCCCGCTCGTATCGGCGGTCCTGCTCGGGTTCATCACCACCTCTCTCGGGTTCCAGGAGGAGCGCCTGCCCGGATGGCAGGGTGAGGTGGCGCGCGTCGGGGCGGACGGCGGTAGCGGATCTAGGCTTCGAGGCGACCGCGATCCCGCGCGGGACTCCGGTGCCGACACCGGCGGGCTCCCCGTGCTGGGCAGCATCCACACCGACGGCTCACGCATCGTCAAGCTCTCCACGCAGCCCAGGGCGTACCTCTACCGCGGATTCCTGCGGCAGGCGGAGTGCGACTACGTCCAAGAGCGCGCCAAGCCCAAGCTGGAGAAGTCCACCGTCGTGGACAACAAGACCGGCCAGTCCGTGCCGAGCAACATCCGAACCTCCGACGGCATGTTCTTCGACCGGCACGAGGATGAAATAATCGAAGACATCGAACGACGGATCGCGGAGTGGACCAGGATTCCGTGGGAAAACGGCGAGGGCATCCAGGTGCTTCGGTACGAGATTGGGCAAAAGTACGAACCTCACCTCGACGCATTCAGCGACAAGTTTAACACCGAGGAGAGCCGGGGCGGTCAGCGCATGGCGACCGTGCTGATGTACCTCAGCGACGTGGAAGAAGGCGGTGAGACGGTGTTCCCGCGGAGCGTGGATAAGCCGCACAAAGGGGACCCGAACTGGAGTGAATGCGCGCAGCGGGGGGTCGCCGTCAAGGCCCGAAAGGGCGACGCTCTCCTCTTCTGGTCGCTCGACATGGACCAGAAGGTCGACGAGCTGAGCCTTCACGGCGGGTGCCCGGTGATCAAGGGAACCAAGTGGAGCGCGACGAAGTGGATGCACCTCAAGTCCTTCGACATGGGCGGAGCCTTTCGGTTCCCGGAGGGCGTGTGCGACGACCAGAACGAGCAGTGCGAAGGGTGGGCGGGAATGGGCGAGTGCGATAAGAACCCAAAGTACATGGTGGGCACGGCGGGGCGCGACGACGGGAACTGCATGCGCGCGTGCGGGAAGTGCCCGCCGGGGAGCAAGCGGAAGGAGCAGGTGGACATGTCCAAGTATCTCAAAGATCCGGATGGGATCAAGAAAGGGGTGGAGGTGGACATCGCCGATATCTTCTCGAAGACGGACGTAGCCGCTGATCAAGGGGAGTCGGCGCGAAAAACTTCTCCGCCGGCGCCCTCGAAGCTCATCGGCGTCGACGACAGCTACGCCGACCTCGCCAGGTACCTGGAGGACTAGCTCGATACGCACCGGTAGCTCACTTTAGCGATGAAACGAACGAACCGTCGATCGCGAAGAGTGTTTGTTGTTTTAAATCTTGTTCGACTTGACCCCAGTCTGTTCCTCTGGCAGCGGGCGATTGAACCCGCCCGGCCTGTTCATGTATTGCCTCGCGCGCCGCGTCGTCTTCTTGTGCACCGCGCTCACGTTGGCGTTCTCATCCTCAACCTGCTTCCCCTGCGTGGTGCCGAACCCGCCGAAGCCCATCAGCGCCATCATCTCCGCCTCCTCGGGGTCCACCGGGGGCCCGTCGCCGTCGTTCGTCTCAACCGCATTCATCTCGGCGGGAGTCTCCTCGGGCGCCGTAGCCGCCGTCTTGCTCTTCTTCTTCGGCCGTTCCTCGGCGGGCTCGACGACCGAGTCGAGGAACTCCTCAGCCTCCTCCCGGGGGTGGGGATTCGAGTCCCTGTGCCCTCCACCGCCCCTGTCCCTGTCCCTGCCGCGATTGTCGTTTCGGCCGCGGTCGTCGCGAATCTCTCGACCGAATTCGTCCAGCCTCGGGGGATCGCGTCGTTCTCGTGAGTCCCGCCGTTCACGCCTGTGCGGGCTCCTCGACCGAGATCTCCCTCGTGCCCCCCTGTCCTTGCCTCGGTCCCACTCCCGGTCCCTGCTCCGTTCCCTGTCGCCGTCCCGCCCCATGGTTCACGTCTCCCTCCCGCGTTTACTCCTTCTTGGTCTCCAACAGTTTGCGGAGCTTGATCTCCTCGTCGCGTTTCGCGTCGAAGTGCTTGACCCAGGAGGTAGGGCAGTGCTTCTCGTACGCCTTACGGAGAGATCGTGCGTTGCGCTTGGCGCCGTTTTCGTCCAAGCAAGCGAAGTAAGCGTCACGAGCCTGCGACGGTGGGCGAGGGTGGTCGCAACCCTAAACAATCGGGAACGATTTGATGAACGGGGACGACGAACGGGGACGACGAACGGGGGACGTTTACAGTCGCAAATACGGACACGAAACGACGCTCACCTCGTAGCACTTCTTACGTTCCTCGACGAGCATCAATGGCGCGTCTCCACACCTCGGATCCGCGAAAGAGGGCGCCAATCGCGAGTGGTGGGCGAAGGCGAGTCCAACGAAGTTTGTTCCAAGATCGCCGAGTAACATCGACGACGAACAGCAAAACAGTCAAAAACAGTTACTTGAATTGGAAATTGTATAACTTCACCCTGTTCAGGTGCCCATTCCATACCTATTCATGATTAACACGCTGCCCGCGCTCGCGCCAAAAATATGGGAACTAAAAAAACACACCGTCAGTCACATTGCCCATACACACATTACACGTAAAATCACGAGAAACACGTCGAAAGATTTCGGTCCACAAAAAATAGGAGAGGTTTTTGAGACTGGACAGTGGAATTGACGAAACAGAATCTACAGAACCGTCCCTAACCGTGCATGGGAGTTCGCAATTACGAGTAATAACGAACTCCCGAACCAAATCTCACGATGCCCTCTCCGTAATTAATCTCTCGACGAACCCAAATAAAATAAACCAAGAATGAACCAAGAAACAGGGGAACCGAAGTTTCGCACGCTTTTCTGGGAGTAAAGCGTACCCGGGAGAATCGCGTGCGGGTACACTGGTGCCGGAGACCGTGGCGTCGCGGTGGCGTCTGCCAGTTTACGGCCCTCGAGTCTATCGGAACACAACCGTAAGGTCCAACACCGACCCGTACATCGACCAAACCCCCGAAACGAACGTCGACCATGGCGCCAGCAGCGTCCGATAAGGCCGAGCAGGCGGGCAAGAAATCCGCGGTGAAGGAGGAAGCTGCGAGTGACGTAGAGGATGACGACGAGGAGGACGACGACGTGAGTTGCGCGACGCGTTTCCCCTTAATTTTCGCGCGAATCCTACATCACGAACCGATACCCGCGTTGCCCGACGTCTCGAACCCACCACGAATCGGTCGCGCCCGCGTCGGGGCCGCGAACTCCGCGCTCCGCACGGCATTCACAGGTGTCGAGAGCTCCATTTGTTATTTTTTGTCGAGTTACGAACCAAGGGAAACTGCACGGCTCCTACCCTCCGGAACCGCCTCGCTCACCGCGCGCGTCTCCCTCCGTCCCCCGATTGATTCAGCCCAAGGTGTCAAAGACGAAGAAGACGTGCTCGTCGATATACAGAGGCGTGCGCCAACGACCGTGGGGAAGGTACGCGCGTCACCGCAGATCTAACCGAATCGCGACCCCCCTTCCCGCACTGCTTTTTACATCCAACAAATATCTAAAACTGACCTCCCCACCCAACCCCCGTTACTTAACCCAACAGCTGGGCGGCCGAGATCAGGGACCCGAACCGCGGCGCCAGGCTGTGGCTCGGAACCTTCGACACCGCGGAGGAGGCGGCGCGGGCGTACGACGCCGCCGCGAGGCACATCCGAGGTCCAAACGCCCGGACAAACTTCTCGCTGGCGCCGGGGGAGGTGCCGCCGCCCTTCGTCCTCCCGGACCCGCCCGCCGCGCGCGGCCGCGGTAAGGGCGATGCCGACGGACCACCCGCGGGCGGCGGCGGCGGCGGGCGGGGTGCCGGCAGGGGCGGGCCCGGCCGTCCCCCGCACGCCACCAAGAAGCAGGCGCGGGCTCCGATCGAACCAGGCGTCGGCGGCATGAACAACACCGGCCTCCCCGGGTACTCCCTCGGCGGTACACACATGAACGGACCTTCAGGGCCCCAGCGCGGCTCCAACAACGGGTACAACAACGCGCACAGGTCCATCCACGGCAGCAGCACCGCCCCGAACGACCTCTCCGCGCTCGTCAACGCTAACCTCGCCCTCGCGCAGCAGAACCTGGCGATGGCCGGTCAGGCCACCGGCGGCGACGGCGGGTACATACGGCTCGGTCTTAACCAAGGTCCCCAGGCGAACCCGTCGGGGATGCACCCTGGTGAGAACGAGATCCCGAGGATACACAACTCCAAGCGCGAGCGTGCGCCGTCGAACCCTTTCTTAGGGACGTCCTTCGGCGTCGCGGGGTCCTTCGGCAGCGTCTTTGGGCACGATTACCTGTCGTCGACTCCGGAGAACGGCGGCGTGTTTCCCATGGGCTCGTCGCCGCTGCTGATGGGCACGAGCCCGGACGCGGCGGGGGGCAGCGGCCGTGGGGGCGGCATGCACGTCAAGATGGAAAACTCGATGGGCGGCGGCGGCGGGGTGTTTGGCTCCATGAAGGATGATTTCCAGGTTGGTTCGCTCGGCCTCGGCGACGGCGACGACGACCTCCACGCCGTCGGATCCCTGGAGCTCGGCTCACCCCTCGACAACTTCGGCGACTTGCTCAACTCCCTCCCGAAGCACAGCGTCGGCGGCGGACGGGGGATGGGCGGTCGGCTGCCGATGAGGCGGGAGACCAGGGGCGTTTCGCCCACAAACGCCTTTGGGCTCGGCGGCGGCGTCGGCGGGATCGAAGAGGCTCTCGCCGCGGGGAAGCGGTGAGCACGGCGGGTCACCACCGAACAAGAAAAAACACCCATCCTCGGATGTAAATTCTTTGACGTCGCGCCCACGTGTTGGAAGACGTGGGCGCCGTGACATCCATTCTTCACGCGGACTTTCCATCGAACGCGTTTCCTTCACGGAACGCCAGAACGAACGAACTTGGGCACTGCTTGAAGAACGCGTGATGTACATTACCTTCGCGTAACACTTAGAATGACGTATCCTGAATGATATACCATGTATTGTTGGAAACTAGCCGCCGTGATCTCGTTCGCGCGATCGGGTCGAAGACGCGGGAGGAAGCTCTCGATAAAAATCTGTGAACTGACTGACAAATCAGCCGAGGGCTGCGAGCTATTGCTGCTAAGCTAACTCGCGTCTACGGCCGGCCAGCCGCCGATGATGCGTCGCACGAGACACCAATCAATAAAGACTTCGATGAATCGCTTACTTCTTGCCGCCCTTCCTGTACTTGCCGGACTTGATGTCGTCCTCGTAGCCAGCGCCGATGACGGAGGAGTCACGGCACGCCTTGTCGAGGAGCCACTCGCCGAAGGACTTCTTGCCGCCCTGATCGAACGAAGGGTGGGTGAGACGCGGGTATCGGTCAGCGTGCGTGGGTCAGAGACGGTTAAAACGTTCGTGGTGTGAACGAACGAGTTCGAGATGTATCGCGATCGGAACCCGCGCGGAGATCGCGCGTCACCGATCGGCGCGGGGGTTGGAAATTTTATCCTCGATCAGCGCCGCGCGAAACAAACCCAGGTTCCTGAGTCGGGGGTGACGACAACAGTCCCTCTCGGAGGCGAGATTCGTGCGGCGCGGCCCGCGCGCGTTTGTCGGCGTCACGAGCGCGATCGACGCCCCGCGTGATTGTAAAAACGCGCGACGCGGGGCGAAGATCAGTTCGCGCGATCCCCCGGACGAACCCGCGCCGTCGTCGAGGCGCCTTGCGTCTCACGCCGCGGCGCCCTCGGTCCACGAGAAGAAACCAATGCCAAGTGGAGGAAAACACGGGAGAAAAACACACCTTGGCCTTGGCCTTGGCCTTGGCGACGGTCTTCTTGGCGGGCTTGGTCTTGCCAAAGAGGGCGTTCACGCGGGTGGAGCGCACGGCACGGACGGCCTTGACGGGGGCGACCACGGGGGTGCCGACGAGGGTGGACATGGCGAACATCTTCGTGTGTTACGTCTGCGTGTGTCAGAATGGGAAGGCGGGCGGGGACGCAATCGAAGGTGGGTTTGGGTTTAGCCCTGGTTCATCGAGCCACACATCGCACTACGTGGAAATCTCTCGCGATCCTATTGGTCGAGAACCCGGCTTATCTATATTGGCCACAGTCTCCATGGGGAATTAACTCAAGGAAATAGACCGTACACTCTCGTCCCAAAATGCAGAGTTTAAAGTTTCGAACCTAATCATCACCAGACAACAACGGCGCTCGCAGATCGTCGGGCGGCGAAACCCCTCTCGGATCGGAAGATGTCGTCACAGCCCGCGACGCAGGGTAACGTGAACCGGGGTAACCTGCCCAAGGGTGCGTGCTACAAGTGCGGCAAGACGGGCCACTGGAGCAGGGACTGCACCGCCCCTCGGGAGGAATGGATCCCGCAGCAGCCCAGGGACGCCCCAGGGACCACCGCAGACGCGGGCGACGTCGATCCCGAGGCGTCAACCCAGAATAAACCCAAGAAGAAGAGCACCCGCGCGCCCAAGTTCACCGTCGTCGATCACCTCCTCGGACCCAACGGACTGGCGTACCTCCACGACGTCATCCCCGAGAAGTTCAACGAGATCGCCAAGGGCCCTGGGCACGAGTTTGGAGACTTTCAGCGGCTCATGGGGCTGTACAAAGAGTGGACGCGCAAGATGTACCCGTATAAACCGCACGAGTGGGTCATGAACAGGGTCAAGGTCCTATCGAAGACCAAGGAGGTACGCGCGTGCGTCAGGGAGCTCAACGAGCGCGAGCGCATCGAGCTCGGCGGCGACGGCGTCGACGTCCCCGAAGACTTCAACCCCGAGGACGTGGTCTTCCCGGACGCGGACCCCGACGACGACGACGACGAGGGCGAGGACGTGGTCTTCCCTGACGACGACGACGACGATGAGGAGGAGTGGAACGAGGCGAAGCACGGCGAGAAGGCGCGGAAGAAGCTCGCGGGCGCCGACGAGGACGACGAGCTCGCCGAGTTGATGCGCGAGTCCAACGCCGAACGGAAAGGCAAGACGAAGGGCAAGAAGGCTGTCGAACCGAAGGGTGCCGACTCGGACGACGAGGAGCCGGTGCAGTCGCAGATGGAGGACATGGGCGACGCGTTCGACGAGGCGCGGAAGACGGTCGGTGAGGGGTACTTTGACGAATCCAGCGACGACGACGACGAAGGCGGGATCGCGCTCGTCAACACCACGCGGCGGAAGTCGTCGGCGCTCGGCGCGGGCGAGAAGGGCAAGGCGCGGAAGAAGCTCAAGGAGGTGGCGGCGAAGCGTCGGCGGAAGAAGAAAGAGCCAACACCCGAGCCCGAGCCGGAGCCCGAGCCCGAGGCTGCCGAGGAGGAACCCGAACCCGCGCGCAAGAAACTGCGAAGGCGAGCTCGTGATTCTGATGACGAGGATGACGATGACGAGGATGACGAGGAGGAGGAGGCCGGCGCGAACCGCCGCGCGCGCCGCCGCGTCGTCAAGCGGGGCATCGAGAGCGACAGCGACGACGACTTACCCATACCGCAGCATCTCGGCGGGACCATGCTCGCGCCGTCTCCCGCCAAGCCGCTCATCCCCAGTTTCCTGTACGAGTCCGACGACGACAAGAAGACGGAGACGAAGGAGTGAAGACGGAGACGAAGAGTAGACGAATGGGGAAACGGCCGATGTGTTCGTTTAGCAACTCGATATGCCCGTGGTATTAAAAGTTTCACGCACCGGCAAAGAGGGAAAGAATCGTCGCGTGCAATCAGTTGGGGTCGAAACATTAATCAGAGCTTTGACGCGCTCTGCTTGGCGGGTACCCGCGAGTTGAGCACCCTCACCGTGTCCCCGTCAATCTCAATCACCTCCGGGTCCGCACCCACCACGCCGAACGACATCCCGACGTCGATCCTCCAGATCCGCCCGTCGCACTCCCCGTTGCAGCCGCCCAGCTGCGGGGTATGACCCACCACCAGCCGAGTCGCGGGTCCGTACTTATCGGTGATGGCGTCCAGCGTGTTACCGAGCACCTCGCACGCCCTGTCCCTGTCGCTGTCCGTGACGAAGTTCTCCGTCCCGAACGTGCGGTTCCACACCACGCTGTCCTTCACGCTTCCGATGGCCATGCCCAGCGCGGTGCGATCCTCCTCCGAGGAAATCTCCGCGCCGCGCATCCAGTCCGCCACGGCGTTGTTCAAACGCTCCAAACCAAACTCCACGTGCCGGGGCATCAAGCCGCCGTGCGCAAAGACGGTGTCGTTGACGATCAGCACCGTGCTGTTCATCGCGAGCTGCTGCGCCAGGGGCCCGCCGGGGGAGAACAGGCCCACGCGCGCCTTGACCTGCTTCTTCCGCGGGTCATCCTCGCCGCCGCCGAAAGCCTCTTTAAACGCGGAGCCGAAGAGGTTCACGAGGTGCTCGCCGAACCTCATGGACTCCTGAAACGCACCTTGCGTGACGTACCTGAAGTCCCCGGAGACGTTGAGGACCTCGTGGTTACCGTTGAGGATGTACACCGCGCCGCCCTCCGCCTCGGCCTGCTTGTGGAGCTTCTGGAGGAGGATGAGGATGGCGATCTCGTCGTCGCCCCGATCGAGGACGTCGCCAACCTGCACCACGACGGTGTCTCCACCGGTCCACTCGGGATTCACCGCGTCGCCGCCGTCGCCGAGGACGCCGGCGATGGAGAGGGCGCGCCTGGCCTGGCCGATGTCGCCGTGGACGTCGCCGAGGGCGACGACGCGGCCGGGCGCGGTCACCTTGAGGGGCGGGTAGGGCGCCTTGGCGTCGCCGCCCGCGGGGGTCGCGGGGCCCTTCGCGGCAGCCTCGGAGGCGGCGCAGAGGGGGGACGCGACGGCGCGGCGCGCGAGCGGGGCGAGCGAACCGGGCGCGTAGCGGGTCACATGCGTGGGGAACCTCGCCCTGCGCAGCGCGAACGCGCTCATCGAGCGAGCCGCGGCGAGCATCCGTACCGCTCTTCCCTCGACCCGGTGTGAGATGTGCGACCTTTTGAAGCGCAAAGGTCGAACTCGCTGTGAGTGGCGAAATCCCAAGATAAGCTCCGCCCGCGCACTGGCCGCCGGTGCCCTTCAACGCCGACCGATCGTCGCCGTTGAGACTACGAGACTCGTGTGCGCGTGTGCTGACGCGTGAATAACAACGCGCGCGTCGACCCAATCCCCGTCGGCGCCGCTTTCAGTGCGGAGAGGGCGGAGAGGTCGTGACGTCGACAGAGCTTCGCGGGTTATTTGTCACAGTGATCTGCACGGGGACTCGCTCAGAGCCACAAGCCACTCCGTATGGGAACGTTCCTGGAGAGACTAAATACGGTTAACGGGGTACTATTTCTATTTCAAGAGGGTATCTCAGATAAAGAGACGTGAGAGGTCACTGTTCCGATGCACGACGCGTGCGCCCTGGGGCGCGCGGGAGCATCGCTGGCCGCCGCGCGCGTAGCATCCTCAAGGACCGCGACCACTTCCCTCTCTTCAGCGCGTCACGCGTGCGCCGCGTCAGGTCCCGCGACTCGCGCGCCGCGCCGCGCCAGTAAGATGGGGGCAACCACCGCCGCCGAAATCGAGCCGTCGACCTCGGCGCGGGCGCGCGTCCACTTCGAGGACGTCATCGTGACCAACAGCCGCACGACCGACATGGCGCACACGCTGTGGCGTGCGGTCATGCGCCCGGGTGACACCGCCGTCGACGCCACCATGGGCAACGGCTGGGACACCGTCGCGCTCGCCCTCATGCTCGCAGACCTCGAGTCTACCTCGGACCCGGCAGTCGAGTCCAAGCCCGGCAGGGTCGTCGCGTTCGACATCCAGGAGGACGCGCTCACGAGCACGCGGACCAGGATGGACAAAGATCTCACACCCGAGCAGGCATCGCGCGTGGACCTCGTGCTGAAGAGCCACGACATGATGGAGGAACACGTGAGAGAACACGATTCAGTGGGTGTCGTGTGCTTCAACTGCGGGTATCTGCCCGGTCCCGACGGAAACAAGGAGGTCCGAACGGCGACCACCACCACAGTCAGCGCGGTGGCGGCCGGCGTGAAGACGCTCAGGCCGGGCGGAGTGCTCACGGTGGTTGGGTACACCGGGCACCCGGGAGGATGGGACGAAGTCGAGGCGGTGATGGAGCTGGTGTCGGCGTTGGACCCGCGGGAGTTCACGGCGACGAACCACTCGGTGGTGAATCGCGATAACTGCCCGCAGCTCATAGCGGTGCACAGGAAGGTGACGCAGTGAGTGACGACGCAGTGACGGTGCGTGCGCCGCCCGCCCACGTTTCCCCCCACGACTTTTTGGTTTTGGAGCGATGACGAGAAACCATTTGAAACTCAAATGGAACTGAACACTGAAAAGTGTCTTGAACGAGACAACCAACCTCCTACTCATTCCGAGCTTCCAACCCCGACCCGTCTTTCACGTCGTTTCCCGCTACGCACCGTCACGAACCGACCGATGACCCCCGCTCTTCCTCTCGTCACAGGTGTCTCTTAGCTAGCTAGCTCGTATTTTAGAGAAGAATCTTATAAGCTACACTACTCGACCCTAAGCAGGGGTCTATCCAACTCGTCCTCACCCTCCGGCGCGTCTCCATCATCCTCGCCGTTCACGCTCGCCACCCTCCTCATCCGTTGCGCGCGCTTCGTGTAGTACCTGGCCTGCGCCAAGATGGTCGAGTCCAGCGCCACCGTCCCGAGGGATCCGAGCAGCCACGGTATCGAGTTGACTAGGTACGTCGGGTTACCGCCGCCCCTTAACAAGATCGCCAGCCCGTACGCGATGTTCGCGCACGCCGCGGTGAAGAACATGCTCATCGCCAAACCCTCGCAACTCCGCCGGCTGTGGTTCTTGTAAATCTGCGACAGCCTCGAGCCGAGGTAGAACACGGATGACGCGTACCCGACGGCTCGACCGACGACAACCTCCCACTCGGGGTTACTGGACGCGCCGCATATCGGCAGACCGGCATCCGCGTGATGCCTCCGCCGGTCGTCGTTGTTGTCGTGGTCATCGTTGTTGTCGCTGTGTACCCCCGCGTACAGCTGTGTGTGTACAGCTGTGTTTCCGTACAGCTTTGCGCCGGCATCCGCCGTGGGGGGCTGCAGGTTGACGCCGCCGGTGCGCGACGCGGTGGTCAGCCCGAGCGCGAGCGCGATTGCGACGGCGACCACCGCCGCGACGCCCGTCGCCGCCGCGAGTCCCACCGCGGCGCGCGCCTCGCGTCGTGCCCGTCGCCGACGGTCCGCGCCTCCAAGGGCCTCGTTCGTCGTTCGAGCGCGGTTCGCGTTCCCGCCGTTCCCGCCGACCCGCCTCGAGTACCACTCGCCGGGACCCGCCGGCGGCGGCGACGATACCCTGTCCGTTCCGGTCGGGCCCGTCTCTCGCCCGCTCTCTACCGCGTCTCCGCCGCCGTGTCCGTCACCGCCGCGTCCCCCTTCACCGCCGTCCCTGTTGTCGGGATCGATTCGAGCGTACGCCACGTCCGGGTCCCTCATGTCCGCGGTGATCAAGCTCACCGCGTCTCTGTTGAGCAGGGTGTAGTAGACGAACTGGAATATCATGGCCATGTCGATTGCGATGAAGTACACGGCGGTGTACGTCTGCGATGGGAGCTGGTCGCCGGTCATGAGGCACCCGAGCAGGTTCAGGGTGTCGCCCATGAGCCACTCGGCGAGGAACCATGGGGACAGGCCGTCCGCGGACTTGCGCCTGAAGTTGCGGACGAGCTGGGGAAACTGCGCGACGAGCCAGGATCCTATGGAGGCGAGGCCGAGGTAGAACCCAACCTCCGCGGACGGGTTGTCGATGCAGTCCTTGAACCACAGCCGAATCTGTGAAGAGACGAAGACGCGGGGAAGGCGGGACGTCAGCATCCCTACTCGGAAGGATCTCGAGAAAATAAACGCCGAGTGGGGAGAAGATGGGGAGATGGGGACTCGACTCGCGCGGGAACGTGTGGGCACGTACCCACTCCTTGGAGCCCTCCTGCGCGCACGCGCATGTACTCGACATCGCGTCCACTTTCGGATCGCCCCCCTTCGCTCCACCGAAAAGCACAGCGCACCCGCGCCCTCCGTGTGTGCACGAGGAGGGTCACACATTCAAAGCCACTTGAGAGCCAGGGATTTGACGCGTGACTGGGCAGCCTGGCCGTGTCCGGGTTCGTCCGCCCTGCCAAGTTTTGTCGGGTTGCAATTTGTCGAGCGGGCAGAAGCTCTGGCCGCGCAGCCGGACGCGATCGATCGCATCTGAGCGGTCCCGAACGCCTTTAAAGAGGTATCGATCGAGCGCACGTCTCGAAACCACGTAACCCGCCTTCAAAGCGGGTCCGGGAACGCGGCTCGGTTCCGGTTTCTGATACATACGATTGCCAAATTTGGGGCTCGCGAAGGGAGGATTTAGGAGCTCGCGCGCGCGTGGGGGTCATCACGTCGAGGTCGTCACCGTAGGAAGGGTTCGCCATGCCGTCCAAGATTTTGAAACTGGGGGAGAAGAACGAGGACCCCGGGCCGTGGCCCACGAACATCCTCGAGATCGGAACCGTGGGGACGCGGAAGAAGCCCTGCCCCCTGTGCGGGCTGTGGTTCGCCGAAGAGAATCTCACCGGGATGTCGTCGCTCAAGACGGTGCTGACGCTCAAGGTGAAGTGGGGGGTGAAGGGCGCGAACGAGAAGCTCACGGACAGCAGGATGACCGCGTCCAGGCTCTACACCGGCGTGAACATGTGCGCCTTCTGCGCGCAGCTCACCATGCCGGACCCGGAGGACGAAGACGACGCCGAGATCTTCGCAAACTCGCCGCAGAAGACCCCGAAGAAGAGCTCGAAGAAGCAGGAGGTGGAGATACAGGCCTCAACCTTCCTCCAGACGTTCCTCTCGCCCGAGGCAAAGGCAAAGTACAAGTGATGAGAGAGTAACTTTTGCAAACGACGAACCGATCGATCCATTGCCAAAAAAAAAACACCAAAACCAAAACCGACGCGTAGAACGTCACGTCGCTCACGCCTTCCGACCCGCCGCGTCACGCAGCGCGGCGTAGTATTTGTCCTCGAAGTGGTCCCCCACCGCTGATGCACTCACCAGCGTCGCCAGCGCGTTCGCCGCGTCCGCCGCGGTCTCCTCGTCCACCCCGAGCGCCGTACCGACCCCCAGCGCATCGGCGAGCTCCACAATCTTACTTGCGCCTTTATTCTGAATCTCCAACCGGACGGACTCGGCGGCGGCGGTGACGTCCCCGCGCATCGCCGCCCTGAGCGCCGCGTTACCCATCCACCCGGCGGAATCACCACCTGACGGAATCATCGCCTCCACGTCGGCACCCGGGTCGGCACCCTCCTTTGAATCTCCGTTTGGTTCGTTCGACCCGAAAGCGTCGGAACATCCCGCCAGTCCGTTCGAGTCGATCCTCACGCCGTGATCCACGTGTCTGTACCCCAGCAGCGCCGGTAACGTGGGCACTAAGTCGTCGCCGTTCACCACCCGTATACTGTCGGGCACCAGGTCGTTGTACATCGCCACGAACGCGCGGTTACCCACGCGCGGGGACCCAAAGTTATAAGCGGTGACGGTGCATTTCCGTCCGCTCGCGCCGAGGTCCGCCGCGAGCAGCGTGCACAGCGCGCCGCCCAGGCTGTGACCCGTCACGAACACGTGCCACCCGTCGTCCCCCCCGTCCGAACGAAGCGCGCGCTCGCCCTCAATCTCCACACCTTCGCCCTCAATGGTACCTTCGTCTTCATACCCGGCTTGCACGACATCATCCACGGCATTCAATATCCGCCTCTTCACGCTGTCGTACGCCGCCAGGAACCCCCCGTGCACCCTCGGCGACTCCTCCCCGTCTTCCACCTCGACGCGTTCGGGGGTGAACGCCGCGGGTGCCAGGTTAACATCCGTGAGCACGTCCATCGGTTTCGACATCTCAGTCCCGCGGAAAGACACGACGCATACCCTATCTTGAACGCATCGCCAGACAGCCGCCTGCGTGTCTGTCCGCGTCGACTCCACGAAACACACCTTTTCGAAATCGTGCGGCGACGCGTCCTTACCGCGTACCACAAGGCGCTTCGTCGTCGCGAGCGTGGCCCACTCGCCGTCGGGTTTGACCGCCCACAGCCCGCCCTCTCGTTCTCCACGGTTCAACTCCGCTGTGACGAACGCGAGCCCGCCGGCGACGGCGCCCGTCGCCTTGGCCGCCAGACGCATCGACTCCGACCCGTCCTTCTCGCCCTTACGCTCCATGAGCCGCGCGGCGCGTCGCAAGCCCTGCCCCACCACGGCGTCCGCGCGGGGATTGAACGGGACGAAGCGAAGCCGGGCGACGATCGAGCCGCCCCCCTTGCCGCCGCCCTCGGCCGTCAACGTCGCCGTCACCTCCTCCTCGACCGCCAGCCCGATCTTACCGGTGAGCGGGATCTTCACCAAACTGCCGTCGATGAGTGCGCGCAGGGGCAGCCTCGTGACGCCGAGTAAGTCGTCGGATTTGCCGCCGTCCTCATCGAGCACGCGCACCGTCAGCGTCTGGTTGGCGGCGTTGGCGAACGTCGAGTCTCCCGGGCGAGTTCGTTTGACTAGGAGCCTCATCGGCGCCTCGTCGTCCCACTTGGGATCCAGCGTGAACCGTTTGGTCCCGGTCCTCGCGCTGGACCCTCCGCCGACGGACACGACGCAGTACGGGTCGGAGAGGCCGAGTGTATCGCCCCTCGGAAGCCCTTCCGCTCGTACCATCGTCACCTCCAAGACGCCGAGGTACACTTCTCGGACAAAGTCGGAGAGGTACGCGGTGCTGCCGCCCTGGACGTCGGCGTCGACGACGCCGCCCTCGGGGGTGGAGTAGGACTCGAACGCGAAGCCGCCGAGGAGGACGGCGGTGTCCAGGTCGAAGTTCGGAGGCAGCGGACGCGGCGTTCCCGAAGTTCGACGCGTCGCAGATTCCAAGATTCTTTTTTCCGCGTCCGCCTCAGACGACGCGCGGGTCGTGCGGCGGACGACGGGGGATCGACTCACCCGGCGACGGTCGAGCCGCGGACGAGCGACCGCCCGAGGCGCGACGCACGCCGCCATCGCCGCCTGCCGCCGTGCTCTCCACCGCGTGCGTGCGGACGCGCGTGTGCCACTGCCGACGACGACGTTTCACAACGAAAATATATTATCGGAAAATGTTTGGTGCGACGACGTCATCGATCAGAACTCGAGGCGCGTCCGGCTGGACCGCGCGAGATGATGACCGCGACCGCGACGCTTTCGCTGGTACCCCGCGCGGCTCCCGCGCCCCGGGCCCGCGTGCCGGCGACCCCCAAAGGTTGGGGAGGCGGTGGAGGATCGTGGCGTAAGAAGAGGATAGGCCAACCAACTCGCGTCCAGGGCGACGGCGACGCTCCAACCCCGCCCCCAAAAGACAACAGCGACCTGGAGCCCGAGCAGCGCGACTACACCGGCACGCTCAAACAGTTCGACGAACCAGTCTCCGTCCCGAAGAAGCTGCCCGCCATGCTCTTCCCCGCGGAGGAGGTCTTACTCCCCGGAAGCTCGCAGGTGCTGCACCTGTTCGAAGCACGTTTCTTATCGCTGCTCGACGAGGTGACGAACGAAACCGGCGGGCTCTTCGCGCACGTCACATTCCTCCCGCCCGCGCAGGGCGAGGCGGACGACGGCGGGCTCCGCGTCAGCCAGGTCGCCACCTTGGTCCGCGTCGAAGAGGTCCAGCGCGAAGAGGTGGGCGCCAAGGTGACCATCATCGGAGAATCGCGAATTCAACTGCAGGAACTGGAGGAAAAGTCCCAACGCGGGTATCTCGTCGGAACGTTCGTGTCCATACCCGTCATGCAGAACGACGGGAGCGCCGCGTACAAGCCGAGCACCGCGGAACTAGACGAGGTGGAACACATCACGGATTTCATCGACGACGCCGTCAACGACTGCGTCGCGCTGGTCGATCGATTGATGGACGGCGACGTGAACGAAGAGCTGTGGGACGTGAGCAACGCGGCGGTGAGTTCATCTTTCATTTACGTACTGTACGGGCAATTTGACTGACGTCGTGTTTATCATATGTAACAGGATGACGTCGAGTGGGGCCACGGGGAGGTTGGCAACTTGAAGCGCGCCATGGCGTGGATCGATGGACCGTACGTCACCCTCGACATGCTACCACCCGGGCCGTGCAGCATGAGCCAGTGCGACTGGCTTAAAGACGCGGTGGAGGAGAAGGTGAAACACTCGGAGCTGCAGCTGGCGGAGAGGTTGTCGTTCGCGTGCCTGCAGGTGGCGCCCGCGAGCACGGAGGCGGACTACGCCAGGCTGGTGAGCTGTAGGAACGTGGCGATGAGCGCGCAGCACGGGCTCATGGACAGGTTGAAGCTGGGGAAGATTTTGCTGGAGGAGCAGCGGTCGGCGCTCCGGGCGAAGGTGGCGCTCAAGAGCGCGTTTGGCTCTGTTGACGAGTCCCCCGCCGGTGAGGAGGACTCTGCCGGTGATGATGAGGACTCTCGAGACTGAGACTGATTATTCGTTGAACACGAGCGCAATTAGTTGGTAATTACGTATTGGACCAAATATGACTGGCCACCTGTGCCAACATTTCATCCTTTTTTTTGGTTTTCTCCCGCCAAAGTCGCGACGACGCCGAGGTTTGACCCAAGACGCCTCGCAATTTTGAATTCGCGCTCTTCCAAGTGCAACGAGGACTGGGGCGACGCCGTGGGCTCGTCACTCTGCTTCGCGCCCGTTTGAGCGCGTGTTTTTTGAATTCCCGTTCCCCTCGCGGCGACCGGGTCTTACCGCGCCGACTCTCAGAGCCGAAGCACACACACGCGTCATCTCCCAGGCGGAGTCGCGAGCGCACGTTCCAGCGGCGCACCCACCCACGCGCGTTACCATCGCCCGCGCGTTCATCGGCCACCACCCGTGGACGACTTTGAAACTCACCTCCCTCGTGAGATCCACATAGCGGGCGTATCCAAACAGAACAGCGAAAGATGAGCGCCATCAACGTGACGCAGGTTCAAGTGCTGGTGAGTACTCGCGCGCTTACGTCCCTCCCAGCCGTCGCCCCCGCCGCGGATCACCACGCGCCACGCGCGAGCGTGGACCACAATCGGGCTTGTTACGCACGGCGCTCGCCCAGAACCACATCTCGATCCTCACGCGCTAACCCTACCCGTTCCCCCCCCCGCGTTCCCCTCGCAGAACAATCCCCAGATGTTCATGACCCCACTCCAGTTCGAGATCCAGTACGAGTGCCTCCAGCCCCTGGCGAACGGTGCGCGAACCCCCGAGTCCAGATCCCGACCGCAGACCCACCCTTTGAAATAAATCCCACGCGGGGTGCCAAGATCGGGTGCCAACCGAACATTCGACTCATCGACCCTTCCCACCCATCCCCCTCGCGCAGATCTCGAGTGGAAGCTGACGTACGTCGGCAGCGCCGAGAGCGACGCGCACGATCAGGTCCTGGACACCGTTTTGGTGGGCCCCGTCGCGGTTGGCTCGTACAAGTTTGTCTTCCAGGCGGATCCCCCCGACATCAGCCGCATTCCCCAGAGCGACATCCTCGGCGTCACCGTGCTGCTGCTCACGTGCAGCTACGACGACGTGGAGTTCATCCGCGTGGGATACTACGTCAACAACGACTACCACGATCAGTTCGAGGAGCTCCGCGAGAACCCCCCCGCGACGGTCCAGATCGACAAGGTCGTGCGGAACATCTTGGAGGAGAAGCCCCGGGTGACGCGATTTCCGTGCGAGTTCGACACCCCGTCCATACCGACCAGGAGCGGCATGGAGGGCGACGGCGGCGTGGCGATGGGCGAGGAGATGGAGAACGTTCAGCCGGGGTTCGGCGGAGGCGGATTCGAGGAGAAGATCGGGTTCGATCAGGCTGCAACCGCGACGCAAGGGTTCGGTTTCAACGCGGGGCACGGGCCGACCGAGGTTCAGTACTGATCGAACAGTGAACCTCGGATGAGGGTGTGTCGCTCCTAGAGAGTCAAGTTAGTCCTCGACGCGTTCGACGATCGGAGTTTTAAAGAATCATGTTGAAGAATTACAGACAAAAATAATGTTGATGTTGATACGCACGCGGAGAAGGCAGCTCGCTCGGTCACTTCTCTGCGAGATCACCTGGGTCCTCCCAGAGGTCGCCCACGTCGCAATACTCATCCTCGCCGATGGCCACCCTCATGAAGCACGGGAGCTTCTCTAAGGGCGCCAGGAAATCCCTGGTCCACTGCCCACCCACGAACACCTTACCCGTCGGGTCACTCGCCTCCACCCACAGCCCCTCGGTCAGGTACACGTCGCGTTTGGTCACCCCCTTCGTGACGACGGGCGCGACGATGACGTCGTTCCCGACGGCGAATTGGTCTTGGATCCTGTACGTGTTCTCATCCTCGGGCGCGAGCCACCACATCGGCCTGCACATGGGCTCCAGCGAGTGCGCCGCGGCTTCCGTCAGGTGCACCAACGTCTCGACAACCTTCTCGCGAATCTCCAGAGACTTTCTGGTAAGATCCGCCGCTTCCGCGCCCACGTCCCACGGCGCCAACGAAAACTGCAGCGCCGGCATCAACGCGTTAGCCTGCGCCCACCGCACCATCAGCTCCCGGTCCGGGAACTTCCCAAAGTACGCGTTACCCCCGATCATGTCCGGAAGACAAAACGGGTACCCCGTGATCCCGCTGGTGAGCAGCGTGGGGATGATGGACCGAAGGCCGTTACCCGTGCCCCAGTCGCTGAACCTGTCGCCCATTCGCGTCAGCGTCGACGTGCCGGTGGTGTGGTGACCGGTGCGAACCTCCGCGAGCTCGAACCGGGCCGCGACGTTCTGGACCCAACACCGGGTGTACTCGCTCGGGTGCGTCAGGGACGTGTGGGTGCGAAAGTGTCTTGGAAGGAAACACGGTTCGCCAGCGTCGAATTTGTACCCGTCGATCCCGTACCGCGTTTGAAGAGACTCGAGCCTCGCGACAAACCACTCAACCGCGGCGGGGTTGGTCACGTCGAGCGCGACGACCGGCGGGGAGTTCCACCACTTGAAGAACCCGGGCTTCATGCCGTTGACGATGGCGTCGAACGGGTGGTGCGAGTGGTCGGATTCGACAAAGTAACCCAGTGGTTTACCCTCCCGGTACGCGTCGGTGTCCTCTTCCACGAAGGGCATCACCCACAGCGTCACTTTGAACCCCATCGCGTGCAGCTCATCCACCATGCCTTTTGGGTCCGGGAACTTGAACGGGTCAAAGTCGAGCTCGCCGTAGCCGCTCTGCCACTTGTCGTCAATCTCCATCACCGAGCGCGGGAGCTTGTTCTCGAGAATCTCGCGAGCGAACGTCAGGGTCTTGCGCTGGTCGACGTTTTGCTTGTACCGCGCCCACGTGGTCCAGATGGGCGCGCGGATCACCTCTGAGGGCGGCGCGCCGGTGGGTTTCTTGAGCGTGCGCAGGCACGCCTCCGTCGCGTGCTTCACGTTGTCCAGCGCGAGCATCCCCACGCGCATGGAGAGCCACTGGGATTCATCCTCGTACCCGGGTTCTAAACCTTCATCCACCGACCCCACAACCGCAGAGCTCTCCGCCTCCCAGCCAATCATCGGGTGGTCCATCGTAAACGCCCCGCGGCCTTTATGGAACCCCGCCCTGGCCTGTAAACGCAGCACGCCGTCACCTTCGCGCTCGCCCTGCTTCATGGGTAAGATCAGCCGCGTCGCGTTCTGGATCCCGACGCCGAAGCTTCGGTTGGAGACTAACGAATCCCACGCGCCTCGCGGCTTTGGCGCGTTCAGACCGACGTGGAGGTACGGCGTGTCCGGGTCCACCAGCACCGCCAGGCCTGTGCTGGTGACCCAGTGCGTGGCGACGAGGGTGTTGATCCCGTTCGGCCCGTTGTCGAACGGGTAGTGCGGGCCAACCTCCCAGCACCCTAGGTTCAGGGGCCAGTGCTGCTTCATGAGGTGCCCGCCCCCGAACCAATCCCCGGCGGCGTCCACGTCAACCTTGAACTCCGCCATCGCGTGCTCCGGCTCCACGCACGCCTCCGCGTTGACGCTGAACTCGGCCACGAATCCCTCGGCGAGCTTGGCGCTCCAGTCGTCCACGGCGTCGCGGCCGAAGCACCTGGACGCGGCGGACTCGATTCTTAACCTCGCCACGACGCCCCACCTGATCTCCGCGCCGATGACGTTGCCGTCGTCGTCGCGAACGGTGCGCGTGAACGTCCCCGGGATGTCGATGCACTCCTTGGGTAGCTGTACGTGCGCGGTGGACACGGTCGTCTCCGTGGGCATGCCGCCCGGGGTCTTACTCCGCTTCCATCGGCGAAGATTGACGCGGCCATCCTCGGTGAGCCAGAGCCTCGACGCTCCGTCGACCAGCACCACGCTGCCGGGTTCCCTGGCGCTCTCCGTGAACTCGGGGGCGATCCCGGGGTTCATGAGTGACGGGTCGGTCTCCACGACGTTGGGTTTGGGTAGAGTGAGCACGGTGGACGCGACGACGCGCGGGCCCGGGACGCCTCTTCGTGCGGCATCCTCCGCGAGCCTCTTCGCCGTGGCGAGCGCCTCGACCGCGGACGTGGCGACGGAGGAGGGCCCGCCCGCGGTGACGATGAAGCCGAGGGGCACCGCGTTGGTCTTGGTGCCGCCGCGGCTGCTCGGTTTCGGCGCCGGGTGCGGGCCGTACTGGACGCCGGGTGCGGGCCCGTTGAGAGGGGTGCCATGCTGACGCGACTCCCGCGCCTCCGGCTCCGGGGAGACTCCGCGGCCGAAAGAGGGTCGTCGCGCCGCGGAACGCGTCACGATCGCCCTCGAACGCGCGCGTCCGCGATCAGCACGTCGACCGTCAACAGCGGGCGCCCTCAACACCCCCGGGATCGCCACGAGCGACGCCGTCGCCGCCATCGCCTCCGCGCTTATTCACGCAAGATTCCGGACGCTGAGATGTTTTAGCGGCTCTGAATAAAACGGCAGGCTCGAGGGATTCCGTCGAGCGACGTCTACTCTCGGCACCGTCCGGTTCCCGTGACCGTCCCTGACGCTCGAACACCCACCACACGAAGCGGCAACCACCAAACTTCGTTCAACACACACGCGCGTCCTCCGCTGCGCGTCCCTTGATGGCGGCCACGTCAGTCACGAAATCCAGACGTCCTACTCACTTGTTGACCTAAAGCCAATTTCGGTGGAATTTGATTGGCTCGATCGGCCGAGGAGAAATACAGACCGCGTTCTCACTGGCTGTCGGGGGCAGATCGGAATCTCAAAAGCGAAATGTCCGTTTATAGACCGGGCGAACACCGGGGTAACAACATCGGCGAGTCGACAACTGGGCTACAGCTGTACGAAATAGGATCGGCGCTCGTGACTGAAAACAAGTGTCGCGAAATTCGAGTTTCCTAACTCGTCGTTCCCCGTTCGCAGTTGGTTGACAAACCCGATTCCGCCGCGGGTGCCCAACCAACAGTCCATTCCCCCTCGAAGCATTATTGCGCCCGAGCCGTCATGGGTCGCAAGGTGGTGCCCCCGCCGCCGCCCCCCGGCGTGCTGGAGGTCATCACGACCTATGTCGTCACGCACGTCGACATCGCGAAGCTCGCGGTGGTGACCGAGATGCGGAAGATGACCCCGGGGGACAAGGACACCGTCATCGCGGGTCTCTTCGTCCTGGCGATGCTCCTGGCGCAGGTGCTGCTGGTGGTCGCGGCGCGCGCCATCGCCCGGGCCGTATCGGGCGGGCCGAAGGAGGTGGAGGAGCCGATATCCGCCCAGGTCGCGGGCCTGGCGTGGATGAGGTCGGCGGGCATCACCCACCCGGAGAAGGCGTAAGTGCACACACACAGATACCCCGCGGACGAATCTTCCCCTCAACGGCCGTTCGGTCCCCCGGCGACTCACCCTCCCTCTCCTTCCCAATATCCACGCATCACAGTGACGAGGATGACGAGGAGGACGACCTTCACACCCCCGTGAAGATCCGGCCCGAGGATGAGGCCCCCGACAGCCCGCTCGGACCTCCCCCCACGCCGTTCTCCCCAGGCGGGCGCCAGAGCGTCTTCTACAGCAAGCTCACCACGCACGAGCACCAGCGGCTGCGGGAGTTTCGCGCGTTGCTCAACAAGAGCGCGCGGGAGGACCCCGCGCTCCTGTCGACCCCGGCGCTGAAGAGGTTCGCGAACGACGCCACGTTGTGCAGGTACCTCCGCGCCAGGGACTGGAACCTGAAGAGGGCGATGAAGATGCTCAAGTGCGTCCCCGACGCTCATGGCCCCATTCATCCTCCCACTCCCCCAAATCCAAATCCAAAAAAAACCAAACTCATCCATTGGCATCATCCCCTAACCAACTCGTTCATCATCATACCCTAACTCCATCCATCAGGGCTTCGCTGCAGTGGCGCAAGGTGGCCCGCCCCGAGCAAATCACCTGGAACGACGTCCGGAAGGAGGGCGAGGAGGGCAAGCAGTACCTGAGCGGCCGGGACAGGCACGGCCGCGGCGTGCTGACGATCCGCCCGGGCCGCGAAGGGTCCAGAGAACAGGCGTCGCACGTCCGCTTTCTCATCTACACACTGGAGCACGCCACGTGGAGCGACACCGCGGAGGAGGACCTACCTTTGGGCGCGCACGCGGAGCACACGTCCGAGAAGCTCGTGGTGCTCATCAACTTCACCGGCTGGACGCTCGCGACGGTACATTTCTTTTTATTTCCGTATGGTCAATTAGAGTGATGACGTCGTGTTTTTTGGTAACAGGCGCCGCCCATGAAGACGAGCCGCGAGACTCTGGCCATCCTGCAGGAGCACTACCCCGAGCGTCTGGCGGTGGCCGTGTGTTACAACCCGCCGTGGATATTCGCGGTGTTCTGGAAGGCCATCTCGCCGTTCATCGACCCCAACACGTACCGCAAGATCCGGTTCGTCAACCCCAAGAGGGAGAAGGAGGTGCGGCGGATGAGGACAATGTTCGACATGTCCTGTGTCGACGAGGACATCGGGGGCGACCGCGACGCCACCTTTGACGCGCACGCGTTCGGTAACAAGATGCGGGTGTTCGACGCGCGGAAGGCGGCGGTGCTCAAGTCGAGGAGGTGAGCTCGCGTCGTGTTGTAATTTAAATGTTTGCTGCGTTACGATGAGTGCGGGCGCGCCGAGCTTCTGCGGCATTTCTGCGGTTGGTTTTTCGTCTCCGTCGGGCACGACTTTTCTTATTCCAATAACGTTATGCATGTTCGTCTAGCCTCCTCCCCGGGGCACTCTTCCCCCGCGCCGTGATACGTCTAGTTCGATGGCGGGCGATCAAGGTCGTGACGGGTCACCCGCACGCGGCCAATGGCAGCGCGCCATCTCCAAGGTGGCCGCGTCGAACGCCGTCCCCGACCCGATGGACACCGTCGGGGATCGGTTCGCCCGGGTCATCAAGGAGAGGACCTTCCTGGACTCGGTGAACAACGAGGGTGCGTTCCTGGCGGCGTTCGGGCAGAGGAGCCTGCACAACCGGCTCTCATCGAAGAGCCTCAAGGTGGACTCGGGGCGGGATCTCGAGACGGAGCTCGAAGACTTGGGGAGCGCCGACGGGGGCGCGCCCTCCTCCTCGGGTGCCCCAGGTGACGACAATTCATCGGAGACCAAGGCTGAGCGCGTGTCCCGATTCGTGAAGGTGCAGAGGAGCATGAAAGGGGAAGGGTTCGCGGTGTCCTCGGCGTACAGCCGCAACTTCGAGTATGATCCAAACCTGGAGTTCAAGTTCTCGCAGTTCGCTCGAACCCTTTTCTATGAACTCCACCCCCCGGGAGCAAACTGGTTCGCGGTCATCGCGACCGAGATGCTGGTCTTCGGGCACACCTTCAAGGAGGCCAAATTCTGCGCCGCCGCACGCGGGATGTTGCCACCCGGTTTTCTGATCAGGTTGGTCCCAGGGACCAAAGGTCTGTTCGAGCGCTACTGTAAGTTCTTTGGGGCAATGGAGGGGATGCCGTTTTTCTTCCATTTGTTTTTCTACTTCTTTGGTTTCTGGATGTACTTCCCAATCTTCGCGGTGGCGCTCAACGCCGACGTCCGAGAGTACATCGAGCCGTTGGAGCTGTTGCCCATGATCATACTGCAGCTCGGTCGCGTGTTTTGCCTTGCTTGCAAATACGCTCTGCTGCCGGAATCATACGTGAACGATCGCTATGGAAAAATATACCGTCAGATGAAGATCACTGACATGTCACGAACTCTGGTCGGCGGTGGCTGGAACAAATCGAAAGAAGACGCCCACTTCGACATGCTCAAGATGGAACTGGAGAATGCCTGCATTCAGGCCGACGTTGATCTCAACAGCACGGAAATCAACGTCGGCAGCGCGCAAGCGGCGGCGGCCATCAGGTATCGGTCTCACGGAATCGGCGAGCAGCCGGAGAAGAGCAGGGCCAAGTCGTCGGAAGTTGTTTCAGGGAAGGAGTTACTCGCCGCGCTCACGGACGTACACATGGGCGCCCCCATGCCACCCCACATGGAGCCGGGCATCATGGTATTTTCCATCATATTTTCATTGACGGCGCCAATCATGCGAGCATGGTGCGGGCGGCCGATGTTCGGTGCGACGCATTTGAGCAAAGCCGCGTCGGCCTTTTTGATGATGTATTCGTGGTTCATCTTCGCGAACAACATGACATTCTCTGCCTCTGGCGCGTGGCACTATAAACGCCACTACAACGCGATTTTGGCTCTAAACAACATGGTGCGCTACCCGGGTGAGCGAGTGGTCAATTTCGTGCCGGAGTTGCCCCCCGCGGTGAAGGGCAAAATCTCGCCCGATCAGGAACCCGCCGAGCTGCAGCAGCTGCGGCGAGCCGTGGCGATGGACCGCGAGTTGGCGGTAGTCGTGGACTTGAAGGATCCCGCGAGTTGCCTGTGCTGGTCGCTGGTGCGGAGGTCTCTGAGGCGCGTGGGATCGTCCTGGGGCCGTCGAATGAACGCCTACTCAATCATCTTCCTGATGATGTCGTTCTCGTCCGCCGGCGTGCTGCTGCTGCTCTACTACGGCGCCGAGCAAATCAACCACAGGCTCGCGACGTCCGGGTCGTTCTACGTGTTGTCCATATGCATCAGTTTCTTGGTCTGCACCACCGTGATCGAGGCGGCGGCGATAAACGAGATGGTGCCCAGGCTCCGGTCGTGGCTTAAGCGCGAGACCGTCGCCATCGCCGCGCAGATGGCGTACCTCGACGTCCCAAAGGTTCGAACGGATGCCAGCCGCAAGGAGGAGGAGCAGCTGCACAGTGCGCACAAGCTCATAGAGAGCGTCGAGCAGTACATCCTCGTGGAGGAGGAGCAGAGCGACCCCGTCGAGGTTTTCTTCAAGGTCAACGCGACTCCCGCGGCGGTGACGTTCGTGGTGTCTTCGCTGCTGTCCATGCTCCTCATCGCCATGCAGCGGGGGTTTACCATGATGGACTCGGAAGGGTGGTCGTACAACGGGCCGCAAGGGCAGTTCGTGAGGGACCCGAATGTGGAACTGTAGTTTCGACCTAATTTATTTGTATACCTAGCTAGCTACTAGTCAGCACCGTCTCCGTCGTCTATCCGCCACCTCCGTCACTCCTGAGCTCCACCGGCCCCGTGCTCTTGACGAAGTAATCCCCAATCTTCTTCTTACCTCCCTGTCCCAGCACCTTGACGTACAGCGAACGCGGCACGACTCGAAAGTCGAAGCTCACCCTCGTGGCGCCCGTGTCGTTCGGCTCGGTCACGTGCCTGCAGTTGTGCCCGTCGAACATCAGGAACGTCCCGGGGTCCATGTCCACCGGGTGATAGTCCCCCAAGTCCGGTTCGCTCTCCACCCACAGCGTGTTGTTCCCCGCGACGCGCGTGACGGGCACCCAGAAGTTGACCTCGGCGGGTTGGTGCCTCGGGTAGTCTCTGTCTCTGTGCAGCGCGATGGTGGGCGCCATGGACGGCATGGCGATCCGCAGGGTGGGCGGGCACTGGTACACGACCCCATCCGGGTCACCGCACAGCGGCGCCACCTCGTGACGGACGAACGCGTCGAACGCGTCGATGAACGCGAGCCACTCGGGGGTCTTTTGGAACGCCTTGAAGCTCCTGCGTTCCTCCCCGGGCCGCATGGCGAGTCTCCACTCCTTCGGCATCTTCCACCCGGCGTGCCTGAACGCGTGCATGAGCTTACCGAACCTCGGGGGCGTGGTAGGTAAGGCACCGCTCGGTCCGACGTCGTGGGTCATCTCCAGCGGCTTGGTCCCGGGCGAACCCTCGGGCCATGAAGGCTGCTTCACGAGACTGAGGACCAGCTCGTCGAATCGATACGCCTCCGGGCGGTACGTCGGGCGTCGCTCGCGCCTCAGCTCCGAGAGCCACGTCGGTATCTCCGGGACGGCATCCGCGGTGGTCTCCGATACCTCCTCACGGGCCTCGCGGGTGGCCCGCGCGCCCATACTGGCTAGCTAGAGTGAGGCGGCGGAGGCGTTATTTTTTGCCAGGCGGGTGAGTGAAAATCGGATCAGCCCGGGTCTTCAGGGTAAGGGTGATCGGGGCTGGAGATAGGGCGCGGCTTCCGCGGGGGTTTCCGCGCGGGTTCCGGCGGGGAAAACGCGCGGCGTCGATTGAACGTATCCGAGGTGCATATTCGGCGATCGGGGCGAACCCCGCGGCGGTGGATGGGCGGCGGGCGGCGCGGCGATAGGGGGCGATAAGTTTGCTGACTCACGCAGCTTTCCAATCCAACTCGACCCTCGGGGGGATGGCTTTGCTTACAAAGCCTTTCCGACTAACCCACGCGCGCGACTCTTTACTTGTTCACGATGTTCTTGATGAAGAGGTCGGATCCGATGACCAGAGAGAGCACCGCGGTGCAGATGGCCAGCGAGCCGCCGACGAGCACGTAGAGCGCGGTCTCCTCATCCACGTCGTCGCCGAGCTCGGCGAGCTGGAACATCGCGTCCTGCGCCTGGGCGGGCATGGCCGCGAAGACGCCGGCGGCGCCCGCGGCGAGCGCGACGGGCGCGACGGTCTCCTTCTTGGCAGCCTTGGCGACGGGCTTGGCGCTGCGATTGGGGTTCGGAACGGTCGCGAGATGTCAGGGAACGGGTCGGACGGTAAGGGTGGCGCGGACGGGGAAATCCGGGCCCGATCGTGCGTTCGTTCCGTCGGATTTCAATGCGCTCGTACCTGGCGACAACCTTGGCGCGGCGGATGGTGCGGCGGGCAACCTTGGGCGCCGCGAGCACCTTGTTGAGGGCGAGAACCTGGCTCATTGTTTAGTGTGTTTGTATATTGCGAGTCGCGTCGCGCTTCGCTTGTGTGGCGCCACTGCCGGAAGCGAGAGGCCGCCATCGGGGCCAGTCAAGCGGGGTCAATCATCAACTCTGCCACTCCCGGGCCAAATCTAATCTTCACTATTGCGCGTCGCGCGGCGCGGTCTCGCCCCCGCACCGGCGATGGCGGCGTGTGACGGCCACTCCCACGGCGATGACACGGCCCCGCAGGAGCTCGAGGAGGTCCCGGCACCCTCCGTAGCGGACGTCGACGCGTGTCGCTGCGCGTCGTGGCACGCCCTGGGCGACCTGTCGTCGCACACCTTCGCGCACCGGCACCTTCCGCTCCCGCCCGACTTTGTGGCGTACCTCCTCGAGGACGGCCTGTCGTTGGCCGCGGACTCCCAGGCGATGCCCGCGAGGATCCGCCCCGACATCGCGGAGCAGATGGAGAGCGCGTTCACCCTCAGCGACGAGGACGAGACAGACGCGGGTGGGGGGGAAGCCGACGCCGGAAGGGCCGTGGGAGACGCTGAGAAAATGTCGTTCGAGCAGCTCCGCGCATCGTTGGGCGGCGGCGGCTCGGAGTCATCGTCGGACGGCGGGGGTCATTCATCGGACGACGACAACGACGCCGGAGTAGCGCCCGTGCGGCACTTCCCCGAGCTGGAGGACGCGATGCGAGAGGCCATCGAGTCCTTGGGCGGCGCGGTCACCCCAAAGCTCACGTGGTCCGCGCCGAAAGACGCGGTGTGGATGGCCACCACCAACGACACGCGGTGCCAACACCCCGCCGAGGTGGTCCTCCTCCTCAAGGCGTCCGACGCGGTGGCGTACGACCTCCAGGACGCCTACGCGCAGTGCGTGGACGCGCCGGGTGACGGTGACGGTGACGCGGGTACCGGGCTCAAGTTGACGCGCGGCGCGACGCTTACGCTGAGGAAGTGGGCTGGGCTGTCGCCGAGCATGGAGTTCCGGTGCTTCGTGCGGCGCGGTAACCTGCGAGGGGTGTGCCAACGGGACGTCGCCAACTACTACCCGTTCCTCCCAGATCAGGTGAACGTCATCGAGGAGGCCATCGCGGTGTTCTGGCAGGAGAAAGTGCACGGCGTGTTCCCGCTGAGTGACTACGCGATGGACGTTTACGTGACCAGTCAGCGAAAGGTGAAGATCATCGACTTTAACCCTTACGGCGGTGCGACGTTGCCGCTGCTGTTCGACTGGAACGAGCTGGACGGTGTACCGGGCGGGGATGGGGCTGGGGACGGTGCTGGGGACGGGGCTGGGGACGGTGCTGGGGCTGGGGACGGTGCTGGCGGTGACGGCGGCGAGGGCGGTTTCACGGATGATTTGGAGTTTCGGGTGGTGAGGTCGCAGGGTCACATACGCCCCGCGCCGCAGCTGGGTGTTCCGTTCGACATGTACGATAGGTCCGCGGACGGGGCGCTCGCGAACTTCGTGGAGCAGCAGCGGCGACGTCAGGAGGCCAACGCCGGGACGGCGGGGCCGTAGCGAACCAGTAGTGCTACGCCAGTTGGCAAAAATAACCGTCTGGAAAAGATCTTCACGCGTTTTGCGCGAAACAGTTGAGATAACCTTGGACCGTGTGCGCCGAGTCCACAGCCACGCGCACGGAAACGCGACGCCCCGCAGCGTCGGCGAGTCCATGCGCGCGAGCGTCTGCGTCCCAGGCATCGTATCCGCGAGTCCGACCGTACCCACTCCGACGCGCACCCCGCGATCGAAACCGCGTGGGCACATTCAAAGTTCTTCTCGGAGTTTACCCGTCGTCCCTCGCGCCTCCGCCATGACGGACCAGGACCCCGCTCGCTTCCTCGGCGACGCCGTGCGGAGCCAGCAGGCCAACCAAGGCGCCAGCCAGGTCTGGGCGGAGGTCACCGCGCTCTCCCAGCTCCCGGGCATCCTCGACCTCGGCCAAGGATGGCCAGACTTCGGCGCGGACATGACCGCCCGGGAAGAGGCGAGCAGAGCTCTGCTCGACGAAACGGACCCGAGGAACAACCAGTACTCCATGATACCCGGGCGCGCTGAGCTCATAAAGGCCATCGCGCGGTACTATCGCGCCACGGGCAGCTCCAACCCGGTCAGCGCGGACGGCGCCAACGTCCTGGTGACCGCCTCGGGAACGGAGGCGGTGTACGCCACGATGCAAGCCACGCTCTCCCCCGGGGACGAGTGCGTCTTCCTCGAACCCTTCTTTCCGTGGTACATCAGCAACTCCAAGATCTTCGGCGCCAAACCCGTCGCGGTGCGAATGAACGTATCGGACGACGACGCCGGAGTCAGTCGATACGAAGTGAACTACGAAGCTCTGGAGAAGGCGCTGTCGTCGCCGGCGTGCAAGGTTCTCATACACAACTCGCCGCATAACCCCACCGGCAAGGTGTTCACGGCGCAGGAAAACGAGCGCATCGCCGCGATGTGCGTCAAGCACGACGTGATGTGCATCGCGGACGAGGTGTACGAGCGGTGCACCTTCGACGACGACGCGGGTGACGGAACGGCCGAACCGTTTCCACGTATGATGAACGCGACCGGGATGGCGGAGCGGACGGTGACGATCGGCACGGCGTCCAAGCTGCTCGCGCTGACGGGGTGGAGGGTCGGCTGGATCACCGGCCCGGCCGCCATCGTCGCGGGGGTCAAGACGATGAAATCGTACACGACGTTCTGCGCGCCGACGCCGTTGCAGCTCGGAGTAGCCGCCGCGCTGAACAAGATTTCCGGCGAAGCCGAAGCGCTCGGATCGAACGTCGTGACTTCGGACGAGGCTGCGGGCGCGATGGCCACGAACGTCGCGGTCCTGTCCGCGGCTCTTAAAGACGCGGGTCTTAAGGTGATCGCACCGGACGGGGGGTACTTTCTGGTCACCGACGTGTCCGCGACGGGGCTGTCAGCCGTGGAGTATTGCAAACGGTTGGCGGCGGAGGCGAAGGTTGCGTCGATACCGATGGTGGTCTTTTACGACCCGGGCGCGGACGGTACGGGCGCGCCGGACACGTTCGTGAGGTTCGCGGTGTGTAAGAAGCCGGAGACGGTGCGGGCGTGCGCCGAGGCTATCCGCGCCAACCCCGTCGTGGGCGAATGATACGAGTAGCGAGTCGTTAGGTGGCGGTTCATTCTTTTCAAGTTGTTTTTTGGTACGAAGGTAACACTTCGGTGTACATGTACATGATATAACCTCACGCGCGCTTCGCCTCCACGGTGGTGAGCAGCCCGAAGAGCGACGGCGTCGTCTCCACGACCCGTAACCCCGGCGTCGCCTCCACTAAACCCACCACGTCCTGGTTCCAAGCGCACCCCTTGGCCAACGACTTCACCGGACCCGCCACCGCGTCCTGATACGCACCCAGGAACCCGGGCGCCTTGCTGTGCTCGACGAGCAGCGCCATGCCGCCGGGTTTGAGCACCCGCGCCAGCTCCACCAGCGCCCGATTCGGTTCGTTGAAGACGCATAGGGAGAACGTGTCGACGACGCAGTCGAAGGAGGCGTCGTCGAACGGTAGCTTCTCGACGTCGGCGACGACGAACCGAACGGGCGGCGGTTGTTTCGCTTCCTCCTCCGCGCGCGACGCCGCGTCCCGGGCGGCGGCGACGGCGGCCTCGACAGCCTCCGGCGTGGCCTCCACCAAGGCGCCGGCTTGCATCGCGTTCATGGCCATCGCGGTCGCCGCCGCTTCCGCGTCCGCTCTCCGACTCGCCTCGAACTCCGCGTCGGTTCGCACGCGGAACCCGAGAGTGTCGGCCCGTGACTTGGCCTGTGCGAGCATCCCGCCGCTGATGTCCACGGCGGTCAGGGACCGGACGGCGCCGCCCGGGCGGAGGTCGTACCCCGGCAGGTTCAGCCCCGTGCCCACGCCCAGCTCCAGCACGTCCCCTGACGCGCGGGCGAGTAGATCGCGGCGTGACTTCTCCAGCCCGAGGGTCTCCGACGCGAACGCCCCGCCGTCGAGGTCGTCGTAGTACGACGCGTACCTGTCGTAGTTTTTGGCGATATCCTCGGTGTCGGCGAACGTGTCGGCGTAAGACGCGAGGGGCGACATCGAGGCACAGGAGGCGGCGGCGCCGAGGAGCAACGCGCGGCGATCGACGGGTGGGGAGTCGGTGCTCGGGCATCGTGCATCGTCGTCGTCGTCGCGGGCGCCGATCAGGTCATGGCGCGTGGCCGCGCGCGTGACGGTGTCGCGACGGGATCCGCGATATCCCAGAGGGGCGCGGACCGCCGGCCGCGGCGTCGCGAGGGGCGGCACCAGCGCCTGCGCCATCGGTTCTGGTCTCCACTCCCTAGGGTAAAAAGCGATGTTAGTTTTGCGAAGTTCATCACTTCTCTCGGAGCGCACGCACGCGTCCACCATGGCGGGCGGGATGATGACGGTCAGTCCGTGGTCGCCGCCCGCGTGGGCAGATTTCCCCGGCGCACCCACGCGGCGGTATAACCTCGCCAGGACCCCGACACCGATCCACCGCTGGCACCTTCCGGGCGTCCCCAAGGGCTGCGAAGTGTACATCAAGCGCGACGATCTGACGGGCATGCAGCTCTCCGGTAACAAGGTCCGTAAGCTTGAGTTCCTCCTCGCGGAGGCGATGGACCAAGACGCGGACTGCGTCATCACGATAGGAGGCGTGCAGAGCAACCACTGCAGGGCCACGGCCGTGGCATCCAGGTACCTAGGACTGGACTCGCACCTCATCCTTCGAGCCGACCGATCGGTGGCGGACGCCGGGGACCCAGGGCTCGTGGGCAACCTCCTCATCGAACGCGCCGTGGGCGCCGACGTCCACCTGGTCACCAAACGCGAGTACGCCACGCACGGTAGCGTCGCCTTGACCCAAGGCCTCAGTCGCAAACTGGCACGCGAGGGTAAAAAGCCGTACGTCATACCCGTCGGAGGGAGCAACGCGGTGGGCACCTGGGGCTACGTCGACGCGATGGCTGAGCTCGCCGGTCAAATGGATGGAGCCATCGAGGGTGGGTGCGACGGTGTCATCGACGGAGGACGTCCGTTCACGGACATCGTCATGGCGTGCGGCAGCGGCGGGACCACCGCGGGCATCGCGCTGGGCGCGGCGCTGTGCCCGGGGCTGGGTAGGCCCACGGTGTCGGCGTACGGCGTGTGCGACTCACCGGAATATTTCTACGAGTTCGTCGGCTCCATCTTGAGCGACATGAACGCGCCGGTGGAGGACGTCATCGGTCGCGTGTTGATGCCCGGGATCAAGGAACGGGTCGGTGGGGTGCTTCGGTGCGTCCAGGCGAAAGGGACGGGGTACGCGATGGCCACGGAGGAAGAATTGGGTACGACCGCGGCGGTCGCGAGAACGACCGGGGTACTCTTAGATCCCGTGTACTCGGGCAAGGCGGTGCATGGGCTTCTACGCGAGATGGCGGAGGACACAGGGGCTTGGGACGGGCGCGTGGTGTTGTTCGTACACACGGGCGGCGCGCTGGGTATGTACGACAAGTTGGATCAGCTGCGGCCGATCATGGAGACGATCGGTCCGTCGCGCGGGTACGACTTTACAGAGTTGGACACGGCGTGAGTGATAGACTGATAGAGAAGAGTGTGCGTAGCGGCTCGCGTGTTATTAAAGGCGCGAGAAAGAATGGTCAACCGGTGAAATGAATCGCGTGCGACTGCGACGGTGCGATGCGCGTCGTACGTAAAGAATGTGTGGTGCGCGGACATCGCGGCGTTAGAAGTCAGTCGCCTTGTCGATGGATGCCCAGATGGCGTCCATGTCCCTGTTGGCGTCGACAGCCACGCACTTCTTCTTGCCGTAGTGCTTGAGCACGGGCACGGTCTGCTTGTGGTAGGCGTCGAGTCGTGAGACGAGTGCCTCCGCGGTATCGTCGCTGCGCTGCATGAGCGCGTCGCCGGTCTCGTCGTCCTTCATCCACTTCGCTTTGTCCTTTTCGCCGTCCAAGGATTTGTCCCCGAGCTTTGCGAGCGACTTGGGCGGGTTGAACTTGACGTGATACGACCTACCCGAGGACTTGTGCACCCACCTCCCACAGATGCGCTCAGTGAGCACGGCGTCGGGGACGCTGAGCTCGATCACCCTGGACACCGCCTCGCCCGTCTTGGCGAGCGTCTCGTCTAGCATCTTGGACTGCTGAAGAGTCCTGGGAAAGCCGTCGAGGATGAAGCCCGCGTCGCAGTCCTTCTCCTTGATGCGATCGGCGATGATGCCGACGACGATCTCGTCGGTGACGAGCGCGCCGGAGTCCATCGCGGCCTTGGCCTTCTTGCCGACCTCGGTGCCGGCCGCGACCGCCGCGCGGAGCATGTCGCCGGTGGAGAGCTGAGGGATGTTCAACTTGTCCACGATCTTGGGCGCGTGGGTGCCTTTTCCAGCCCCAGGCGGACCGAAGAGGATCAAGATGTTCCTGGGCTTGGCCGCGTACTTGGAGTTGTCGCCGAACATGTTCTTGCTGGCGGGCGGCTCGGAGGAGCTCTTGGAGAGGCACGGTCCCATCTTTACCGGTCTATGCGTACGATGAGGCGCGTGGCGCGGGTCAAAGTGGACGCCGTCGGACGATCTGCAAAAAGCTGCACAGACGGCAGCCGAGAGATCTCGAACCGCCGCCCTATTTCTACTGGCTGAGAGACGGCGCCGGTGCACAGCTGTGCGCACGCGGGGGTCGAGGCAGAGAATACTCGACACCCGCACCGCGCGATTCGGGGAGGCAGAGAAGACAACCTGCCGCGATGTCCATATACATAGGTGCGCCCAAACCCTCGGATCCCATCGAACCCGGCCGCGCGCCCGCCCGGTGCCCACTCCGGAGATCCCTGACCGATCGAATCGATAGATTTTTCCCGCCGCTGACCCCGCGCCCTTCATCCATCCAGGAGGTTTACCCCCCTTCGTGGAGGAGGAACGTCTCGACGAGCCGTTCAGGGAGTACGGCCCGACCACGGTTCGCATCTGCGAGGGGTTCGCGTTCGTCGACTACCCCGAGCAGGCCATGGCGGATGCCGCGATGGACGTGCTCCGCCCGAAGCTAGCCGCCGACGGACACCTGGGCGGCTACCCCGGCGTGAATCTCTCGTGGGGCAAGCGGTCGATCGTGCTCAAGTACCAGATAGAACTCGCGGAGAAGAAGCGGAGGGATAAGGAACGCGAGACGCGACGGGAACGGAAGGATGCGGAGAGGCGTGCGCGCAAACGAGACAGGCGTCGAGACAGCAGGAGCAGGAGCGGGAGCCGCGACGGGGGCAGGGGCAGGAGCCGCAGGAGCCGCGATGAGAGACGCGACGGGAGTCGATCCGCATCGAGCGACGGTTCGTCCTCGTCGGAGTCGAGGTCGCGGGACAGGAAACGGCGGCGGAAGCGGCGTAAGAAGCGGCGGAAGCATCGGAGCCGGAGCTCGAGCCGGTCGTCCAGCAGCCGAAGCAAGAGCAGAAGCCGGAGCCGAAGCCGGAGTCGCAAGAGACGCGGGCGGAAGCACCGGAAGCATCGCAAGCACCGACGCCGGTCGCGGTCGCGGTCGCGGTCACGGTCACGGTCGCGGACTCGAAGTTTGGAGAGGACGCGGGACGATGGGGGAGCGGACGGGGGCGGCGAGAGGCGGTAGCCAAAAATAGGTTTCGTTTCAATGCACGAGCTGACAGAGAATCATCACGAAATCTTCGTTCGCGAGGGCGGTCCGGTGGACACAGTTCACTGCGCGGAGGAGACCGCGCGGGTGGGTTCGAGCACTCAGGCGCGATGGGTGCTGACCACATAGAGCACAGCTTCTTCCCGTGGGAGGAGACCAACCTGCACAGGCTGCACTGGGACGGGGACAAGGTGCGTTTCCCGATTTAGCCCCCGAACGGATGATTGTGCTCGTATGATACTCGAGACTCACGACGCGTCTACCTACCCCGCCCCAACCTCAGGTGTTCGTGATGGCCGAGGTGGCGACTCTGCTCTTCGAGGAGAGCCCGGTGATGTTCGCCAAGTTCCTCCGCGCTAACCAGTACCCGCGGAAGCACACCGTGGAGCAGTCCGTCGTGGACAAGTGCGCTGCGCTCGGGATATCGGGCGAGACATCGTCGGGCGGATCGGTCGGGGTCACGCTGCTCCCGGCGACGACCGTCGAGGCGTGCCTGCTCGACCGCAGACGGAACGACCTCGTGAAACCCTTCAAGCTCTCGCTGCTCAAGCTCGCGTCGCAAGAGGCGAAGCGATACATCGCGAACGGCGACTTCGAATCCGCGCTGCCCATCGCGCTCGACGTCGTCAAGCGCGGGCAGGACATCTACCCGCCAGACCCGAAAACTCCCCCGGCGGTGGAACTCTTCCCAATGTACCTCCTCGCGGCGGAGGCCAACATGGGAGTCAACCGCGATAACGCCGCGGAGGATTTCTTAGGACTCGCGTCCTGGCTCGCGTTGAGGGACCCCGAGGGCGTCGGCGACGACCTTCGGTCCCGATGCCACGCGCTCACCGGCCGACTCCGGCAATCGCAAGGCCGGCTGGAAGAGGCCATCGCCGCCTTCGCGGAGGATACGTACCACCGCAGCTGCGCGTGGGGACCGGAAGATGTCCGCACGAGCTTCGGGTACTGGAACATGGCGACGTGCTTCGCGACGATGGGCGCGTGGTCCAAGAGCGTAGCCGCGTGCAGGACGGTGGTGGACGTATGGTTCGAGGCCACCGTCGCGTCGGCGCTGGGCGAACGCTTGGGTGAAGGCGTCAAGCGGACGCAGGCGAGCACGCCGCTCGAGTCCGAGCTGCCCATGACGCGGACGCGGGTGCTGGAGGGTGTGGATGCGCTGCTCGGCGCGAGGGAGACGCTTCTGGCGCGGGGCGACGGGCTCCTCGGGGATGATTTGAGAGCTGCGGATGCGAGTTTGGCCGCGGGGCTGGCGCTGTTGAGGCTGGTGATGGGCGGTGACGTGGCACGGCGAGAACGCGCGACGGAGCTGGCGGAGCGGGCGCTACGCGAGTACCCCGCGGACGAGGTCCAACGCGTGGGGCTGGCGGAGCAGGCGCTGGCGATGGCCGCGATGATCGACGGACAGTGACGGTGTTGTAATCTATCTCTCGTGGTTCGTACCGGGTAACACTTATTTGGCTATCGCGTGTCCCGTGGCCAGCCTCTCGTGCCTCCCTACGTTGGTTCTATCGTTGTTTTCTTTCGCGTGCTTCGTCACCTCCCCACGGCCGCCGCCGCCGCATCCTCCGCGCCCATGAGGTGCTGCACCCTCTGCAGCACCGAGTCCTTCGTGGCGTCGTACGGTTTGTCTTTGCTCGGGATCTCGAGCACCGCCGGGATGGGCCTGTCGTACTCGTTCACCAGGTACCGTATGCTGTCCGCGGCGAACTGCGATATGAGCACCACCGCGATGTCCTCCCGCGCAGTCATCTCCTTGAACGCGTCCTCGATCTGCTTCGTCGTGGTCTTGTCGGAAACGACGAGGTAATTCGTCTTGCGTCGCAGATCGACGTTCCCGACGCCCGCGAGGAGAAAGCCGGTGACGGTGTCCTCGTCGCCGATTACCGCCATGAGCGCGCCCTTGCCCTCGGTCGCCATGCAGCCTTTCGTGACTTCGACGCCGGCACGGCTACGTCGTCGAACCCGATCTCGCGATGCGCACCGCGCGGCCGACAGTGCTGCACCTCAAAGGGCGCCCCTCTCAAACTTGACGACGATACCAGCCTCGTTCAAAGCTAACTTCGAAGCTAACATCACATCTGTCGCGCACGGGGTTAGAGGGACAGAATGGCGACACTGAGCGATTCCTCGGCGCTCACCACCGCGCAGCTCACTTCCGTGGCGCGCATCATGGTGGCGGGCGCCTTCTTCTCCACCCTCGGCTCGCTGTGCATCCTCACCGTCTACGTCAACAGCCCGACGCTCCGGAAGAGCTTCGCGTTCCAACTCGTCTTCGGCCTCGCGCTGGCGGAGCTCGGGAACTCGTTCTGGCCGTACTTCTTCATGCCGTCCGAGGGCGCCGCGTGCGAGTGCCAGGCGGTGCTGCTCCAATTCTTCTCGTTCGCCTCCATCGCGTGGTCCGGGGTCATCGCGTGGACTCTCGATCAGGCGACAAACACCGAACGCAAGATCGGAGGGCCGTCCGCGCCGTCGCTCGCCGCGTCCATCGTCGGCATAGGCGATCCCACGCGCGCCCCCGACGTCCGCAAGTTCCACCTAGCGGTCTGGTCCATCTCATTCATCTTGGTGCTCATACCGTGGGGCGCGGGGGTGTACGGACCCGCGGGCGCGTGGTGCTGGATCGACCCGAGGCACGGAGCCGAGGCACACGCGCTTCGACTGATATGCTTCTACCTACCCCTGTGGTGCGTCATCGCGTTCCAGATCAGGACCTACTACGTCGTGTATCAACGGCTGAACAGGGTCACGCTGCTGGCGTCGGCGACGGCGGCGGTGAGGGCGGACATGCGCCGCGAGGCTCGAGAGCGAGAACTCGCTCGCGGAGAAGGGGGCGACGCTTCTGCCGCCGCGGACGTAAACGACGAGGAGTCGCAGAAGGACGACGCCGACATGGAGGCGACGCTGCGGCGGCTGCTGCGGCGGCTCGGCGCGTACCCCATGGTTCTCATCGTCGCGTGGACCTTCCCGACGATCAACCGGCTCAACAACTATGTCCAGGGGAACAGAACGGGCCACGGCGATAATTACACGCTTTACGTGTTGATGGCCATGGGCATGAGCACGCAGGGCATAGGCAACGCGGTGGTGTACGGCATGTCGGGCGCGGTGCGGCGGGAGGCGGCGAGTTTAATCGAGCGGTGGACCGGGGTGAGGGTGTCGGACTGGGGGATCGGGGGTCGGGGCAGCGCCGCGGGCGGCCTCGCGAGACTGGCGAGGGAGACGGATCGGGGGACGGAGATGAGCGCTCCCAGGGCGGCGTCATCGTCCACACACGACGGCGGGGATGCCCCTGAAGCACCGGGACGGGCCGGACATGAGGTTCTCTTAGAGGTTGACGAGTCCTTGCGATGATTTCCCCGCGGGGCTGTAGTTAGTAGTCGTTTACAAAAGTCGTCGGTTCACAGTCTCATTTAATGTTCCGTCATTGCGACCCCTCGAGACCGATCCAAGACATCAGCGACCGCTTCCCACCCTTCGCCCCGGCCCTCTCCCTCGGCGGCGGCATCGTCCCGCCCCCGGGTCCCGCCAACGCCGCCAACGTGGACGCGCGGAGGGGCGCGCGCTTCGCGGGCGACGCCGTCTTCGCCGCCGCCGCCTCCGCCGCGCCCCGCTCAATCTCCATCACCGCTCGGTGCACCACGGGCGAAAGCCTCGCGCGGATAGCCTCGTCTCTCCGTACACCCCCCGTCGTCGCCGGGCCCTCGCGAGGTACGTCGTCACCTCCCTTAGCGTACGCGTCGTCCTCGTCCACCAGCGCGGCGCGTCCCCGTGGTCCCTTCGTCTTCTTCCCGCCCGTCGTCGCCGCATCAGTTTTGACATCCGACCAGAGTCGCTTCTTGCCGGCGCCTTTGAACCGCGGGTCCGCGGAGAGCCAACCGCGAATCACGGGGTTGAAAGCGGGCGGGCCCGGCACGGCCGCCTTGGGCGTGCGTGCCGCCGCGTCGTCGTCCTCCATGACCAACGCCGCGGCGCCGCGCGCGCGTCCGCCTCCGGTTGGCGGGCCTATTCTCGCCGGCGTCGTCGCCCCGGGGGAAGTCTTTCCCGTCCCCGCCTTCGACCTCCTCGGCGTCGTCGTCCCGGCCCTCGCGGCCTCGACTCGCTCCCTCGCCTCCCTCGTCAAGTCGTGCTCGGCCTCGTCGGCACCCTGCGCCCCGAACAAACTCGCCGCCCGCCGCAACGGCGACCCGACGCCGGCGCCGCCGAACTTTGTCGCCGCGGCTACCACGTCGTTCAGCGCGGCTCGTCCATCCTGCACAGCTGTGTCGGCACCCAGCTCGGCACCCGCGAGTGCCTCGCGGGATAACACCGCGAGCGCGCCGAGCTCATCCCACCCGGGCTGCGCGGTCTCATCCCTGAACCTCACGCGCTGCTCCGTGCCAAAGCCGGGGAAGCGAACATCCGCGGCGTTTTCGTCGGCGCCTGCGTCCCCTTCCTCTGCGTCGTCGTTCTTCGCCGCCTTCGCCGTCGGTGTCCCGGCCGCGCCCATCACGGCGTTCGCGGCGCCGGAGATGGACCGCAGCATCCGGCCCACCAGCCCGGGCTCCTTGTTCTGAACAGGAGCGGCGGCGGGCTTGGGCTTACCCCCGCGGGCGGCGGCGCGAGACCTGGTTTGCCGCGGCGAGAACACTCCGCCGGCGGCGGCGAGCGCGTCCCTCGCGCCCGCGGCGCCCCGTCCGGGCGGCTGGCTCTGCGTGGGGAGGATGTCCTGCTGGGTATCCGGCGCGAGCTGCGTCGGGGCGATGTCCTCGACGACGGGTTCGGGCCGGGTCTTCCTCGCCGGGCTCTTTGTTTTTTTAACAACGTTCGCGGCGGCATCGCCGGGCTTGCTTCGCGTGCGCCTCGGGGAGAAGACGCTCTCGGCACCCTTGGCGTCGTCGTCGTCCTCGGTGGCCAAGGGCGGGGTCGCGGTGGCGATGTTCGCGAGACCTCGGGTCTGAGGGTCCGCTTTGACGTCCACGTCGTCGTCGTCGTCCTCGGAGTCCGAGCCGGAATCCTCGAGCATCGGGCCCTTCTGCCGCTTGAGGAAGTCGCCCTGCGACGGCCTGAGCACGGCCTTCGTTTCGAGTGCGTCCTGGGAGTTGGTCGGAGACGCGTCGGGGGTCTCATCCAACGGGATAGCCTGCGGTTCGCGAGGGTTCATCGTGGTCGTCAGGTGGGTTTCGAGGGTGGGTCGTGGCGTTCGTCGGGGGTGCCAATTTGTTCTAGGCACCCCGACGACGACGTGGGATCTCGCGCGCACCGTGCCGAGGTTGCCCCATCCGGGGAGCGAGTTGAGTAATTCCAGCTGTCCAGGGGCGAGACGGTTCTCCTTGTCGAACTGCGTCTTGCTCCACACCTCCGTAGGGTGCATCGCGGCTGCCATGCTGCGGCTGCGCGGAGCAATTTTGAAGCGCTCAACGGTCGCTCCGGAAGGAAGATGTCGTCAAAATGATGGAGAATGCCTCGGACACTTCGTTCGCCGCAGTCATCGGTGGGTGATGGCGAACACCGTGACGACCGCGATGCTCGCGCGGTCCAAGAAGCCCCTGATGCAGTTCCGGGAGTTCGCCGAGCTCAAGGCTGAGGTCGCGGCGATGCGAAGGGAACGGGAGGAAGCCCGGGCGGAGCACGACAAACTGAGGGCGCAGCTCAGGGCTGTGAGCAAGGCGTTCGGTACCCTGAGCGACGTCGTGGTGGACGAGATCGGTGTGGTCAAGAGGGAGGTCAAGTCCATGCGCGCGGAGCTCGACGCGCTCCAGGCGGGCGACGAGATGCGATGGGCCAAGGACCTGCGCGCCGACCTGGAAGCCACGGAACGTACGCTGATGGGTCAGATCCACGAAGCAGCCATGGAGACAAAGTCGGGGTTCATCGAACGCGACGGCGTGGTCCGACGGATCGGCGCTCGCGTCGAGGAGATGGCGAAGGAAGCCGAGCGCACGAAGGCGAGCGCGGTGGAGGAACGATCGCGGCGAATGGAGGAGAGCGAGCTCACGCGCGAGGCGCTGGAAACTGCCGACGCCGACAGACGGGGCATTCGGCACTCGGCGCACCTCGCCGAGGCGCGGCTGCAACGGTCGGAGGATGCCATCCGAAGGCTGCAGGACGGGCTGAAGGAGCAACGGGATATAGCGATGATGCGGGGACCGCAGGCGGCGAAGAACGTGGCGAAGCACGCGCGCGCGATGGAGGAAGCCGGGTTCTTATCGCCGAGCAAAGAACTCTTCGGCGGCGTGCGTCAAAAGGGTGACGAGCCCACCGGCGGCAGGGGCTCACCGAGCCAGCGCCTCGGACTCAGCAAAGCCAGCGAGGCGTTCCTCGGGTGAGATTAAGATTAATCTCAGTAGCTTTTAGATGGACCGGACGTCGACACCGACGATCGTGAAGAAATAGAAATACACATACGCGACGACGGGTAGCTCACGACTGGTTTGAACAAAATGTGACATTTCAACCCTCTCACGCCTTCTTGCCGTCGTCTTCCTCCAGCGACTTCTCGTCTAGGTAGATGTTCTCCGCCATCTGCCAGATCTGGAGGATGTTATCCTCGGCGACGGACGCCACGACCCAGTCGTCGTTGGGGTTGTAGGCAAAGTCGCTGATCTTCGAGGTGTGCCCGCCGTGGATGAAGAGCAGCTCGGGCGGACCGTCCTCGGCATCCTCCGGGGACTGCTCGTCGCCGATGCGCCCGAGGTCCCACACCATCAGCCTGCGATCCGCGCCGCACGAGCTCATGATGGTCTCGTGCTTGGGGGACCAGCCAATCTGGAAAACCTCCTCGGTGTGGCTCGTGAAGGTGTGCAGCCGCTGGTTCAGGTTCCTCACGTCGAAGAGCGCCACGGTCTTGTCCGCGCTGCCGGTCGCGAGCACGTACTCGTTGAACGGGTTGAACGCCAGGCAGTTCACCTCAGCCTGGTGCGCCTCCACGCTGTTCAGGCACGCCCCGTCGGGGGCCTTGCGGGTGTCCCAGAGCTTTAAGGACTTGTCGTCGCCGACCGAGCCGAACATGTGCTCGTGCTTGCAGTGCCAAGCCACGTCCTCCACGACACCGAGGTGACCCGTGTAGATGGCCTTCGCGTCCACGGTGCGCTCACCCTTGCCCAGCGGGCCCTGCACGTCCCACAGGCAGATCTGGGCGTCGTCGCTGCCCGAGAGGAGGTGGCCGGCTTCAAACGGCGACCACGACAGTCCGTATCCCTCCGTCTTGTGGCCCTTGAGCCTGATGTCGGGCGCGCACCCGCCGTCCGCGGGGGGCTTACTCGGGTGCTTGCTGTAGTCGAAGACGTACACGTCCGCGCTGATCGTCTTGGTTGCGATGACGAACTCGTTCTGGGGGCAGTAGCGGGCTCGGTTCACTTCGCCGTCGTGGTTGATGAGCTGGACCACCTGGACCTTCCCGGCGGAGGCGCCGAAGCCGCCGACCTCGCCCTTGTCGTCGCCGCCGCGGGCGTCGACGTCGGCGTCCTCGAGCGGGAGCTGAACCTCGGCGCGCATCAGGTAGTTCTGCTCGTTCTCGGAGGTGTGCGTGCCGAGGATGAGCTGCTGGATGCTGTAGTCCTTGCCGGCGGGCTCTTCGCGCTTGGGGAGCCACTGCACGGTGAGCGACGGCCACTCCAGCGCGTGCGTCACCACGAGATCGTAGAGGAAAGGGGTGTTCTTCTTCCAGATCTTGTACTCCTCGGCGATCATGCGCTCGTCCTGCTCATCAGGGAACTCCTCATCGTTGACGGGCATCGTTGCTTACGAGTGCCTATACGCTGCTTGTCAAAGAAAAGGGTCCGAGGGGTTCGCGCGGGTTCGGCGGCGAAGGTCCTCGTGCTGCGTTCACGCCGTGACGGTGAACGTGCGGTTGGAGCCGATGGGGTTCCGACCGAAAGAAAGAATCGCGCGCGCGTCTGTGACCTCGACGGGCGCCGTCCGCGTCGTGCGCGACGTGGAGAGTGAGATCCCTAGCGAGTCCGATCGCGCGGAGCTTTTGAATTTTCCCGCTGTTAGGGCAGTTGACTGGGGAGAATAGACCAAGAGTTGACGAGTCACGGGGTCAATGTCCAAAGACCACGGTTTTTTTTGTTTTCCCGAGATTTGAAAACGATCTTCGCCAGCTTTGCTGCTTCACACATCGGACGAGGATGGCACCCGACGCGACGATGGCTCCCTCCGATGACATGCTCCGCGAGCCCAACGGCGTGAGCGACGCCCCGCTCACGCTGCAGCGCGCCGTCCTCGACTACACCGCCAGAGACGAGCGCTTCGCCCTGGACAAGAAGATCTACGGCCAGTACTTCCAGCTCTACTTCCAGAGGCTCATGCTCCTGGCGCCGCGGCTCAAGCAGGCGGTCGCAGCCAAGTGGCCCGGGGTCAAGACGTCATCGGTGCTCGACCTGAAGGAGGGCGAGGAGTGCGTGATAATGGGCACGCTGTACAAGGACATGAAGCTCAAACCCTCCATCCTGGACGAGTACGTCAAGGAGGCGGGCGCCAAGGCTTCGGATGTCGCCGGCAAAAAGTTCGTCTCCGACGACGACTCGCTGGTGCTCGAGGACGAGGGCGCGCGAGTGAAGCTCACGGGCAAGGGCGTCGCGGTCGACTGCTTCGTCACCGGCGTCGTCCTCGCGGTGAAAGGCCGGGTCGTGGCCAACGGGGAGTTCGAAGTGGACGAGATCTGCTATCCCGCTCCCGCGCCGCAGACGACCCGACCGAGCCCGCCGGCGACGAGCCCGGGGCGGCACGTGCTGCTGTGCTCGGGCCTGCGCGCGGGCGACGACGCCGCCTCCTCCGCGCTCAACCTCGAGCTCATGTGCGACTACGTCACCGGCAACCTCGGCGGCGCCAACGAGCAAGGGGTCGCGGCTTCCGTCGCGAGGGTGGTGGTGTGCGGCGGCGCGTTGTCCGCGCCCGAGGTACCGGCGCAGTCGCTCGACGGCCGGCAGCAGGCGGCGGTGGCCAGGCCGCTTCGCGAGCTCGACGTGCTCCTCACGACCCTCGCGGCGTCGGTGCCCGTGGACCTGATGCCCGGCGAGGGGGATCCCACGAACCAGGCGCTTCCCCAGCAGCCGCTTCACCCGTGCCTCTTCCCCGAGGCGAAACGGTTTTCGCCAAACACCTTCGCGTCGTGCACCAACCCGCACGATTTCACGCTGGGCGGCGTGGACTTCCTGGGCACCGCGGGGCAGAACGTGTCCAACCTGGCGGCGTACACGGACGTTACTAAAAACGGCACGGGATCCGATGCATCCGCGGCGGAGGCGTTGGACCTGATGGAGGCGACGGTGCGGTGGCAGCACGTGGCGCCGACGGCGCCGGATACCCTCGCGTGCTACCCGTACAAGGACAGGGACCCGTTCTTCATCGAGAAGTCGCCGCACGTGTACTTCGCGGGAATGCAGCCGTCGTTTGGGTGGAGGAAGGTGAATGTTGGGGACGTGGAGACGGTTTGCGTGTCGGTGCCGGATTTTTCAAAAACCGGCGCCGTCGTGATGCTCAACGTGGACACGCTCGAGTGCCACCCGGTGACGTTCGGGCGATGAGTGACGAAGCGGGGGCTTAGTGCTATTCAATACAAGTAAGATTACGCTTGTTCATCACACTTGTACGAGTGAACGTTTCATCACAAAAGAAGTGCTATCGGGCGCTCAGTACGAGTGCGCCTATGGGATCAGCAACGCGCCCAGCATCGGTTGCACTCGCCCGCGCAGTTGAGTCCTTGCGCCGCGCAGTCCAGGTTGTTCCCCAGCACCTGCGGCACCCTGTTGATGTAGTTCCGAAAGTTCTTCGTGTTTGGCTTCATGAAGTAGTTCTTCGTGATGTGCTCCACGTTCACCCGGAGTCTGGTCTCCACGTCGCACCCCAGCACCTCGGGAACCTTCCCGAGCACCTTCTCGGCGATGTCCGCCTGTTCGATGCCGATCTCGAGGAGGAACGCGATGCGCGCTTCGACATCCTCCACCTCGGGCACCTCCTCCACCTTCGCGTTGCGCCAGTACGTCTGGCCGCCCCATCCGAACGCGCGGATCATGGTCTTGTCCGCGGACTCCTCGTCCATGCCCAGCTCGCCGACCAGGATGGACCGGCACGACTCCCACTTGCCGAGGTCGTCTCCGGAGAGTTTCGCGGCGACGTCCTCGGCGGTGACGACCGCGCGAAGGGGCGGTAGGGTGGGGGCGCGGCGGGCGGTAGGCAAGCGCGCGCGGCGGGGCGCGAGCGCGGGGGCGCCGATACGAGCGGCGGTGAACGCGGACATGGGTGGAACGCGCGCGCGTGTGTGTGAGCGCATGACGTGGCTCACTTTTTATCTCGCCGGCGCACGAGAGCCCCTCATTATTTTTGGACAACACGCATCTGATGTTTTGGCGACGCCGACGTGTCTGTGTGTATTAATAGACTAGTCGTCGATTCAGCCCCTGAAGATTCCGTGGTGGGTGGCGCCCTCTATGACGAAGGTGAGGATGAGCCCCACCATCGCCGCGCGTCCGTTCCACGTCTCCGCCGTCGGCCCGAACCCGATCCTCCCGAGCGGCGTATCCTTCCCCGGCAGCCCCGTGCAATCCACGGCCCTGGGATCGCACAGGTACTGCCGTCCCGCCTTGGCCAGCGGCTCCGGTCTCCACCGGGCGAGACCTGTCCCCTGGAACGGGGTTTCCTTCGGGTCCGCCATGATCATCGGCGCCAGGGTCCCCGCGATGACCAGCGTGATGATGGTCAGCGACACGCCGTGCGTCAGGTTGAACGCGAGCTGGGTGGTGAAGGACTTGCCGGTGATGAGCTCGTTGAGCATGGCGGTGAAGAAGCCGAACATGGCGACCCTGCCGTTGACAACCTCGGGGACGCAGCCATCCACGGCGAAGAGGAGCTGCGCGTCCGCGCTGAACGCCTTCTCCAGCAGGCCGTCGCCAGCGGGGGCGGGCGCGGACTGCGATCCTCCCGCCGCGGATCGGGCGGACTCGTTGTTCCGCTCGATCTCACCCCAGTCGACCTCGTTGTCCCTCGCGCGACGCGCGGGCGCGGGCGCGGGTGCCGCCACGGGTGCCTGCCCGGCCGCGGGGGACTCCACGGGCGCGGACGCCGGCGCCGCGGGCGAGGATCCACCCTCCTTGTCCTGCTTGGCCTTCCGGCTCTTGTCCTTTCTCTTCTTCCTGCCAGCCATCGCGACGACGCGCGTTGGGGACCTACCCGCGGCGGCGCTCCTTCGCGGCGCGGTGTGAGGCGCGAGGGACGCGAGCCTCGCACCAGGGAGCACGCCTCCGGTGGCGAACGTGTGCATCGGCGCGATCGAACCTACGGCGGGTCGACTGGAGCGTCGTGAAGTGGCGGATAAGGCCGGCGCCGACGTTTGGTGAAGAAGTTGCTTGGAGCTTGAAGCGCGATTTGCGCCTGCGATTTCCATCACACTCGGAAGCGTGGAGCCGGTGGGTCTCGTGCGAGAGTGTCACAGCCATGGCGCCGTTCGAAGCGACGATGGGCGGGGGCTTCCAGCGCGGGGACATCGCGCGGGCGAAGACCCAGGTCGGGTTCAAGGCGGCGGCGACCACGCGCGCGGAGGAGATGTTCAAGGAGAGGACCGTCGGGCTGAAGACCAAGGAGGAGTTCGCGGGGACGAAGAGCGCCATCGAGGCTGACCTTCACGAGGAGACGGAACGAGCGAAGCGCGAGGCGGACGAAATGACGGTTCGGAGGCTGGACGATCGAAGGAAGAAGAAGAAGAAGAAGGCGAGCGCCGCCGCGGCCAAGCTCAGCTTCGCCGACGACGACGAAGATCCCGACGGGGGCGCCGAGGGCGAAGAGGACGGGGCGAACGGGAGGTTCGGGAAGTTGGGCAAGAACCCCGCGGTGAAGACCGACTTTCTCCCCGATCGAGAAAGGGAGCTCGAGGACGCCAAGGAGAGCATACGCCTGAAAGAGGAGTACCGCGCGGCGATGAAGGCCAAGCTGGAGTCCAGCTTCGACCTCCACTTTCTCTACTGGCAATCGCGCGGCATGCTCGGGCAGGACGTCCGGAAGATCAAGTGCGTCATGTCCGTCAAGTACGGCGACTCCGTCGGGGACTTGTTGAACAGGTTCAGGGACGAACACCACAGGGAGCACACCGAGCTCGCGCACCTCACCGGCGAGCAGTGCATGTTCGCCAAAGAGGGCCTCATCGTGCCCGGCCACCACACCTGGTTCGAACTGATCACGCGCGGGTGCGTCGTTCTGGACAAGGACGTGTTCAAAGACCTGGACGAACCTAAGTTCGTCACGACAGAGGAGCAGAAAAAGAAAAAAAGGGCTGGGATGGAGGTGAAGGAGTCGATGAAGCTGTACTCGTATTTGGACGCGGGGTGCGTGATGGACCGAAAGTGGTTCGATCGAAACGCGAAAACGTTTCCGATGTGCAAGTGGGAGGTGTACAACCCGCGGAAGGATTACCGGACCGCGTTCGTGGGAGACGCGGGGCCGTCGGTGGTCAACACCGAGCACGTCTCGTGAGTTGAATGACGCTTAAAGTAATACTTCCTTCATAATCGAAAAGGGTACTTGACTAGTCTAGATACGTTCAACCAAGTCGGGCTAAAAATACATGTCCCACTTCCCCCCTCTCTCCGTTTACTGCTTGAGCTTGAGGATGGCGGCGGTGGCAGCCTCCGTGAGGGTGGTGTTGTTCGCCTCGGCGTACGCCTTGAGCACCTCGAACGCCTCGCGCTCGATCATCACGCGGGGCAGACGGCCCGCGGGGGTCGCCGCCGCGGCAGCCGCGGAGGCGGCGGGCGCGGCGGCGGCGAGCGCGGCGGCGGGGAGACCCTTGTAGCTCTCCTGCGCATCCTTGATGGACTTGAAGCCCACGCGGTTGGCCCAGTCACCGAAGCGCTCGTCCGCGTTCTTGCCAGTCTTGAACGCGTAGAAGATGGGCTCGAAGAAGGTCTCGATGTCCTTCTCCTTGACCTTATCCGCGTACGGCTCGGCGAGCTTGAGCAAGTTGCTGGTGCCGCCCATCCAAATCTGATAGGAACCCGGGCCGTCGCCGACGAAACCGAGCTCAGCCTGGTACGGCCGGGCGCACCCGTTGGGGCAGCCCGTCATGCGGATCAGGAACTGCTCATCCCCGGGAAGGCCAACCTTGTTCATCACGTCGCGAAGGCGCTTGTTGATGTCGGGGAGGCCGCGCTCCGCTTCGGTGATTGCGAGCCCGCAGAGGGGAAGCGCTGGGCACGCGATGGAAATCTGGTCGAGCGGGTCAATCTCGCTCGCGTCCTGGACGCCCGCGGCGGAGAGGGTGGCGACGATATCCGCCTTCCACGCGGGGTCGATGTCGGTGAGGAGAAGGTCCTGGTTCGCGGTGAGGCGCACCGGGAGCTCGTATCGCTCGATGACGGCCCTCAGAGCCTTCTTGGCGTCGCCCCTGAGGCGGCCGTTGACGACGTGGACGCCGTACCAGAGCTTACCGTCGCCTTGCTCGTTCCACCCGTGGTAGGTGGGCATGGTGAACGGCGGGAGATCGGCGAGGGGCTGGAAAGCCTTGCCCATGTACTGCTCCGTGACAGCCTTGAACTTCTCCACGCCCCAGGAGTGGATGAGGTACTTGAGGCGGGATTGCTTTCGGTCGTCGCGGCGGCCGTAGTCGCGCTGGGCGCAGGCGATCGCCTTGACCGCGTAGAGGATGTCATCCACGCCGACGAACCCGAGCTCGGACGCGAGCCTGGGGAAGGTGTCGTTGTTGCGGTGCGAGCGGCCCATGCCGCCTCCGGCGTAGACGTTGTACCCCACGTGCTCCCCGTTCTTCATGACGACGCAGATGCCAATGTCGTTGGTGAGGAAATCGATGTGGTTATCCCCAGGGACGGTGATGCCAATCTTGAACTTGCGGGGAAGGAACTGGGTGCCGTAGATGGGCTCGGGGGATCCCTCAAAGTTGGTCCCGAACCTGTTGTCGTTTCGCGCCGCGACAACCTCCGGCTTCTCCACCGTCAGCACCTGCTCGCCGTCGAGCCAGACGTCGTAGTAGGCACCCGATTGGGGGGCGAGTAAGTCCCCGAGGTCCTTCGCCAGATCCTGCGCGATGAAATACTCGGGCTTGAAGTTCTTGGCGTAAGGCGCGGGGGACGCCATGACGTTACGGTTGATGTCTCCGCACGCGCCAAGCGTGCTGCCCATGTTCTTAATCACCGCCTGGAACGTAGCCTTGAGGTCCGTCTTGAGGATACCGTGAAGCTGGTACGTCTGGCGGGTGGTCAGGCGGAGCGTGCCGTTGCCGTGGGAGTCCGCGAGGTCGTCCATGGTGAGGTAGAGCTTGTTAGGGACGGTACCCGCGGGCTGCTTGGTTCGCATC
>Ga0302116_1000037_pt1 | contig 63465 bp, 42 predicted proteins | sample AG5_SCM_MG_FD_203124 | JGI IMG/M metagenome (GOLD analysis project Ga0302116, IMG submission 203124) | Marine microbial communities from Western Arctic Ocean, Canada - AG5_SCM | ecosystem: Environmental > Aquatic > Marine > Oceanic | place: Canada: Western Arctic Ocean | collected 2017-10-01 | reverse complement strand
GATAGAACCAGATAAATATGAATAAAGATGGCCGCTTGCCACCAAGCCAATGAGCCGAAGAGAAACGCTCAACAGAACACCCATTATGTGAATGACCCTGCCTATCGGGGCCTGATGACCCTGCCTATCGGGGCCTGGTTTGCGATTCTATAAGCAGTCCCGTCTCCGCTTCTTTTACAGAATTATATGTAACACTTATAATATATTTGAATTGTATTAACAATATAAAATCACTTTTTGTATGGCTTACTCTTCGAATCAATGGTATGTTGATTTATATCTCCAACATAAAAAAAACTTGGAACCAACCTTGGAAATGGATGTGCAAAGAGCTGTGCAGGATGTCCAATCGATCGACAGTTCTACTCATGACTATGTTGGTGAGCATGTGTTCGACGAATATTGGCACAATTCTGGGGCGGCGGCGGCCTCACACCTGCAGGTGCACGACAATTTCAGCCACCTCCCCGTTTCCTGGAAGGCTTTGACAAATTGTGCTATTTATGCAGATAACGGCAGTGGTGTCGGTTCCAACGAGTCGGATACGATACATGATCGTATCTTGACCCGCTTTCAGAATTCTGGTATGCAAAAGGACCAAATCCATGGAGACGACATCGGTAAATATGGGAAAGGAGCGCATTCTCAATCGAAAGAAATTTGCAGTGCCCTCTTTATTATTTCGAGACATCAGCACGACATCGAGAGGGGTGAAATTTCCATTAATATTAAAAGTTTTTTGGGTACTTGTAAAATCATGTCAACCCACGCTACACCAAAGTACGACAAAGAAGGTAACCTGGTTAAAATTATCTTTAACCGTAGTTGCAAAAATCGTGGTGGCTTTTTCGATATGTTAAAGTTTTGGACACCAATACGCGAGAAAGATATTATCCATATCGTTCGGAAGTTGTTTGGTACTCGGGAACAGACCACGGGTCTGAAATATCTGATCTTTGGATTGAAACGTGAAATTACCATGGAGAACATCGCAAAACGGGTCAAATCGCTCTACTACCGACCACCACGAAATCATCTTCAACAGGACATTGAAAATTTTCAAATCACCTTTAACGATGTACCATTGAATATCGAGTACAAAGTCAACGAATACGAAGTTTTACGTAAATTTGACAACCAAACGGTGATTGAAACCAATGGGTTTCGCCCCATTAATGCTCGTGGGTCCAATAATGACTCGGTTGAAACTTCACCCAACAAAGTAATGGTTGGGGGTCAACCATTGAAATACTCGGTGTCCGTGGTTCGAAAGAAAACCCTGAGCTACGATCCGAAGAAGCCACCGAGGGTGGTGACCCTGGACTTTATCTGTGGAAATCAAGTCATTCCGATGAATCTCAAGGAGGTTGGACTCATTAGTTATTGGAAAGGCAAACCATGGTGTGCTGTCTTACGAGACCTTTTTCAAATGGAGCTACAACCCAAATGTTGGGAGTGGTTGGCGAAAAATTGTGGCGCCAAGTCGGAACGATTCTGGAAATCTTGCCCACTGGGGTACGATGTGAGCTGGGCCATTGGGATTATAGCCGGGTTGCTCGAATTTACGAAAAAAAAATTTAACAAAGGTGCGTTGCGTTCAGTGACTTATCTCTTGCTCTCCTGTTTACAGACCACAATGCCCTTTTTAAACGAGTATTCTTACCAAGCGGCCGAAGACTCCGGCTTCAAATATTTGTGGCACTTCAAAAAAACACAAACAATGACACTGGGAATGAACGAAAGAACCTGCATCAACTTTTCCAAAGAAATGGTCGAAGATGCCTACTGCTACCTTGAAAAAAAGACAGTCGTTCCCTGGTTTAACCAGGACACCGTCGAATCTTCGGGAGAAGAGGAAGTCGGATCATCGTCGTCATCACACACCACGGCTTCTTCCCCGGCTTATCCGGCTTCTTCCACGACTTCTCCGGCTTCTCCCCCGACTTCCCCGGCTTCTCTCCCGGCTTCTCCGGCTTCTTCCCCGGCTTCTCCCCCAGCCCTGGCTTCTCCCCCAGCCCCGGCTTCTCCCCCAGCTTCTCCCCTGAAGAGACCGAGACCCAGCGTTGCCAACACGAAAAGCAACAAAAAACAATGTCGTCAACATAAGAAACCACCCGTTATCAGCCCAGACAGCTTTGGCTCTTTATATTTATACACCTTGGACAATTCCGAGGATTGGAAGGATCAGGGTCGCATTGTCTATAAATGGGGCATGACTACAAAAAAAGTTGAAAACTATCTCAAAGACTCCCATGGTCCCAGACATCCGACAAAGAGAATTCGTGTAGTTTGTTCCTGGTCACACATGCCCCTGGTCAGTTCGGTGGAAAAACATGTACTGTCGGAATGCCAGCATTCCGACCAGGTGTTTCAATATAAAACCGGTGCCACCGGTAGGTCGGAATATATTAGCACCGCCTTGGACGAACCAAGCTTACAACTGTGGATTCTTGCAAACATACGCACGTGTTTGCAAGAACAAACCAAGTACATGGAGCCCGATTTGTCGAAGTGGCAGGTTGTGAGTGACTTGGAAGTTCGCATTTACTAACGACACCATGTACGGTGGGGGACGAAATGGACGAACTCGAACACTGCACCCCATACAAGATAGAACCAGATAAATATGAATAAAGGTATATTTTATTTTACAAAGTAGATGTCTTGCGTTGTTTGCGTTTTTTGGCAGGTGGTTCAAAAGAGACCCCTGCTTCCTCGAGTTCCCGAAATTTTGTACATAGTTAACACATATTAATAAATATATTACCTCCTACACATATTCTTACCAAATATATTATTGTCTTTAACACATATTAACCAAATGTTAAACCAACAACCACCAACCAAAAAAATTAAACATTTTTCTTCTACAAGTTTGGTAAATGCTATTCCGATTGAGATTTGGAGGGATGAAATATGTACAAAATTGGGATACTGTGACCGATCGAACGGGAATGCTACTTGCACCGAGTTTAATGATACTTTTGAAAATTATAATCAAAAATTTTTGAAAAAACGTGCCATACATGTACCTCAAGATGTCCCAACAATTGATAAAGCAATGGAATTGGTAGCAAAATTGCAAATGGACCCTACTGAAAAGGACCCGTTGAGAATTGTATTGGAGAAGGGGGTGCACGAAATCGTGGGGGTTCAACGCGGAGCAATGAATGTCACCTGCAGCCATGTTACGTTTGTTGGGAAAGGCAAAGATCAAACGACGATACGTGGCGGGTTTCAGGTGAACAACCAGCAGAATGTTAAATTTGAAGAACTGACTATAACGAATTCACGTTTATATGGGAATGGTTTGTGGTTGCAGGGGAGTGAGACCACTGTTGATGTGTTGAAGTGTGTTGTCAAAGAGTGTGGGAGTACTGGGATGTTGGTGACTGATGGTGCCACTGTTGCAGCAACAGAATGTGAATTTATGGAGAATGGTGGTCATGGGGTGGGCTGTCGTGGTGCAAATACAAAAGCAAGATTGAACGATTGCACGATGCGCCACAATGGAAATCATGGTTTGTGTGTATATAATGATGCTGTCGTGGATCTTCATGGTACAAAAACGGACATCCATTCTAACAAATCGGATGGTATTTCTGCATACGACAATGCCAAAGTTAACATCTATTTGCCTTCCCAACACAATACATCCCATGGCAATGTTCACGAGGATCGATTTCATGAAGAGGGTGGTTCCATTGCCAACGTCAACGCCGACGGTACATTCACACACACGTACCCGGTAGTTGTATAAGAAGATTGGACGTCAGAAGAAGAGCCAGAATCAGACGCCGACGATTGGTCAGACTCTGAGTTGAATTATTATGCTGAATGATTAAATGTATATATTTTTATTCATAGCATACCAAAATAGTAAGAACATATATGTATAAAAGTTCGAGTTCAGATATTTAGTTGAACACCTAACATCATGTTCACTTTTCAACACATTGGCACTGCTCGTCACAGAGACGATGATTACAACATGACTCTGGTGTTGTATGGTCGTCAAGCCAGTGGCCGTTCAGTGGCAGTCACTGTGGACAATCTCACTGCGTATGGATATGTGAAAGGAGACTGCAACGTCTCGTTTCAACAGTACGTTCGTACGTTGCTGCAGTGGCATCTGTCCATGCAAGCCTCGACACGTTCCACTGCCAAATACAGGAAAGAGAATAACACCTCGAAACCCCCCGCACAGGTTTTCAACACTTGGCTCTATTTCTTCCAGAAAATGGCGGTGAGCCAGCGCGACATTGTCTGGTCGACCGAGGCCGGCCACAACATTCGCCACGTCGAGGAGGGGCCCGGGCCAACCGTGTATCGTTTTGAAACGGCCCGCTATAATGTGTGGCGCGGCTTGTTGGCCATCATGAAAGACACGGTCGGCACACACAGCAAAATCCGTGCGTTCCAACGAGAAATGGCTCCGTTGTTCTATCCGTGTCAAACCTGCACACAAATGCCCCAAGCCCCCAACTGCTACCGCATTGAGTTGGAATTGTACGAGACCATGTTTCAACCGGAATTGGTCTGGATGGTCGACCACAATTTGCCGGCCTGTTCCTGGATGTCCCTGACGGCCTATACCACCGACGACAGCTCCAAGTACTGCGACGTGAATATCGGGTGTGGACGGGACAGTGTGATCCCTTGCAATGCACCACCCATCCCGATGGCTCCTTTTCGAGTGTTGTCCTACGACATTGAAGCCATGCCTTTTCTCAACCCGACAACGGGCGAATGCGATTTCCCCGACCCCAAACGCGATTCCATTTGTACCATCGGGGTCTGTGCCTTTGACATTGTGTCGGCACAGATGGAACAGACCGTCTTTGTGTTGGACTTGAAAGGCCAGCCACCGTGCAAGACATTGGCCGCCCTGGCCTCCGAGGAACAAACGGACGAGTACGATCCCAGCACGACGACGGTCTGTTCCTTCACCAACGAATTTGAAATGTTGACGGCCTTTGCCGCTCTCATTAAAAAGTACGACCCCGACATTATAACGGGCTACAACGTGCTGAATTTTGACAATGTGTATTTGATTCAACGCATCCAGGCATTATGTGGTTGCCACGGTGCCGATCCACAGTGCCCTCGGTGTCGAAAAGCCCGTACCTTTTCTCGAGTGGATTACCCGTCGACTCTGAAAAAGAAATACACCCACACCAACCAACGCGGTGGCCAGGAATCGTGGGAGGCCTGGATCGAGGGTCGAGATTGGATGGACATTTACCGCGTGGTGATGACGGACCACAAACTACGTTCCTACAAACTGGACAATGTCTGTGAAGAATTACTGGGGACCAAAAAGATCCACATTGCTTACGAAGACATTCCCAAACACCAACAGACCCCCGAAGGACGGCATTTTTTAGCACAGTACTGTGTCAAAGACGCGTGGCTGCCCTGCCAAATTATTGTGCGTCGGTGCAAGTTGGTCAATGCCTTGCAGATGGCACAGGTGACTGGAGTGCCACTGACCAACATCTTGCATCGGGGCCAACAGATCCGAACCCTGCTGCTCATGCTGCGCCAGGTGAAAAGGCGATGTGACCAAGACCCTGACCATCCACGATGGTACTTGCCTGACGAATCCAATGCTAAACCAACCGTGGTGGGGGGGTTTGAAGGAGCGGTGGTCATCACACCCAAACCCGGGTACTACCAAACGCCGGTCATCACTCTGGATTTTGCCTCCTTATATCCGTCGATAATGCGGGCGTACAACATGTGCTTTTCAACCCTGATCCCGTCCTACAGCCAAGCACAACAGATGCAGTTGCAATGGACCCCCACGACCCACGGCATTAAAGACCCTACACATCCCGACTACCCCGAAGTTCGGCCTGTCCGTTCCTTTGACTACCCCGAAGGTGGAAATTTTGAGTACAAGTTGCAGAAAACAGATGTGTGCTTTTTGACCACCAAGAAAAGGTACGGCATTCTGCCCGAAATATTGGAACAATTGCTCAACGAACGTGCACGGGTCAAAAAAATGAGAAAGAAATTCGGTGAAAAAACAATGGACTACGCGGTGCTGGACGGGCGGCAATTAGCACTGAAAGTGTGCGCCAATTCGGTATACGGGTTTACTGGGGCGGGCAAAGGGTACTTGGGAGAAAAACGCATTGCCTCCTCCGTCACTCGAGTTGGACGAGGCATGGCCAACCACACCAAATTTATGTGTGAAGAGAAATACAAAGACCATGGTCTGGAAATTGTCTACGGGGATACGGACTCGGTCTTTGCCAATATCCCGGCTTCCATGTGTGACACCAACTGTTCTCAGGCCGAATTGATTGCCAAAGTGGACAAGATTGGCACGGAAATGGGGAAGTTTTGCACCCAAGCCTTTTTACCCCCCAACGACTTGGAATACGAGAAATTTTATTACCCCATTTTGCTGAAAGGCAAGAAACGGTACGCGGGACACAAGTTTGAACCGGGATTGGCCCCCAAACTAGACGTCAAAGGTTTTGAATGTGTCCGTCGAGACTTTGCTCCGGTGGTCAGCAAAACTCAGAAAATGGTACTGATCAAACTCTGCAAGGAAAACGACGTACAAGGCGCCATTGAATATGCTCGAAATGTGGTCTTGGATTTGTTGGCCAATCGAGTGCCCATTGAAGACTTGACCATGTCCAAGCAATTGACCCGAAGACCCGAAGAATACAAAAACCCAGCGCCGCACACGGAACTGGCCAAACGATTGATTGCCACTCAACCCGCGCACATTGCCCCCAAACCAGGCGACCGCATTGCCTACTTGATACGGCCAGGCTATCGGGGCGAAAAAACGTATCAGAAGGCGGTCACACCGGAAGACGTCGCAGAAGGTCGAGCATCGGCCGATACCCGATGGTACCTCACCAATCAATTGCAAAAACCACTGCAGCGCATCTTTGAAATGGTCATGGACAATTCGGATGAGATTTTTCAGGTCACTGCCGTGCACAAACCGCAAATTGTGGCCAACCCAATGATGAACGCTTTCATACAGAGAAGTGCTCGAGCGACCGAGAAGAGACCATCGAGTTCGGCATTACCGCAGAGAAAAAGAGTAAAAAAGTGTAAAACAATGGACATTAAATCTTTTTTTTAAATAAATTCACAATATTTAGACTTATGTTGCAATGTAGACACCATAGAGGACGATTTGGGCAGTTTTGGATATGAACAGAGTCCCACAGTTGTGCCGACTACATCTCACAAACCAGAACTGTCCAAGCATGTGGATTCGAGTCCCATACACAGAATCTGATATGGAGTCCATAGTGTCCTTTTTCTCACGTCAATTGCCACAAGCTGTTGTTCACCGGGAAGAAGATGTGATGCTGTCGACCAACGAAATATCCTGTGCCATTACCAAGCACATTCCGAAACGCACACCTCCAAGCATTGGTACGACAGGTATTGTACCCATAGTAATATCCATGGAATGTTATCTCCTGCCCATCACGGAGAACACAGTAGTCGTTTGTCTCAGTAATAAAAGTGCAACGAAAATAGACCACACTTCACTGAAACAACTGTTGAGTGAGATTGTTCATGACTTGGGCTGCACAGCAGTAGAACCCAGTCTTTTCATATCTGAGTTATTATGACTGTTTTCCGGTGGTGACTACAACCATCGTTGTCTATTTAAGAGCATTCATTTGTAAAATTAATGTCCTCCATTCAGTGTGCAATCATTGGTGATTCGGGCGTGGGGAAGACGGCGCTGATACGCAGTGCTGCACACCAACCGATGTCGACATTGCCCACGTTAGGGGTGGATATGATTTCATACATCAGTGACAACGTACACATGCAGTGTTGGGACACATCCGGTCAGCAACGATTTCGACACATTGTCGAAATGTTTGTCAAAAATTGTGCAGTGGTTATTTATGTTTTTGATGCCACTTCAGAAAAGTCGTTTGAAAGCATTGTGCAGTGGCACCAACAACAACACTCCGACAAAAAGTACTTTGCTGTCTGCAACAAAGTGGACCTGCCACAGGCACAACCAGAAAAATATAAAGAAATATTGAGAAGAGACTGCCCTGACATCACGTTCATTGCGGCCAGTGCCCTGCAAAACGCAGAGAGTGTTATGCATGAAATCGCCACATCGTTGGCAAACCAACAAGACCAGGCACAAACAGAACGAGAATGTTGCATCGTTGTATGACAATATTACAAAAATAAAAAGAGGGTTTATTGTACTGTAAAGTGCTCTGGTTAAACGTGAATGCCATATTTGCGCAACCCCTTCTTCATCATAAACAAAGTCACTCTCACGTTGGGCTCTCCCTTCCATTTTTTACGCACTGTTGGAGTAATTTTCTTGGCCAGTCCAAAGTCAATGATTTGGAGATGGTCATTAAAGTCCAACATCAAGTTTAAAGCATTTCCATCGTTGTGTAAAATGTTCAAGTTGTCCAACGTTTGCATGATGTGCAGGAGATCTTGTTTGAAATTTTCGTGGCCCTTTTTCAGGACGTCCACCACTCGGGACTGCATCGGTTCCATGAAAATGCGACGATTGGCCAAATCGACATGCATGACAGGAGGGGCAATGCCCGCGTCAGCGGCTTTCTGTTGGAAATCTGCCTCTTGTTGAATGCGAGCAGTAGACTTGGTCTTCTTGAATTGTTTCATGGCGGACCGCAAACCGTTGGGGAACTCCACCAATGACACAACGCCTTGGGCACCGTCTTCGCCCAGTTTTTGCAATACTTCGAAATCGTCCATTTGGATAATACAGTCGAGGGCCATCCATATTTATATGGACTATCACATATTCCCTACATTCGCAGAAAGGAATCCAATACTTCAAAATTGTCCATTTGGATTTTGCCATATTCATATGTAGAATGTAAAAAAGGAAGTATATAATACACCCACATACTTACACAAATGAAATATCCGATACTGCTATTTCCACTGAGCATATTTAGCGGCATGGTGAGCGCGCAGACTTGGGTGTTTCCAGTGCCCGGATGGACTAACGATGGCTATTGCGACCAAGATACGCAACTTACGTGGACTGATGGTGGTCAATGGGAAGGAAAGACAAAATGTTTAACGGATTGCCAAAAAAAAAACCCTAAATATCCCTCGTTCACGTGGCATAAGAGTAGCAGCACTTGTTATTGTGAATATGGGGCGAAACATTGGACACCGTGGACGACGGCATGTGGGTATCAAGAATCTGGGTATGACACTGGGAATACCGGATATGGAATAATAAGCAACAGCAACTACGCTAAATATCAGGCCCGCTGTGCAGCTGGTCGATATTTCACAAAATCTGGAGGCATTCAAAGCGGGCAAGACATGTGGATATGCTATAGGTGCGGCACTGGTAGAGCTAGGGGAGGGGACACATGGTCCGCTACATCCTGTACCGGTTGCGGCACTGGTCATTTCCAAGACAACTATGAACAATCAAGTTGCAGAGAGTGCGGCACTGGGTACTACAATAATGAAGGTGCTCAATCAGGTTGCAGAAGGTGTGAAGCAGGTAAGTACCAGAATGAAAATAAAAAAATAAGTTGCAAAGGGTGTCCAACGGGTCAGTACCAAAGGCACACCACGCAAGCCAGCTGCACAGGTTGTCCAACGGGTTATTACCAAAGGCACACCACGCAAGCCAGCTGCACAGGTTGTCCAACGGGTCAGTACCAGGGTCAAAAATCTAAAACAAGCTGCACAGGTTGTCCAACGGGTCAGTACCAGGATCAAATAAATGGGGCAAGTTGCAAAGGGTGTCCAGAGGGTTATTACCAGGGTCAAACCACGAAAACCAGCTGCACAGGTTGTCCAACGGGTCAGTACCAGGGTCAAAAATCTAAAACAAGCTGCACAGGTTGTCCAACGGGTCAGTACCAGGATCAAACCGTGAAAACAGTTTGCAAATCCTGTTCAGCAGGTCAGTACCAGAGTCAAACCACGAAAACAAGTTGCGGAGGGTGTCCAGCAGGTAAAGCATCTGCAGCAGGTTCTGCTGCCTGTGCCGTTTGTGGTGCTGGAAAGTATCAAAATCAGGGCCACACCCTGTGTGAACTTTGTTCACCAGGCACGTACCAAAATCAACTAGGTGCGGCCTCATGCATAACATGTCCATCTAACATGGGTTCATCAGCAGGACAGGCGTGGTGTAACTATTGTGTTAAAGGTTATGGTGTAATGAATACTGTTAGTTCGACTAACCATGCTGATTGTAAAAAATGTGAGACTCCTGATCAATATAATTCGTTGGTAGACCAAACCAGATGTCAAGAGTCAACAAAATGTCCGCCAGGTTCAGGATATTACGTGTCCGCCCATCCACGGAAAGGAGCAAATGTAGCAGACGATGAGTGCAGAACATGTGGTAGTGGCAAATTCAGTGATCAAAATGATTTTGACGTTTGCAAAGATTGCCCTGCCGGTTATTACCAAGAGCAAAACACTGCAGCTGCTGTGGTTTGCAAATCTTGTGCAGCAGGAAAGTATTTTGTCTCAGCAATAAGTGCCTGCTCATCTTGCCCCACCGGCAAATACCAAGAGCAAAACACTGCAGCTGCTGTGGTTTGCGAATATTGTGCAGCAGGAAAGTTTTTTGTCTCAACAACAATTGCCTGCAAAGATTGCCTTGTCGGCAAATACCAAGAGCAAAACACTGCAGCTGCTGTGGTTTGCGAATCTTGTACTGCAGGAAAGTATATGACTTCACAAGGATCTTCGGCGTGTTTAGCATGTCAGAGTGGAAAGCAATTTGTCTCAATAACAAGTGCCTGCTCATCTTGCCCCATCGGCAAATACCAACATCAAAATAATGTTGCGTCTGCCTCTTGCAAATTTTGTGCAGCAGGAAAGTATTTTGTCTCAGCAATGAGTGCCTGCTCATCTTGCCCCACCGGCAAATACCAAGAGCAAAACACTGCAGCTGCTGTGGTTTGCGAATATTGTGCAGCAGGAAAGTATTTTGTCTCAACAACAATTGCCTGCAGAGGTTGCTCGAATGGGCAGTACCAACATCAAAATAATGTTGCGTCGGCCTCTTGCAAATCTTGTACTGCAGGAAAGCATTTTTATATACCAGAAAGTGAATGTGTTCAAAACGTTTGTTCTTGTGCCAATGGCGTTCCAGCCCGTGGCACAGCATGTACAACGGACCATACTCCGTATCAGAAAATGTTTGAAGGTGAATGTAGAACTGGTCTAGAAATTCGCATGTTTGAAGGTCATGCTGATAATCCAGGTGTTGATGAATATTCTAGAATTAAAGCTTGTGCCGGTGCATGTTTAAATAAAGACCCACCTATTACTGGTACGTGGTCGGATTTTGTTGCCAAAGGATTTATCGTTTCCGGGTCTGGACGTTGTTATTGTGAAAATACCGCCTCATTGAATTGTGGTACATATAATGAGAATAGTTATGATAGGTATGATTTTATCACAGTGACCAACATTTGTTCGTCTTGTTCACTTGGATATTACAAAACTTACAACACATGCACTGGTTGTACTCCGGAGTGTGGCACTGGAACAAGAGAAACGACGCCCTGCACAACGGGGTCGAATCGTGTTTGTACTCAAAACGTTTGTTCTTGTGACAATGGCGTTGTAGCCACGGGCGAAGCATGTACTACCCATGGTGCGAACATTTGTTCGTCTTGTTCCGATGGATATTACAAAGAAGACAACACTGTTGAGGAAGATGCAGTTGGGGTTGGGGGTTGGGGTGGCTCATGCACATGTTCAGATGGCCAAGTCTATCAGGTCGGTGATAATGGGGATGTATGTAACAGTATGGCATGCATTGACGGTATTCCCGGTACATGCAACAAAAATGACGGTGTGTGGAGTAAAAGGAAAGTTACGTGTGCAACATCATGCAAAGCTTGTCCTGCCGGCAAATATAAAATCGATGATAGCGTTTGCCAACGATGTCCTTATGGTACTTCCAGTACAAGTGCCTCCAATGGTATCGACAGTTGTACTGTCATCAATGTGACGAAACCTGATGTAAAATGGCCATACGTAACTTGTGACAACCCAATTACTTCCGCCACTGTGTGTAAATTGGCAGCGACTGTTAGCACAGATGTCTCAAATCCGGATACATCTGTGACTGTTGTGTCATCGACAATTATTCCTGCTGGATGTTCTCAGGATTCAAGTGAACAAAACCTGATATTCAATAATAACTCCGACTCCCATGCAGGCTGCAGTGCGGCCTATCAATGTTTATGCATTGAATTGTGTAAACCGGGTGAATACATCGGTGTTGATGCCAATGGTCATAATTGTAAAGAATGCGATCCTGGGAAATACAGTGGAATGGATGCAAAGGTGGTGCAAGAAGATTGCACACTGGTTCAAAATAATTGTCCTGTCGGAACCTACCCCAATGCAAATACATGCACACATTGTGCACCGGGGAAATACGGACTTGGACAGTCCTGCAAAACGTGTCCTGCTGGATTCTACTCAGATGACCATCAACCATCTTGCACAAAATGTAGTCCTGGTAAGTACCAAGACCAATTAGAAATGAGCAATTGTAAGACTTGTGAAACATTAACTTACAGTGGTGCTGGTGCTTCGAGTTGTTTCAGTGTGTACAAACAACAAGAGTACGGCACGTGTTTGGATGATGCTGCCAATGGTTGGGATCATATTAAGAATGACAACATGTGTAGTGAAGGGGTTAGTCATATTGATTATTCTGTCGAAGCAGAAGTGACACAGAGAGTATACCGACCGGATCGACCTACTGGGTGTTTTTATGAGGATTCTCCGTTATTGAACACCTTTAATCTGTTAGATGGTTTGTCCAGTTCTGTATACACTGACTGCAGTGTCAATAGCTCATGTGTCTGCCAACTAAGTTGCCAAGCAGGTACATACATAGACGATTCTGAACAATCAGAGTGCCAAATATGTGATGATGGCACGTACAGTGAGGCGCTTAGTTCGTCATGTACATTTGGCCCGAAAACTTGTCCACCAGGGACAGAGCCCACTTCAAATACTTGTGGTAAATGCAACTCTGGAAAGTTTCGAAGCACAGCTCATGTCATTCAACAGGATGATAGTTGTGAAGAATGCGATGCTGGGAAATACCAAGACAAATCCGGGTCTTTTAGATGCTTGGATTGTGATGCTGGTCAATACCAAGACGAAAATGCACAAACCACCTGCAAAATATGCCCCACTGCTACTTACAGTGCAGTGGGTGAGCCAACGGGCTGTTTCGGTATGTACAAGAAAATCACTGAGGGAAGGTGTGGCGACAATGGTGATGGATGGGGGGTGATTCACACTCGCGAACAATGTAAAAATGCGGCGGTGGCGTTGGACTGGGAATCTTCAGTGTCTGTGTTGGTGCAAGAGGATGTTATGGATGACTCTCCGTGGGGATGTTACTCCTCCGGGCAGTTTTTGGTATTAGGCGAGTCGCCTCTAAATGGTGGGGACTGTTCTACTAATGCCAAATGTCTATGTGCACTTACTTGTAGACCAGGCAATTACCAAGATCAAAGGGGTCAAACCACGTGCAAACAATGTGGCGCAAATACTTACCAAGCTGGGCGTGGTAAATCCTCTTGCACACAATGTGGTTCTCCGGCTTGGAGTGAACCCGGTTCATCAAGTTGTGAACTTCCAAAAAACTGTGAGAGTAATTTTACCACTCCCAACATGATTGAGATAAACAGCGCCGGCACAATCGTTGGTGACTTGATAACATTTTCATGTGTATCTGGTTTTAAGGCCAGTGGTCCCGCCCAATGTCATTACCTGTCTGCCGACTGGAAAGAAGGTGCTACATGTGACAACATTGACGACTGCGACGACAGTTTCTGTGCGCACAATGGAACATGCATTGATGGTATAAACGCGTACAACTGTGAATGTACCCCCGGGTACACCGGTGTCAATTGCACAATTGGATGCCCCGACAATAGGTTCAACACCAATGGGAATGCAACCGACGGATGCGAAGAGGGCTGTGCTGCAGTGACCAATGGGACGTGCGCAGCTTGCAATACCACCCTTGCTAGTGGATGTACAGCTGTTACTTGCGATGCCAGCACGTTCAATACCAATGGCAATGCAACCGATGGATGCGAAGAGGGTTGCGCTGCAGTGCACAACGGGACTTGCACAGCTTGCAAATCAACTTTCGCCAGTGGATGCACTGCTGTTACATGTGTCGCCAACAGGTTCAACACCAATGGCAATGCAACCGATGGATGCGAAGAGGGTTGTGCTGCAGTGCCCGATGGTACATGTACAGCTTGTACTCATATCCATGACACTGGATGCACTGATGTTACATGTGACACAGGTTTTATAAACGATGATAATCATGCTCCAAATGGTTGCGAATTCTCATGTCGGAACATCGAAATGGAAGGTGGTTTCTGTACTGAATGCAGTTCCAGCGGTTTAACTGGATGCACTGCTATTACATGTGACGCCAGTAGGTTCGATTCAAATAACGATGCATCCGATGGATGCGAAGCGAGCTGTGCTGTGGTGACCAATGGTACGTGCACAGCTTGTACTACTGTACAAGCCACTGGATGCACGACGGTTGTGTGCGATGACAACACGTTCAACACCAATGGCGATACATCCGATGGTTGTGAACAAGGCTGTCCAGTGTTGGACAGCGGTAGTTGTTCGCAGTGTTCGGACAATACTACATGCACACATTGTGCAGATTCTTCACTTTACGTGGTCGAGTCGAAATTTTGTTCCAGATACAACCAAAACCGTGACACCGACAGCGAAGATGTTCCTCGTTATCCAGACTGTGTGGCGGGGAGTAACCAATTGTTTGGCAATGCGAAATGCCAATGTTGGACAAAATATGGAAATACTCTGTACAACGATGTGGACTCTATTAGTATTTGCAACGCCACCCACAGCTATTGTAATGATGATTATGGACATTGTTTAAAAAATGATTACTGCACGAACATGAATGGTTTGTCAGCATCGTCAATGGATATATGTTCGTGCAAGTTGCCAAAAGCAACAGGTCCGTTCGTTTCAGTTTCTGGAAGACGAACATTAGATGCAACGGGAAAATTCACGGTTGAGACGGAATGTCCAATTGGTTTGCGTTGCATCGCGACTCTGCAGAAGTGCACACACGAAGCTGTCTACGAATGTGAAAACACAGCTGGTAATATTAAAAATAACTTTGACAATGCTGACCAATATTGTGCTTGTGGCGACATTGGTGTGTGTAACGAGGCCAGGCCATTTTGTTCGGAGTCAAACTCGTTGTGTACCGTCAACGTTGGTAACAGTTGTCCCCATACAAAGGGGGAGTTACTAAATGATAGTCCTTGCAGCTGTGGTACTGAGGGTGAAAACAACAGCACTAACTGTGCTGCTGACATGTTTTGTACTGTGGGGACCGACGGCAGCGGTGTTTGCAACAAAGCAAAATGTCCAATGAGTAAACATTCCCTGTGCGACGACAGGACAGTCCATGTCAATGGTAATAATCTGTACTTCAACAGTTTCATTGATCCAATTAGGGACTGTGCGACACCTGGCTGCGACACCGACGCTGATGTACAGCAGTGTTGCAAACCTTGCTTGGAAGGTGATTGGGATCACGATCGAAACAGTTGCTCTAAAGAGTGCCCATACCCTGGTTTCGATTGTTCTCCGGCATGGAAGTATATACTCCCACCACCTGACTACAGACTCAACGCGGAACTCTACGAATACTCTGAACGAGAATTATCACGGTTTAACCAAGGTTTCACAGGATATTGCCGAGTAAATGAGGAAGGTCGTTGTGAAAGCAACGACCAAAACATTCAAACATGTTGTTTAGAGACAGACAAATGTCAATACCTGGAAACCAGTAATGTCGATCTGTGCATTCCTTCTCGGGGATATTACAAACCTTTTTCTGGTTGGGATGAAAGCAAAGTGTGCCAAGGAGTACTGTGCCTGCCTAGTGAGTGCTGTGATTTTGCTATCTGTGAGTGTGCCAATGGTATTGCCCATTTAGCCCCGGTATGTCACACCGGTATTGAGGATTTTCACCTTTGCCAATCTTGTGACAAGTATTTTTTCTTAGAAGATGGACGTTGTAAAAGTGGAACAGCTTGTCAGGACAATCAGTACATCATCCAAGAGGCACACACAAACAGTGACACATTGTGTGGTCAGTTGACTGTCTGCAGCAACGACGAGTACATTCAAACTATTGACACCTCAACGTCCGACCGTGTTTGTGCTGCATTGTCAATATGCGACGGCAATACACAGTACGAATCTGTTCCCAACACTAATCACAGTGACCGCCAATGTAAAGACATTGGCTTTTGCGATGTCACCACCCAGTGGGAAGTTTCTCCATCCAACTCTACCTCTGACTGTATTTGTGCTGCATTGTCCGTGTGTGATTACGACATACAGTACGAATCTGTCCCCCCCAGTACCACCTCTGACCGTGAGTGTGAGGTCATCTCTCCGCCGTGTGACCCCAATACCCAATGGCTTCGCCAACAACCCAGCACAACACAAGATAGAATTTGTGTCAACATCTCCAAACCCTGCAGTTTGTTGGAATACGAGTCACAGCAACCAAGTACGTCACAAGACAGAATTTGTAAAAATACAACCGTTTGTGATCCACTATCACAGTTTGAATCGAATGGAGGCACCAATACATCAGACCGAATTTGCTCCGACCTCTCCGTCTGTTCTCGGTACGAATACATTTCGACAAACCAAACCAGCGTCAGTGACCGTCGTTGTTCGGGCTTGACGAGCTGCAACAGTTCCCAGTACGCAATAACGAACCCAGTACTGTCGACGGATATTAACATGTACATCAGTGACCGGGTCTGTTCTGTGTGTCGCCAGGACGATGGCAACACATGTCTGGGGTGCATGAATCCAGAAGATTGCCACTATGACAGCAGGTCCTTGGTTCATAGCGTCGAACTGTGTTCAGGCAAAGAGAGCACGTTTTACACATACATTGACAATGAAACTAACACTGTTTTTGAACACAAAAAAGGACCAACAATGAACAAAGTCGTTTTAAAAAGCAACTATTGTGTTCGTTTCGAACCGGTGGGTATCGTCCCCGTCACAGTACTGGGGGAGTTTAATCTGACCGACAACTCGACACTCCGGAAAATTTACAATGACGATGGTACACTGTACTATACCTCTTTCCAAGTGCCAATCGTTGTACATGACTTTTCAGTCTCGTACAACAATATTCTGTTCGACCTGCAGCAAAATTGTGTCAAAGAAACAGTGCTGAACACGACGGTATGCGTGGTCACAAACAAGACCTGTGTCAATGGTATAATGAAGGGCACTCGCGCAATTTGGTGGAAACAGTTGGTGCCAGCGTTGAATGGCGGAGAGGAATGTACAGACAATCCTTACTACGAAGACTGTGAAAGTGATCAGTGTGATGTGGACTGCCAAGAGGAGTGCAATGTCCCCTGGTCTGAGTGTCTTAACACTCAAGGGGTCACAGTGCAGTGTGGAGAACAGGGCTACAAGACCAAACAGTGTTCAGTTCATGTAGAATCCAAGCACGCCGGTACAAAATGTACCCCGGTCCAAACCAAAAGTTGTACCGGGTTACCGTCGGAGAACACTTGCGATTGCCATGGAAATGTATTGGACGGATGCGGGGTGTGTGGCGGAAAATGTTGTCCGCCCGGTCAATACAGAGACAGATGTGGAATCTGTGGAGGAACCAATAAATGTGACAGTGTGTTGCAATTGAGAGCCTCGCTCAAACACGATCACAGTAAAGTCATGCGTATGTTTGTGCCGACCACTGGCTTTCTTCTACTAATTGTCGCCTTTAGCGGTTATTGTTTCTGCATATGCAAAAAAGAACAAGTAATGGAGGTGACCAACAAGAAAATTAAGCTGAATTTCTTATAGAAAATAAGTACATCATATATGAACAGTTCATTGTATAATAAAATAATTACTACTTTGTATGTGTACTCGACTAATTGTGATTCATAACATTTCGTTGTGGACTTGCCCTCATGACAAGCAGCCTTTGTTGCACACGTCTCCGTCAGCCAGTCCCATTCTGTCGCCCAGTGTCGCGTACCATAGGTCCAATGTATCCAGTGAGTCCCCGTCCTCGTCGAGTTGGACACTGCTGCGTGGAGGTTCATTTGCAGTACACAGTCCCTCCTCAACACTAAACAAGTCAACCGCCGCAAATGCGACAACATGGTTCTCATCGACACCATCGTCCTCGACAAGTGCGGTGCCATCGTCCTCGACAAGTGCGGTGCCATCGTCCTCGACAAGTGCGGTGCCATCGTCCTCGACAAGTGCGGTGCCATCGTCCTCGATTGGTTGGACAACGCTGTACCACTCCTCTGAACCCAGTCCGTCGCCAGCAGTATCCGACCCCGTCGCGTCCCCTCTCGAGTCTGCCGAGACGTCAAACAACAACCATGCCACTGAGGTCAACTACACCAATTCTTCCATGGACAAGACGAACCAATTTTGTCACTGTGACTATTCATCACTGTACGCACTCCATGCATTGTGGATAGTCCCACTGTTGATTGGAATATTCCTATTTAGTTGTCGTAAGTGGACGAAACACAAAATAGATGGAGTCCCTGCACTTCAGTACACGATTCGGAGGTCTCGTTCCTGGCCAGATTTGACGACCACAAATCGAAGAATAGAGCTGCCCGTTCGGGCCCGTTCAGAGCCGGATGTCGAAGTGCGGGCCGACTTTTACTCTGTCTTTGTGTAGTTCCGAACAAAGGTTTTAGGACCGGTCACAACTACATTTATTTACATCACAACTACATTTATTTACATCCTCAACTCAGTCATCCCTCTCCCAACGGAATCGTCTTTTCTTACTCCCATAATTAAAATATGAGTGTGGATCTTTTTCGAGAGCTGTTGCCTAACATGCTGACGATTTTGGTTGCAATTCGCCCGTCGGCATCGACCGGTCTTTGAACTTTCCTCCTAATGGTATTGCCGATGGCACTGGCCGTAAGGGCTCGTTTTTTAAGTTGTTGTTGCATGGCCTGTGGTAGACTTTGCACTCCTCCGTTTTCCGCAAGAAGTACACCGATATTAGTAAAGTCCTTTTGAACAGCCAAGTCTATCGCATTGTGTCCTGTATTGTTTGCTTGGTTTATTCGGCCTCTCTTTTTATGAGAGTTATTGTCCTCAAAATAGCCGATGAGAACCCGGACGATGTCATAACTATTGCACAAGACAGCCATGTGCAGAGCCGTGTTTCCAGTCGACGTTCTTATATCGACGTCAATCCTGCTGTCCAACAGTAGTAATTTAACCAAATTTAATTTCCGTGGGTTAGAGCAAGCCTCGTGCAACGGTGTCCAGGACGATTTGACGTCGTTGGCAGACGTTATCTCCACGGACTTGTTGATGTGGATGTCTGTACGAGTTAATAAAGATTGGACAATTTCCAGGCCCGCTTTCGTAAAATCAAATGGTAAGAAATCCATGTTACAAGCTACATACAACGCGGTTGCTCCCCAGACATTGGGGTCATTGACTTTCACATCTTGTCGAGCCACCAGAATTTTGACAATTGGCAACAGGCCGCGTCGGCAAGCTATGTGTAACGCAGACTCCGGGTCTACCTCAGTTTTTTTGTTGATGTCGACATTAGAATTTGAAAGCAAGAGGGCAACGAACTCAGCGCCTCTTTTCATGTGACTGGGCATTGCAATGTCCACATTTACATGTTTGCACACAGCAGTTAACGGTGTTTCTTGTTCCGAATAGTAATTGAGGCCAATGTGATATCCAAGGATGCTCTTGGCAAGAGCATAGAAATTCGAATCAATATAGTTCATCATATCTCCGTTTGCGGAGCAAAACTTTAGGATGGATCTGTTCAAAAAGTACGGCAAATCGGACATTAATCTCGGATATTTTTTTATCATCCCCATCATAAAATTCAAAACCTCGAAATTCCGGAGACTTTGCATTCCATACTCATCGACAGCGTCAAAGGCCCAAAACAGTGGTGTTTTCATTCTCACTGTGTTGTCACCCCTTGTTTCAGACATGTTGATCTCTCTCCTTTCCATAAGTAGCTTGACTTTATCGAGCTGACCTGACATTATCGCCATTATTAATGGCGTTTTCCCTCCTTGGTCGCTCGGTTCATTGACCTCTATCTCTCGTCGTTCCAACAGCATTGAGATTATTTCCGTCGAAGCCGGAGGAGCACCACACGCATAGTGCAGTGCCGTGTCTCCCGAGTCAGTCGATTTCAAGTTAACGCGAATGTCTCTGGTCTGTAGCAGCTCTTGTACGATGTCAATAGAGTTCGCCATACAGGCTTTGATTAACGGTGTCCATCCAAGACTATCTTCTTGATTGACCTTGATGCCTTTGCATTTTAGCAGAATGCGGACGAGCTCCAAGGAAGGAATTGCTTCGGTCAGTGGAGTAGTGCCCGTGCCATGTGGTCTGTCGAACGGTTGATTGACATTGACATCTTCTCTGGCCGAGAGCGCAGTGACTATTTTCGGCAGATTCTGGTTGCATGCTTTATAGAAAAAGCTGCGGTTGTATGGTCCGAAAACCAGCAACATTTCCAAATTGTCGTCCTCGTCCTCGTCCAATTTGTTTTCAATGATGTTTGCTATCTCGTTCTGGCGTGTCACTGGATATTGATCGACATTGATGATTATTGCCCATGCAGCTTCATCCACTTGAATTTCGTCAAACATTAACAATAAAACTACGATGTCCCAGTTACCCTTCTTGCACGCGATGTACAGCGGCGTTTCTCCGTCTTTCGTTGCTTTATTGACGTCAAGAAACAAGGTATACTGGAGCAAGGCCTTGACGGCCCCGGAGTTTCCCTTGTAACACGCCAAGAAGAGTGGTGTTTTTCCATTTTTCTTCGCTTTGTTGATGTCGATATTCGGGGCAAGAAGCAATAAATGGATGGCCTCCAAGTGTTTACGAAGACACGCGATGTACAGCGCGGTTGCTCCGCTAGTCAATGGTTGATTGACATCAATGCCCGGCGCACCGAGCAATATTTCGATACACGACAAATGGTCCGACTGCGCATTTTTGTCACCCTTATCACACGCAGCAATTAGTGGTGTCCACCCATTTGCGCTTTGAGTTTGATTGACTAAAATGCCCGCTGCTTCGACCAAGTGCTGGACGTTGGAGGGGACTCCATACTCGCACGCAACGTACAGTGCCGTTAACCCTTTAGTGGTGAGGATATTGACATTGATGTGTTCATTCCGGAGTAACTGTTCCACGATTCCCGACTCACTTTTGCACGCGACATGTAGCGGCGTTGTTCCGTCGGACGGACAGCTTAGATTGACGTCGATGTTAGGTACTGCCAACAACAAAATGACGATGCGCAGGTCTTTTTTCAAACACGCCCAGTACAGTGGCGACCAGCCATCTTCGTCGCGTACATTGACGTCAATGTCCTTTACTTGGAGAAGTCTTTCGACTTCTTTTGCATTTCTGGCAGCGACAGCGAGCAGCAGCTGCGACGAATTGTCGTCGTCGTCGTCGTCGGTGTCCGAGAAAATTTGGTTACTGAAGGTGTTCGTTGTTGATGTTCTTGGAAGGTCGTCAGCAGCAGGGGCGGCTTTTAGTTTGCTTGCTTTTGTTTTGCTATTTTTGGTGTGTTTGCCGTATATTTTTTTGCACTCGTCCGCACTTAGTCCATGAACACCTAACATGTCAACACTTTTTGCGACCTCCCGCCATCTCACATTGGTCATCCTTTTCCATTTTCCCTCTTCTTTAAGTTGATTCACTACATGGACAACTAAGCGTACAGTTTTGTCGTCTACCTCGGACATTTTTTTTGTATTCAAGCGTGCCTTAAGTATTGTGATTTTGTTGAAATGTTTCAGGGCTATTCTAAAAAAACACACAACATCTCCTATTATGAAATTTGTATTTAAGAATCATATGTAATAATTACCGCATATGTGTCTGTGGGGTAGAATGTCCAGAGGGGGTCGGGTTGGGCATTAAAGCTTATGAGGCGTGTTCGAAATTTAATAGAGCTGCCCGTTCGGGCCCGTTCAGAGCCGGATGTCGAAGTGCGGGCCGACTTTTACTGAGTCTTTGTGTAGTTCCGAACAAAGGTTTGTGGACCAATCCTCCCCCAACAGAATGAACTATTTAGTTTGGATATTTTGTCAACATGTCCAATGTCGTTGACTCTGATTATGGGTTCAATGTACAGTGGTAAGACGACCGCTTTGATCAAACAAGTCCAAGAATTGCGACAGTTGGGCCTGAAATGTTTGGTGGTCAATCACGAGAACGATTCCAGGGTGGAGGGACCCGCGGTGCGGACGCACGACGGCCAACGCTGTGCGGCGGTGAAGACAGCTACCCTGGACGGGTTGTGCACCATGGGCTACGACGTGGTTGCCATCGACGAGGGACAGTTTTTCTCAAATCTCAAGGCATTGGTGATGCACATGGTCGAACACAACGGTCTGCACGTCGTCGTGGCGGGGCTCAACGGAGATTACTTGCGACGACCATTTGGCGAAATGTTGGACCTGGTACCAATGGCCGACCAAGTGGAGTGGTTGCGGGCCCAATGTGGCGAATGCGAGGGTCGGGCCGCCTTTACCAAACGTGTGAGTGATGAAACGGCCAAAGTGTCGGTCGAATCGAGGTACAAACCAGTGTGTAGAATGTGCTACGTAACAGCAAAATAATGGTATAAAGCGCGTAGTTTATGTTTCAACAAAAAATGTCATCCTACCACCAGTTTAAAAAAAAATCGTACCACAATTTTTCGGGCCCCGACTATATGTTCAAAGGAGAAATTAAAGGTCGACAACATAGCGACAAAAATTGGCTGGATAATGCAAGAACATGTATGGTGGATGTACTTCGCCGAGATACAAATGACATGCGACGTTTTGGTGGCGATACTGTCTACATCCAAACGCTCAAAGACATTCTAAACAAATACGACCCATCCGTACCGTATTCATCGTTGAAACACTGCAACGGGGTCAATGAACAAAAACAGCTTTGTGCAAATAGAAGAGCCTACATCACGCAATTTCACGACAAAGTGTCGTACAGTAAAAATGGAAATGCGGCTCCACGAGCACTGCAAATTAAGCTCGATCGTGCTTCTTTCGCGGAAAACGGTAATTTTCCACGACAGTTTAGAAAATGGATGAGCAAAGAAGATTTTGCTCATCCAAATGCAACACCACCGCTCAAAAAATACGGTCGCAACGTCAAGCCTGATTTTTTCTCACCCGTACCACCATATCCGATGATAGAATCTCCGGACGAGGATGACCCCAACGAAGCATTGGGCTGGAAATTCGGTCACAATTACGCATGGGATAGCTTCCGTATCAACTCTGATAATTACTTGAACTGTACACAGCAAGCACATCTTGTTGAATCTGGTTCCATGAAATGGGTACAATACTTGACCAATTACACACAGATGAAAGTGCGCAAAAACGAGTCAACAAAACATGTGGAGTACCGCCGCAATTCCGGTTCTTTTTTACAAGTGGGTGAAATGAATCCCCAAAAAATTAAAGAAAAATTGGCCAAACTCGAAAAGATAAATAGAGCCGTACTTTTCGGCAGCAAATACAACCGTGGTGACGATAACCCGGACTATTTGACTCCCTTTGGGTTTGAAACATTAGAAATGGCCGACTTATTCGATGTTCAGCTTTACAACTTAGACAGTGCGGCAAATATTATAAATATTAATCAAATTGCGCATTACGGCTTGTTTGATTGCTGGATTGTCGACCATGGTGGGTCGCCAAACATGTCGAGTAAAAATTCCCATGATTTCTTCACCATAGATACCAAAGGACAGGTGAGTGGTATCGTCAAAAATCGGACAAAAGATGGTCGTGAATGGACGGTGCGGAAGAAAACTGCTAACAAATTAACGGATAAACTCTATCCTACTGGCGTAGGACCAGACTCCAAGATCAATTCGTACTGGTATGATTGTTCGGTCGAAATGTTCGTTAGCGACCGAGTACAGTGGCTGCAAAATTATCGACGGAAACGCTGGACTCAAATAAGAAATATTATTATGGCTTTCATGGTTGAGGCCAACGTTAACCCCAACATTGATGATAATTTGGAAAACAATATATGCGACGAAACCAAAGGATGTGCATTTAAAAGTGTGTCAAAAAATACTGTTCATTGGACGTCTTGGTACGATGAGGAGTACGCGACATACAAAAGGCCATCTTCGTCAAAGACAATTCCTGCAGACCCTGCCCAAGATAAAGTCCATGTTGACCTGTCCCCTCGGAAAAGGTCAACGCGAAAAAGGACACAAAATGTACTGCTAAACATTGGTGGAACAAAAGGGAAAACATACAAACAACAAACAGGGAACAAAGTGAGTACAACAAAAAAGAAAAAAGCCAGTGCAAAGAAAAAAGAAAAACCCAGCACCGTAGTACCACGCAAAGGCGGACGAGTGAGAAAGCGAGCGAAACCCAAGACATTTGTACCACACTCGTACTTTGAGAGTATAAAGCGCGCCGTTTTTGTTTGAAAAGATGTACCACAATTTTGTCTCCGGTCACCACGATTTTTTGCAGACAGAACCGAAAAAGAAGAAGAAAGCTTCAACGGCGCCGACGCCTGAACAGACGAAAAGCATGCAAGATTGGTACAAAGAAATGTGTGAATACGATGAGGCCGAACACGCCAAGGCAAAAGATACAAAGGAATCATTTCAAAATTATATTCAAGGACACTATGCAAAATCACCATTTGGAAAAAAGAATGTTCATCTCATGACAAAGTTGTATAATTTTTTGGAAGAAAAACACGGCGAACAAATCAGAGGAATGTTTCAGTTTTTGAAATTGAATAAACATTCGACTGGACACACTCAATCTGCCCCTAGAAAGAAGAAAGTTGGTGTGGGCGAATCCAAAGGGTCCACTACAGAAGCTGTCATCATGATGCAAGGATTCGTATACAAAGACGATGTGCATCGTGTGGTCTTTCGCCGTGACGGCACACTGATCGTTACGGATGACAATATGAGACAAATTGACGAAGTATATTTTGATTTCGATGAATTCATTCAAAACCAAGACGATGGTTATCTAGAAACGATTCGATTTTTTTCCTTGATTAAAGGAGAAAAATACGTAGATTCTGATGGAAAGCTAATCGTGTATCAAAAGAATGGTAAATTGAAATACAATCGCAAAACATATAATACTTTTGAAAAGTTTTTAGGGGCACAGCCTTCGAACTTTTTTGACAGTGTGGGTTTGTATTCGGCGGAAGACGACTCTGATTCGGAGGAGGAACAAGCCATAATAGGCACTCTCAAAAAAGTTAAATATGCTTTAAAACGGGATGAAGCAGCCTGTCTATCAGACAAGTGCCAAAAGCCCAGACAACAACATACCCGTAAAGACCAGTCAGCTACTGCAGACCAAATTCATAAAGACGAAACTGAACACGTTACGTACAAATTTCTGGATTGGGAAAAGGACAACGATGACTACGATACAAACCGCAGATGGCTAGCCGATAATCAAAGGAAAATGACATGCATATTGTCTGTGTCACTGGCCAAACCGGATAATTCGGCCAATTTTATCGACGATACTCGCCGAACAATGCTTTTGAATGCTATCACAGGTTGGACTGATCACGAATGGTCCGTTCTTTTGTTCGTACCCGCTCAAAACTCCGAACAATATATTCATTGTGCTAAATTGAAGCGTATTTTTGGTTCTGGAGTAAACATAGTGCCTTATAGAATTGAGCAGGGCACATGTAATGTGAACATGAATGTAGGCGAATCTCGAAATGCAATTCTACACTTCATGCTTGCAAATAAGGATTTGGTAAAGACTTGTACCGTTGCTGATGAGAGAGTCGAGACTTTATTGCGGCCGAGACCCGTTCTAAGCAATGCGACTTTTAATCTTTCCGACGAACCAATCATTGTGGCAAGACAGCGTGCACAAGAAGGATATGAACGTTTGGCTGCTGTGAAAGAGTTTATGGAAATCGGTTCCACCGCAGAAACAACATTTAAGAGATTGCAAGAAGCTTCGGATGAGGTGTGGGACGTGTACACTCCTAGAGAAAATAAATATTGCAGAAGTGTTGTACAATTGTACGACGCAGCTTCGCCGGACACATCTGTGTGGCACGCACTTCAAGCACACCCCCCTACACTGATAGGGTTGCCCACAGATTTCAGAGCAAACATGCGCAAAACAGATCCAAGTGATTTGCACGGAAAGGAAAGGTATACACAGTGGAATGTTTCAAAAGGTGGAAAGTTTATAGGTGCAGACGTAGAACCGTTTGCACCCACTAGACTCGTCATGCCCACACAGCTCATCACTTTCAAAGTCGGTGAAGGCGGGTGGAACGGACAATTTTTCTATCCGTTCACAACCATCGGTGAAGACAATTTTTTCTCATATCAATGGGGTAAGTACTTTGACGACACTGTGGGCATGACGAGCATCGCACAATTGGATGCCGTTCAAATCATCAGGAAATTCCCAAAAAAAGCAGTCTCCATCACGAGGACACCAGACAACCTTAATGGATACACGGACTGTGCGATCAAAGAACTCATGTACATTATCGCCTCCGACACATATGTCCAAGGCAAACAGGATTCAGTCTCACTCCGATGGACACCTTATTCGGGCAAACAGACCATGCGCATGTCTTGCTACAAGTGGCAGTGCTTTATCTTTAGCCAGATCGTCGCACAAGCCAACAAAAGAAAGTTCGAATGTTCAGCAAAAGTCAAGTCAATCTGTGATGCACTATTGAAATTCATTCTCTCTGCATCTTTCCGTTCGACAGTATATTTTAAAGAGAGGAACAAAGCCACCTACAATGCAATGATCGACGTTTATAGAAACAACAAAGAAATGAAGAAATATATTCAAAATTTACAGTTACAGATACCAGTAGACCGTTAACTAATAATAATAATTAACACATATATGATTTTAGAATTATGTTATTCAATAGAGTCTCCACCCAATATGCAAGTACCCAAGACCATGCAGCAGGATGTCGTGAACGCTCTCTTCCGAGACGTGTCCCTCACACGACAAGCCCTCTATTCGTACGACGACTTTGTGTCGCGCATCATCCCCGAAACCATTCGCGACCATCGCCCCGTCGTCGTCAAAGCTTCCCTCGAGTGTTTTGACAGCAGCGTCGAGGCCCACGTCATCAAAATCGAGTCGCCTCGTTTCGGAGTGCCCTCCTGCATTGAAAAGAACGGGGACATTCGCCGCTGCACCCCGATGGAAGCGCGAAATCGAGACTTGATGTACTCGGCCCCCATGTACGTGAATGTCCGCCACACCTTTCCGGGCGGGAGCCAGGTGTACAAGGATGTCTTTTTTGCCCGAATGCCGGTCATGGTGCGGTCCTCTCTCTGTACCCTCCAAAACGGGGACGATTACAAAAACGGTGAGTGTCCCCACGACCCGGGTGGCTATTTCATTGTCAACGGTCGCGAAAAAACGTTGGTGGTGCAGGAACGGATTTCGCCCAACATTATCTTTTGTTTTTCGGCCAAAGATTGCGTGTACCATGCCGAGTACGACTCCATAGCCCATCGCGTCTCGACCATGCGGATCATTGTCCGAAAATTTGGCAATTCACCGTTTCGGGTGACTTTGTCCGGCATCGAGACGGAGATTCCCATTCTGATTTTGTGGCGTGCGTTGGGCGGTCAGGACGAGTGGCAACTGTACATTGACACGGAGGACGCTCACCAATCGGTGGAAGACGCCTCGGTCGCCACCACCCAAGAAGCCGCGTTGAAATGGTTGTCGGACTTTTGCGAAGACCCGACCCAATTGTTGGAGCGCAAAGTCTACCCCAACATGCCGGCCAACATGAAATGCATGCAGTTGGGGCTGCAGTGGTCCACCTACTTGGACTGTCTACATGGAAAAAAACCGTTTCATGATCGAGACCACGTGAATGCCAAAAGACTCGACACTGCTGGGGCCATGCTGGGCACAATGTTTGTGCATCTGTTTTACCAAATGCTGAGCACCATTCGCAAAATGGCGGTGGTCCTGTTGAACAAGAACAAGAAATTGCGGCCCAATCGGTTGGTGCAACCGCACCACATTACCGACGGCATCAAGTACGCACTGGCCACGGGGAACTGGAAAATTAAATCGTCCTCCTTTGCCGGTCGAGTGGGGGTGTCCCAACTGTTGAATCGCAACACCTTCATTTCGTGCATTTCTCAACTGCGAAGGGTGGATACCGGCATTGACTCGCAACAAAAGATCATTGCCCCTCGGCTGCTGTACGGCAATGCTTGGGGGTATACCTGTCCGTCGGAAACTCCAGAAGGTGGCCCGTGCGGTCTGGTCAAACAGTTGGCACTGTCGACCTACATCACGACCCAGTGCGACACCGAAACACTGATGAAATATGTGTCGTCACATCTGACCTCGGACGGTTGCCACGTCGTCTTTCACAATGGTGCTCCCCTGGGCCGAGTCACCGATTCGTCCCAACTCGCCCAAGTGCTACGACGAGAAAGAAGGTCGCGCACCATTCCCTCGGACACTTGCATCGCAATGGACGGGCAACATCTGCACATCTGGACCGATTCGGGTCGAGTGTCACGGCCAGTCTTTGTCGTCAAAGAGGGCCACATCCTTATCACTCCCGAACAAGTGTGTGATTTGAAAGCCAATCGTCTGCGGTGGGACGACCTGTTCTCGTTGGGGGTCGTCGAAAATTTGTCCATTTACGAAGCCCAAACGGCGCTAATCGCATTGCGACCCGAAGAGTTGGAAATGGACCACACTCATTGCGAATTGGACCCCGCTTTAATTTTAGGGACGTTGGCCTCCACTATTCCGTACCCCGACCACAACCAATCCCCTCGCAACGTGTACCAATGCGCGATGGGCAAGCAGGCCATGGGGGTCTACGCCACCAACTTTGCCAAACGATTCGATACCAACGGTCACATCATGCACTACCCGCAAAAGCCATTGGTCACGACTCGAGTGGCGAAAGCCTTAAAGGGTGACGAACTGCCCGCGGGGATGAATGCAATCGTGGCCATCATGTGTTTCGGGGGCTACAATCAGGAAGATTCCCTGCTGTTCAACCGTTCTGCCATCGAGCGAGGACTGGGGCGGTCGACGACCTACCGAACTTATACTCAATCGAACGCCTCTTCGCGGCAAGCCCCTGGTTCAGAGTTTAAAAAGCAGGAGACCTACGGCGACGTCACCAAAGGGTTGGACGTGGACGGCCTGACTTGTCCCAACACCCACATTGAAAAGGGAGGAGCCATTTTCTGCAACGTGACCGACGGCAAAAAACATCCTCACATTGTCAAAAACAAAAAGTCCAGTGGAGTGGTCGACAAAACCATTCTGTTCCAAAATACAGCGGGGGGACAAACGGCCAAAACACGCATCCGAGAGCAGCGGATACCGCAAGTGGGCGACAAATTTTGCGTGAACCTGGACAGCTACGTGATGACGAGCAATGGATGGGTGCAATTGAGAGATATCACGCTGCAGCACAAAGTTGCGACACTTCGAGACGGTCAGTACCTGGATTACGTCCATCCCACGAACAAGTACATCTTTGATTGCCACGACGAAGAACTCTACCACCTGGACGCTCAGCAGGTGAAAATCATTTGCACCAAAAATCACAAACTTTATGTTCAAAAAAGAGACAGAAAAGAATTTGAGTTTGTCGAGGCAAAAGATGCATTTGGTAAGAGAGTACGACACAAAAAGGATGCCACAAACGACCGCTTGGACCAAGATTTCATCCAACTTGGCGGCATCCAATACAAGATGGATGCATTTTTAATGCTTTTAGGTGCTTTTATTTCCGATGGGTATGTGGACACTGGGGAAAAGCATCGAAGAATTTCGATTTGTATGAAAAAGATTAGAAAAAAGGAATTTATGGTTTGCGCTCTGGATGAACTGGGCGTCCATTACAACATAAGACCCGACCGTGTTTTAATTGGAAATAGATACAAACAATTGGTGGATTACTTCAAGGTATTGTCGGTTGGTGCCGCGAAGAAGTACCTTCCACAGTTCGTGTGGGAGTTGTCCCAACGGCAATCCGTCATACTGTTGAATGCGCTATTACAAGGCGACGGTTCTTACAACAAAAATGGTTCGGCAGGGTACTACACCTCTAGCAAGCAGCTCGCAGAAGATGTGCAACGTCTGGCGCTTCACTGTGGGTGGTCTGGCACTATTAAACTATACAAAGGTCGTGAAGCTGGGCATGAGTCATTTATTAATGGTAGAAAAATCACCTCAAATTACGACGCGCTTGCGGTTCGAATTGTAAAGAATAAAAACAACCCGCAGGTGAATCATGGTCACGTTCATCAACAAACTCGCCAAACAGAGGAGTACGTTCGCTACACGGGTCAAGTAGGGTGCATTGAAGTTCCAAAGACCCATTTATTCTTCTACAAAGAAGACATGTACTCTCCACCCTGCTGGACAGGGAATTCGTCACGACACGGGTAAGTTTGTTGTTTGCCAGGCTGGTTCTTCTTTAACTTGAACGAACCACTTTTTAATTGAACACTTTTTACCTTTCTTACAGCCAAAAAGGCACAATAGGCATGATGTACAGCCAGGAAGACCTTCCCTTTACAGAGGAGGGAATTGTGCCAGACTTGATCGTGAACCCCCACGCCATTCCCAGTCGAATGACCATTGGACACGTGTTTGAATGCGTGTCCTCCAAACTGGCGGCCCTGACCGGGGTGCGAGTCGATGCCACCGCCTTTTCGCACGAACCTGTCTCGGCCATCTGCGCCATGCTGAAAAAGGCGGGCTACGCCGACGACGGGAAGGAAGTCATGTACCATCCGTACACCGGCAAACGCCTGACCTGTCGAGTGTTCATTGGGCCCACTTTTTATCAAAAATTGAAGCACATGGTCTCGGACAAAATACACGCCCGAGCCAAGGGGAAAATCGTAGGACTGACTCGGCAACCCGTGGACGGTCGAGCCAACGGTGGCGGACTGAGATGGGGCGAAATGGAAAGGGATTGCGGCGTTGCTTCCGGTGCATCGGCGGTGTTGCACGAACGGATGATGTTGTCCTCCGATTCCTACAACGCCACCATCTGCGAACACTGCGGCCTGATCGGCACCGTCATTGCGGACAACTGTGGGGAGTTGCACTGCGTCTCTTGCAAACGCAAAGACATCCACACCGTTAAAATGACCTACGCTGGCAAGTTGTTGATGCAGGAACTGATGGCAATGGGCATCTCGCCGCAATTGCTGTTGAAAAAAAACAAAAAGACAAGCCAAGATTAGAATAATATTTTATAGATATAACTTTTTTATATTTATTCATTGTAATTTATGATGTAATTATACTTAACGTGTTTTTAACACAAACTGATGTATCTGAGTCTGTGCCAAAGTGGTTGCTTTCCCAACCGCTGCTGGATTGTTGATCACACTGTAAATTGTTTAAACGATGGCTCGTACAATTTTCCTCTTGCTTTTCCTTCATACCCACCTCTGTCGTTCATACCAATCTCCAGTTTTTTTTGTAGCCGTTGTAGGTTGTTTGTTTTTGTTTTTGTTTTTGTTTTTGTTTTTGTTGGTGGTGGTTTTCTGATTGTTTTTGTTTTTTTTGGTGGTGGTTTTCTGATTGTTTTTGGTTTTGTTTTTGTTTTTTTTGGTGGTGGTGTTCTGTAATAGTAAACTTCATCATCGGATGTCTCTTCGTCTTCAGATGAGTATTGATCCGAATAGTTGTTACCTCCACCACCGCCACCACCCAACAACAAACCATAGATGCCATGCATTAAGTCTCCAGTTTCTTTGTCGGTCTCGTGTTTGGTTTCCGCTTTTTGTCTTTCTTGTCTTTCTTGTGCAAGTCTTTCTTCGGCTTGTGCAAGTCTTTCTTCAACATTTCTTACGGCTTTGTCGGCAGCGGCTTTGTCGGCAGCGGTTTTGTCGGCAGCGGCTTTGTTGGCAGCGGCTTTGTCGGCAGCGGCTTTGTCCGCAGCGTGACGTGATCGTATGTCTTTCTTCAACCCGTTCATTATTTTTTGTTTTTTTTGTCGTTTCTTTTTTTTTTCACGTTTTTTCGCAAGTCTTCTTTCACGTTTTTCACGTTTTTTATTTAATTCTGCCTCCTGCCTCGCGACATTTTCCGCTTGCTGCCTTAATTCTGCCTCCTGCCTCGCGACATTTTCCGCTTGCTGCCTTAATTCTGCCTCCTGCCTCGCGACATTTTCCGCTTGCTGCCTTAATTCTGCCTCCTGCTTCGCGACCTGCTTCGCAACCTTTTCCGCTTCTGTTTCCAGTGTTAGGTAGACACGTGCTCTCTTTTTTTTCAATTGTGCGTAATCGGATAATTTGGTGCCACGTTTCACTTCAATTAACTTTTTATTTTCTTTCAGGAAAATCTTGATGTCATCGTTTGAAGCCTCCGCATTGGCGTCTCTGGCAATCGACGTGAGCAATCTGATGAGTTCGTCGACTGTGGCATCACGACTGGCCTTGACCGGTGTTAAAGTTCCTTTTGAGTTCGTTACTGTAATGTTAATATATTTTTCCTTTTCTGGTCGCTTGGTCTCACCTTGTTTTTCATTTTCTGGTCGCTTGGTCTCACCTTGTTTTTCATCTTCCGTCCGTATTTGTTTTTGCGAGAGAAGCGTATATATGCCATGTAATTGACCTTCGTACACATAATAGTCGTTACCAGACGCATCTCTGTATACTTGATGCTCTTCGCCGTCGAACCAAAAACCACCATCGACAGGATAATACTTGACACCGTTTATTTCTACATTGTAATCGTTGACGTCATTTCTGTTTTGCTGTTGTTCACGTTGTTGAAACATTTATTAAATTGATACATATTTTTCGACTTATATAGTGTTATCCTGTTGAAAACATATTTATTATTATTATTTATTATTATTTATTTTGTTTAATTTTTCGTCCACTGTTTAAAAGCAGCGTGTTCATTGCTCTCATCGAACAATTTCTGTGCCTCTGGTAAACCTATCGCTTCACCTAGCCCCCACAGATAATCATGCACAGGATTATTGTCTTTTTTGTTTGTTTCGTCTAGACGTTCCAACAACCGATCTTTCGTAATCTCACGGTTGTTCTTTTTAGCCCTCTCACTTTCACCGGTCTGCCAATTTGGATTTGGTTCGCTCTCCAGTTCATTCTCGTGTTTGGCTAATCTTTTGGCATGATCCACTCTAGATATTGTATTTGTAGCATCCCTGTGCATTCGCGAACAGCTGCCACCGTTTGTTATACCAATGCTGTTACCTATTCCTGTAAAATAGCAAAGGTCCATGAATATGTTCATCACAGTTGATGCAATAAGCATTGTCATTGCGGAATTTTCTAGAAGTGTGGCAATTTTATTGCAATGTTTGTTGAATTTTGTTCCCTTCATTCCAAACCCAAAATTACAAATCATCCGAGGAACATACTGGAACATGACAATTGCATCAACCGTACTCATATCCCCGTGCCAGAATCCCTTTAGAAATGTTCCGGCATTCCGCCACATATCCCCGACTGCCTTGGTCGCCACAAAAAAATAATGAATTTTCACATAGACAGGACCTATCCATTCAATGAAGGTGGCACCGGCTGTGCCAATGTTTATTGATCTTAGAAGCCCCCCCCAAAAAGGGGATTTCCCGGTAGCAATTAATCCGCCTCCAACGACATCGAAAGTAAATTCTACTGCCTTGAATATCATCCAAATGCTGACCATAGCCATTATGGCGGCCGGTGTCCATTTCGCTAACAAATTTACAACCTTACAGCCGGTATCAAACAACCCTTGGAAATCCAGAGCAAAAATCCGCGACATTACCCAAACAGGCCCGGACAACAGCCATTGGAACTTGGTCTTTTGCGTGTCACTGGTTATGTCGTGCAAAAGGTCAGCAAAACCAGCAAAGAAAGTAGTGCCCGAATCCAGTATACTCGTCAATATGGATGACCTGATCGTTCTAGCGACCATGCGGGATAACGCCTTTCGGATTACTGGTGAGTTCAAAGCTGCTGTTGCACCTATCAGCAAACCGCCAGAAGCGAATAAAGCCGACACAACGTACAAAAAGCCTGCGGCACATACCGCCATATGCACTGCCTGGATTGCCCACAAATATTTTTTCATCGTATCAAAAATGGTCCGCCCCACCGTCAATACACCATTGTAAAGTGAGTATCCAAGATTTTTAATTTTTCCCCAAGCCCAAGAGTGCCATCCTTGTTCTTCAGCTAATTTGTTTTGCGGCAAGTCAACGCCAGACCCTTCAAAAGGATTTACAAAATTTCCTTCTCGAATTGCTTTAAAATCCTTTTTCATTTGTTCTGTCAAATGGAGACCGCCACCCAGTTGAACTAGAATGTCATGGTATCCTTTGAAATAATCCAGAGCATTGACAATGACACTTGGCGGAAAATCTGGTGTCATATATTCTTTGAGTTTTTCGAGGTTTGCTTGTGTATATGCCGGGTTTGGCACTTTTACCGACGACCGCACGGTTTCCTCATGAAGCATCATCCATTCTCTGAGGTCGCTAAATTCATAATCTGTAAATCGTACTTTGCGTGGGCCATCTTTCATATTCCATTCTTTTGTGGACTCGTACGAGTTTAAAACTCTTCTACACTTATCGTCCCATTGTGATTTTTTCTTAAATATGGCTTCTCCTGCGTTGGGTCCTTCTTGTTCTACAGACTTCATAATTTTTTGGATGATATAATCGCTTAACGCAACACTGTCGTAACAAAAGTGTCTTTTCTGTTCGTGGTTGTAGTTAGATTCGTTTTCAGTACTTGCCTTAAACGGCAAATTATAAATTCGATCTTCTTTGAAACCCATGTTTAAAAAGGTATCCCGGGCATTGGTAGAAATGCCATGAGAAAGATACAAACACTTATCTTGGTGTCCCGTGGTTTCGAGATTTCCAACATCTGAGTGAGGTGTCTGGTCATCAGTATCATAACCACTACCGGAACTCTCAGAATCGGAACTATATTCGTCCGGATGTTCTTCATTGTACTTTTCTTCCGCCTCTTGTTGTACTTTCAATTCACTTTCCTTGACTTCTTGTTGTACTTTCAATTCACTTTCCTTGACTTTTGTCTCTTTATTAAGCTCGTTTACTGTGGGTGTATAATCGACAATGTTCACCCAATTACACACTTTTTTAAGGTTTCTAGGGTCCTCTTTTGCACCAAATACGTCTGACTTTTCGGGTCGTTCCGAGATTTCTTCATCGCCCAATATACGGTTGAAAAATTTGTCACAGAATTCTCCGGGACCCGAATTTTCGTAGGAATCACTAAACTTTTGTGTAATCACACTCTTATATTCGAGTATTTTCTGAGAAAATTTTTGTGATTGGCTGACAGTATCCATCATATCACTGGCTAAGAAAGCAACATAACCTGGGGACTTTTTCAATTGTTCGGGGAATTCAGTTTTAGTAATCTCTCTCTGTTTTGTAGTCACATCATTGATATGCTGGACCACTCTCAAATCTTCTTCACTGGCGTCGCGAATCCTCTTTAAATATCTTCTATTTTGTTTTTTTGTTTTTTTTCTAGCTTCGCTTGGTTGAAATGAATTACTATTACTTTTTCTAGCTTCGCTGTTTGCCATGTCACCTTTATTTAAATCGATTGTGTGCACTGCTTCGTACAACTCAAACAATTTGTCTTCCCTTTCTTTATTGGCAAACTCAGCCAACTTGCCTGTAACTTCGTGAAGAGCGTTTAGAATGGGTTCGGAAGCAGTAATGTTGTCTGTACTGGCATCTAACTCTTTTCCGATACTTTTCTGTTCCAAATAATACAACATGTATTTCTCTGCTATACCAAGGTCTGTCTCGTAAATTAAGTATGGCTTACCTCCGAAAGCATTGTCCTGGTCTGCAAATACAAAATCATTGCCATCCGGACTTATTTTAATACCGCCCGCCTTTTTCATGGCCGTAACTTGCTTTTGAACCCATCTTTTTTTCGAGAATTTCCTCACGGTAGATGTTTTGATTTTCTGTTTTAAGAATTCGATTTTCTCAGTGAGTTCAGTCACTTTTTGAACGATTTCGTCACGACCGGACGAATTCCATAACCAACCGGACGCTTTACTCACTTCTTCCTTGGCGCCAATTAGCTCTTTTTGAGCGTCGATAAGTTCTTGGTGAAAATTTCTCTGCCAATCTTCTTTCTTAGATCCTTTTCGACCTTTTTTATATTTTTTACCTTCGGTCGCAAGAAAAGAATGATGAAACATCCACGAATCTACTTTCAAAGCTTGTTCGGCTTTATAGAGTGTGTGTTTGCGGGAACCTGCCACATAATGTGACTCGTGTTGCACATCGTCCATTTGAGAATAATGTTTTCTCGTCGCTAAAACGCGATAGGCATGGTTCCGGGTCATTTTAGTCCCATCTGGCAGGCGTTGGTACTTCAACATACAATTTAAATAAATGGAAGAAGACATACTATGGAATACTGTTAAACATGGGTATATTTATACTGCATAATCGCCAAATGGGACTATTGATTCTTGACAGCTAATGTCCACCAAAATGTGTGTGGTTGTTGTCGTTGACACTGATCATGGTCACTCCCTGTGTCTGTAGATAAGTACCCAATGCCGCCTCCACTTTTCTGGCCCTACTTTTGTTGTCCATCCCCCACACCAACATTCGACTGGGTTGCTTGTCACTTTGAAAGTGTGTCTTGAACCGTTGGGACAAATTGTCGGTCTCTCCCACGTACCATCCACTCGGACATTCCAACAGGTACACCACCGACGACGCCAACGGTGGACATTGAAGTCCCTTTTCCAAGACAAACAGTGGCGATTCCCCCAAAAAGCCACTGGTCAATTCCTCAACCGAACGTGAGACGATGGGCGGTGGCTTTTTCCCTGACAGTTCCGTAATGATTTGGTCCGCCTCTGCACAAATGCTTTCTGGCATCCCCAACCGTCGTGCCGTGGTCGTGGCGTACCGGAACGTACAAACCCCGGGCTGCATTTTGTAAGTAAAATCGTTATTGACATGTGCCATTTTAAATTTGTGCAACTCTTTCAACTTGGGATGTTCCAACACCGCATCAAAGTGTGTCGAAAAGATGCCAATGGTCTTTGTCCGCATCAATGCCTGAAAGTAGGCCACTGTCATGCCAGTGCCGGCCTTCCACGACGTCCCACTAAATATTTCGTCGGAGATGGCCAGCGTCTGTCCAGTCTTCGTCATCTCCAACAAGGCAATCATGTCCACACATTCGGCACCGAACCCGCTCAAATTGTTTTCGGCACAATCGGCGCTGCCCACATTCAAAAACACGTTGAGATTAGGAGAAACGACGGCGGAGGTGGCCGGAACCATGAAACCTGTTTTGGCCAAGAGCGCCGCACCACCAATGGCACGACAGAGAGTGGACTTGCCCCCCATGTTGCCTCCGGTCAGCACTGCCATGGTATTGAGACAGACATCGTTGGGCACCCCGTTGGGCATCCAAAATGGACGGAGTGTGGCGATGTCCAACGACGGTGTAGTGGCTTGGGCGTCCATGCCTGCGATGCACCATTTGTGTTGTAGTCCGTGTTGTGTATGCAGGTGAAGTGTCCAGTGCACAGTCCAGACCAGCTCCACGTAAAGAAGCAATGATTCCGACATGGCGCTGTTTAATTCGTTCAGGCATTGACGAGTCTGTTCCTGTGCGCGACTGCACAGACCGATATATTGTTTCCAGGCTTTATTTTTATTCACGTCCCCAAAAGAGTAATGATTGCTCCACTTTCCTTTCAGTTCTTGGCCATTATGGTCGCGAAGTTTGCGTGTAACTCCCTTCATGTATTTTTTGCAGACCAGGATCTTTAATTTGGCGCACCAGGCGATTTGACACAGTTCGACGTCGGGCACTCGAGTCACCGACAACAGGTATGCTCCACGAGCATGCTGTACTTGGATGTCCAACGGTAGAGCCTTGGTCGAAATGACACCGTACCAATCTTCGCAAGTTTCGGCCATCTGTTCTTGTAGTAAATGCAACAGGGTCAGCATTGAAGTATGGCGGAAATGGCAGATTGTGTCGGGTGTTGTGCCCAACGTGTGCACCAGTTGTTCATAGTGATGTGTCAACTGTTCGTCAAAGGTGTCCAGTTGGGGGTCATGTGTCTCACCCAGCGCCAACGCAAGCTGGTGGATCTCGGTACCACGCAAAGAGAAGTCCGACGTGTTGAGAGAAGAGGAGTACTGCAGTAACTGTCTCGTCCAGGCCACCTGCTCCAACAGCACTCGTAGCTGACGTGAGGAGGCTCGACGCTGACGGGTCAATAGAATCAAAGAATGTGCGGACATGGATGGACCCGGTGGCTGTGGAAGGGGTGTCTGCAACAGAGTGTACTTGTGCACCAGACCCCGAAACAATTCTCTTACCTCCAACGGCGGTGGACAGACCAACAATTTTGCGATGAATTGACGACATTGCCGTGGGGCATTGGGCACCACTGCTTCCACCAAACTGTGGACTCCACGGACACTGCCCGCATTGCTTTTGACAGAAATTCCCAACTGTTCAATGGTACACCGTTGCAGAACGTCGTGGTGTGTTCGGAGAGTGTACTGAGACAACTGAGTCGACAAATGATGAGTCAAATACTGTCCCAAAAAATCCGACCGTCGACAAGACCAAGACAAAGATTTGGTCGGAATTTTGGTAAACGCCAAAGAAGCTGTACCACCGTGGACATCCAGCGTGCATTTGTTCTCAATTTTCCAGTACAAACGCACCAACAATGGCAATGTGGACAAGTTGATGTTATGATAACGGTCAATTCTTTTTTCAATCTCGTGCACCACATACATGTCCAGACAGTCGTGGTGCACAGTCACGGCAATGTGGGGAGGAACGCCGCACACATTGGCAGTGTCCATGTACTGACCAAAGTACACTGGGTTGAAACGATCAATCGTTTGAACATCCTCCCCATCACACACCAACACTTCCAATCCGTGTGAGACCAATTGATTCAAATACATTTGAATCCCTTTGACTGGGGCACCCACACGACACTCGGGACCGGTGGGGTTCACGGGGTTCAATTTGGCGTACTCCATACACAGCACGGCGTCGATGCCATAGGCCAGGTAAAAAGTGCCCGAACGTACCAACACCAGAGAATCTGGATGTGAGGCTTTTTGTCCCACGATTTGGCGCACCACTTTGGCTCGGTACTTGGGAAGCGGGGACACACAATCAAACCCCAATGGATGGGCCGAGTTCAACTTGGTACACATCTGTACAGCAGACAGGTGCTGCAGAGTGGTCAGATGCTCCCATAACGCTGGTGACTTGCATGGGGTGAGGAGCTCCTGTGTGCGTGTTGCGTTCGAGATTGGTAGTGGCGACAACAAAGTAGAATGGGTTCGTTTGGCTTTTTTTGCTGGTGGGCCGTTTGTGGCATTGGAGGTGGATGGTGCAATCACTGGTTTAGTGGGACGGGTTTTCCAGAATTGATCCATAGTGTTGGAGGAATAACCAATACATTTTAAATCAAACATATGGACAAAGTATATGAACGTGTTGAGGGATATTGTATGAAAGTGTTGATATATTATAATTTTAGATTTCGTTGACTGCGTTTGGTAGACATTATATTTTGAAATTGTTGACTGCGTTGGGCAGACATTTCCAAATATGCATGGATGGCTGAACCAAACTCTTCGACAACCCCAGTCTGGGTCAGAAGCCAGTCCAGTGCTGAACCAAACTCTTCTCTTGTGTAGGAACCAGACAGTGGATGGGCAAGTCTCTTTGCTTTTTTCCAACCACCCCAATGCAATTTTAACCAATATTGGTCGTCTGTTTGAACCGCTTGCACTGCATGTCCATCGGATTCGTTGGCGGCCAAAAACAACCAGACATCGTTCTTTCCAATCTTTAACGACGACGAAGAGTAAGGTTTCCATCGTTTGTACAACAGTTCTTTCAAATATTGGTATTCCACAGAGTGCATTGTCGTTTTTGTGACCGACATCTTTACAAATGTCGAGGTTGTTCTTTATATACCGATTTGACTGAATAAAGTCCTTTCAGTCATCGACTATTTTGGGGGCCACAAACAAACACAAATGCGATCCACTGCCCAGGTTGACTTTAAGTCGGGAGGGCTGCGCGTTGGAAAAACCCACAATGCATCTATCACCGCACTTGGAAAAGACCAACATTGACTTGGCCGATTGGAACGACAGCGTGATATCTACTGGTGAGCGTACTGCCAAAGCATCGATGCGTTTACCGTTGAGTGGTTCACTGTGGAGAATTGTACCAAATTGAACGTCGGTCGAGGAACATTGGAATTCGAATGGGGTGATTTTAAACTGTACGTCGGCCTTTGCCATCAAAATTTTGTCCATCCATTCGTGCAAGACGGATGCCTCCACCTCTAAAACCATGTCGTCGTCCATCTCCGGAATGTCCAACTGATCCTCGTCAATGTCGATGGCTCGAATCTGAAACTCGGTGGTTTGGTCGTCGTGTGCCAAAAACACGGACAGAATGGTGTCGCCGATCGCTTTCCACGTCAATTGTGAGGTCTTGGCTTTTTGGAGGATGGCCACCAAAGATTCGGTGTTTAGACCCAGTGTCAAGGGGGCAGTACACTCAAAACTTTCAAAGCTACTGGGGGTTAGTTCCAGACGAACCAGAGAAGTTTTACTCGAATCCATCGACATGATGTGCAGGCCCTGTGTATCAAACACGATATTGACCATGGCATTGGTGTGGTGAACAGCTTTGAACAATTTGATGCATTGTGACGGCGATTTCCATGTGCAATGCATGGGTGAGATGGTGTGTGGATGAGATGGTGTGTGGATGAGAACTGAACTGTTACACAACCTATGTGTATACTATGTGATTCTCATCATTGGCAGTTATTTGTTAATCGACAAAATAGTCTAAACATATATGACATCTGATACCGGTAAACCTATCACAAACAATGCCAGATGTCTTCCGACGACGACAGTGACGATTGTTTGATCATCCCGACCGAGAAACAGCTGGAGTTGTTGAAGGGCCCACTTACACTGGCGTCGTTGAAGGCCGCTGATTTTTTGGGTCGTCAACCCTACATCGACCGGTGGATTCGTGTTTGGCTGACGTCAGACGAGTGGCAACCGGATGACTTGCCACTCTGTGTGTCGGAATCCATCATCTGTTACCGTCGGCTTCGAAGGACCTACAACCTCCATGTCAGGCAAGCCATTTTGAGGAACGACATCGGGTGGTTGCAGCAGCACTGCATTGTGCCCCCCACCAAGGTGTGGACGGTGGTCACTTTTGAAACAGTGAGCCCAATTATGTTTGACTACTTGTGGGACATTGCTCCCACCCCTTTTGAGCTTAGTTCCTTTGTGTCACATGCACGAGACCTGAACCAATGGCAACTGTTTGTGGATCACCATGGCCCAGACAAGTGCATTGTCGATGCAGCACAGCAGCAATGGTACGAGGGAGTCGAATATTGTGTGAACGAGGGGGCCGTCCTGGAACACATCGTCCAGTACTGCTTTCGGTCGTCTCGCCTTTTCCGTCTGGTGACACTGACAAATCCTATTGCAAACGAAGAAGCATGGCAAGCCTTTTGTCTACAGAGAATGTTGAGACGAGTCGAGGACGAACCGTTGGTGGAGCAATGGTTTTGGACACATGGGTACAAAAATCAGTATAAACACGACACACCACTACCAAATGGAAACATTACCCACTGAATCGGGATACTTTATGTACACCAAATCTCACTGCAAGTGGTGCGAAAAAGCAAAGGAGACGTTGCCCAAAGTGGTGGTTGTCAATGTGGACCATCTTTTGCCCGACAAGAACACTGAATTTCTCGCATTTGTGGACAGTTTTTCTGGGGCACGGCCTCGGACATTCCCAATGGTGTACTACAACGGCATTTATCTGGGTGGATGCACCGAAAGTGTCGAACATTTGGCCATTATAACACATCAGTGACCATATGTAAGAATGTAGGCAAACAGATGCTGTTTCTGTAAACAGTTTTACACAAGTATAAATAAAGAGATGCTGTTACTGTAAAATGTATCGTACATTAGTGAATGCTTTGAGTCACAACAACATCACTAAATATGCAGCATCCAACGATGAACATTTACAGTGTCTCATCAAATTGAATGGACTTTGCACACGTTTCAACAATCTGCAAGGTGTGCCAGCTAAAATGAGGTTTTATTTGGTAGGTGGTTTAACCTACCACAATTATCATAAACAAGTCTCGACCGAAGATATCGATGGTTTTTTTTTAATAGTGACTGAAAATGGAGGTGAGTTTAGTATGCAGATTGACACAGATAATAAGGGACATAATGATGGGTGTGGTTACAATGCCGAACTGGAACAAGTATGGCAAATGGCCTTTCTCAACAATAAAAATAAAAACCTATGGTTAGGGGACTATGAAACTAAAAGCAATGTCACTTGGAAAGGGAACACGAACACGGTCCGAACACAGAATTCCGAGCAACTTCAATGCTTGGGAGAAGTTCCTACATCATACTTCAACCTGAACATTGACATACACAATAGAAAATGTAACCTGGATTTACATTTATATGCAAACATACCGTCAGAGGTGTTTATTGAAGAACCAAAATTCAGGGAAATCCTCATGTTCGAACCCAAGGATTACATAGAACATGCCCACAACATACCAATGTTGCAGCATATCTTTGTGCTTGATTTTGATTTTTTTCGTTATGAACAGTTTCGTGTACTCCTGGAACGTCTAATGGGGTTTGTCGTGTTTGTTAACCCCGCATCTTATGAGCGGGACAGACAAGAAAACATTAAAAAACACTCAAAATTCCCCAAAACATATCGTAGAGTGAAACAGTTATTTGAACCAGGTTTGGCACTGCTTGACATAACACTACAGAAATATGTCAACCTCTATCCACATTCAAACGAATTTGTGAAATATAACAAATTGTTGAAGGACCCAAAGGACCCATATTTGCAAAAGTATTTGACAATGTCAATCAGAGACACTTTAAAGTTGATTGATCCAGAAGTGGTGATGGCCGAATGGTTTGAGGAAGACAATTCTGACTTTGAAGAGTAAATCAGAGGGGATTTGAAGAGCCCGATGGGACAGAAATATTCTCCAGACAATACCAGTCACAGAATCTAAATTTAAATTTTGTTCTTATCTATGCCTATAATTTTACAGTAGTGACCAGGAAAAAATTATTGAACAGATTAGCTTTAAATTTCAACCAAAATTCCAAACCCTTTTCACAACATTCCAGACTTTTTCTAATTCCCTACTTTGGATCAAGCCCTACCTGTTCACCACAACCACCAACGCCCAACCGATTTCGACCATGCCAAAGTGTTCCAAATACGATTACAAACCTACCAAGACCTTCAAATGGAAGTCTTGTCCCCATTGTCACCAACGCGCCACCAACAATGTCGCCAAGAAATGTTTGGGTTGTCCATATGTTTTCCCTGTGGTCAAGAATGATAAGCGTGGAAAAAGTCGCAAGCGTTGCATTCGCTGCAATACCATGGCCAAAGGCAATCGTTCCCATACCTGCCACGTCTGCGGCAGTACTGAATATGTCAAAGGCAAGACCCCGACCCGTGCTCCTTGCAACACTCATTGCAACGCTCCCGATGACACTGATTGGATGGAAGGCATGAATGTTGCTGATGTGGATGAGTCCACCAAAGTTCATTTTTTTGCCATGATTGACTCGAATAATGCTGGTATGGACGCCACTGCCAAAGCCCAGTTTGTTGCCATGCTTGACTCGGCCTACCAGCGAATCGAACTCTGAGTGGTGTAGTTCCATGTAGACAATCATAACAATAAAGACTTTGTTTATTTTTTTCCCCACCTTTTTTCTGAGTATTTAATGCTTTTGTTTTCCAATCGATGGAATCTTGGATGATCCTGGGTCTCCTTGCCCTTGTCGTTGCGGAACCCTTGTGTTGTTTCTGGAAGATTTTTTTCCAGTGGTATCAACAAAAAAGAGAGCGCGAAGCCCTTCATTTTCTGAACGAGCTGCAACAGTGTACCGATCCAAACTTGATCGACCCCGTCACGATTGACAATATGGAAGAAAGGGGGGACATCATTTCATAAGAGTAGAGGCAGGACAAAACAGAAGTATAAACGTTCACATCTATTTGAAAATGTTACCACAACGACACAGTTGTAACAAATCGCGGGAGCAGCACCGGTACTGGACGTCTAAGAAAAAATGTCGCCTCCAAATCCCATGGCCCGAAGGTCAATGGTCCGTCTCGTTTGTCGACACAGACCAAGCCCTGGACACGTGGATGAACAAGTATGCTTCGGAATGTCTCATGTTTGATTGCGAATGGTCTCAACGCATCGGGGTTGGATTGATTCAATTGGCCACTCTCCCATCCACCCACCAAGTTTTAGTGATCGACTGCACCCGAGTCAATCTGGCCAAAGTACAAAGCATTTTCGACAACCATTTGATGGTCGGATGGGCGACAAACAACGATCTGCAACATCTGGAGATGAGTGGGAGCAACAACATTGTCGATTTGCAACTACTCCCGGCCGACCCGCCCCCCAACATGAAAAAAGAAGATCGTATCCGCATTGAAAACTACCAACCCCTGAATCGCCACGGCAAACCACACAACCAAGATTGGAGTCTCAATAACATGGCTAAATGTTTTCTGGGTTACACTGTAAAGGTACCCTTAAAAAAAGACAATGATGGAAAGGATGTACATCCCAAATGGAGTGACCCATCTCGGCAGTTGAAAGACCGAGACATTCACTACGCGGCAAACGATGTCATCGCGGTGGCCTACATCTACGAGAAATTAAAATACATTTACGAACCATCTGCTTTGCTTCTCAACAATGTGCTTGATTCTCAGGCAGAAATTCGAATTAACCAGGTGCTTGCGGGTCTTGGCAATGTAGAGACTCAGGATCAAATGAGATACGTGGGGCATGTGTGGAGCGACCATGAACAATTGACACAAGCTTCGCTGACATTTTTCGCGGTGAAGGCCTTTCCCAAATTGAGAAAGGAATTGACGTCCCGGGCTCTGTCGGTCAATTACAAACGTCTCCGCCCCACTGCACTCACCCAGTTCATGACTAAAGTGTCGACCCACGTCCTGATCCAGGCAGCCCTGAACCACTGGAAAGAGACACATCTGGTCGTGACGGCGGCCCCGGTCTTCCAAAACAGAGGAGGTTTTAAACTGTATCATACAAAACGGTAGTCACACAAAAACTGTTAATTATGTTCGAGGGGAAGCCTATGTGGATTAAAGTTGCAGTCAAAGAGACAAGTTTTTGGCGTATCTAATACTTGGAGGAAAGAGATCCCAACCCCTGTTCGTAGAGTCGAAGCACCTCCTGTTCTTGCGGCGTCAATGTTGAAAAGTCCTCTGGCCTGACTCGTCCGTTCAGATGCTGCAATGCACTGAATAGAGCGTGGGCCATCACCGACCACCCTTGGTTTTGATTTTGTTCGATATGACCCACAATTCTGTCCGCCAATGTTTCAGCAATGTGTCTGGTCCTGTCGACCGTGGGCATGCACTCGTAGTTGAGCAGTGTGGTGGTTTCCCATCCACGATTGGCCGGTCGACACATGACAATTTCGTTGCTGCTGGACATCAAGATTGCCGATTTTTTATGAAGCCTCATCTGTGCTTTCACTGCTGTCTCTCGACCTTCGTACGACACGGGCTCGACTCTCCAACACGACGAAGGCTGACATTCGTGGCGTTCCCATTGAACATTGTCAACCGTGATGTGAAAAGCACTGTTACTGTTGTAAAAGGGCAGCAGTGGTGTCCACATGCGATGTACCAGGACCGAATTGACGGGCGGTGGCATGTCCTCCCCGTCTTCACCGCACCAAGACCCGTTGCGTCGGACATATGAGTGCAAAGAGTGGACATCGACGAGACCCACCATTCCAGGATGCGATTGCAGAAAATGCAACGAATCCAACTGCCAAACCCCGTCAAGGCACGCCCGTGTACATTTCATGCCCCTGTCCAGCAAAAAACGCTCGAGCACCTCAAATGTCCAGTACCCCACTGCACTGGCAAACTTGGAAACGGATTGTCCCGATTCTTGAGCCAGTGTGGCTGCTACGTTGTGAAGTTCAGAGACTGGAACAGCATAGAGAAGGTGTTCCAAACAACGAATGGCTTGCTTGCCATCGTCCACTTTCAAATCCGACATAATACATCAATCCCCAAACAATAAATACATATTTTATTTAGAATTGAGAGGGGATTTACTAGTTACTGATATTTATTAAACGGTCGAACACACATATTGCTTACATTAGTCTCCATTCTGTGAATATTGAGATAATTTCTAGATATATATTTTACGACACACAGCACCATCACACGAAAATTTAAACTGTCTTCCTTGGCTATCCGTGTGGATTTTTTCAGGGGGTTCGGGATCTGATTGGGTCTCCTCTTCACCATGAAGGCTCCGCAGCATCCGAGCCGCCGTCGAAGAAAGCTCCACCTCTTCGCCGTCTTTGCCTAACATGTAGTTGGAACCATTGGGACGTTGGAGTATTTTCCTTTCGTGTGCTATTTGAAACACGTTACAGAACTCAATCTGACTCGTGCCTTTGTACAGTAGTTGGCCATTTTCAAACGCAATAAAAGTTGGATATTTGGTGACCGACAATTGCTTGAAAATAGTGTTTTCCATGTCTTTCAAGACCATTAGCTCGATGTCTTCCTGTTCATTCTGTAATCTCTCAAACAATTTCACGGCACTGGGGCAGTATCGGCACCAGTTGGTCGAACAGAGGACAGCAAAGCGTGGCACCGTGGCAGCTTTTTCCATGATGGACTCATAGGTGACAGGGACATGTTGAACAAATGTGGCCATTTTCATATTTGTGGAGATGTTGGCCATTTTCATATTTGTGGAGATGTATATATGTCCCTTTTGCAGTTGTCTGTTGTAGCGGTATGCTTCTCTATTCTGTCTTGTATTGATTCTGTCTTGTATTGAGTTACTTTGAACCCCTTGTCCTTCAACTCTTGCAGTACTTTCCGATACTGTGCCCGTTGTTCCGAGGTCATGTCCACTTTGACTGGTTCGATTTTGTATTGAATGTGTCGCACCTTTTGAATGGAGTGCCATGTTGAACTCTTCAGACCCTGCTCAGCAATGTCAAGACAGTCCACCAGAGCACTGTCCACTGTCCGTCTTTTCTTACGCCGGACTGCAGTGGTCACTATCTCGGTCTCAAACGTCTTTATCCTGTCCTCCAATTGTGCCAATCGGTCCAAGTGCAACCCTTTTTCGTATTCCAGCTGTTGTTCCAAGACTTGTCTTTGCTCTGGTTTCGCCTGTTTCAATTGCTGTTGCAGATGTTGTTTGGACTCTTCAAAGGTCATGGCTATCACAACCTGTTCACTCTCAAATTCTGCGCGTTGCGAGGCCACTCTTTCTTCGTCGTTCATCTCTTTTGCAATGTGCTGTGACAACAGCTCCAATTTACGCTTGGACATTGTTGTGTCAACACTCCCAACCTTCTTTAAATACAAAAACTCAGTGGGCATTTTTTAAAATAGAAATATAATATGCAACCATTTACAACGATAAATCTCTGGCGGATGGATTGGAGCGTCCAGTCACAAACTGAATGGACCAGAACAATCCGATCAGAAAGGTCATCACTAAATCGTCGTTGCCGTTTTCTTTGCCCGTGTAAATGATTTTGGGCATGTTGTACCCCTTTCCGCGCGGCACTACTATTTTACTAAACAGACCCAACTGTTTGCGAAACATCCCCTTGACTCGTTTAGCACGTTCATTGGCATCCCCGTACGGATTGGCACAGACAAATGTTTCCGAGTACCAAATCCCCTCCGCCGCAAAACGCTCCACCGCGGTGTTAGAGTACAATTCTTTCCTTTTGTGGGTGGTAATGACCCCCGGTTCACCCCTCTCCATCAACGAACGACATTGTGGGACGTTTTTCAACATGTGCGCCATGTGCGAGGCTTCGTGCCCCAGATTGGATTCGGGCACAAAGATAATGTAACTGGTGGGAAAGGCCCGTCGAATGCTGCGCACGTGTGTCTCCAACAAGTTTCGGATTTCACCGTGGCCCTTGACGGCGTGCGACTCCATTCCACAAATGGCGAAATTGTTATTGTCTTGAAACAGTGAAACGATGGCCATTTGTGACGAACCACCGCCGTTGGGGTCACATGCCACAAAAATCACGGACGGCACCCCTATCGATACAAAGGGCGGACGTTGTGCAAAGGTGTTCAACCAATTTTCTTGAAAGATGGCGCATGAATCACTGGTGGTGACCCCCATTGACTCTCGCAGCATGTCGGCCGAATTGTCACCGTATATTTGTCTCACCATGTCTTGCTTACCGCCGGACTTCCATTTGGGCAATAGATGTTTCATGTGGGTGCACTTTTCGGGATGAGGTCCGTTTTTGCAGTCTTCACACACCATTTGAATCTTAATTTGATTGAACAGTTTTTCCCCTCCAGCGTCGACCATTTCAAACATCATCGAGTAAAAATTGCTGGAATCCTGCGGGGTCGAAATGCAGATGAGTGCGGTGGTTTCCAGTTCGAGCAAGGGTACAATGACCTCGTGAAACATTTTGATGGGCATGAAAGCGGCCTCCTCCAGCAGAATGAGGTCCCCCCCTACCCCTCGTAATTTGTCGGAACCAGAGGGGTAGGAGGAAATTTTACGCACGTCGTTGGTGCCTGGACCGTAATAAAAGAGAAACTCCCCACGCCGTTTACAGAGCGAGTCGTGGTCGGTACCCAATTCCTCGTCGATCAATTTGACAAATTCGTGTATCTTGTCCAGCATGGCGTCGGAGGCCCGCTTCCCTGTTGAGAAAATACAGAGCTGAGCCTTCTCCACTGACAATAAATAAGCAGCGACAAACATGGCAACCGCTGTTGTTTTGCCGAAACGTCGCGGGGTCAAACACAGTACCTGTTGCTTGAGATTGGGCCACTCGTTCATGGAACAAATCTTGTCCATGTCCACCTCGGGATCGTCCTTGTAAATGTGCAAAGCGACTGCTTGCAAAAATGATTCGTGAAAACGTTTTTGCATTTCTGAACGGTCATAGCCCTTGACATGGTCCAGAAACTTGCGAATGTTGGCCAGACGAACATCTCCATAGTTTTTTTGTTTGACCTTGACTTGGTTGGTGACGGCTTCGTAGTGGGTTTTGGGTTGCAACATTGTCAGCGACGACAACATCTCCTTTTGATAAAATTCGTACGCCCCTACCAATAAAGGCCTGTACGAAACACGAGACGGTTCTGTCCGACGGCGTTTGTGTTCCATTTTATATACAAAACTCATTTCCTTTTATAGATCAACACACACAAACACAAACAAAACAAGTTTGACATATATTGGATTGGGGTTGGGCAACTGGGAATGGCTTCACAGAACACAATGGACGGGTTTTTCGAACAGTTTCAGACCCTCAACCAGAATTGGGGATGGCCCAGTAACGACACCGGTTCGTACGAAGACCTGACCCATGCTCCCGGCATTGGTGCACCATGGCAGGGCATCACTGACTGCTTGATGCGTTCTCTGTATTTGTGCCAAGACCCTTCGTACAGAGGTGCAATGTTTCTATTGGACACGTTGCAGAGACCTCTGACACTCGGATGGAGTCCACATTTGTCCTTTGAACAGTACATGGCGACCTGTGGTGCGTACTTTACGGACAACGAAGCTGTTTTACGAAATGCTCAACTATATTTGCGAGAGAATTGTGTCGACGGTCCCCACAAATGTGGCTATTTGTGTGCACTGGAATGGTGCTTACATCTGTGTCAATTGGCCAAATCTGGCGACATTGGAACCACACAAGAATTAGAAATTCAGTTTCGAGAAATAATGTCTAGGCTCTCGGAAGAATGTGACTACGAGTTTAGATTTATAGAATAAAAATAAACATCTTATCTACACTTTTTGTTTTGACTACAATTCTCTCTGAAATGGACACCATTGAAATTGTTTACATATGTGTCTTTGTTTTTTGAAATGGATTCACACTTAATTTAGAATGACATTCTTTGTTCAATGACATGAATGCTTGATTGGGATTCAGAATGTACAGGGCTTCTCGGGCATGAGTTCTTGCTACATGAATGTCAAAAGGTGTGGTGCTTTCGGAACAAAGAAACACCGCCGCATGAACATCCACTCCATTGAACATTTTCACCGAAACAACAGACCTGTTTGTTTCGAGACACGATTTATCTTGCCAATGCTCCTCTTGGAGTGGCTGCCGTGGCTTGGCAATGGTCGGTGCCTCTTCTGGTTTGCGCAATGTACGAATGCGACGCGGTCGGTTCAGTTCTCTTCTTCCAGTGTCGATGTTTGGATCGATGGGGGAATAGCCATCAGTAAAACATTGAACAGACGAATGTTCCTGAACAATTTGGGCAATGACCGCTCCAACATCGCTGGTTTCAATTTCCTTAATGTTTTCAGTCATGCGATGTGGGACAACAGTTTTGTGAAAAGAGGGGGTGTTGTACATGTCGCGAAACACTTGTCCTCTCGCCAGGGAGTACTGGTCCAACCGTCCAATGCAGGTATAGTTTTGTGGCGATGTTGCTATCAGAGCCAACCAATCCTCTATACTCCAAAGATGGGCCCATGCCACTTGAATGTTTTCAATATTGTGGGGTAATTTTTGGACACAACTGACACCCAATTGTTTTAGATAACTGATGTTATTTTGTGGACGTTGTGGGGGATCAACCATGTACACTTGGACTGTCTGTATGTCCACATTGTCGATGTTTTCACATTCTTTATGAACATTGACATGACATTGTAATCGATAAGCGTCTTCAAAATTCCGAACCACCACGCAAGAACCTTTGAAGGTGGTGGATGGTCCAATTGAACCGACTATCAAAGCTGTGTTCTGTGGTGTGAGTGCATTGCCAATTTTCTGAGCCGCTGTGATCTCTTCTGTCGTTGTCCACATATTTCCATAACGTTTCACATCCAAAACATGTTCAGAAGGTTTATCACAAGATGCGGTGTGAATTCTGGTTTTCAATTGCCAGGCCATTCGGGCCTCAAACTCTTCCCATCTGTCGTTATAGGGCAATTTACCCATTTGCTTCAAGGCTGTGTTGATGACCACCTTGGCTTTATCAACATCGTACACATGCAACGCATATGGAACACCTCGACGACAGAGGTTCTCAATATTGTCGACAAGACGTTGAAAAACAACAGTTATGTCCATTGTTAACATGTCCCAAATCGGATAGACCACCGAGAGAGTCCACAACGCGACATTGGTGTAGGATTGTTCCGCAAGATCGTGGTACTCCCGGAAGCGCTGGGTTGTACGTACTTTTGGAATTGTTGATTTCTTGCGACAACATTTTATATCAGTAATGGCATCAATATTGAAATGCAGACGATTTGCCTTATTTTTAGAGAACACCAGGGTGTAGCCCACGTTGGAGTGATGGCAAGGAAGCCATCCCATGACTGTTATTTTCTCTTTGCCTTGTTTTAAAATACATCGAACCGATGGAAGAACTCTTTTGTGTGGATACACCAATTCCAGAATCCGATGAACAAACCACATGGTCGGGGTTTTGGTGTGGTATTAAGATTTATAAATAAAAAAAAACTTATGTTTTAACTATACTTTTTGTGTGGGTGTGTTTACATTCATTTTTAGTGTGACAATTTTGTCTATTTCGATTTTGTGATAATGTTTTGGCGAGTGGCCATGACAAATTTACTTTTCGAACCGTTGTAGTTTGTGTTTAAGACCCAACAACCGGTTTTGGCATGGGGTTTGCTCATTTGGACTTGTACTTCTTCCCATGTTTTGGCGATGGGTTCGTCGTTGATGTGGGTCACGATGGCCCCAGCATGGATGGCGTCCGTGGCGTAAGCGGGCGACTCGGGTGAGACTGCTTCGACAACGACATGAAATTCGCATCGTTTCTCCGGCGACATGAACTCGAGCAATTTAAACATGCTCACATGTTGCAAGCGTAGCGGTGAAAATTGAATGCCTTGCACTTGTACTTTTTGTTTGGACTCGAAACGTCCCTCATCACAATACCCATACGTCTGGCGGATGGGAGGCAGTTCTTCGTAAGTGGGTTCTCGATTGGTAAACATCAACTCAAACAGTTTGCCACCGGGTCTCAACACACCCAAAGTAATCTCTTCGTTGATTGGGGTGTCGTTGCACAAATCGGTCAGTGACATAGGGAGGTCGCGTTTTTTGGAATACCATGTGCCCCCTGCAGTCAAAGTGGCATCGGTGCTGGCATTCTTGAACCGATGAATGATGTCGCCTTCCAGACCACCGGCCTGCAAGTACATCGAACTTGGCTGTATGGCCGACACCAGAACCCCGCCGGAAGCCATCCACCCTCCTTTGTTGTTCTGAGGGCATTCGTAGTGCACTAAAATATCGTTGGTAAAAATTGGTTGGGATGTGATGCCAATCTGAGGTGAGTGGATGTGGGCAGCAGGCGGGGGCAAAATACGAACGACGGACGGCAGTGTCTCGGGAGTATTGGTGGGGGTCATCTCTTCACGCACTTCGGCCCACCGGCGGCTTCCCTTCCATTCCGACAGGCCTTCCCAGTCGTCCTGGTTGATGTAGCTTAAGACCTTGCTCAACAGTTTGGGACCACCTCGATGCAGGTGGTGGTTGTTGGGAGACACCACATGTCGCATCAACCACGACTGAAAAGTGCGAGGCTGGCCGCGAATCAGTCCCCCCATATTGTACTCGGCCCAGTTGCAGTCAAGTGAACCGTCTTGCATCAATTTGCTCTCGTCCCCAGTCAAGTGGTCGTGTAACGCAACGATGGTCGATGGTCGGGCTGCCAATCCACCGGCCTTGAGTTTGGCCATCATTGCCTGTACCGACTTTTCCCGTTCGTAGCGGACAGCCAACGGGGCCACCAATGTCGGAAGAACTGTTTTCACAGTGTTGGCATGAATAAACCCGTTTTCTCCGTCGACGTTGGCCCCAGTCAATTTAAAGGTATTGACACCCACCAATTCGTAGCGGGACGGTTGAAAATAGTGCAGTCCCTCAAAGCTTTGCTCCTTGCCAGCAGGGGTCTCCACAGGGGAATTTTTCATCGTTCGAATCAAGGGTCCTCCTGAATTTCCGCCGTTGATGAGAGCACCGGACAGGCCGCGAATTTCGTTGTTTAAATGGACAGGGCCTTGGTAGTCCCCAGTCGTAAACTGTTGGTCGATCAAACCCAATGGGTGGCCAACAGCGTGGACTTGATGCCCCACTCTTAGTTGGTCGGAATCTCCAAACGAGAGTGCTGGAATGTGATCCAAATTGAAACGTTTTTTTAACGCTCTTTTCAACCATTGGTGCACTTGAGGTTCTACTTTCAACAAGGCCAAATCACGGTCGTGGCACACTGCGACCACCGTCACTGGTAAGGCCTGGTGCTCGATAAAGGTCGTCATTATCTTCACCACAGGGGAGTTGGTGACCACGTGGGCATTGGTCAAGAGCAACCCCTCTTCTTTGATTAAATTACCGTCGACAGCCAGGAAAAATCCTGTGCCAATGGCTTTGCCGCCAGCCGTTTGGGCAGCAATAATGCGAACTACTTCTGGTAAATATCCCATGCTGTTTGTGTCTTGGAAAAATGGATCACTCTTTATATACTATGCTTTTGGTGATTGTACCACTGACTGAATGTCGCACAACATTTGAAACCTCTTGGTTAACACCGCCATGTAGTTTTCCAATTGACCGATTTCCGCGTCAATGTGGAGCACACGCCATCGAGAAATGTAACCGGCTTGGTGCGACGCAGTGATGTCCGCAATTCGGGTCAGCAATTTGTGAATCTGTTGGACACCCGACACTACATTGGCACAGGCCGTTGCGGAGGGTTCAGCTTCGCAGTTCAAAGCAACGACAGTCGCTTCAATGGTTTGGAGGGTACACTCAATGTCGTGCTTTTGAATGATGTCTTGTAAAGTCAAGGTTTGAGCACCCGAACTTTGTAGGGTAGACAGCAGAGAAATGGTCGAGTTGACCACCGGGGTTAGAGCAGAGGAGACCATCATTTTGCTGGCAGTGCCCGCGATGTAAACAAGTCCAGCTTGCATCGGTGGGTTTGGTTCAACCTGTTGGGTTTTAATACTGTCAAAAAAACGATTGCAATGCCAGGGGGTTGAAGTTTTGGAGTTTGAATCTATGAGAATTTAGAACTTTGTCTAGGCATATGTGTATTTCAATTTTCACAGTATTTAATGTTTGTATGATGCTTTTGAAAAATGTCGAGAAAGGCAACCTTTTCAACACATGTCAAACCCGCCAAGCGTCAGAAAACTGTTCCATTGGGATTTAAATCCAGCAGCAAGCCCCCTATGTGTTACTTTTCAAATTTCTTTGGTGGGGCGGAATTCACATTCATGTCGTTGCGTACAAAGAATAGGTGTTTGCAACATTTTTATGAAATATTGAGAGAGATCAATTGGCATTCTACAGCAGGTTATCGACTGTTTGAAGAAATTCGTCTTGACCTGTGTGGCAAAAAAACAAATCATTATTGTAAGGATGGCAGAACAGCGGCAGGCCTGTTGGCAAAACTGATCTCGGGCTGTTGGAGGCCAAGTATGGCGGCTCGTTTGGATTCGGTAAACACATTGGCAGCAAAAATGCATGCAGTGAATAAACATGGCCTATTCCAAGAGATTCTCGCTTCTGATTTTTCCAAAAATAATGTCGTCAATGAAGATGGCACCATCACTATCAGAGACGACAATGCTTCCGATAAAAAAGAGTGGATGATGGAAGCACTTCGTCGAAAATATGCACAACCCTTTTTCCGTGACTTGCTGTTAACCTCGGAAGACGGTATCTATGAAATAAAAGGCGGTCGCGATACAGCATTGTGGTGCGGCAATGAGTACACAGAAGGTAAAGATGGCGAACCAACCGCAGGTCTATTGATGAAGTGCTTGGCAGACACGAAAGCACTGATCAAGTAGGGATCGGTGTACACACTTAAAGCAGTTCCAACAATTCAGTCACATTTAAATATTGGCGGGTATGAGGGGCACAGTAGTTCGACAACACGTGGACAGCAGGCACTACAGAGCTGATCTGAAAACAAATCAACTTTCTTTTGGAACAGGCCACGTCGGAACACTTGCCATTTCGAAACGGAGCCAACTGTATCCTGGAACGACACCAGACAATTCGCTTGTGACGAGCAATGGCCAGTACCGGCACAAACATGGAACGCGAATAGTACAGATACTCTTTCAACGTCAAGTACTCACACACCGTGTACAAAATATCGTAGGGCAATAGCATCCGTATTTGTGACGGTACGTCTTTAAATAGCGTAAATCATTTGTCCTGTAAGAAAATTCTTGATTTTTTATTCTAAAACATTTGAACTAAACACACCCAACACAAATTAAATCAAATATGAACAACACCATTGTTTTGGACGACGCAGACATGTTGGAGGGTCAACCCACCGCTCAATCGTATTCTCATGTGATTGCGGACGGTTTGGAACACATTTTAGTGCACCGCATCAACAATACGACGTGGGCCGCCATCAACAACCAAAACAAATTGGTGCCAGTGAGAAATTTCCAAGTGTTGGAGAACACGGCCGAAAGAAATGGCCAGAAAATGTGTTGCCCCGTTTTTTGTGTGATGAGCGACGAGGACGGATTGCAGCCAGTGATGTTGCACGACATGATGCGACAAATTTTTGCCTACGGTTGGACTCGTGGCATTGCTTTGCAGGGTGACGACGTGTGGGAGTGGGACATCTTGGCACAGACATGGCTGCTCAATGGCACCGCCATGGACATGGCCATCATCACACCAAGGGGCGACGTGTTGTTGGACAGACCCATTTCTCCCCCAACAGTGTCCCACAAACAAAGCCAGGAGGTACAAAGATGCGTAGATGGACATTGGAATTCGTGCAAGGCCAGCACATGTCGGCATTGTAACACCAGCTTACTGTTATGACGTCATGGAAGACATGGATTTGCAAACGTCATGGAAGACATGGATTTGCAACTGAACCATCATATGTCCGAATACATGAATACTTAAGGATGGCATTTTGTTGCATGCAACATGTATGCAAGGTGCGTTGTCCAGAAATACGAAGGATTTTTACAATGGTGTCACAAACAAGGACAGTATTCAAACAATATTGGATTCGTACGAGATAGAGATAGAAAAGGAGAGGGAAGACGTGGAACATTTCTGTGAAATCATGAGCGAAATCAAGGAGGATTACAGCCATGTTCCTAACATTGCCACCGTCATCCAGAGAATGTCGTTTTACGTTGTGAACAACGCCATTTCAACCGCCAAGTAGACCCAATGTCTACACATTTTCAAGTAGATCCAATGTCTACACATTTTCAAGTAGATCCAATGTCTACACATTTTCTGTCTACACATTTGACGTAATAAAACCAATGTACATCAAACGCATAGACTTTTTTTTTAAAATAAATAACTGATTTTCAATAAAGAACCCTTCCACATTCATGGAATTGTACTATATAGATATAGCTCCACCACACACATGGGTAATCTTTTCTCTAAACAGGTACACTCTTTGCATGAAACATTACTGAACCCCATTGAGGAAGTGGTGTTGTGTTCGGGAGACCTCTTGTTGGTCTGTTCCTCCGAGTTGGAACTGTGTCTGGTCAGTGAAATTTGGGCTCATGTAGCAGTGGTGGTGGGCAATCAGACATCAGGACATTCCTTTGCCTATCACAGTGGGGTATTTGAGGACTTGCAGCACTACATCTCTCGTCACCGACAGGTTGAAACACGTAGACTGGAAGTTTGGCTGCCCACCACCTTTGACAGTGACTTGTACAGGGCCGCTCAGACCTCGGCGGATCAACTTCTGATGGAGACCGACTTGACCGAAGAGGATCGAGAAGGATATGCAGTGGCGGATGTCCTACAAAAAGTGGGGATGGTCTCAGTGCGAAGCCTTTGCGGGATTCGGCCCGTGGATTTCTCAGCTCAAGCCCAACTGATCGAACACTATGGGGAACAGAGACCATTGGGGGAGCAGGGCGGATATGTACACCATATGTCAAAGACTTGGTATCAATGAACCCAACACCAATGAAAAACAGCCACCAACATCGATGGTCAAGCTCGAAATTACCAAAGTTATCCTCACTCGTTCCGAGGAGTGGGCACTGGTGTCGTACCGTACACAACATGCCAGTGGCACCTGTGGGGGTAAATTTGGTTGCCATGTCTCTTTGATTGTCCCGGGTCAGTACTACAGCGGGAAGTTGCAACAGAAACGTGGGCGTAATGGACAGACCAAATGTTCCTTTGTTGGTGGTCCAGTTTCCCGCACTGCCCATGCTTTGAAAGCCTCCTTTAAACAACAGGGACTGTCCTATCCCGACCGAGCTGCACTGTTTGCCCATTTCAAACCAGTCGAAACATTGGTCGCGGTGTTGCAACATCAGAAACACCAAGAATTGATGGCCGTGCCCAAAATTGGTCGTAAGAAATTGCAGCGGTTGTACTTGGCCTACCAGAGCATTGCACAGGAATTGAACCTCTCGTTGGAGATGAGCCAGACCCTGCCCTCCCTGCATGCCTACCTGAACACCAACCAACGGAATGCAGCGATGAAATGGATGGAAAATTCTTCACAACGGTTTGTGCAATTTGTCTGTCGAGATCCTTGGCGGATTGTGTACGATACCGAGTACGATTCGTTTGATTCCAATCAAAGGCAACGACGCCTGGACTTTTTGGCGGCTACCACACACAAAAGCCGACTTGGTATGACTCAATGTGCCTGCAAAGATTTGAACATGGTGGACGACCATCGAATGGCTCGTTACAAAGCCATTCATGCTGTTCAGGAGTACATGAAAAAAACTGGCCACTATTGGATGCCGCTGTTCAAGTTGACCTCGGTCTGTGGTCAAGTCCAACCAGACTGGCCCATTGTGATCCATGATGGACATGTGGCCCTGGGCAAGTATTCAGACATTGAACGGTTTTTGACACGAACCTTTGCCCAGGTGCAAGAACAGTACAGCCAACCCGGGTGGTCGCCACCTGCCACAGAGGCCGTGCTGGACCAGTGCCAGAGAGAAGCAGTGGGAAAGGCTTGCACCGAGGCATTGTTTGTTCTGTGTGGCGGGGCTGGGGTGGGGAAAACATCCGTGTGCAAACACATTGTTGACAGTCTCTCTGGGGACATCACTTGTGCTGCTCCCACGGGCAAAGCAGCCCAACGTTTGGCAGCGACCACAGGAATACCCGCCTCCACTGTGCATCGTCTTGTGTACATGACGGCCACACTGTCCGGGACATTGCTACTGGACGAACAATCCATGCAAGAACCCGAAATCTTGGCCAGACTGTTGCAGAAACACACTTTTAACAAGATCATTTTTGTGGGAGACAGTGGACAACTGACTTCGGTGGGGCCCGGGCAGTTTTTTCGTGACATTTGTCAGTCCAACCTGCCACAAGTGGAACTGGTACACATTTATCGTTCCGGTCCTGATTCATTGATTGCGGCCAATGGACAGAAAATTAGAGAGGGCAACACTGACTTGGACACAGCATTGGAGTCCTTCATCATTGAACCCTATGTGTCCGAAGACGACATTGTCAACGAGTCCAAACGGATTTATCAGAAGACCGGCCGCATGCCCATGGTACTGTGCAATACCAACGCTGAAATTTGTACATTGAATACAAAATTACGGGAGATCTGTAACCCCATTGGGACCAAAGCACAATCCAACCCCGTGTGTATGGAATACGCCAACAACAATTGGAGATACAAAGACTGGCGTTTTGGAGTTGGTGATTCCGTGATCAATATCACCAACAAATATGTCGAGGTGGAGGCACAAACAATCTTGCAAGTGGCCAATGGAGAAATAGGCATCGTGGTCAGTGCTGGTGGTGGACGGGTGGCAGTGCGGTTTGACAGTGTGGTGTGGTTTGACATCCTGACCGACAACTCGTTGCGACCGGCCTATGCATTGACTGTCAATAAAGCTCAAGGTTCGGAATACCCCATTGTCATTGTCAAAGCATCCTCGACCTGGGGCAGCAAACGGGAACGGTTTTACACCGCCATCACCAGAGCACAACAGAAGTGCATTGTTTATGAAGTGGGCAACTCCATCGACGAGTGTATCAAAGCCAAACCTTCCCTACGAAAGACATACTTAATGCAAAGAATGTGAATCGTTTTTGTATGGTTATGTACCTATTTTTAAAACTCACTTTTCGCCATAATTTAGTATGGTTATGTACCTGTTTTTAGAGAAGGCCAAATTTTCCAGTCCAAATTATCGAGTCTATCATCGACCATCGTCCATCGAACAATTTGTCAGTCCGAGATCAGAAGTGTCTTACCATACACTCACCACAATGAATGTTCCATCGTGTTGCTGTCACCCCTTTCTAAAAAATGGACATTGCCTGTCCAGTGCCAACGATGAGGAGTGTGTTTCATTCGCATCGTTGGTCAAATACGAACATTTGGACACGGTACCCGTCCCGTTTGGTGCGATCGCAAAAATCTGGAAAAGGGCTTTCCCAAGACATGCGATGGAAAAACCTTACCCTCTCTACTTGGTTGTAAAGGATCTGTTCGTGGACGACAATCGAGCTCAACACGAAGCCCATCTTGCACTTCTTTTTCAAAAGCATACCCAACGAGACCAATAAGAAAAGTTACCGCTTCCAATCCTAAATAATAGTTTCAATTTTTTGAACTTCTTGAACATTACGTTTCGTAATTGAGGTCCACCGGTAGGATTCTTGCACACCATTTTCAGTTTGGATGCACATCGTTTTCAGTTTTGATGTGCACATCGTTTTCAGTCTTGATGAACATCGTTTTCAGTTTGGATGTGCACATCGTTTTCAGTTTGGATGTGCACACCATTTTCAGTTTGGATGTGGCGTACACAGTAGAGTAGACATTTTCAGTACACATTGTAAAACATATTTTTTTTGGTGATTTGTACTAACAACGAAGTGGGCATTGATTACCATGCACCTGTTGCATCTTTGTGGACGAAACATAGTACGATAGGAACTGCCTTTGGATGCAACAGCTAGAATGAGAGAAACATCTCAAACGAGAAAAATAGTTGGTTCAAAAATACAGTACCAAACGTGCAACGTGAGGTCAGCTGTGAAGCACGATAGAAACGATTGAAACGATTGAACATGATTGAACATGATTGAAACGATTGAAACGATTGAACATGATTGAACATGATTGAAACGATTGAAACGATTGAACATGATTGAACATGATTGAAACGATTGAACGATTGAACGATTGAACGATTGAAACGATTGAAACGATTGAACGATTGAAACGAGTGAACGATTGAAACGATGGGATACATTCAATCATTCAATCAATACATTGATTACATGCAATCGATACTCAATCGATACATTCAATCAATACATTCATTAGATTCAATCGATACATTCAATTTGTTGTTGTTGTGGTGGTTGCGGTTGTTGTTGTGGTGGTGGTTTTACCCGGAACGAGTTGTACAACGGCTGTTGCGACACATTCCGTTGGTCGAATGGCACAATTTGCGAAAAGGATGGAAGACAGATTTTCTTACATCGACAACAAATATGTCAAAAGCAACAACCTGTGCTACACATTTGAATGTATTATTGTTCAGTGGGTTTATTCAATAATCGTCGTCGATTTCGACTTCTTCTACATGTGTGAATGTGCCGTCGGCGTTGATGTTCGCGATGGAGCCACCACTTTGTTGAGCTCGATTGTCGTCCAAGTTGTCATGGGATGTATTGTGTTGGGAAGGCAAATGAATGTTGACTTTACCATTTTTGTATGCAAAGACACCCACTTCTTTGTTGGAATGGATGTCCATTTTTGTACCATGAAGATCCACGACAGCATGAGAATCTGCAGCCAACCCGTGCATTCCATTGTGGTGCATCGTAGAATCATTCAATCTGACTTTTGTATTGGCACCAAAACAACCAACCCCACATTGACCATTCTCCATAAAATCACATCGTGTTGCTGTAGCAGTGGCACCATCATTCACACATATTCCAGACCACTTGCACTTTGTGAAACAACACTCCGTTACATCAACATTGGTCCCACCTCCTGTACAATTCAGACCGTACCCACGGTGGTTTGTGACAGCCAGTTCTTCAAATTTAACATGTTGTTGCTTGTCCACTTGAAACCCACCAAGCATTGTCGTTTTACCTTTTCCTTTACCAACAAAGGTAATGTGGCTACAACTGACAGTCATGCCCAAAAGACGACCGACGACTGCAAATTGGCCCTCACCCACAACAACTCTAACTGGATTCTCCGGCGTGCATTCGTTTCTCTCTGAAAACACCACGGCCAGATCCATCGCTTGATTAATGGTTGGGAAATCTTCCGGCACACGAATGATGTTCTGTTGAAACACGTATTGCCATAACTCCTCAAAGAACGTATTGCAACGGCCAACCGTGGACAACGCTTTCAAGTCCAAAAATGGGTTCAAGATTTTGGACACCCATACATGGAATGGAACATTGTTGACCCATTGGGTCGAAGACAACCGGGTTCGGCGTGGGAAGGCCACAACAAAGGGCGCAACCGTGATTTTATGGCGCTTGGCGGGTGGCGACGATGATGAACTGCTTGCACCACGGGTTTTGTGGTTCGTCTTCGTGGCCATGGTGATCTCCTTCAAAAGTTCAAGGCCCAAAAACGATGGCCCCCTTTTAATTCATCGGTTCGCCCTCCACCACACCGAACAGGCCAACAACGTAAGGCTAACATCGTTGTAGCTCCACTCTGTCCCCCACCGACCCTTCCATCAAAAATACAACTCGATAGTTTTCCATCATCGGGGTGGAGCATTTGTGGGGGACAGAGTGGGCATTCCAATATCCCCAATATCCCCACAACCACTCCACGACCTCATCCCCCCGTTCCTCCATGTTTACCCTGCCTCCACCACGTTTGTCCACCTTTCCATGTTGTTCCCCTCACATAATCGTGCAAACGAACGTAGCAGACAAACGATTTTGAGTGATCTGTAGCATTCAGTTATGTGTAACATTTAGTTTGTGTAGCACTGGTCATATCCTTTGCACCCCGCCCCCACCGTTGTTCACTCATGTCCCCGTTCACTACCGCTTCACCACCACCCTCATTCTCCATCGCTCACCACTCGTTCTCCATCGCTCACCACTCGTTCTCAATCGTTCACACACTTGTTCCATACCACTTGTTCCATTGTTCACTGTTGTGGTTGTTGTTGTTGTTGTGATGGTGGTGGTGGTGGTGATGGTTGATATTCTTGTTGTTGTTGTTGTTGTTCTTGTTGTTGTTGTTGTTGTTCTTGTTGTTGTTGTTGTTGTTGTTCTTTTTTTAAGATTCAATTGATACATTCAATCGATACATTCAGTCAATACATTCATACATTCAATCGATACATTCAAAACAACAATCAAGCAGCAATCAATCACGATGAATCACAATCAATCATGATCAATATTGATTGTTGTTTGATTGTTGTTTGATTGTTGTTTGATTGCTGTGAAGCACGATAGAAACGATTGCTGTGAAGCACGATAGAAACGATTGAAACGATTGAAACGATTGAAACGATGGAACGATTGGAACGATTGAAACGATTGAAACGATGGAACGATTGGAACGATTGAAACGATAGAAACGATGGAACGATTGAAACGATACATTCATTCCATGACCCTTTGTTGTTGTTCTTGTTGTTGTGGTTGTTGTGGTTGTTGTGGTTGTTGTTGTTGTTGTGATGGTGGTGGTGGTGGTGATGGTTGATATTCTTGTTGTTGTTGTTGTTGTTCTTGTTGTTGTTGTTGTTGTTGTTCTTTTTTTAAGATTCAATTGATACATTCAATCGATACATTCAGTCAATACATTCATACATTCAATCGATACATTCAATAGATACATTCAATAGATACATTCAATAGATACAATCACAATCAAACAACAATCAAGCAGCAATCAATCACGATGAATCACAATCAATCATGATCAATATTGATTGTTCTTTGATTGTTGTTTGATTGTTGTTTGATTGCTGTGAAGCACGATAGAAACGATTGCTGTGAAGCACGATAGAAACGATTGAAACGATTGAAACGATTGAAACGATGGAACGATTGGAACGATTGAAA
>Ga0302116_1000035_pt1 | contig 65007 bp, 41 predicted proteins | sample AG5_SCM_MG_FD_203124 | JGI IMG/M metagenome (GOLD analysis project Ga0302116, IMG submission 203124) | Marine microbial communities from Western Arctic Ocean, Canada - AG5_SCM | ecosystem: Environmental > Aquatic > Marine > Oceanic | place: Canada: Western Arctic Ocean | collected 2017-10-01 | reverse complement strand
GCGTGCACGTGGATCCCGTCGGTCATCTTCGCGCGGTGCTAGTGGTCGGATACGCGCGGCGCCATGGTGAGATCCCGGTGTGCACGCACACTGGCTCGCCGAAACGTCATCACCGAGAAAAAAGTTCTGTTGCGACTGAAGGGCTCATCTGCTCACTTCGGCCCGCACCGAGGCTCGATGTCGTGCGCGGCACCCTCAATCGTCGGGTTCGCACGCACACCCACCCGCCGCATCATGACGTCCGCGACGTCCACAGTCCCGAAGGGTGCCCCGGCGTCCACGGCCAAAGGCGGTGAGGGATGGACGCAGCGGGTCCTCACGCTCAGTCCCAAACAGCGCGGCATCTTCATCTGGACCGACTCCCTGCGCCGGAACGTCCCGGAGATCTCCTCGTGCCAGGCGGGCGTCCTCAACCTGTTCCTCCGCTCCACCACAGCGGCTCTCTCCGTGAACGAGAACGCGGATCCCGACGTCAGGACCGACCTCGAGAACGCGCTCGACAGGATCGTCCCCGGCACCGAATCCCTCGACGCCGTCGCCCGAAGCAGCTTCGTCGGCGTCTCCATGGACGTGCCCGTGCAGGGCGGCAAGCTCGCCTTCGGCACGTGGCAGGGCCTCTACCTCTGCGAGTGGGGCGACGGGTCCGCTCCCATCGAGGTCGTCGCCACGCTCGTGGACAATTCAGCGGACGTCAAGTGCACCCGCAACGTGACCGTCAAGGCTCCGGCGCGGGGATGCCACCTCGTTCAGGACGACGTCGACGACGCGCTCGCACCCGCGCGCGGCCGCCTCTCGGGTACGAAGCCCGGACTCGCCCACCTCCTCATCAGGCACACGTCCGCGTCCTTGACCATGAACGAGAACGCGGACCCGACCGTGCGCGGTGACATGGAAGCGGCGTTGAATCGCATCGTCCCCGAGCGATGGCATCGCGACCTCTTCGCCCACGTGGAGGAGGGACCTGACGACATGACCGCGCACGTCAAGTCCACCTTGTTCGGGAGCTCGCTGACCGTGCCGGTGGATGCGAACGGCCGGATGCGAACCGGCACGTGGCAGGGCGTCTACCTATGCGAACACAGAAATATCGGAGGGATGGGCGTCGGTCACGCTCGGGAGATCGCGACGGCGATGCTCGACGGCTCGGGCGCGGCGAACACCGCGGGACAAGGGACCGTCACGCTCACCGCGCCCGGACGGGGATGCCACGACTTCACCGCGGACATCGCCGCCGCCGCGGAGGGCATCGGCATGGGCTCGAAGGTACGCACGGGCTGGCTCAATCTCTTTTGTCAGCACACCAGCGCGTCCCTCACGGTTTCAGAACGCTCAACCGGAAGCGGCGCCGGTGATCGTCTAGAAAGGGCGCTCAACGACACGGTTCCCGAATCATGGAACGACGAGTTCTTCGTTCACACGTACGAGGGCCCGGACGACATGCCAGGGCACGTCAAGGCGTCCATCATGGGTCCGTCCATCACGGTACCGATCGTGAACGGGGTGTTGGGTTTGGGTTCGCGGCAAGGATTGTTTTTGTGCGAGCACCGGAATACGGGGGGTTTCGGTTGCAACCTCAACCGCAAGGTTGTGCTGACGCTTCAGGGCGTCGATCGGTGATGAGACCGATGGATGGTCGTTGTGATTAAATAGACTAGAGTCCGCGGGTGAGACACCCGTCGGTCGTGTACTTGTAACAAGAGCGAAGCTGTGTAATGTCAAGGAGAGAACGGGGCGACTACTCGTCGGATGGGAACCCCACCGCTTCGGATCCGCCTGAGGAGCCCCAGTATTTCCTGTTGCGTTCGTCGATCCTCGGGTAGTTGACATCGACGCCGTCGACGCCCTTGCTCTGGTACTTACCGGTCTTCCAGTCTTTGGGACGGGGGCAGATGTTTGCCACGTTCGGGCGGTACTTGCAGTGCTTGTCGGGGACCCTGTCCTCGACGTTCCTGCGCGATCATTCGGGAGAGGGACCGGCGTCACGCGCGAACTCACCGGCGGTTGAAAGTATCGGTGACTCACCCGAAGCGGCCCGCGACATCCTTATCGTTCCAGTGGTTGTTGCAGTGGAATCCCGCCATACCGTCCGCTTGCTGCGGGATGGGAGGGTTCGGGGTCAGAGGGACGGTGAGACGCGCGGGTCTATCGGGAACGGGACTGCGCGATCGAATTGAATCTCACCGCTTCCTCCCACTCCGCATCCTGAGCGGTCTTCAGGTACATTCCGGGAACACCGGGAACCGGCGTGGCGCCCCTGTATCCGTACGCCATGATGTTCGAGGGCACATAAAGGACATCGGGGGTGTGTGTGCCGTGAGTGGGCATCGCGGATCGTCGCGAACGTGCGGGGCGCGGCGCGGGTGTGGCATCTCCACGAAGATTCATCATCCGGGAGAAAACGCACGAGCGCCCCAAGAAAATCGGGGAGGCGAACAGGCAGACAGGCTGTGAAAATGGAATCCACGATCAGCTTTCCACGATCCAACATCTCCGAAAATTGGCTGACTGGACCCGTGTGAAAGTTCTGTTCGACCCATGTTCGACCAGTCAGGTCGTGCAGGAGGTCGAACCGATCCGCAGACGTTCTTCATTCACGATGCTCGCCGCGGCCAAGGAGAAAGCCAAGACCGCTTCCGCCACCGCGGTGGAAGCGATTGACATCGCGGGAAAAATTGTGGCGGACGCAATCGGTGAAAACAACGCAGTAGCGATCGGCGTGGGAGGCCACGTGATTAGCAGATACGCCGCGCCTTACGTGGGGGAGATGTCTCGCGTGCCTAGGGACGATCCCCCTCCAGATTGGAACGCACCCACGACGTGTTGGTGCGGAGTCCCGGTCATGCAACGAGGGCTTTGTTCGTGTCTGGCTAAAACAGCGTTACTTCCATTAACCGTCCCCGCGTACGTCCTCGGCGTGTTGAGCTGGTTCGCCGCGGATGCGTGGATCGGGTCTTCGCATTATTGCTGGGGGTGTTGTGAGGCTCACGTGTGTTGTACAGATCGCAAAGACGAGACCAAAGCGGAGACGTGGCGCAACGCGATGCGGTGCACACAGTTCGGAAGCAAAGGCGTGCGCAAAATCATCAAAGCTCGACGCGCGTTTGACGATCCGGTTTCGTGCTCGGAGGCTAATAATTTAAATGTGCACGCCTTTCTCGCTCTGAACGGCAAGTGCTGGTGCCAGACTTGCCCGACGCACGCGCACCAGGTGCACGGCCAGTGCGTCGAGGCACCGTGTCAGGTGTGGTTGCTGGACTCCGACCCACTCGCCGTGCCGGAAACAGCTGGGGGTATGTTTTGCGAGTTTTATGAGGGTTTAGGGTTCTGTGAAGGCCATCAGTGGTGCTGATGTTAAGAGTTTTAACAATCTCAGCCTCGCCGCTAATGTCTAACGCTAATACGGCTCGCTCGCCGCGAAATGCTCCGGCGGCACGAGCGACGTCGCAATCCCCGGATGCGCCTCCAACACCCCGCGCAGCGACGTCACGAGCGCCTCGTCCCCGCCCACCTTCCCCGTCGACGCCAGCACCACCACGTTACCTTCCTGCCCCCGCACCTTCACGTCCACCCGCGAACTCGCCCCCGCGCTCGATAGCTGCGCCCGGAACTCCTCCAGCTCCCGCCGCTCCCGACTGAACTCGACCCGGTCCTCGCTGTTCCACAAGTTCGCCACGACGAACCCGCCGGGGGAACGAAGGGACCTCACCAGTTTACCCACGAATCCGAGGTTCGCGTCGCGCAAGTGCGCCGGGACCCGCCCCGCGCCGTCGTACGCGTCCAACAACACCAAATCAAAAGCCCCGACGCACTCGTCCTTATCAAGGAACTCCGCGGCGTCCTCGACGACCAGCCTGAACGGCGTCTTCTCCAACATGGGCCCATCGCCGCCGCTGGATTGATTCACGGCGGCTTCGTTGAAGGCGTCGAGGGCGTCTTCCGAGGCGACTTCCTCAAACTTGACGCCCATGAAATTCGCGGCGGCGTCGGCGACGTCCCGCTCAATCTCCACGCACAACACGTCCAGGGAAGGAAAGGCGTGGCGCAGGAACGCGGGCAGGGTCCCCGCGCCGAGACCCACGCACAGCACCCGCGTCTTCCCGGGGTTACTTAAACGACCGCGAAGATGAATCGCCGCGACCGCGGACGTGGCCATCGCCCTGACGTACTCGAACCCGATGGTTGTCGGGTCGTGCGTGAAATTTCCCGCGCTCGGGTCCCTCGCAAAGTTGGCACCCGCGTTGAAGTCGTACGCGAGGCCTTGCTCCACCTTGTCCAGCCACAGCGCCCTCCACGGGCCGTGCGCGCGGACGTACACCTTGCCGGATTCGCCCGCGCGGCCGGACTCGAACAGCTCGACGGGTGGTGTATTTTTGAGGTGGTGGTAGTACCCGGCTTCCGTCTTGGGGTTCAGCCTCCAGCCAGTCTCGTAGCACGGCGGGACGGTGATGTCCTCGTCGCGGATGATCTTTCTGGTGGCCACCAGTGCGAGGATGTTGCCGAGGACCGGGTGGACGTAAGGCTTGCGTTCGGAGTTTGGCGGGTCCCGGCCTTGCGCTATCTTGGCGTGTTCGCCCAGGGTGGTGTATATTCGCCGTCGAGTGCCGTCTTTCTTGGTCAGCGGGACGTCGATGTTGGTCAGGAAGGTTTTCTCGTCAGCCTCCGAGTCGTAGTCCGGGACCTTAGCCTCCCCTGGCAGGTGGTCCACGTCGTCCGCGATTATGAACACGCCGCCCGCGCCCTGACCGGCGGGTTCTGGGTCGGCTCCGGAGCCTTCTGGAGGCGGATCCGGCACCCCCTCGTCGTCGCCGAGGTAAAACACCTTGTCCGACGGGAGCCACCTTCGTTCCCCCCACCCGCGCAGTGCTCTTCGTCGACCCGTTACGAACCCGATCAGCTCGTTCGGCTCGAAGTCCCTCGGGTGCTGTCCGTCGTACGTGTTCGCGCCGTTCCGCACCACCCCCCACGGGCCCTCCTGCGGCATGTGGTACCCCTCCGCGGTGTCGTAGAGCTGAAACTTCTCAAACTCGTCGCGCATCGACATACCGGCGGCTTTGGCGATGGCGTACCGTTCCTCGCCGTGCCCCGCGGTGTCGCCCTCCTCGAAGAAGCACATGAATATGTCCGCGAGCACCGGCGAGAGGTGGGGCTGCGCCCAGAAGTGTTCCTTCCAAAAGGCGGTGCCCTCGAAAAACCCACACCGAACGCACTTGCCATCGAGCCAATCGCCGTAGAGGCACATGCGCGTGGTCATCCCGGCAGGGGGTTCCGGGTCGTCCCCGCACATCTCTGGGTCCTCGCTCCACGGCCCGGGCTTTTCGTTTCTCCAATCGTTCCCAATGTCGGGCTTAGCGGCCAGTAACGTCGGGCAGCGCTTGCCGTCGGCGACTTTAAGCCACTCGAGTTCGTGTTGGTCCCTTCGAGCGTCCCACTCCTCCCACTCCTTCGTCTGCGACTCGTACATGCCACAGAACGCGAACGTGGCGGCATCCTTCTTGCTCTCCGGCGGGCACACGCCGTATACGAGGGGAAAGAGGTAGAGGCCCTTGCCGTGCGGTTCGCCGTCGACCAGCTCGCCGCCGTAGCATCCTCCGTCGGGACGCGTGAACCACCCTCGGCCGTTCTTGTATCCGTTCGCGTCCATCTCCCCGCCGAAGACGCACTCGCCGTCCTCGTCGAACTCCTCGATCAGCCCGGAGAGCTCGCCGTCGTGCCAGAGCCCCGCGCGGCGGGTACCGTCTCTGCGGGAGAGGTACTCTGCGTAGCCCTCGATGCAATCGTCGGCGAAGGACCCTCGGACGCGATCCCCTCGCGTCGACAGGCCCTCCAGCGACGTCTCGGGACCAACTTTATCGTCGTCATCGGCATCCTCATCGTCGTCGCTATCGTCGTCGTCCGGCGGGAAGTGGAGGGTGCCCTGCCCGTGCTTCGCTCCGTGCCTGAACTCGCCCTGGTACCACGCGCCGTCGTCGTCCAGGCGCAGGATGCCCACCCCGTGCGGGCGACCCTCGTCGTCCGCCTCGCCGTCGTATCTGCCGGCGAAGTCGTCGTGGACGAAGGTCTCGACCTTGACGTCATCCCCTCCGGGCGACGACGCGGGCGCCTTGCGCTTCATCCTCAGCGACAAGGACCCGGGTCACGCGATCGAGTTTGTGATGAGGCGGTTGTTATTTCCGAGAAGGCGGGGATGAGCTTTTCAATGGCATTTCATCATGGGCTTGCGTGACTGGGATTATGTGGTATTTAGGTTCCATTCTCTGACTGAATTCTATACACGACTAAACATAATTAGGAGGCCGCGGCCGGTCAACGTTTTGGCAAAGTCAACGTTTGGCATTCGAAAACCAAAAAGCCGAAGCCCTCGGAAGGGTGGGCATTGCGCGAGGCGCTCGGTGACGACCCCGCAGGTGTATCCGCGGTCGCCGATAGAGTCGCGTGGGTACAGTGACGCGCGGCGCGTATCCGAGGGTCACACACTCGACCTCCCGGCCACCCAGGCCATCGCCCGCGCCCGAGCGAAAGGCGTTAAGGAAATCGTCGATTCCAACGACTAGCTGGATAATCCCCCGAGACCGGTGCGGCGTAGCGCGTGGAGACGATGCCGACCCGAGGAGCGGGCGCGCGTAAGGTTCGGCCCGAGGGCCAGAATATGCGCACCGTCGTCCAGCTCCTCACCGCGGGCAACAAGAACCTCCGACGCGACGTCTCCGTCGCATCGCGGCACGTCTCGCTCATCCGCCCCGGGTACACCGAGGCGCAGACGGACGACACGTACGAGGTGGACGACTGCTTCGGCAGCGACCTGGGAAACACGGAGGCGTACAAGCGCGTGCTTCATCCCGCGGTCAAGCAAGTCATCGACGGGTTCAACTCGTCCTGCATCACCCTCGGATGCTCGGGCAGCGGCAAGACCACGCTCCTGCACGGCCGAACCTCCGGCGACGGCGTAGTGCGACTCGCCATCAAGGCACTCTTCGAGGGCCTCCACAACAAGGCTGCGCAGGTGGGACTCCTCCTGTCCCAGCACAAGGCGCAGGGCGGCGGCGGGCAGTCCATGGAGTTCGCCGTGGATGCCTCCTTCTGCGAGGTTTACGAGGAGAAGGTGCGGGATCTCTTCGCCGCGGCGCGAGACGCGGAAGCCGCGGGGGGTAAGGATTCGGTCAAGACGGAGTACCTCGAGGTTGAGGAAACCGCGGACGACGGCTGGCACGTCGCGGGGCTATCGCAGAGGTCCGCGCCGGACGCCGCGTCCCTGCAGACGGCCTACGCGGGCGCGCTCGGCCACAGGGTCACCGGCTTGTCCGAGTACGGCCACTCCAAACACGACAGAGCCGCGTCGGTGCTCACCCTGAAGGTGAGCCAGTACATCCCCGGGCTGCCCTCCGCGACTGGCGAGATCGCGCCGGCGCAGCACATCGTGTCCACCATCGTCATCGCGGATAACCCAGGGGCGGAACCCCTCGCGATGGACCCCGCGGTGTTGCGCCTGCGGGAAGGCGCCAGGCTCAACAAGGCGATCACGGCGCTCGCCGGCGTGGTCAGGGCGCTCGCGACGCAGCGCAGGGAATTCGCGGGCCACGGTGACTCCGTCCTCACGAAGATCCTCTCCGAACCCTTGGGCGGTAACTGCTCCACGACGATACTCGGCACGTTGAAGCTCGGGGAGTGGGAGCGGAGCAGCGCGGTGATGGATTTGGTCGGCCACGCCAGGCGAGCTCCGTGCTTCCCCGTGGTTCAGGACGACGCCGCTCGAGGCTTACAACAGCGTTTGAGGTCGCGTATGTTGCAGATCAACGACGCGAGGGAGACGTACAGGGACCAGATCCAGAGCACGGGCGCGGACGGCGTCGACCCGAACAACATCGGGCTGCAGATGGCCAAGCTGCACGAGCTGGAAGGTCAGCTGCTGGGGGAGCGCGGGGACAAGGCTGAGCTCCTCGCGGAGAAGGAAGCCTTGATCGAGCGCCTCCAGCGACTCAACGGCATGGACAAGGCGAACCTCGCGGAGAAGGAGGAGCTCCAGAAGGCGCTCATCGCGTCGGAAGAGGATCGCCTCGAGATTGCCCGCGCCCTCGTCGAGGCGCAGCTCGAGTCCAACGAGGCGGCGCTGCAGGCGGAGAAGACCCGACACGAGCTGGTGGAGCGCGTGCACGAGCTCGAAGCCCGCGCCATCGCCAGCGAAGTTCGCGTCAAGGGCGCGGAGCAGAGCTACGGCGAGCTCCAGAACAAGGCGGGCTCGCTCAACGTGGAGAATCAGCGCGTCAAGGAGGAGCTGGACCAGACGCGGGCGGAACTGGAGAAGGAGCTCCGCGAGATTCGCACCGAACACGCCGAGGTCAACGGCGAGGTGAGCTCTTTAAAGGCTGGCAACGAGGACCTCTCCGCGGAGCTCGAGGACATGCGTCGCAAGGTCAACGTTGAGCGCAGGCGCGCGGAGGATGCCGAGGGCGAGCGCGACGAATTCCGCGCCAACCAGGAGATGTACCAGTCCAACATGCAGAAGAAGGTTGAAGCCGCCGAGCGCATGGCGGAGGAAGCCGTGAAGGTTGCCGAGGAGACCAAGAACAGGCTCGTCGCAGCCGCGGAGGCTGAGCGCGACGAGGCTGTCGCCGCCGCGAGGGCCTCCAAGGACAAGTCTGTCTCCATGGCGCAGGAGGAGCGCGACGAGGAGGTTGCCAAGGCTCGCTCCGCCCGCGATCGAGCCCTCGACGAGATGCGAATGGAGAAGGAAAAAGCCGTCTACGAGGCTCGCAAGGAGAAGGACGACGCCGTCGCCCTCGCAAACTCCGAGAAGGAGGAGCGCACCTTGTACCTCGAGAACGACAGGGACACCCGCGTCGCCAAGGCTGAGAAGGACAAGGACGAGGCCATCGCCAAGGCTCTGCGCGAGCGCGACGAGGCGGTGTCAGAGGCGAAGCGACGATCCTCCGAGGCCACCGCGGCGGCTCAGGAGGACAAGGAGCAGGCTGTCGCGGAGGCGCACAGGCTCCGCGACCTCGCGCAGGAGCGCCTCAAGTTCGAGACTGAGCGCCTGACCAACTCCGCGAACGAGGCGAACGGGTCCATCCAGGGCGTCACGCGGGCCATGGAGGAGGCGCGGTCGGCGGAGCGCATGGCTCGCAGAGAGGCGGATCGCGCCGTCGGCGAGATGACGCAACTTCGCGAGAAGCTGGAGTCGGTGCGCGCGGAGTTTTCCGAGCGGCTCAAGGAGTACATGCTGCAGGTGGGCGACCTGGAGCGCGGCGCGCAGGTGCTCGCCACGGACCCAAACGCCGATCACGTGCTCAGGCCCTCGCAGCTGTACGAGGCGGCGCAGACGCTGGCGCTCGACTTGCACCGCGCCTCGCAGGACCAGGTCACCGACTACCGCCGCACCACCGAGGAGCTGCAGCACAGGCTCACCCGTGCGCAGCGCGACGTGCGGGCGTTACACGCGGGCTACCGCACGCTCCGTCACCGTTTCGAGGACGTCGCGCCGGAGATTCAAGGCGGAGGTTCATCGATGCCGCACGAAGATGAACTCGTGGGAACGCCGCCGACTCCCGCGGAGGCGCGGGACATGGACGCGCGGGGACTCGCGTCGAAGCTCGCGGACCTGCGCGATGAGAACGCCGCGCTGCAGAAGGAGCTCCGCATGGCTGCGCTGGACGGTCGCGGGCCGTTGGCGCCGCAAAACATGCGCGCGGCGAAGGAAGCCGCGGCGAAGGGTGGCTCCCGGCCGGGCACCGGCGAGGATGGAGAGATCGCCTACTACAACGATAACATAAAGCAGGACCGCGACGGGGGCTTTGGGCAGGTTGGCAAGGGCGAGATTGTCGTCAAGAAGAACGCGCCGGACGATTCGTTCGGCGGCGCGATGGCCAGCGCTGGCGAGAATGCGCGCCTACGCAAAGAAAACGCCCATCTGCAAAAGACAATCGACGAGCTCAAGCACCGACGCCCCAACACCACCGAGGAGGACATGCGCGCCGAGGTGTCCAAACTTCGGATCCAGCTCCACGCGCTGTCCAACCAGGACAACACCCGCGCCAAGCTCACGCAGGAGATCTCCGTGCTCAAGGTTACGCTCCAGGAGCGCACGCAGGAGCTCAAGGAGCACAAGAACCACTCCCAGCGCGAGGCTTTCAAGGCTCAAAAATCGGCAATCAAGGAGTTCACCGACAGGGTCCAAGCCGAGCTCGAGAAGGAGAACCGCGCGCTTCAGACCCGCGCCGCCATGGCCGAGGAGCAGATCAAGGAGATCAACGCGTACATGGCGCAGAGTACCCTCGCGTACCAGAAGGAGATCATGCGCTTGAGGACCATCATCCAGGCCACCGCGCCCGAGCGCCTTCGGTCCCCGGTGAACCCGGGTCTGACGCACGGCCACTCAAAGACGCAGGATCGGTCCGGTGCGGGGGGCGCGCAACCGCACCAGCGGGAAGGAGGGAGGGCCGGGGACAAGGGCGGGGGTGTGAGGGCGTCGGGACAAGGGTGGGACAGGTCGAATAGACCATCCGAGCCGCTGAGACCGAGGAGCAACAACGGCGCGTGAGTGCCGCGCTCGTGATTAATACCTTCGTAACAACCATTTCATTTTGACGAGAGTTTACGCGCCAAAATGTGAGACGGCACTGACCAGCGCGCGACGTCGCAACAGGCGTCCGCCGAGCAGCATGATCATCGTCATGCCGATGACGTCGATGCGCGCGATCGCGCCCCCGACGTCGCTTCACAGGTCGATACGCCCCGCGCGTGTTCTCGCGAGGCGTCGATGTATCGCTCGTGCCACGTCGGACGATCCGGAAGCCGACGCGGGTAAGGAGGGCGCCGAGGAAGAGGGCGACGGCATCTCCATCGACGACCTCCGCGTCCTCCAGCAGCGTCTCGAGTCCATCCGCGAGAAAGAGGCGAAGATGGAGGTCCTGCGGCTCCTGGTCTTGGACGCCTCCGTGCCGGGCCAGGTCTTGCCGCTCCAGTTTGAAGCCTCGTCGGATCCCACGCGACCTCTGAACGGCGGTACGTACGTCGGAGAGGACGTGAACCTCGGCGATCGCTTCGGTATGCTCGGACAGGCACCCATCAACGGCCAGATCCTCCCCAACGGCGTCGAGGTGACCGTCACGCGAGTCCTCCTCAAGCCCGACGGATCCTCGTTGGTGGAACTCACCGCCGGGCGAAGGTTCAAAGTATCGGGGCAACCCTTCGAGGATGCGACGAACGACGACGCGCCCAGCGGACGGGTGGTGTGGATCGACCCGGACTCCGGCGCGGGGGAACAGACGGTGGAGGGCGCGGACCCGGCCGTCATACACCCGGAGGCGCCCTCCCCGCGGGATCCCTCCGAATACGACGCCGAATCTGAACGCTTGTGCGCAGAACTCCCGTCGCTGGTGGACACGTGGCGCGACCTGGTTCGTGTCACCGGGCGGGAACGGCAGCCCAACCAGCTGGAGCTCATCGAGAAGCACTTGGGCCAAATGCCGGGGGTGGATGAACCAGCACGGTTAGCGTGCTGGGTCGCGGGTCTCATCAACCCGATACCCGCGCTCGGCGTCGCTTACGAGATTCGACCGGCGCTGCTGATGGCGACGACCGTCGGGGACATGATCGGGGTGGCGCACAAGGGGATCACGCTGAGCATCAAGGGGCTTAAGAAGAGCTCGGGGGACGTGGACGCGGAGTAGGTGAAGAAGCGGGGTAGGTAGCGAGACTGAGTAGCACGTGCGTCAAGATGGAAAGACAAAATCACAGAAACTGACAAACTCGCCGGCCGGTTTTCAGGAATGGCCATTGATGGCACCATGGCGACGCGGGCGGTGACCCCGGCGGGGTTAGCCGCGCCGAGCGCGGGCCGCGCTCGATCGAGCCGTGCACGTAACCTCGCCATCCCCAACGCCACCTCCGCCACGGCGACTCGACGGGAGGTATCCCAACAGGTCACCTACAGAGTGGATATACCGATCATGGCTTTATCCAGGTTGGACGCGAGGGAGGCGTCGATGCGGTACCGCGATGATCTCATGGCGGGACGCGAGGAGTCCATGGAGGAGTCCACCGCCGTTAAAGTCATCGCGAGCGCCGAGGAGGAGAGCGAGTCGAAGAAGGAGGAGACGCCCGAGGTTGAGTCGGAGCCCAAGGTGGACCGGTGGGCGAGTCTCATGGACCCGCGGGGGCAGGCTGACCCGATATCGGCCGCGAACATCGGCTTGGATCCCCGGGCCGGCGGAGCCCCGGTGGACGGCGCCGAGGGCGGCGCCGGGGCTGGTAACGACGACCCGGCGGCGGGGTGCCCCGTCTGCAGGGGCACGGGGTGGAAGCCGTGCGGGCAGTGCGGGGGAACCGGAGTCAACCAGGAGGACCTCTTCGGCGGGAAGTTTACAAAGGGCGACACCTGCTGGCTGTGCTCGGGGAAGAAGAAGACGATGTGCGGCAACTGCGTGGACCTCACGGATAGCTTCTAACGACTAATGAGGGTACAATTAGCTCTATCGAACCAGCCGCTGACCTGGTACGCCAGCCGCGGCTCACGAAACTCAATACTCCTCGACGCCCACGACTGTGTGCCACCACCCGCACCGCAGCTTCGTCGTCTTCCCCTTCTCGTTCTCCGGCAGTCGTATCCTCGCGGGTATCCCCCGGTCCTCGTAGTCACCGACACCCAGCTGACCCACGTTGTTCCACCCGAAACCGAACAAACCCGCCTCGCCCGTCTCCAACCTCGCCAACGCGATGGTGTGAGCGCTTCCGCACGAAACCGCCACCGCCAAACTCCCCGCCTCGTCACCGCCCGACCGGTCCAGGTCCACCAGCTGTGGAATCGCCGCCGTGTCCCCTGGCTCGCACCCTATGTCGTCGTGCTTGCGCGTCACGTCCCCGGTGGCGGTGCCCAGCTCACCCTTGCGATTACTTCCCCACGTGTACAGCGCTCCGTCCTTGGTCACCGCGGCGGTGTGAGCCGACCCCGCGGCGACGGACACCGCGAATTGCCCCGCCAGGTGCTCCACGCGCCGTGGCGCGAATATGTCCTCGCAGTCTTCATGTCCCAGCTGTCCGTACAGGCCCCATCCCACGGTGAACACATCGCCGGCGGACGAGACTAACGCGCTGTGCCTGGCGCCCGCGGCGAGCCCGACGATCTTAACCTCGTGCCCCGCGGATACCGTCGGCACGTCCATCGGCAGCGGGTCCCTTCGCGCGCCCTTCATGGTGCTGTCCCACTGGTCCGTCGACGTCTTACCGTCTGTTTTATACTCGCCGCCCAGGCCGAGCTGCCCGGTGAGGTTATCGCCCCACGCGAACACTGTGCCTCCGGCGCTGAGCGCTAACGAGTGCCTCTCCCCCGCGGCGACTGCGACGACTTCGAGGGGCGCGTCCCAGCCCTGCGCGTGGCCGTACTTGTTCCACCCGAAGCACCGCACGCCCCGTCGGTTCTGTCTGTCGTCCTCTCGCACGATCTCCTCGTCCGTTGGATCCTCCGCGTCCTTCTTCTCCTTCTTGTCTGGTGGCCATGCTCTGGTGGTGACGATGTGCGCCCATCCTCCGTGCGCGACTCCGGGTACGATGTTCCTGGCGATCTCCCGTAGCCCGCCCTTGTCCTCCTCGTCGATGTTCGGGTGGTCGAAGTAGTCCTGGTTATCTCCCCAGACGTACATCCGTCCTCGCGCGTCGGTGGCGATGCCGAAGCCGTACCCGCCCGGCGCGACGTCAACCTCCCCGATGCTGAAGACGGTGCGATGCTTGTGGTCGCCTGGGGTGTCCCACGGGCACCGCCGGAGGTAACTCGGGTCATCGCCGAGCTCGTTGAACATGTCGCGATACAGCTGACCGCACTGGAACCATCGCGTCCCCTCGCCCTCGTTCGTGACGGGCATCGGACGTGCCCCGTGCCCTCGTTCGTTGTGATTTCCGAGGAATCCGACTAGACTTTGCTGCCAAAAAGCGTCGGCTCTCGAGATTCTTCACTCATTCTGATCAGCACCTAGACGACGATGGGTCAGATTCCGGAGACTGCCGCCGCACGCAGGGCGCTGAAGGTGGCGGAGATCAAGGCGCTGCTGGAGGAGGCCGGCCTGGCCACCGACGGCACCAAACCCGTGCTGCTCGAGCGGCTCGAGGAGGTGAGATCAAGATTTTACCCGCGGATGATATAATCCCTAACCCTCCGGATCCCGGCGAAGGACCCGCCGCTGACCCATCCCTCCCTTCCTCCCGATGTATCAGCACGTCGCGAAGACCAACAGCGCCGACGAACCCGACCCCGAGCCGACTCCCGCACCCGACCCCGAGCCAGCCCCAGCGGCCGACCCCGAGCCGGCTCCCGCAGCCGACCCCGAGGCCGCCCCCGCCCCGCGGGAGGTTCCGCCTCCCCCGGTCCGCGAGGTTCCCCCTCCCCCGCCCGTCCCGGCAGCCGCGGCGTCCGCGCAGCAGGAGGAGAACGCCGACGAAGACGAGGATGGAGGCGAGAAGTACGTGCTCGTCGCGCCGGCCCCGACGCCGATCGAATCCTTAAAGTCGATGTGCGAAGGGTGCGTCGCCGTCGAGGATATCCGAGGCGGCATGGCGCTGCTCGAGTTCGAGTCCGAGCGAGGCGCCCGGGACGCGGTGACCGCGCTGGCGTCGAAGCAGTGCGACGCGGAGATCGCGAGGCGGACGCTGTGGCAGGACGACTTGGACGACGCCGACTTGACGTCCACGACGTTGCACGTCGACGGCGTGTCATCCGCCATTCACGAGTCCATCGTGCGGCAGGTGTTCGGGACGTACGGCGTCGCGATGTCCGCGACGAGAGTCGGGGGCGACGGAGCATCGACGGTACACGTGAAGATGGCGGAGCGGCGGGGCGCGGAGACGGCGATGGCGGCGCTCTCCGGGGTGTACAGGTTCGAGGAGGCGCAGGAGTTCCCGGTTCGAATCACGTGGTGCGCGACTGAGCCAACGGCCGCCGGCGACGGGGCGGCCGTCGGCGCGAAGCGTAAGCGCGACGACGGCGAGGACGGGCCGGACACCGGGGCTCAGTCGACGGCGGCGGCCACGTCCACGAAGCAGCTCCTCGCGATCGGTCTGCCGGCGACGGTGGCGTCGGAGGAGGAGGTGGGCGGCTGGTTAGCGGAGGAGGGCGCGGCTTGTCTTTTCCTGGATAAAGAACGTCGGTGCGCGGTGCTCGCGTTTCCAACCGCCGACGCCGCGACGATGGCGCTGGATCTACACGGTGGGACGCTCCGACCCGCGGGGAACCCGTGCCCGGTGACCTTACGAAGGATATCGTGCGACGTGAACTTAAGGCCGCGGAAGAGAGCCGCGGCGGCGTCCCCGCCCCCCGGCGTCTGGCCCCCCGCGCCCAAACCCGGGCCCGAATTCGGCGAACCGTCGCCCAAGATTTACATCGGGTCCATCCCGCAGGAGTACCAGGAGGACGACGTTCGGCGGATCTTCGAGTGCGTGGGTGAGATCAAGGAGGTGAAGATCCTTCGAAGGCCCGACGACGGGCGGCACAAGGGCTCCGGGTTTGTGACTTACGCCGACGTCGCCGCGACGGAGCGAGCGATTCACTTCATCAACGACAAGTACACGCTCATCGCGCCGAACCACGCGACGCAGAAGCCCATCTACATGAAGTACGCCAAGCTCGGGGGCGTGCGGCCCGGGGTACCAGTCGCGCCGATGGGGTACCAGCAGCCGATGGCGTATCAGCAACCCTACGGGCACTACCAGCAACCCTACGGGCACTACCCTCCGCAGCAGCAGGCGTACGGGCATTACCCCCCGCAGCAGCAGGCGTATGGGCACTACCCGCCGCAGGGTCCGACCCAGCAGCAGCAACAACAGTGGCAGCAAGGGTTCGGGGGTGCGCAGCAGTGAGAGGAAGAGGATAATGACACGTAATAAGGAGTATTATTTCACAACTACCGTCTACGCACTCGTCAATTTACACTCTTTGAACACCGAGGAGTGGCGGAGCGGAGCGTCTGGCAAAACAAGTATGTATTTTTTTGTTTTTGGGTGGCGCTGATAGCCTTTTCTGTTCAGTCTTCACTTCCATCATCCTCTCAGTAGGGGGCGCCCCGGCCGCCGCGGCCGCCGCGGCCGCCGCCGCGGCCCCTTCCGCGGCCTCGGCCCCTTCCCCCGAATCCCATCATCATCGGATTCATCATCATCATCATCGGGTTCATGTAAGGGTTGAAGCCGCCGCGGCCGCCGCGGCCGCCCCTACCGCCCTGGCGCATGCCCGGGACGTTAGTGCGCTTGGCGGAGACCCGTAGCTTGCGCCCGTGGATCTCGGTGTCCGTCAGCTTGACCGCGTTTTGAACCGCATCCGCCTCGAGAAACTCGACGTACGCGAATCCTTTCGGGTTGTCGTACTTGTCGGTGAGGATGGTGACACGGTTGACGGTGCCGCACGCCTGGAAGTGGTTGGCGAGCTCCTCGGGGGTGGTGGCGTAGTCGACGCCGCCGCAGTGGACGGAGCGGGAGTCAGCCTCAGCCTTGTCGGCGTCGGTGGCGCCGGCGCCGGCTCCGTCGCCGGTGTTCATGTCGTCGCCGATGGCGTTAGCCTCGTCCTTGAGCTTCTGGGCCTCCTCCTCCATGGCGGCGAGCCTGGCCTTCATCTCTTCGAGCTCCTGCGGGAAATAGGGAGGAGAGTTTGGGGATTGCGGTTTGGCTCTTTTTCTTTCATCACGTTCGCTCGCTTGGCTTTTCAATAATCAAAGTTGGCTTCTTGGCTCTTGGCGTCTTTTGGCTTTTCACTATGGTCGTGTTTGCCTTTGCGACGGCCGACGCCTTTCATTCGCCTTTTCTCATTTTTGCCTTTTTTTTGTGCGAGTGGGCTTCGGAGGCCTCTTTTGGTGTGGATTCGGGTGGGCGCTGTGGCCTCTTGAGAGCTCTTTCGATACACATCAAGTTGCTTTTGTTTTGGGTGGGCGCTAGTCGCAGCCTCTTTCGATGCGTTGAAGGAAAAAACCCTCGGGAAACCGCGGAATTAATGAAGTCAACTAACACTCACCGCCGATTCCTCGTCGTCGTCCTCGAGGGGCTGCGTTGGGGAAGGGCGGGAATCATCGTCAGAAAAGTGCCACGTAATTGTAATTGTGATAATCGGGGCTCGAGCTCCGGCGAGGCCACGCGACGGGATCGGGTCGCGAAGCCCGGCGCGCGGTTGGACCGCGACGCGTCACCGGCGTCGATCCACCCGATGATCATGAATCGGCGACGTCGACTCGCGGCGTCTCGCGCAGGCCGGGCGGCATCGGGCGTGCGATCTACCGCGGCGGCGGGTGCCGTGACGCGAAATTCTGGGAATTGTCGAGGGGATTCCGGTCCGGTCCGGGGGGCACACGTACCGCGTCCTCCATGAGCTCGTTCTCGTCGGGCTCGGGCTCGGGGTCAGCCTTCTTCTTGCCGCGGGGCATCTTATACGATCTGGGGGGTTTGAGTGACTGTCTCGGCGCGTGTGCTCGCGCTGAGTTGGACTGAAGATCCGAGGACGCGGCGATTACTTTTGCAAAGCTGCCAAGCCAGAAATTGGGAATTTTGGTATGCGTGACTTTTCCCGCACGTGAGCTTCGACTCGACTGAGGGTTTCAGCACTGGTGCTACTCATCGCATGAATTTACACTACCGCTACGCGCTCAAACGTCTATGACACCGTCGTCGTCCACATCGATCGTCGTGGCCTCCACGTCGAACACGCCGTCGGCTCCGCCCCCGCCGCCGCCGCCGAGGCCGTCAACGTCGATGACCGCGCCGTTCGCCAGCACCCCCTTGATGTCCATCCGCAGCTCCTGCTCCCCGCCGCCCGTCCCCGTGGCCTGCACCTGCGCCTGCGCCCCGTTGCTCCCCTGCGCGATGAACACGATCGTCGTGGACTGCGTCTGCACGCCGTTCACGTTCTGGCTGCTGCTCATCTGCGACATGGGCGGCGTGCACTGAATGCCGTCGCCCAGCGCGGCTCGCATCTTCGGGTCGGAGCGTACCGCGCGCTCGGCGGCGTAGTACGTCTCCTGCGACGCCGCGGCCGCCGCGCCCATCTGCTCCTTGAGCGCCCCGGCGACGTTGTTCACCATCCCCGCGAGCACGCGTCCGCCCAGGCCGTCGCCGAAGAGCTGCTTTCGCATATCGTCGTTGATGACCTGGTTGGCTTCCTGCTCCCGCTTGGCCAACGCGTTCTTCTCCTGCGCCTTCTCCATGGCTTTGAACGGGTTGAGCTTGTCGAGGAAGTTGCCGTCGTCGGCGGCGCGGACTGGGGCCGCGAGCCTCTGGAGCCTCCGGCGGCGGTGTCTCCGAGGGGCGATGTCAGCTCGAGCGAAAGATCCGCGAAAGTTCGTTCCTCCCGAGAGTACATCGCGCGATGCGGTGCGTGAATGGACGGACGCGGTCGGAGCGCGGACGGCGGACGCGATGCACGAGAACGTCATGGAGGACGCCATGGCTCTTCGCGTTCCTGGTTCGGCGGTGAAGTACCTGGGACGCGCGCGATACTGTGGGGGCGCACCGCGACAGTTTATTGGCTATCGAGAGATTTTCTATCTCGTTCGGTGTTCTTTTATGAAGAAATATTTTCGTACGTAGATCAGTTAGCCGAGGGCCCGCAGATATGATAGAACTACGTGACTGATTGACAGTGGCGCATAAACATAATTAGGGTAATTACCTCCTGACGCTTCGACGCCGCCCAGAAGTTTCCAAGGTGTCCTCAGCGGCGAAGGTTTGAGTCCCCGATAGCAGACCGTGACGCGCACGAACCCAAGGCGTGCTAGGCTGGCGAGATCGAACGATCGACCTGGAGTCCCCCGCGAGGTCTCCTAGGGCCGTCCGTGCACAGCGGTCGAGGTAGAGAGAGGCGAGGATCCGCAGCGACGTCACTTGGGAATTAATTGAGCCAGGAGACGCGCCGGAATCCCTTCCCTCTCCCGATGGAGGACGCTATAGCCGCCGCGGAGGCTACCCTCGAGGCGCTGGTGAAGGCTGCTGAGGACTTCGCGGTTCCCCTAATCGCGGAGCAGCGCGCGGTGCTCGCGGCGGCCGACGCGAAGGCGGGCGACGCTCCGCCCGACTCCGAGTACGGCAAAGCGCGGGCCGAGTTTGAGAAGAAGATCGACGAGCTCGACGGCGCGCTCACCTCCGCGGTGGAGAAGGAGCGCGCCGAGATCGGCGTCGTGGCGAAGGCCGCGCGTTCGGATCCCTCCGCGGGGGATGAAGGCGCGGACGTGGCCACCGTCGTCGCGTCCGTCTTCGATCCCGCGCGGGAACACCTCGGCGAGCGGCTCCGGGGCTCCAGATCGGCGGCCGAGAAGATGCTGCAGTGGCTCGAGGGGCGCGCGTCGGACCTCGACCGCGCCGCCGCCGACGCCGCCGCCAAGCCTCCCGACGCTCCCGACGCCGCCGCCGCCGCCGACGACGACGACGCCAAGAACCCGCAAGACTGGGCCGCCGACGACGAATCCGACCTCGAGGATCTGCCCCCGCTGGGCGGAGACTGGGCGGAGGACGACGAGGACGACCTCCCGCCGCTCGAAGGCGAGTGGCAAAAGGACGCCGAGGCCGGCCCGAACCCTAACCCACCGTCCCCGAAGAAGAAAGCCGCGGCGTTCAAGCCACGCGACGCGTCACCACCTCGGGGCAACGCGTGGGGGCACTCGAGCCAGCGCGACGCGCCTATGAACAATAGGGGACCGCCGCCCGGCCGCGACGTGGACCTGCGGGATCGGTTGGGAGGCGGCGGCGACCGGCGCTCGTCGTACGACCGGGGGCCGGGCCAGGACTACGGGCCACGAGGCGGCGACCGGGGCGGGGGCGGGTTCCGGGACTCGTGGGGAGCGCCGGGCGGCGGCTATCGGGACGATCATCGCGGCGGCGGCGGCGGCGGGGGTTACAGGGACTCCGACCGGCGCGGCGGCGGCGGCGGGATGCGATCCGATTACACCGAGCGCAAGGAGAGACTGTACGGCCGCGTGGATGACGGACCGCCCGCCCGTGACGCCCGTGGACCGCGCGATCGATCGCCCCCCGTCCGAAAGCAGGCTCCGCCGCCGCCCGAGGTTCACTACCCCACCCGCGACGAGCAAAGAGCCGAGGCCAAGGCGCGGGAGGAGCGCGCCGCGTGGAGGCTCTCCACCAAGCCCTTGGTGGAGTTCTTCGAACACGCGGTGAAAGGCGAGGGTATCTCCCCGTCCACCATACGCGAGCTCCTCAACGAACTCTCCGAGCCGCCCTTCGCTGAGGGTCGATTGGCGCCAAACGCCCGGAAAGCGTTCGAGCTCGTCGCGGCGCCCGCGAAGGAGACTGGCAGTGAGCGAACCTTCGAGGAGGTCGAGGCGCTCGTCCGCGGCGTGGTCAACCCGCTGTACCACCTGCTCACCTACGGCGTCAAGGCTCCGGGGGGAGCCGACGGTGCCCCGCCGAGCTCCGTCGCGGAGACCATCGCCGAGCAGATGCACGTCGCCGCGGTGAAACTGCTCGCGTCGTCGCTCGATATCCTCTCCAAGGGCGACGCCACTAAGAAGGCGGTGGACTCCGCGAAGGGTATCGTGATCGTGCGCGAGCAGGTGGCGGCCAAACTTGCCGGCCGCGCGCCGGGCGGCGGCCGCGGGGATAAGGAAACCACCGTCACGCGCCGCGATTCCATCGGCGGATCCAAATCGTCGAAGGGATCCAAACCGTCGCCGGCGAGCGGCACGGACGCCGATCGGTGGGACCGCAAGAAGGACACCCGCCCGCAACAACCCGGCCCGGAGGTGTACCGCGCGCCCAGCGGCCGGGGCGACGGACGGGGCGGCGTGAACGCGAGGCTCGGGGATAAACGAAACGACGGAGGCGTTCACGACTCCCACGTCAAGCCCCGCGTCGTTCCCAAGGTTGTCATCCACCGGCCTTTCTCCGAGGGTAAGACACGCGAGTCCACGCCGTCGCCCGCGCAGGTCGGCCCGGGGGGTAAAACCGCGAAGGGTACCCCGAGTTCGAATCAGAAGCTCTCGCCGTTTGAACGGGGGCCCGCCGCGGGGTCCGGCTCGAGCGCGCTCGGCAAGTCGCCCCCCGCCCGCGGCGGGGTGTTCTCGCGGCTCGAAGGCAAGCCAAAGCCCCACGGCAAGTCCGACGTACCGACGCCCAAGGCGGAGCTCCCGCATCCAAAGTCAGCGGAGAAGGATCTTCCGCATCCCAAGCGCGCGGTGGTCGTCCGCAAGGATGACGACCACAAGGAACTACCGCATCCCAAGGCTCCCGCGCCCAAGCCGCGATCCGATCCCAAGAACGGGGGCAAGGGCGAACGGGACAAGCCCCGCGCGCGCGACTCCCTCGACGATGCCCTCGACGAGGAGCTCGCGAAGGCGACGAAGGGTGGGAAGAAGGGCGGGAAGAAGGGCGGCGGCGACGCGAAGGAGAAGGAGAGAGACCTCCCGCATCCCAAGCCCGCCGCCTCCCCCGCGTCGGCGGGCGGCGGCAACGCCGTCCCCGCGCCCAGGCCGGTGTCCGCACCGGACTCCGAGTCCGCCAAGCAGCTTCCGCACCCCAAGACGACGCCCCCGGTGCCCAAGTCCCCGATCCCGGCGCCCAAGATGACCTCTGACGAAACGAAGCCTGGGTCCGGCGCGGGCGGTAAGTCTTCGCCGCCGCCCAAACAGAGGGATGAGCTGGACGACGTCCTCGACGCCGAGCTAGAGAAGGCGATGGGCGGCGGTAAGCGGCGACCCCGCGGCGGGCGTGGGTCCAAGGGTGGTGCTAAGTGAGCGCGATGTCGACGCGGCTGGTGTGAGAATGGATTGATAATCAAAATCTTCAGCAACAAACAGAAACAACCTTCGCTCCTTCTCCGTCTATGTACACGACCCGCTCGGCCGTGGTTTTTATTCCGATTTCTTCTTACCGAACCTCTCGCCGAGGGCCTCGGCGCTATCGACGAGCGAGTTGATCACGGACATGCCTCCGACGATACCGATGATGGTACCGGCGAGGGACAGGGCCCAGAGCGCGATGACGATGTCCACAATCTTTCCCTCGTCATTCTCCGGGGTGACGTCGGTGAGCGGGTTCGGCAGGCCGCAGAGCATGGATATGATGTAGTAGAAGCCGTCCTTGAAGCTCCAGCCCTCGACCTCGGCGAGGATGAACCCGAAGATCAGGGCGACGACGATGATGACGATGGGAATGACGACGAAGATGAAGACCATGAACGTGAGGATGTTCAGCGTGGTGCTGACCTTCTTCTCCTCCTCCGTCTGGTCGGCGGACGCGGGAGCCTCCTCGTCCGATCCGGTCACCGCCTTCCTCGCGGCCCTCTTGAACCTCTGGCCGAACGACTCCGCCGCGTCGACGAGGCGGTTGATGACGGACAGACCGCCGACGACGCCGATGATCGTACCCGCGAGCGCGAGCGCCCACAGAGCGACAACGATGTCAACGATTTTGCCCTCGTCCGTGTCGGGGTCCACCTCAGTGAGGGGCGTGGGAAGGCCGCAGAGCATGGAGATGATGTAGTAGAAGCCGTCCTTGACACTCCAGCCCTCGACCTCGGCGAGGATGAACCCGAAGACGATGCCCATTATCATCACCGTGATTGGGATGAAGACGAAGACGAATCCAAAGAATGTCAACAGCGGGATGAAGAGGCCCTGCTTCTCGTCCTCGTCGTTCTCGTCCTCGGGGTCGACCTCGCCGGTACCGATGCGAGGTGCCATCATACGGGGAGGCATGTTATGTAAGTCTCCGAACGTGGTGGCGGAGCGTGACCGCTGTCGGTCACGAAAGGCTTTGTACGCGGAGTCCGTGCTGCCGAATGTGGCCGATTTCGTGGTTGGATTTTGCGTTCGACATCGCTTTGAACGGATTGAAACCCTCGTGCGCTCGAGAGACAGTCGCACGATGTGAATTCCAGTCAGGCAAATTCGAGTTAGTGGTTACATCTTTGTATTTCGAAATACACTACCTACGAGCGAACAGTCACGGAGTCGGCGATGCCCGACCCAACAGCTTCTTCGGCCCCCGCGCCTCGTCCCGCGGGGTCCACCGCCCGCTCATCGTCCTCGCCCGCACCTCCCGCCCGCTCACCGGGTACGTCCGGCCCGCGCCGGGCGACCCTTTCCCGCTCGACCCCACGATCGGCGACCCGCGCCCGGGAGACGTAGACCCCCAGTACGTCGACGCGGCCTTCGGATTAAACGTCGAACGCTTATCAGTCGGGCTCCCCCGGCCCGTCGCCTGTCGCCTGAAATCGAAAGTCTCGTGGTACGCCCCCGGGCCCGGGATGCTCGGGTCCGGCCGCACCGGCGACGTCCAGTCCCCGCCCTTGACCCCCGCGGGTTGCCACGTTGGCGCGGTGATTCGGGAGTGCGTCCCGACCGTCGCCCTCGGCTCCGTCGCCCGCCTCGCCTCGATCTGCCGCCCGACGGCGCCGAGCTTGAACCCGTCCACGTCTCGTGGAGCCTGCGGCCCGGGGCTGGACGCGCCGAGCGATTGGGAGCGCTCGTCCCGTGCGCGGCCGAGGGTCTGGCGGCCGCGTTCGGCCCGCGTGGTCCTCGCGCCTATGTTCACGTAAGGGTGCCGTTCTCGTGAAGACGTCGTGCTGAGCTTCTGTTTCGCGAAGCTGCTGTACTGCACGACGTCGTGGCCGCCGTCGAGGGGCCGGTGCAGGCGCTCGCTCGCGCCCCACCGCGACTCCTGTTTGTTGGGCCAGTCGGGTTTGAGCGGGAGGTGGCCGCCGCGCGCGGGGGTCTTGGCGAAGTCCTGGTGCCGCCCCGACGCGCCGAAGGTTTTCCACCGCGGCTCCCCTGGTTCGCTGACCGCGGGGCGGCGGAAGCGGTCGAGGCCCTCGGCCTCGTGCCTCGCGAGGTACTCGCGCGCGTGCGACGCCGCGTAGGCCTTGTTGCCCTCGCCCGGGAGGAAGTACTCCAGCGAGAAGGGCCGGATGGCCTCCAGTCGGTCGGTCCTCGAGAACGCGACGGACGGTTCGGTGCGAAGCGCGCTACACTCCTGCCGCCCGAACGCGCTGAGCGGGCCCCTGTGCACGGTGCCCACGGGGTTCACGCCGCGAAGGTACTCGTCCGCGCGCAGGGTGGTACCCTTCGCCTTGAACAGCGCGGGGGGCACGGGAGACATGCTTCAATCGCCTCCCGTTTATGGATTACGCCGCGATTCCACCCTCGACCGTGGTGGGTTCGACCCTCGGATTCCGTTTCGATGCGTCCACGCGCGCGGTCGAGTCACGCCACTCGCCGTGCGTCTCGCGTCCGCGCCGTCGAACCCCGCCTGTTTCCAAAGGCCGGCGGTCGAGTCACGCCACTCGCCGCGCCCCTTCACTGTGGGCCGAGATCACAGATTTGCCAGACGTCTTCGCGGGAACTTATCACCTCGATTCTTTTGGCAACCACATCAACGCGCGCACGTTCCCGTCGCCATGGCGCCGGTCGCGACCCTAACGCGCGTCTCGATCGCGCCCGCGGGCCACTCCCTACTCGGACGCTCCCGCGCCGCCGTCGGCGCGCCCACCCCACACCGCCCGTCGACGTCGCGCCCCCGCCAGCTGTGCACGAGACCCCGAATCGATGTGCGATCGCGCCGGAGAGGAGCCCGGGTCGCCGCGTCCCCGCTCCCGATCGCCGACGTCGCCGACCTGTTCGACAACCCGTTCAGCAAGGCGGCGTCGGAGGTGGACTCCAGCCTCCCGGGCTGGTTCCCCGCGCTCTCGTTCATCGCGTACGTCCTGGTGCTGCGCGAGGTTCGGCGGATCAGGCAACGGGAGGAGGCCAAGGCTCGGGAGAAGATGGCCAAGGCTGCGAAGGACGCGGCGCAGCGCAAGGTGGAGTCCATGGGCCCCGAGGTTTGGGGCAAGCTGGTGGTGTGCCTCGTCATCGACGCCCTCGGCGACAGCTCGTTCCTGCTCCCGGGCCTCGGTGAGGGCACGGACATCGCGTACGCGCCCCTGGAGGCTTTCCTGTTGGCTCAGTTGTTCAGGAGCAACGTGGTGAGCGGGCTGGGTTTCGTAGAGGAGGCGCTGCCGTTCACGGACGTGATTCCGACGGCGACGCTGGCGTGGATGACGGAGACGTTCTTCGGCGACACGTTGCCGGGGCGGGCGCTGGGTCTGGGAGGTGACAAGAAGGATGAGAAGGATGAGAAGGAGAAGGAGAAGGAGAAGTAGCGTTGTTGATGTATCCTATTTATGCTCGCGATGATTGACCAGTCGCCTCACACACGAACGCGCGAAGATGGGACTGTTTCACGAGGGCGACGTGGCGAGCGCCATCGCGGCCGCCAAGGCCAAGGGCACGCCCCTCCTCGTCTTTATCCTCGGCACGGACAGCGCGAGCGCCGCGATGGAACGAGCGCTCGACGGATCTGGATCTGACGACGAAGGCGGCGATTTGCGCGACGAGGCGGGCCACGCCGGGTGGGTGGCCGTGAGGCTCGAGGAGGGCGGGACCGACGCCGCGAACTTCCGCGCACTGTGCCCCGCGGAACCCGCGCCCGTCGCCGTCGCGGTGGACACCACGACGGGCGCGAAGATCGGCGAGGCGAGCAACGAAGACCTCTCCTTTGTCACGGCGAATCTCGAGGTGTTTAGGCAGACGCACGAGGCCGATCTGAGGCTGCGGACTATGACCGCGCTCGCGCAGCTCGCCGGCGCGCAGGCATCCGCACCACCTCCCACGGCGGATCCCGCGCCGCCGGCAGCCCCGGCGGAGGTCACGCCCTCGCCCCCGGAGGAGGAAGAACCCAGACCGAGGAATCATGACGATGACGCCCAGAACGCCTCCGCATCCGACGACGCCGACGCGATCTTCGCCAAGGCAAAGGCCGAGGCCGAGATGGCCGCCGCCAGGGCCGAGATGGCCGCCAAGATCAAGTCCGAGGCTGCGCTCAAGCGCGCCGCCGCGATCGAGGACCGCGCCAAGCGCGAGGCTGAGGCTGAGAAGAAGCGCGTCGAGGCTGAGACTTCGCGGGCGGCGGAGAAGAAACGGGCGGAGGAGGAGGCTCGGGTGAAGCTGGGAGTGGCGGCGAGGATCCAGCTCCCGGACGGCTCCCAACTCACCGCCAGGTTACCCGCGGGCGCGACGATCGGCGACGTGCGCGCGTTTCTCGTCGCGAACGCGGACGGGGGCGAGGGCATGGAGCTGTGGAACACATGGCCTAGGTCCGTGCTCGACGAGTCAGATCAGGGCGCTACAGTCGCGGAGGACCTCGGCCTCGGCGCGCGCCCTTCGCTTCTCGCGCTGGTGAAGTCGGGGGGGTCGAGTGGCGGGATGGTACGGGGCGCGAGGAGGTACACGCAGCGGCAGCAGGAGGCCGCGGGCGTGGACAGGGTCGGTCGAGGCGGCGGCGGATGGTTCGAGCGGTTGCTTGAAATTTTCCGCAAGATTTGGGCGTTCGCGTACGCCTTCCTGGGTCTCAACCTGGTGGCGACCTCTCAGCGAACGGATCCCGCGGTTCCGGTCGCGGACGTCCCCGGGGATCCCCGCGGGTCGAACCCGGCGGCGGCGGCGGCGGAGAGACGATCGCGGGGCGGCGGCGTCTCGAACGTTCACACCCTCGGAGGTTTGAGATCTGACGACGACGCGGGCCAGGACGATTCCAGCGTCCGGTACTGGAACGGCAACTCGACGCAGTTCGGCGGCGATCCCGCGGACGACGACGCAGCGGACGCACCCATAGACGGCTTCTACACGTCACGAAACGAATAGATGAATCGAATTACGCTCTAAACGAATGAATGAACGCTCTGAACGCCGAGGGACGTTTACTCCCGCGCGATTTCCTTCGCCGACGCCTGGCACGTCGGGTAGACGAGCACGTCGCACACCTGCACCCGCCCGGGCCTGGTCAGCGCGTACACGATGTTATCCGCGATATCCTCCGCGATCAGCGGCCCGCCGTACTTCATTCCCGCGTACACGTTCTCCGCCTTTGTCGTGTCCCCTTTGAACCGAACGGTGGCGAACTCGGTGTTGACAAAGCCCGGCGAGACGGACGTGATCTTGCACGGGGTATCGTGGAGGTCCTTTCTGGACGCGTAGGTGAACGCGTTGATGGCGGCTTTGGTGGCGCAGTACACGGACCCGCCGCCGTACCACTCGACGCCCGCGATGGACGAGATGTTCACCACGTGGCCGCACCCGCGCTCCACCATGCCGGGTGAAAACGCGCGGGTGCACGCGATGACACCCTTGACGTTTGCGTCGAGCATGACGGATACGTCGTCCATGTTGTTCTCGGTGCACTTGGCGGTGCCCAGCGCGCCGCCCGCGTTGTTCACGAGGATGGAGACGTCCTTGAAGTCATCGGGGAGTTGCGATGGGAGGGACATGACGGCGTCGACGTCGGTGACGTCGAGCGCGACGCAGTGCACCTTGGTCCCATAGTCTTTCGCGAGTTTTTCCGCGAGGGCGTCGAGGCGATCTTTGCGTCGCGCGGCGACGACGAGGCGGCATCCGAGCTCGGCGAGCCTCTCCGCGGTGGCCTGGCCGATGCCGCTGGACGCGCCGGTGATCAGAGCGCACCTGCCCGCGACGGGCTCGGCGGCGTAGAGCTTGCTCACGCCCGGCGCGGGGGGCACGTGCGTCGACGTGTCGGATGCCATCGCGCGAGTGGCGAAGGGTGGGACGCGGTTACTGGCGGTGGAGGGGTGGCGCCGGGTGGTGCCGAGGTGGTGACCGCGCGGAAGGGCGGTGAGTGGCGCGAGGCGAAGCGTGCGGGTGCTCTGGGTGGATCCCAAGAAGCTGAAAGTCCGCGCGAGGAGGAGGGACATCCAAGAGTGCGATCGGGAGAGAACACGCGTCTCGTGCGGGCACACCTAACTCGAACGTCGCGACAGCGCCAAATCCAGCAGTCTGAAGATTTATTATCATATTGAAGCGCCAAATCCCACAGTCACAGCTCGATTTCGATTTCGGAGACGCCAAAGGCCAAACCCAAAAGAAACTGGAAAACTTTGACCCGCAGAACTCGAGCGCGCGGTGGCGGTGACGGGATGTCGGATCCCGCGTCGGGTCACGCCGTTCACGTGGACCGATGTGGTCAGGGATGAGCCGCTCCGTGGCGTGCGCGGTCTTTCGCGCGCGTCCAGTGGCGGGATCCGTCGCCGTCTGCGCTTGATCGCGCCGCGCGTGCCCCATTCTTTGGTTTTAAACCAAAAAAGCGGAGCTCGTTGGCGGAGGTGGGCGATGCGGTGGCGGCATCCGTCCTCCGATCGCGATGCGTACGCGCACCGTCGCGCCCCGTGAGCTCAGCGGCCGGGGGTCACGCGGGACAGAGGCGATGAATCCCCCGGGTTTCGTGGCTCCTCTTGGGGGACGATTGCCAAAACACGGCGCCCGGGTTCCGTCCCCGCTCTTTCTCTTTCGTCCCCGAATTCCGCGGGCTTGGTATGGGGGGTAATTTGAATACGCTGGCCCCGCTCCACGCCAACCCGTACAACGACTGAAGAAACGGGACGCGATCGATGAGAGCCCGCACACGGCCCGGCGCAGACGTGGACGACTGCCTCAGGTGCGCAAACTCCCCCGTCACCCCCACTCCACTCCGCACCCGCGCGCTCCTTCCTTGGAGTCGCACCACGACCCGAGGGAGCCGTCGTCGCTCCGCCGGTCCGCGACCACGAGATCTCTTTTTTACTGACGCGAATTTCATCCCTGTCTTCCATAGCCCATGGAGCGAGGCGGCGCGAACGTCGACGCCGATGGGTGGCTCGTGGCGGGCGTCTACCTCGCCCTCGCCACCGTCTCCATCGTTGCGTGGGCGTGGGCGTCACGCATCGGGATTAACGTGCTCGACCGGGGAAAGGGAGAGGAAGAAGCGGAGGCTGAGGACTACGCCGAGGAGGAGGAGGCGCCCGAGGAGGAGCCTGCGGCGCCCGCGACTCCCGCGGCGACCGCGCCCGCGACTCCCGCGGCGACCGCGCCCGCGACGCCCGCGCAGAACACCGGCGAGGAGAAGGAGGCGCCCGAGGAGCCCGACGAGCCCGACGAGCTCGAGGAGCCCGACGAGCCCGACGAGCAAGACGAGGACGCCGCCGAGGACGCCGCCGAGGACGCCGACGAGGACGCCGACGAGGAGGCGCCCGAGGACGACGCGCCCGCGCGCCCGCCGCCCCCGCCAGCGCCCTCCGCGGAGGATGTCGCGGCGAAAGGGACGGCGGCTGTGACGGCGCTCACACACGCCCTGGCGGTGCCCGAGGTTGCTCAAAGAGCAGCATACGCGGATGCACGGAAGGCGGCCCTCGCGGCGGCCCTCGCGGTGGCTGACGCGGCGGTTCTGCCGCCCCGGTCCGCGGAGGCTGTCGCGTCGGCTCACGATGCTGCCGTCATCGCCGAGGGTAAGCGCTGGACGTCATTGCGGCAACTTATGCGCTGGAGGTTATCGCGAGGGTGGGACAGCCGCGCTGTCCTCGCGCCCGCGGGGACCACCAACGGATTCACCGACGACGACCACGCCCGGTGGGACGACGCCGCCGAGGACGACGCCGAGGACGACGCCGAGGACGACGCCGAGGACGACGCCGACGGATTCACCGACGACGACCACGCCTGGGCGGACATGAGGGCGATGATGGCCGTGAATCCGTGGGCGAGACCCAAGCGGAAGTGCGACCGCGACGCCCCCGCCGGGTCTGCACTGAAGACCAACAGCGAGAAGGCTGCGGCTCGAAATCGGAACCCGGACTTATGGTACATGAAGCTGAAGGAGGCCGTCAGGTACGATCCCGTTTCGCGCGTTTCCACCCACTCTGTTCTGAACAAAGCCGTCTTTGTTTTCGCAGGGCGGAGCGGGAGAGGCGGCTTAAGTTGTTCCCCGATAACATCAAGCATCTAAAGTCTCCGGCGGAGATTGCGGTGATGCTTGACGAGTTCCTTAAGTCGCCCGCCGACCCGCGATGCGGCTACCCCGAGGGGACGTTGTGGGAGGTGGTGATGTCCGAGCAGAAGAGAGGGATCTACCCGGGGATCACGTGCCGTAACATTGAGGTGAGTCCCCTCTCGCTTTCCACCCAAATCGTGACTGCTCCCCGTACGCGATTGTTTCCCGGATATTCGTTATTTCCAGGGAATTAATTTTATTCCACCCAAATCGTGACTGCTCCCCGTACGCGATTTTATTCCGTCTCAACGTCATCCTCTTCCCATCCCGTCGTGAGCGCAGTTGGAGGGCATGGCGTGGATCACCACCCGTAGTGGGGTCCCTGTGATCACCCGCCGCGACGGCACCCCGGACAACACGCGGTACGGCTCCATTCGCAACGGCACCCCCTTCACCATGAAGCAGGCCAAGGAGGAGCTCGGGTTCTTCGTCGTCGAGGTCGGCTTTGTAGCGCTCAAGTACACGGCGATGGCGTTCGAGAAGGCACTTCACGTCCATCTCCACCGAACCACCGGTGATCCCGGCGACCACGGGCACATCCACCGCCGGCTCGGCGTCCAGCTGATGAGGGCAAACGGCGCTGGAAACTACAACGAGCTGCCGGACGTCGAGGGTTGGATTATCTATTTCGCTGTGTCCGGTCCGATCACGGAACAGCACTTCGACCAACCCATCGGCGACCCCGTGAGGCTTCAGATGGCCTACAACGACGTTGCTGTCCAAATCGTTGTGGCGGGTGGCGCCAAGAAGCGGACGAGGGTTGAGTTTGAGCCGGTGAACGTGGATCAGGAGGACGAGGAGGAGGAGGAGGACGAGGACGAGGACGCGGAGGAGCGGGACGAGGAGGAGGAGGAGGAGGAGGTGGGCCCGTTGTGAGTGCAACGAGGGGAACGACGGCGGCAGCGACGACGGAACGTCACGGATGAGTTTGAGTTCGACGGTGGGAATTACAATACGGCAACGTGATTGTGCTATAAAATGATATCATGCTATGTCAAGATTCGGACGCTCGCGGTGTCGTCGTGCGCGCATGCTGATGCCATGTCAACGCTCCAACAAAGTTTTTGCCCATCCTTAATTTCCGGCAGAGTTCAGAAGATTGAATTCAAGCCCTTTGTCCGAACCGCAGCTGTGGCCACAGACTTTGCCGCGGAGATAGGTGGGGCGGTTGACCCCCCGATCTGGTCGGTGAACGGCGGACATGGTCGTCGCGATGGCCTCCGGCGACGGTTTCGCACCCCACAAGGGCGCGATGGACACCGCGGCGCGCGCGGCGGAGACGATGTGGTGGTGGGACCCGAGTCCCGTTGGCACGGACCGCGCCACCAACGGGGCTGCCCCGACCAAGAAATCGAAGAAGGACTCCGGCGGTGCGGACGGGACCTGGCGCACCAGGGACGAGCTCGTCCAGGCCGGGTCCGGGACCAAGGCGCCGACGCCGGCGAAGGATCGCGCGCGCTGGACGCCCTGGGATCAGCTCATCGACACCTCCGAGGCGCCCTACTTTCGATGGTTCGCTGGGGCCAAGACCAACGCCGGGTTCAACGCGGTCGATCGGCACGTCCTCGACGGCCGCGGCGACGACTGCGCGCTGACCACGCTGCCCGAGGAGGACGACCCGAAGGCGGGCGCCGACGGCGCGAGGCTCAGCATCACCCGCCGCGAGCTCCTCGGCGCCGTCGCCGCCGCCGCGAAGGACCTCCGCGACCGGCACGGCGTCAAGCCCAGAGATCGCGTCCTCTTCCACATGCCCACTGATGCCCAACACTTCGCGTACATGCTCGCGTGCCAGCGCCTCGGCGTGACCTACAGCGCCACGGCCGTGGACAGCGTCGAGGGCGTGCTCACCGCACGAGCTTTAGATCTCAAGCCCGCGCTCGTCATCGCCTACGCCGACCCGGTTGTCCACGGGGGCCAACCGGTGAATTGCGCGAAAAAGATCCAAGCCGCGCTCGGGATCGGCGTCGATAAGAAGAGCGGGGGAAAGAAGGGAGTCAACGATGGGCGCCCGTCGCTGCTGCTGTTACCACGGTGGGGCATGAAGCAGTGCGTCGCGTCATTGAACGCGGCCAAGTTCGCGGCCATGACGGACGAGGCGGCTTACGTACATGCGGCGAAGATGTGTCGATGCGAGCCGTGCGAGAGCGACCACCCTTTGTTCGTGTCGTACACCTCGGGCAGCACGGGTAAGCCGAAGGGTGTGGTGCACGGTCACGGTGGGTACGTCTCGGGGGTGTTGCAGTCCATGCGCACGGTGTTCGAGTGCGTCCCGGGCGAAGGGGCGGATGGCGAACACGGCGGTATTCTCACCGTGGGTTCCGCCGGGTGGATCACGGGGCAGAGCTACATGTTGATGGGCCCGCTGCTCGCGGCGGTGCGATCCGTGGTCATGGTGGGTTCCCCCGTGTTCCCTACTCCGCTGCGCATGATCCAGACGGTGCAGCGGGAGAAGTGCACGCTGCTGAAGACGGGAAGCGCCGTCGTCAGGCAGCTCATGACGGACCCCGGCAACGCGGCCAAGGTTGACGCCGTCGACACCTCCACGCTCCGGTGCGCCACCTTCTGCGCGGAGCCCGTGTCGGTGGAGGTGCACAAGTACTCGCACGATCACATCACCGACAAGTTCATCAACAGCTACTGGGCCACCGAGCACGGCAGCATGGTGTTCTCGAGGGACGTGTCGGTCGCGAACGGTTTAAAAAAGAAGGGCGCGATATCGCCCGACGCCAGAACCTGGCCGCTTCCCTGGGTCTCCGCGGCGCTGGACTCGGAGTCCAGCGACGTGGTCATCGCGGGGCCTTACCCGTCCCTCGCGCTCACGGTGTTTGGCGACGTGGACAACGTGTACGACGTCGATAACTGGCGCGGCGACCTCGCCAAGTACACAGAGACGTACTGGCCTTTGGACGGCGGCGGCTTTGTTCAAGGGGACGTGGCGCGTCACTCGAAGGAGAAGGGCGGCGGGTTCACCTTCCACGGCAGGTCCGACGAGGTCATCAACGTCAACGGCAACCGCGTGGGCACGGAGCAGATCGAGCGGTGCCTCTGGAACCTCGAGACGGACGGCTTCGGCGTGAAGGACTGCGCCGTGGTCGGCGCCCCGGATTTCGTCAAGGGGACCACCCCGGTGGCGTTCGTGGTGTTCGAGCCCCTGGCGAAAGGTGGAAAGAAGCGTAAGGTGGGTACCGCGCATCTGGACCTGGCCGCGTTCAAGTCCGCGGCTGCGACGGCGGTGGGTGACAGCGTTGGATCCTACGCGGCTCCCGACCACGTCTTTGCCGTGAAGGCGCTCCCGAAGACCATCACGAACAAGACGGCGCGGAAAACGCTGCAGATGCTCCTGGCGGGGTTAGACGCTCCTTCGGGTAACCTCGCGCGAGCTGAGGTGTTGCCCCCGATCGCCGACGCCGTCGCGGAGTGGAGGCTGACCGCCGCGAGCACCACGTCCACCATCGACTTGGCCAAGTACTGGCGCGGGTACACCATGGGCGATCACGTCATCCAAGGCCGCGCCATCGTCCCCGGCGCCGGTTGGCTGGCGCTCATGGCGCACGAGAGCGGCGTGTCCAAGCTCGCGGACGTGGCGTTCATGCGCGGGGTGTTCGAGCCGGACACCACCATACGGGTGGTCAAGCGGCGGCGGCTGATGCAGGCGAGCGCGGGTGACGAGATTATCCTCAAGGCGAGCGCGGTGGCGGGGGCGCCGGCGCCGGAGACGATCGGGCCGGACGCGTTCGGCCGCGGCGTGCCCATCGGAGGAACCCAAGGGGTGACGAAGACGACGAAGGGTGCTCGCGGCAAGGAGAACGGCGTCGCTAACTCCAACGGCGTCGGCAACGGCAACGGCGCGGCGTCCGTCGAGGGACCGATTCTTTTCAAAAACGTCGACGGCGGCGCGAACGTCACCGACGATTCCAGCCGCGACCAGCACTACCGCCGGTGCTCCGCGCTCAGGCTCGAGTACACCGGCGCGTACAGGGCGATCGAGCGCGTCACGTGGTCCGGGCACGTGTTCAAGGCGGAGTGCGTGCCCGGGACGCACCTCGCGGCGGTGCTCGACGCGGGGCTCCAAGTCGTGTGCGCGTCAGTCAGGGCCAACACGTTCATCCCCGTCGCGGTGGCTGACTTTCAAATCGCACACGGCGTGGACGCCTTCGACGAACAGGCCAAATGCGTGGTGCACGGCGAGATCTTGGAGCAGTACCCCGAGTTCCTCGTCGCGGATCTCAGGTACGAGTACGAGACGGACGGCGCCGGGAGCGCGTCCGCCGGGGCTGTCGGGTCAAAGGGTAAAAAGAAGGCGAAAGGGACGTCCGGAAACTACGCCCCGTCCACCGGAAACAAGGTGTTCGCGTCCCTCGGCCGCGCCCGATTCGCGCGCGTCGAGGGGGTCAAGCCCAGGCTACAGCCCACCAAGCAGAAGGAGGCTAACCCCACGTCGTCGCCGTTCGGGTCCCAGACTTTGGATCCGAAGACGGCGCTGGCGAGATTAAGGCAGCTCACGCAGCCGCAGCGCGTGGACGCGGTGCGGTCCGTGATTGGCTCCATCGTCTCCGACCTGACGGACGCCGACGTGGACTTTGGCAAGACGGTGTTCGACAACGGGATGCACTCGCTCAACGCGGTGGAGCTGTTATCCAGGCTGAACCAGACGCTGGGCACCGGCGTGACCACCAAGCTCGTGGTGAGCGACGCGCCGATGGGCGACTTCGCAATCGCCGTCGCGGAGCACGCGACGACGTTCGAGTCCACCGCGGACGACCCGGACGCCAAGCCGTTTCCCAACGTGGACTACGACAACCTGAACGAGATTGTGCGCAGACGGCTTGCGGGTAAGACGGTTGGGAGCACCCCGTACTGGTTCCTGTTCAAGTTCATCACGTACAACTTTTGGAGAAAGACGTTTCAGTTTTTCCGCATCGGCGGGCACAAGTTCCTGATGAACCCGCCGAGGGAGATCGACCTCAGTTTGGAGGTGCGAATGGACCGCGTGGTGGAGTTTAGGGACGTGGACATGAACCAGCACTACACCGTGGAGATGATCGTGGCGAGGAGCGTGGACGGCGTGGAGCAGCTGATGGCGAAATCGGGGCTGACGCACGTCGAGCACTACTACCGACGTAACCTCTTCGCGGCTAAGATCCAGTCCACGTTCCACAAGGAGCTGGCGCACGGGGATAAGTACGTCATCAAGACCAAGATCACCAAGGTCACGGGGTCGCTGATGGACATCCGGGTGGCGTTCCTGGACCCGAACGACGTGCTGTGCTTTGAGATTTTGTGGACCATCCTCATCGTGCTGGACTCGCACACGCGGGAGCTCCTGGACTGGGAGAACGTCGAACTGATGGACAACGGACGGAGGCTCATCGCGGGGCCGGGTAGTAACAGGGTGGAGGCGCCCACGTCGGAGACCAAGGGACTCAAGCCCTCATCCGTCGCCGGCGTGGAGTCGGGACGCAAGATCCACACCAACAACAATTGAACCGGCGAAGTGAACGCGCATAACATTACGATGCAAACGTATTATTCATCGTATTGTCAACACGAAACTATTCAGACTATCCATTCATCAAATGAGAGACATCAAAGACTTCGTCTTTCATCAGCACTCGATGCGAGCGGCGGCTAACGGGGCGGCGAGCGTCTCCCCTTGAGCCAGCGCCGTCTCCCCGGGCGCCGCCGTTTTCCTCCCCTTGAGCCAGTGCCAGTACTCGGCGTTGAGCAGCGCGGCGCCCCACGCCCCGCGCACCACGTTGTTCACCACCAGGCAGAACCTCACGTCGTAGAGCTCGTCATCGCACGTCACGTTACCCACGCACACGCTCATCCCGCCCTCGTACTCGTTATCATCCTTGGGCCGCGGCGTACCGATCCGAGGTCCGGCTTCATCCTCGTCCAGCGGCTTGACGTAGATGACCCTTCTCGGCTTGCTCGGTAGCGGGACGTCGCGTAGTGGGTCGAAGGATGACAACGCGGTCTCGATGTCACGCGCGCAGGGCTTCGTGGCGCACCGAAAGGTCACGCGTACATCCACCAGGTGTCCCCGTTGCACCGGTACCCTGTACGCGGCTACCGACACGCGCTTGACATCCGGCATGATCCGCTTGAGCTCGCCGTGCTGGTACTCACCCGTGCGCTCCACCGTCCCGTGCAGCGGATACACGTTACCCATCACGACGTCGCGCGGGTACTTGGCATCCCCGCGGCCGCTCAGAGACTGGAACGTGGTCACCGAGACGTCCTCAACGCCAAACGCGACATCCAGCGCCTTGAGCGCCACGACGACTCCGCAGGTGACGCAGTTGGGGGACTTGACCAGGCTGGCGCAGTCACCCTCGAAGGCGTTCGCCGCAGCCTTGTCCACCGCGTCCTTCAGCACCTCCGGGTTCGCCTCCGGGACGGAGAGTGGATTGGTCGGGTCGAAGCGCGCGTGGGGGGATATCGAGAAAACTTTGATCCCCGCCGCCGCGAGCCTGTCTTCAATCTCGCCGTGCTCCGGCGCGATGAACGAGAGCGCGGTGCGGCACTCGCCGCGCTCGATGACGTCCTCGACGCTGCACACCCGCGCGGACATGAGCTCCGTGGGGAAATCCATCGGCTTCCACAAGTCGGGCCCGTAGTGCTCCGCGAGGGATTCTTCCTTTTTTTCAAACACCGCGCTGAACGGCTTGCCGACGGTGGCGGAGGATCCGACGATGGCGCCGAGCCTGAACGTGGGGTGCCCGAGGAGGTGAAGTGCGACGGACCTGCCCACGTATCCGGTGCCGCCGATGACGGCGAGGGGCTCCCTGTGGTCCACTCCGGCGGACCCGGGCCCGGCGCCCGCGGAGACCGCGGCTTTCGCGACGGCGTCGTCGGAGAGGACGGTACGTGAGAGCGCGGGATGCGAGTAGTTATCTCCGCACGCGTGGCAGATGGTGCCCGCGTCGAACCTGCCCTGGGACCTCGCCTCGAGGATCCATCGCCTGGTAAAAGGAGTGTGGGTGCGTGGGCGACACGGTCAGCGGTGGACGGAAGGAGGAGCCGCGGGACGGAGGACGCTCGCGAAGAATGGAAGTTTCCGATGGTGACATGGGAGGTCGGGGGAGACTCACTCTAGGCACGCCTGGTGGACGTTGGAGCGCTCGTCCCTGCACGAACAAGGCGTGGGCGACAGGAATTCCTCAGCGCCGTTCACCTCGCACGTGCTCTCCCAGCAGATGCGGCACACGGGCCTCTGGGTCTCGAGCTCCCCGCCGGAGGAGCTGGAGTGCATTTTTTTGTAGCTTTGACCAAACGGGCGGCTCTCTCGGGTGCGCCCTGATCGCCCCCGTGCGTTCCTCCTTTCGCGCGGTTTCGCGCGTCGCCGTTACGTGCGGGATGAACGACGAAGGTTCGGAGCCGTCGTGCAAAAGCGCGTCGACGGTGTTCAACACGGCGTGAGTCTCACCCGCGCCGCTCGTGTCTGAAATCAAAGGTCCAGACGCGCGGAAAAAATCTCGGGTCGAGAGAGGCCGAGCGTGAAAAAAGTTGCGGCCGACCAAAAGTCGGCCGGACACTGGCGGCGGTTTGGAGCAAAAAGCGACAATTTGCCCTTTTACCCTCATCCGGCGCGCGAACAACGACTGCACACGGAGCGGCGACGAGTGTACGGTGCACGGTTCATTGGCGATGATTAACCCCACGAGCACGGCGACGCTCGCCACCTCGATTCCCGCGGTGGGCGGCGCGCATTTCGCGTCCCGCGCCACCGCCGACCGCGCGTCCCGGGCGGCGGCGAGCCAGGGCAAGGGCAAGGGCATTTTCGCCGTTCCCCGCCGCGCGCGTCTCGTGAAGACGCGCGCGGCGGCGGATTCCGCGCGCGGCAAGACCCTCCCCGGCAACGGCGAGGACGACAGGCCCTTCTTCGACGCCAAGGAGGCGTACGACGTGTCGGGGTACAAGAACTTCAAGTCCAGGAAGGAGCTCGCGGATGCCGCGCTCCTCGACCGCCACTGGTACCCCACCAACCCGGAGTCCAAGACCTACCAGCGCACCGTCCGCCGAAGCTTCACCCTCGTCGGCGTCGGCCTCCACTCCGGCGAGTGGGAGACCGTGCGCGTGTGCCCCGCCCGCGCCGGCGAGGGCAGGTACTTCGTCCGCGTCGCGCCCGGGACCGTCCCGAAAGAAGACGATACCGAAGGCGGAGCGTTCGCCCGCGAGGGGCTCACCGAGGAGGAGACCGAGGACATGCTCCTCGAGCAGCTTCGCAGCATGCTCAACAACGACGGCGAGGATGAAGGCGCGGCGGAGCGGGTGAAGGAGCTACGGGCCAAGGTGGAGAGCGCGGCGGAGTCGCCGGGTGATTTCGGCGTCGACGGCGAAGTTCGGATCCCGGCGGCGGCGGCGCTCGTGCGGGACGGACTCACGCTGTCCATGGAGATCGCGAGCGACGAGGCGAACGGCGTGATCAAGTGCGAGCACTTGCTCTCCGCGCTCGAGGCGATCGGCGTGGACAACGCGAGGATCGAGCTCGAGGGATCCGGCGAGGTTCCCATCATGGACGGCGGGTCCTACCAGTTCTCGTACGAGTGCTCCCGCGTCGGCCTCGTCCCCGCCACCGCCGACGGATCCGACGCGCGCGTGCCCCGCATGGCGTGGCGACCGTCCGAGATGATCACCGTGCGCGAAGGCGACGCCTTTCTGCAGTTCATCCCCGACGCCGTCACCAAACTCACGTACGGGGTCGACTTCACGTACAAGTCCACCGCCATCGGTAAGCAGTGGGAGAGCTGGACCCCGTCGGAGGATGGCGATTACGTGGACGTCATCGCACGGGCCAGGACCTTCGGGACGATGGCGGACTACATGTCTTATTTCCGCGCGGGGATGATCCGCGGCGGCGTGGAGCACTGCGCTCTCATCGCCAACGGAGACAAGTTTTGGAACCCGCCCATGATCCTTCCCAACGAGAACGCCAGGCACAAGATCTTGGACCTCGTGGGCGACCTGTCGCTCATGGCGGAACCCGGGATGGCGGGCGTGCCCATCGGCCACGTGCTCGCGTACAAGGGTACGCACGCCCTTCACGCCAAGTTTTTGGCGGCGTTGGCGGCGGCGCCCAAGGAGAAGGTTCCCGCCGAGCTGTGGGCGCACGACGACAAGGAGATCTTCAAGGGCGAGATGGTGGACGCGAAGGTGCCGGTGGAGCCCGACGAGTACCCCACGGGTTAAAGGAGGGCGGCGATGGGGCTTTGTAACTCGAGATACGTTTCATTGATATCATACGGCGCGACGCGGTTGCCAAAACAATTGCCAAAATTTTAAACGTTTTTTCTCGGGCCTGGGAGTTGGAGAACGCGTGGGTTGGACGCCGATCCCGCGCGTATCCGAGCGCCGTGTGACCCGATACGAGCGTGGAATTAGCCAGGTTAAACGTTCCGCCGCCCGTTTGGGTCCACTCCGCGCAGACGTCGGCCGCGTAGACCGCCGCGGCGCACATGCGAGCGTCGGTTCGCACACGCATCATTTCGCCTTTGCCGTCTTGGGCTTCGGCTTGGACTTGACCTTTCGCGTCTTGTCCTTCATCTTGAGGGCGGCGACGCCTCCCGCGGTGCCCACGGCGGAGGCCCCGAGCAGGTTCGCGACGAGCGCGCTCGCGCACATGGGACAAGGCATGTCGGTCGAGTGTTCAAGGTGCGTGTCGGTGCTGTTGAAAAGTGTGGAAAGCGCGCCAAGAAATCGAGATCTCTTCCGAGGCCGTGACCGAGTGAGCGACCGAGGCCCCTTCTTCGCCCACCACCCCCAACGCTCGTGTTTTCATCGAGGCTTGAAAGCGTTCCCGAATCGAGCCCCGATAGAGAGTTCCTGAAAAAGCCAATGAGCGTTTCGTTTTCCGGTGAACCCCCGGTCAAAACGAATCGCCCGCCACCTGGATCGCCCGAAGCGAATCCTCTCCGGCGAAAATGCCGTCAGCCGCAAAGTGGACTCGAGGGAGGCTTCGCGAAAAAGCCAAAGTTTTCGCTTTCGTTCATCTCCACGGTTTACAAAACCCAGGATTTGTATGGGCAAACGTCGATGATTTCAAAAACTCGGGTCGTAAACCGTATTTCACGATTCACCCTCTCACCACGAAGGCGTTCGAAATCTGAAAAGACCTCCCCGCGGATTGGATCGGGAGCGGGAAAAACGAGGAACCACAGCCGCGGAGAGTGCATCGGATTCGCGGTCCCGCGCAGGTTTTTTCGGTGAAAGCCTGCGAAAAAGGCTTTTTCGTGCCTTCGCGTCACCGACGCGCATTCTACGCCCGCACCGCGCGCAACCGCGGTATCCTCGCGTCGGTCGATGGTCCCGGCGCCTAGTTTTTACGGGCGTGGAAGTGGGTGGAGGCGAAGCAACAGCGGACGCATGATCCGCCATGAGCCGGAGCCGGAGCCGATGGGGCCCTCCATGCTCCTCGAGAAGCTACCGGCCCACGTTCTCCGAGACGTCTTCGGTTTTTTGGGACCGGGCGACGTCGCGCGCGCGGCCTGCGCGTGCAAGACCTTCAAGCAGGTCGCCCGATCCGAATCCCTGTGGCGCAAGCTCCTCTCCGAGAAGCTCGGCAGCCAGGCTTCGATCGTCCTGCCCAAGGCGCTGCCCAACGAACGGTGAGTCAGTCGATCGATGCCACCGCCGCAAAAGCGCTTTTCCTCCTCTGAAATTTCTTCGTTCACCGAGTCTCATGCTTCACGCTGACCGCGCTCGTCGCCCCGATACGCAGGTACCCTCACGGTGACATGGTCGTGGAACCCGCTTGGAAGGAGATGTTTCAGTTCTGGATGAACCCCGAACCGAACTCGTACTCGTGGATGGAGCACGCGAAGGGCGAAGGTGAGGAGCGGTCGAAAACCGCCGACGCGATTCCCGTCAACTCTTGAGTTAAATTTGACTCGACACGCGCGAGATCCAACGACCGACGACCCCGCCCCACGCATCGACTGACACCCGCCTTCCGTTCATCCGCAGAGCTCGAGAATAGGGGAAAGTTCGCGGCGAGGTACCTGCATCGCTGCACCGCCATCGGGGTGAGTATCCCGCCCGCACGCGCGCCCTTCGCCCGCCCGAATCGTCCCTCGGTTACCAAACCACCGCCGAGTCGGATTTATCCGTACCGCACACTTTAACCCGCCAAAACGCGCGGCTGCCAAAAAACTAACCCCCGTTCGCTCCCCCCCTCCGCCTGACTCATCGCAGGACGGCAACAAGATCCTGCTCTTCGGCGGCCAGGGCAGCGGCGCGGACTTTTTCAACGATCTGCACCTGCTCGACCTGCGGAAGAAGTCGTTGCAGCTCGAGCAGCTGGACGCCGCCGGCGACCCGCCTTTCCCGCGTTGCTCCGGAACGCTCACCGCGGTTTCCGTGACGGGAATCCCGGGCAGCGAGGTGGTGGCGCTCTTCGGCGGCTCGCAGGGGTTCTTCGAGGGCTTCTCCAACTCCCTCTGCATCCTCCAGGGCGACGAGAACGTCAGCATCAGCGACGCGGCGAGCCAGCACAAGGGTCTCACGTGGAGGGAGCCGCTCGTCGTCGCGGCGGATCCCGACGACGGCGTCCCCGACGCCCGGTGGGGTCACAGCGCGGTGTCCTGGAACGGCAAGCTCGTGCTCTTCGGTGGCAGCAACACCCAGCACTGCTTCAACGACACCTGGGTCCTCGACGTGAGCGTCAACCCGCGGGAATCCACGGACTCCAGAAGGCTTCTGGCGACGTGGAAGAAGCTCAAGCTGGGCGGCGACGTGAGGCCGCCGTCGAGGGCGGGGCAGACGGTGAGCCTCGTCGGCGACGCCCTGTACGTCTTTGGCGGGTGCCACATCAGCGACGTGTTCAACGACCTGTGGCGGCTGGACCTGCGCACGAGCGCGCCCACCTGGGAGAAGCTCACCGTCGCGGGCACGCCCCCCGCGCCCCGGGTGGGTCACGCGGCGGTGGTGCTCGGCGACCGCATCGTCTTCTCGGGCGGCCGCGGCAGCCCCACCGCGGGCGCGAGCGGCACCTACGCGACCGCCGACCAGGGCCTCGCCACCATGCAGGGCCTGACGTTCTTCGAGGGTGGGTTCGCGATGCTGGACATCTCGCGCGGTACGTGGATGCCCATACAGCATCCCAACCGCAACAACCACGTGTACCTGCGGGGGGACGACGATCCGGATGCCGACATGGAGGAAGCGGGTGCCGAGGACGAGGTCTGGGAGCACCGCACGGGCCACGTGATGGTGCCGGCGAAGGATGGTTTACTCGTCATCGGAGGTTTGGCGTACAACGGGGAGTTTCAGAACGACGTGCAGCACATCAGGGTGTTCTGAGACTAGGGTTGGAGGGTGATTGGGGGTGACGGGACGACTGGTTCGTCCAAACACTTATTCTTTTCGTTGCACGAGTCTCGCGCAACGCCAGAGACACGCGCCTCGTGTCTTTGCTACGTATAGATAACGATTATTCCGCACGTGGTCAACTTGTTATTACACACTACGCTGTTAACATTATTGCGATGTTGGGGTGACCTTCACGACGATCAGAACCCCGCGGGCTTGCCCAGACCTTTGCTGACCATCGCCAAAGCCTTGTACCTGAACCCCATGCCCGCGCCCTTACCTGCGCCCTCCGTCTTTCCGCCCTCGCCCAGGGCCCCTTCCTCGCCGCTCACCAGCCTCTCGCATCCGGCTATGAGCCTATCCACCTCCTCCTCCGTCGAACACTTCTCCACCATCTTCTCGAGCCACTGCCCGATGCCGAGACCGAAGAGCAAGTCCCGCTGCGTCACCGGCCCGAAGCACTCAACCCCCGAGTCCTTCCGGCACTCAATCACCCGCCGCATCGCACCGAAGTCAACGTACGCCGAGAGATCCGCACGCCCCGGATCCGTCAGCACGTCCACGAACTCGTGGTCCTTGATCGCCTGCAGGGTATCCCCGAGCGGACCCTCCTCGCCGTAATCGACGGCGATCGCCGCGCCGCCGTGTCGCTCCAGCCGAGCCGCTATCCTCTCCCAGATGGCGAGCGAACGCGGGGAGATCTCCAGCTGCCTCAGACCGTCCCGCGCGGGCGCGTCCACGCCTTCCAGCCTGCGCGGGACCATGAGCGCGCCCGCGGGGGTGAGACCGGGCGACAACACCATCTCGAACGCCGACGTGTCACCACCTGCTTCCTCGTCCTCGCCGTCCTCGTCCGAACTTTTGGCGAGGTCCCCGCGCATCGACACCAGTCGTTCGCACCAGCCCCTCTCCGTGCGGGTGAACTGGTGCACCGGCATGGCGTCGAAGAACTCGTGCGCGATGAGTATCGTGGGACCGGGGGGCACGCCGTCCAGGGTCTCGTGCCACTCGACCACCGCGCCGTTGATGCCGCTGACCCCGACGTCCACCGGGTCCAGCCCCAACTCCTCCGGCGTGGATCCACCACTCGACCCTCCAACTCCTTCGTCTCCAACGTCACGTGTGGGGTTCTTGGGGACCCGTACCTTCTCGAGCGTCGATTGGGAACCCTTCTCAGCGACGTCATCGCCCGTCGTCTCCTTGGGCCCGCACTTGAGCGTCTCGCGCTGCGCCGTCCTGTTCGCCGGTGACACGTCCACCATGTGCACCGTCGCCGCCGCCGTGAACTCTGGAAGGTTCTTGGTCCCGCGGAGTAAATCCCCCATCAGCGTCCCGCGCCCTGGTCCGAGCTCCACGATCCGCACGGTGGACGGCTTACCCATGCTCTCCCACGTCCACGCCGCCCACGCGCCCATCAACTCTCCGAACGCCTGCGACACCTCCGGTGACGTCGTGAAGTCGCCTTTTTTCCCAAAGACGTCGCGGTGCATGTAGTAGCCAAACTCGGGATGCGTGAGGCACTCCTGCATGAACTCCGCCAGGGTGATGGGCCCGCCCCTGAAGCGTATGATGGACGCGAGGTGTGCCTCCAGGCCCGTCAGATCTTCTGCGTGTGAAGACGACGACGACGACGACTTCTGCGCTCGTTCGATGGTTCGGAATAGTCCCGCGCGATCGATGGCCACCTCGAGCGCGCGTCTCTTAGTGCCGTCGGGGTCGGCGTCGTCCGTGTCGCCGCCGTCGCCCCACCCGGGGGGCACGACGGGGGGACAATCACTCTGTTGGGGCGCGCAGCTCCCGGCGAACCCGCGCGAGTTGACCGAGCACCGAGGGAGGATGAGGCGTCCAATCCGAGATTGGTTTGATGATGATGACGTCCTCTCCGGGTGGGAGACGAGGGTCCCTGCGTCGACGGGGCGTCTCCATCCCGGGTGAGACAGCGCAAATCCGTTGGAGGGAGGTTGACGCGATGCCGCGAGCGCCGCGCGGGCGACCCGGCGGAACCCTCCCATCGGGGCTGCCTCGCTAATGGCGACGGGGGTGCGACGGAGACGGGTTCATCCTGGTAACAGCACGGGAGGCTCAACCGACCGAGTCGAGTGTCCGACCGGTCAAAATTGGTGACTCGGCCAGACCGTACTTTTCGGGGTCTATTATCCCAAAAATATCCATTTTCGGTTGACATCGGATTGGGGTTTGGCGGTGGCGTGCACGCGCGAGCAGTCTTCAACTTTTGTAAATTTGAAGACGAGCCACGAACGGATCACGCTCTCGCACGGCCCAACCCCGTGGTTGGGAATCTCGGCTAAGGGACGCGGTAGACGCGCGCGTGTCTCGCGACCACAGCGTCTCGCGCGACCGCTTCGCGGCGCGTTCGAACGTAAAGAGCCCGTACGTGCACCAACCGCGGATTTTCGCCGAGCCTTCTCACCGAGGCGGACGGAACCCCGGGTTTTGGGAGGCGCGCACGCCCAGGGCCATTAAAGAAGAGGGGGCTCGAAAGGGTGCTTTTCATAGAGCCCCTTCCGTGGCGGGTGTAGAGTCGAGGGGTCGAGTGAATCGGCAGCCTCAGGGTTTCGGGGAGCGCGAGGATCGCAGAGATGGTAGGCCCGGCGGCGACCGCGTCCAACCCGCTCGCGGCCGCGAACGCGCGCGCGGCGCCCGCGGGGCCCCGCGCCACCAGGGGGCCTCGCAACAACAAACCTCTAACCGGCGCATGGTCTCGGCGGCTGGCGAGGGGCGACTCGGGAAGGGGGCGCGCCGAGGCGCTCGCGCCGTGTGCCGCGCTGGGCGGTAAAAGGCAGGAGGGCAAGGGCGACGTCGGCGACGGCACGGGGCCCCGCAGGATCCCGCGATCGTTCGTCGCGGGAGCCTCCGCGGCGTCCCCCGTCCCGCGCTCCCCGTCCCCCGAGCCCTCGCCAATCTCCGTCACCCTGGGCGCGATTCAAGGGGACCCGGTCTCCCAGGCGGTCGTCGAGGACGCCCCGTCGCGATCCAAGAAGGGTGGTAAAAAATCGGCACGGTCCGGGAAGTCCTCGCACACCGGGGTCGTGTCCAGGTACCAGAAGGACAAGCAGTACGCGCAGGCGGCGCACCTGGAGGGGGTGCGGCAAGGGTGGCCCCTGACCAAACTCCTCGATCAGCTCCCGCCCATCCCCGCCGCCGCGGATATCAACATGTCCACCGCCAGGCCCCACCTCCAGCTGTACGAAACGTTGGTGGACTGCGGCAGGCTCCACAACGCCCTCGAACTGTTAAGGGCGCTCAAGTCCGCGGGGCTCAACACGGTCGGCGGGCGGGTGAGTAACAAGGCGTTTCTGCGGCAGTGCGCCAGGCGAAGCGCGGTCGCCGTGGCGTTTGATTTCGTCTCCTTTGTGGACTACCCCGACGTGCGCCTGTACAACATGCTGCTGTCGGTGTGCGCCGCCGCCGCGGACAGCCGGAGCGCGTTCGCGGCGTTCGTGATGATGTACGACGCGGGTGTGCAGCCGGACGTGATGGCGTACACCACGCTCATCAGCGCTTGCGCCAAGGCTGGGGAACTGGAGAAGGCTTTCGAGACGTTTCGGCGGATGGAGATGGACGGGCTGGAGGGTAACGTCGTGACGTACGGCGCGCTCATGGACGCGCTGTCCAGGCGCGTGATGGAGCTCACCAAGGCGTCTAAGAAGGGTGGGGATGGCGGGAGCTCACCGGGCGCCGGCGTCGACGGGGTTAAACCCGACGGCGGGTTGAACTCCAACGCCGAATCATCGATCGACGGCGGCGAGGTGGCGGCGACGCTGCGGCGGTGCTTCGACCTTCGCGAGGAGATGAACGACGCGGGGGTGGCGCCGGACGGTACCATGATCAACACCATCCTCAGCGCGTGCGGCAGAGCCGCCGAGGTTCGGGCCCTGGCCCCGGATGCGCTCCAAAAGGCTTTCGACCTCTACGACGAGATGGAATCCTCCGACGAAGATGAACTGGCGCCCGACGCCTACACCTACAGCGCCCTGATCAAGGCGTGCGTCAACGCGGGTCAGTCTCTGCGGGGCCTGACGCTGTACGACCGCGCCATGGACCCGGCTGCCCGCATCGAGCCGAGCATCATGGTTTTCCAGGAGGCGATGATTGCGTGCTCGCACCTCGCGGATCTCGGCAAGGCCATGCAGATTTGGGAAGACATGAAGGCTGAGCGCGTCGCGCCCGACGCCATGCTCTACGCCACCTTGATCGCGGTCGCCGGCAGGGCGGGCGAGCGCGAGGAGGCTGAGCGCGTCGTGTTCGAGATGGAACGCGCGGGCGTCGCGCCGACCCCCGAGGTTTTCGCGTCTTTGGCGGGCATCGCCGCGAGAGCCGGCGACGGCGCCGGCGTCGAACGCGCCATCGACGACGTCGCCGCGCGCGGCCTCGCCGTGCCGATGGAGATGTACAACGCCCTGGTGACGGCAGCCGCGAGGCGCGGGGATGTCGACGCCGCCGAGGAGGCTGTACGTCGCATCCGCGCCGCGGGGTTGACTCCCAACGGGGATACCTACCACGCGCTGATGCGAGCCGCCGGCAGCGCGGTTCGCCCGGACGCCGCGTGGCGTTGGTACGAGGATGCCAAGGCGGCGGACATGGAGATCACCCGGCACTACTTCACGATGCTCACGATCGCCAGCGGCCGTGGCGGGGATATGGAACGCATGTTCGCGGCGGAGGCGGAGATGCGATCCGCCGGGTTGGAGCCCGACGAGCAGACGTGGTGCGAGCTGCTGAGCAGCTGCGCGAGGCACGGTGACGCGTCGCTCACCTGGGACACGTACAAGCGCAGCCGCAAGGCTGGCACGGCACCCTCCGAGGTTGCGCTCAACATCCTCATCGGCGTCACCTTGCTCAAGATTCGCGCCCTCACAGACCCGGATGACCGAGCCAACATCGCGAGAGGCGCGGAGTGGGATCTCAAGGATGGCGCCGATGGATCCGCGAACGGACGGAACGAACCGGAATGGACCGAGTGGGCCGATCGCGCGATCGCCGCGTACCACGAGGCCACCGTCGCGGGGGTACGCCCGCGGCTGGCCACCTTTTCCGCGATGCTCGCGTGCTTGAGACCGCCCACGCTGCCCTCGCTCCGCGCCGTCGACCGCGAGACCAGGCCTGGGTCGCAGGCTGAGTCGCTCGCCCGAGCGGTGTCCCACGAGGATTCTTCGCACGAGGATGCGCGAAAGTACTACCCGCTGCGGGCGCTGATCATGTACGAGGAGGCTCAGGCGATCGGCGTCGTTCCCAAGTTTAGCACCGAGATGGATTCGGTGTACGACATCCGGAAGTTTCCCCCCGCGGCGGCTGAGGTTGCCGTGCTCACCATGCTGCGCGTGTTCAGGCGGTTCTCCGACTCTCACGCGGGCGAGGGTGACGTGGACCTTCCCAACGTCACCTTGCGGGTGCTGTCGGACGATGAGCACGAGGAGATGATCGCGTCGGGCGACGACGAGGGCCGGCGCCTGGCGCAGACTGGGGACCGCGTCATCGTGCTCTTACGGCGCCTGCGGTTCAACTACGGCGGCTCGCTGAGCGCGGGACGGATCGAGCTGTCCGGGCACGTCGTCAAGCGGTGGCTGCAGGCCAAGCCGAGGGAGAACGACAACGCTCCCGGCTCCATGGAGGCTGGCCTGAGGCAGAACCTCCAGGACCAGGCTAGGAACATCCGCATGCAATCCTTCGACGACTCGGACGGATCTGGCTACGGCGGCGGCGCCACCGACTGGGGCGCCGTCTTTGGCCAGCGAAGCGGCAAGGGACCTGGTGGGCAGCCCGCGGGGCGGGGTCGCGGCCTCGGCGCCGGGAGCGACATCGACTTTTTCGGCGCCTCGGACAACAGGTACTCGAGCGATTCGGGCGACTCTGGCGATCAGGCGTCGGGGCGGGGCCGGAGGAATAAGTGGGTGAACACGGGGTGGGACAACGACGAGAAGGTTGACGACTGCATGATCGGGGAGCTCACGCGGATCATCACCAGTCAGGATAGCGGGGACTCGGACGACTCGGGGTCGTTCGACCCGGGCTACTCTCGGGACGGCGACTGGTGATGAACGTCGCAGAGAGGTGACCTAACATTCGGCATTGATAAAATTGTGATTCAGATTAAACCCTTACGGATATCAAACACGCACCGAGCCCCGCGCCGTTGTTTACGTTCACGAATCGAATACGCATCGAACGCGCACATCACTTCTTCCACCGCCGGTCCCCCCCCGCGACGCCCGCATCCTCGGCGTCGAGCTTAGCGTCCCATCTGCCGTCCTCCCGCGCGAAGACCCCGCGAAACTTTGAGTGCCCCGCGCGAGCGGCGCCTCCGTACGAGTGCGTCACCAACGTGCGCACGAACTCCTCGAAGGTGCACTCGGTCATGGCGACGAGCTCGTCGTGGTAGTCCCCCGCGTCGAAGTTGAGCTCGTCGGGCGGGACGGTACCGTGCGTGTCGCCGAAGAGCTTGAGCTTGGCGGCGTCGTGCGCTCGAGCGGCGGATTCCTTTTGGTCAAAGTTGCCCAGGAAGACGCGTTCGCCGGTGTCGACGTCCACTAAGTTGGCCTCCCACCGCGTGGTCCACGGCGGGCGTGTGACGCCGAGGAAGCCGAAGGGCCTGGGGCTGGCGGCCTGCGCGGCGGCCTCGGCGGCGCGCGTGGCGGCGGTGTGATCCTCGAAGGCGTCGGGGTCGAATACGTCCGAGTCGAAGGCGGCGTCGTGGAGGTTGTTCGGGAGGGTTCGCGCGCGCCTCAGGACGGCGCCGCGGCCGCCGCGCCACTCCGCGTCGGGCGGGTCGGAGTCAAGCGTCTCGCGCAGGCGGTCCACGAGGCTCGTGTCGCCCGGCCCACCGCCGAGCGGGGAGTGTCGGCCCCTCGCGTGCTTCCCGCCGCCGCGGACCGGGCGCCTGTTGTTTGTGACGCCGTTGATATTTCTGCCTCCCCTGCGGGACGGGTGTTCGTGCGGGTGTTGTTCGTCCGTTGTTCGTTGTTGAAACAGCGCGCCGCCGACGTCGGTGGCGCTGCGACGGAGCTGCGATATCACCCCGCGCGTCACCCCGCCGTGGGAATGGACCGGCGGGTGCATCACGTAGGCTTCGAGGTCGTCGAACAGCGAACCGAGCGGCGGGGAGTCCGCGGCGTGGAGTCCGTCTGTTGTATCGGGCGCGCGAAGGAGTTGGCCCTCGACGTCGTCCTCCGCCGCGAGCATCTCGAGCCAGGAGCGTTCCTGGCGGTGACCGACGGACGCGCCGGGCGGATGCGACGGGTGTGCGCCGGCGGACTCGGAGCATCGCCCGGGGCTTCCGTCCTTCGAGGGGCCCATCGCTCGCGCTGGCGCGTCGCGAGAGTGAGCGGGACTTGCACGTCGAACCGCCAGTGTCGAAACTCAGACTAACAGACATCGCCACTGAATTCGGCACGCGAACGGCGACGTGACCTGGTTCGACACGCCAAACAAGGCTGGGACCTTGGACCGGCGGTCGACGTGCGCGGCCCGAACCCTCTCCTTGATCGAACAAACGCCAAAACAAAAAACCAAAAACAAAAAAAAACTCGGTGACGTGTTGCGTTCTCAGAACTGTCGTACGCATGACATAACAAGTCGAGCTGAACCTCGTCATCACGCGTCGCCCTTGTACGTGAACGCGTGGTGCTTCGCGCCCCTCTTACCCCCGCGGTCCTTGGTGTGGTTCCTGCTGCCACCGCCCCCGCCGCCACGCCCGCCCCGACCGCCCTTCTTCGCCGCCTGCTGCTTGAGCCTCGCGCGGACGAGCTCCGGGTCGTTGCCCTCGTCCGCCCTGGACCGCGACGAGTACATCGACGATCCACCCACTGACCCGGGGCCTCGGGCGCGACGCGGCGCGGACGAACCCGCGGCGGAACGCGCAGCCTCGGCGTCCTTCTCCTTCCATTTTTTGCTGCGGCGCTCGGCGGCGAGCTCGTCAAACTCGTCATCATCCTCCTCCTCCTCCTCGTCCTCCTCGTCCTCGTCGTCCTCGTCGGCAGCCTCCGCCGAGAGCCGCGCGACCGCCGCCATCGCCGCGGCCTCCGCCTCGGGGTCGTCCCCTTCATCCCCGTCGCCGTCGCCGAGGACCTCCTCCACCTCCTCGTCGCCGCGCTCCACCCTGCCGAAACGTTCGCCGTCCTCATCCTCATCCTCGTCATCTTCATCATCGAGCTCCGAGTCGCCATCGAGCTCCGAGTCGCCATCGAGCTCCGAGTCGCCATCGTCCAAGTTATCATCGTCCTCTCCGTCGTTCCCCTCAGCCTCGGCATCCTTAGCGGCCTGATACTCCTCCAGTTCCTTGGACTGCTTCTGCGTGAACCCGCTCGCTCGCAGCGTCACGTCCAGCGACTTCTCGACGCCACCCCCCACGCCGTGCCCGACACCCCCGCCGGCAATCTCGAAAAACACCGGATCCTCCCGCCCGTCGTCGTCCTCGCCTGCTCTGTAGTCGAACCTTCGCAGGAAGAACTTGTGCAGGCACTTCAAGTCGCGTTCGAAGAGTTCCTCCGCGTTTGGGTGTTTGGTGCTCACCATCTGCGGAAAGTCGATGACGGTGATGTCGGTGGACTCCGTGTCGACCATGATGTTAAACTCGTTGTAGTCGCAGTGCACGAGACCGTGCCGCGCCATGTTCTCCAGCTGGTCCACGCACTGCCTGTACACATTCGCCACGCCGTCTTTGAGCCTACTCGGCCCGACCTGCGTCAGCGGGGATCCGTCCACGATGGACATGAGCACCGCGTGTCTGTTGACGTCGACAGCGACGGGCACGGGGAAGCCGTTATCGCCGAGCGCCTTCATGAACGCGTGCTCCTTCAACGCGGCGAGCCTGGAGAGGTACAGCCAGCTGGTGTGCGTGGTGGTCTTCTTGATGTAATCGCGCTTGGACTTGACCGCCCTGAAGGAGGTTCGACCGAGGCGATGGAGCTTGAGCGCGAGAGTCTCGCCTTCTTCGGTGACGACCTCGTAGACGTCGGATTCCTTCCCGACGCCGATGCGCCGCCCGACGCCGTCGATGGCGCCGCGGTTGACGAACGCCTTGATGGCGAGGTAGTCGTACCCGAGCGGCGTGAGGCGGTAGGCGTCGTACTTGCTGTTGTCGTGATGCACGAGCTTGTGCTTGAGCAGCTCGCGGATGAACTTGTACGCGCCTCCGTGCTTCAACCCCGAGATGGCGTTGATGAGCTCCACGGGGACGAGCTCGTGATTCTTCATGCCCATCTCCACCGAGACGAGGACGCGCCAGGCGTCCTTCTCGATGTAGCGGAACACGTTGACGTCGAACTTCATCTCAGATTCGTCGGCGGCTGGCGGCGGCGGGCGCTCGGTGTCGGACCTTCAGTTCCCGCGCCTTCAGAGCCGTTACGAGGAGGCGGTAGTCCTCGTAGGGTCTTCCGTGGGCTCGCAAGTGCGTCGGCGCGTGCGTCGGGGCTCTCCGTCGCGCGGCCCGGTGTGCGAGAGCCGCGTCCTTCCACACGACAGGAGGAAACCATTTGCTTTTTTGGCTGCGAGAACTCGCGGCCGAGATTCAGAAATCGATGGGCGCGCAGGCCTCGAAGGGCGCGGGGGTGGCGGCGACGACCGTGCGTCGCGCGCTGCCCAAGGCGGGCGATGCCGCCGCGGTCACCGCTATGACATCCGGGCGCGCGTCGACGCGCACACAGGATATGCTGAGGGACGACGCCGAGCGGCAACTCAAGGAGCGCCAGTCGAAGGCGTCGCCCCGATCGACGACGTCACGGGACGAGCACGCGTTCTTCCGGCCGATGGCGCCGAACGACGGCAACCTCGCGCCGGTCAAGCCCGCAGAGATCGACGTTCAGAAGATGGTCGGCGAGAAGGACCAGAACCTGGTCAAGCGCATGGACCAGCTCGCGGGGAACATGACGATGTCACGGCTCGAGATCTCCGGGCACGTGCGCGCGCGGGAGATCGCGGAGAAGAGACGAACCGCGCAGATAGGACGGCTCCGGATCAAGACCGCGGACGCGAGGGACATCCTCCGTAAAGCCGCGGCGAATCCAGCCCGGTTCGACGTCGCGGCCGCGGCCACGGCGCACGGCACGGACGAGGCGACGGTGGTGGAGTTGATGCGATGGTTCGAGGACGCCGACGTGGAGGACCTCGAGAACACGTCGCCGGGAGCGCCGCCGGGGTCGATGCTCAAGGTGAAGCGGACGCGCGCGGAACGGGCGGCGGACGACGCGAAGCGGAGCTCATCATAGACTGGGTGCAAACTGAAGACTCTATAAATAGGCTAGCTAGTCGAGTGCGAAGGTAAACCTCGGGTCGAATGATAACACTCGGGTCGAATGATAACACTGGGGTCGAATGATAACGCTCGGGATCACAGCCTGGGGGTCATGCCGTCGCCGAGGGTCGCACCCCCGCCCCTGATTTCAGGGGTCGACAGGTTCGCCCCCCGCACCGGGGTCCCCTCCGCGGCCATCCGTTCCGTGAGCAGCGCCACGAGCTGGTCAACCTTCCCCTCCATTCGCCGCTGAGTCTCCTCAACCTGCTGCACCCGCCGGGTGAGCGCCTTACCCTCCGCCGCGGCCCACCCTCCGCCGCCGCCGCCGCCAGCCCTGAACGATCGGACCTTATCCATGTGCTCCTCCTTCTCGCGCTCGACCTCCTCGGAGAGAACAAAGTTGAGCGTCGGGTCCATGCTGCCCTGCATGCTGTCCTGAGCCTCGAGCTGGCCCTCGGAGAGGAACTCCGCTTTGTCCTTGCCGTCCTTGACGTTCCAGGACTCCAGCCTCTGCAGCGATTTTCCGGGCTTGGGCCTGGACGGCGGGAGGTCGCCGACGGTATCCTCGCCGTCGTCAGCCCCGGCGGGTGCCTCGCCGAGGATCCGCTTCTTCGATTGCGGCGACATCATCCCAGCCGGGTTCTGCGCGGAGATGAACTCGTTCATGGTGAGCTTCGGTTGTCTCACCCGCGCCTCCTCGAATCGCTTGAACAGCTCCTTGCGCTTGTAGTACGAGTCGTGGAGGAGCCGCTGCATGTGTGGGTAGGAGTCCAGCAGCACGTCGACGTCCTCGCGTTCCAAACAGCACAGCTCCACGTTGCCGCCCAGCGCCCTCAGGTTCTCGCGCCTTCGCACGTCTCCCAACACGCACCCTTCGCCGAAATACGCTCCAGCCTCCAGGACGCACATCACGTCCTTCCTCGCGCTGTCCAACACCTCCACCTTGCCGGTGGAGATGATGAACATGTGCCGGCCGATCTCTCCCATCTGGAAGATCATCTGTTCGTTCATGAACGACACCAGCTTCATTCGCATGCAGAGCTCGGTGACGAATACGTGGTCGTCGAGGCTCCCGTCGCCGTCGACGTCGAAGAGCGGCACCTTGTGGATGATGTGACCGTACTGGTGCATCAGCAGCGAACGTCTGAGGTTGTACGGCATCTCCATCAGGATCGTCTGCGGGTCGTACGCCTGCGTCTGCTGCTTGCGGAAGTATTGGAGCACGTCTTTGAGAAACTCCCGCGGGAGGTTGTTGTCGCGGACAAACGCGGACACCTTGTCCATCTTCTCCGAGTGAGCCTTCTTGCTCGGGTTGGCGTTGGCCATCACGTCCGCCATCGTCGCGATCACGCCGGAGAAGACGAAGCCGCCGACGATCATGCCGAAGCACGCGATGACGCGCTCGACGCGGGTGGTGGCGCTTATGTCGCCGTACCCCACGGTGGTCATCGTGGTAAACGCCCAGTATATGCTCGCGATGTACCTGTCCCACACTTCTTTTCCGGTCGGTTCGTCGTCGCCGAAGTAGCTCTTGAGCCAGGGTTCCAAAGTGCCGTCCTCGACCTGCTGATTCTCCTCCTTCGTGCGCCACTCGGATACCGAGAAGTAGTGGAAGAAGCAGCCGAAGAGGTGGCCGAGGTAGAGCATGAATATCACCAGCTTCGCGACGCTGATGAGGTGCATGTACTTGAACAGGTCGTCCTGGTACCGCTCGAACAGCCGCATGATCTTGAACAGCCGCAGCAGCTTGACCAGGCGGAACAGGCGGAGGAGTTTGAAGAGCTTGAAGAGCTGCCCGGTGCCGTCGTCATCCGCATTCGGCGGGCACCCGTCAATCTCCATGGAGCACCCCAGCGTACCCTCCGTCGCCCTCAGCGCCAGATCCACGGGCAGGCACGCCAACAGATCGATCGTGAACCACGTCTTGAAGTAATTCTCGCGGATGAGCTTCGGATGGTAGACGATGACGCCCTCTTCCTCCTCCGCCTCATAGCCGGTGCAAAAGTTGAAGAGGATGTCGAACCAAAAGTAGAGGTCGATGGCGAGCTCGACCCAGTAGGATGGACCCTCCGCGGGTTGCTTTAAACCGACGCGGAACGGGACCGTGATGGAGACGAACACCAAGATGAACGCCTGCGTCAGGTCCCAGTTCTTGCGGAAGGTTCCGTGCGGGTCGATGCTGTACCACCGCTCGCGGTTGTCCCACTCGGTGCCGTCGGGGTGGTAATACACTCCGACCTTTCGCGGCTTGCGCTGCTTGTTACCCTTGGCCGCCGACGTGAAGCTGAAGTTGACGATGCCCTTCGTGAGGTCGCTGAAGTTCGTGTTCATGAACCTTTTGCTTCCGGGGGACTTGGGCACGGACTTCGGACTTTGGCTCTGTCCTTGGAGCTCAATCTCGTCGTCGGACCCCGAGTCCGAGAGATGGGGGCCCATTTCCCTCGACGCGGCCTCGTACTTCGCCCGTCTTTCCTTGTTCGTCGGTGTGGGTTTCTTCGACTCGGGCGAATTATCGTCGCCGCTGTCGTACTTGCTGCTGGTCACGCTCTTGCGAACGCCCGCGAAAACCCAAGACATAGATGGCGCGCCCGTGCTCTGGAGCGCGCCCCGGAGCGTCGGCAATTTAACACATTTCGATTCTGCTCGACACCAACGGAAACCCGTGCGTATGGGCATTTCAGTCAGGGTGGATTTCCAACGCGTGCGTTTCGTGGGTCGGTCCAAATCCAGAGAATCCAGAGGATGTGGCGCAGGCTCCTCTCCCACACGGAGGTGTGGGAGGACCGTGAGTGCACCGTCCTGACCACGGAGGCGTCCGCCGGTCGATGGCTCCGACCGGTGCACGAAACCGACGACTTCAGCTCGTACGCCAACCCCGTCGTCGAGGTGGAGCTCCTCGAAGACTCGTGCCGTGGTTGGGTTAACATCGCCAATAATATCCAGCTATCGGCACGGGAGACTGAGGAGCACGCCCTTCGCGCGAGCCGCAGATACCGCGGCCATCGCGGTCTGTTATACATCCCGAACGTCGTCGCGTTCGTGACGAGCCACGCGGCGCGAACCCCCCAAGACCTGGCTACGTACAGACAGGGAGGAACCATCGGCCCGTCATCCTTCGACGCCCCGGGCTTCATCCAATCGGCCTTCGCCAACTCAACCGTCAAGCCCGTGTTCATCCCGCGGCACACGCACCAGCAGCACCACTTCGCCGAGCCCGTGGACGACTTAAACGAGGTGCGGCAAGGTGACCTGGTGTTCTTCGGGCGGCACCCAACGAACGGCGTAAACGGAGATGCGATGGACGTGGACCACGTGGGAATGATAACGGAGCCCGCGTACGCTGTTCCGCACCCAAACGGCGTCGTCTTGAAGTTCGTGTCCGTCACCGCACCCCGGTGGGGTCGCGGGGGTGTGGGTGAGGACGCCGTGCTAGTCCCACGGTGCCGGGACGGTGTGCGTTGGGAGTATCGGGCCTCGAAGCCGGGGCCGGGTAGTGAGGGCGACTCTGTATGCGAGTATTTGGCGAGACGGGTGGCGGGCGTGGGTCGGATACGAAGGGGCGTCGAGGGCCGATGCGACCTGCCAGTCAGTGGGCACACGCGCCCGAGTGGACGGTGCGGGGGTTCGAGCAGGCGCTCGGTTCAGATATCGCAAAAGTTTGACCCGAACCACGGGGTCTCGCACCTGGACCCGACCCCGGTGGGCTCGTCCATGGGTCCTGGGAAGGGGATAGACCTGTCGACGTTCAGCTGGGACACCGAGGTGGACCCGAGAGATTAGCGGTGGTGTTGAATTACGTATTAGCTATTAGAGACTATTAGCGGCGAGCTCAGCCTCTTCCTCCGCCTCCGTCTTACGTTTCCAACGCAGGAATTCATCCATGAAGTCGTCCAGGTTTCCGTTCACCACGCCGTCGACGTCGGATGTTTCGTACCCCGTTCTCACATCCTTCACCATCTTGTACGGGTGAAACACGTAGTTGCGAATCTGCTGACCCCACTCCGCCTTGACCGCGTCGCCCCTGATCGCCGCCACGTCCGCCGCCCGCTGCGTCTCCGCCACCGCCACCAGCTTAGCCTTGAGCCGCGCCAGACCCTTCTGCTTATTCGCCGCCTGGCTCCGCTCCTCCTCGCACCGAATCGTGATACCCGTCGGGACGTGCTTGATCCGCACCGCCGTCTCAACCTTGTTCACGTTCTGCCCACCCGCGCCACCACTCCGCATGGTGCTGATCTCAAGGTCCGAGTCCTTCAGCAACACCGTCTCCACAGCCCCATCGTCCAGCACGGGGGTCACCTCAACCGCCGCGAACGACGTCTGCCGAGTAGCGTCCTTCTTAAACGGAGACTGTCGAACGAGCCTGTGCGTACCACGCTCGCAGCGTAAGTACCCGTACGCGAACCGCCCGTCCACCTCGAACGTCACGCTCTTCAACCCCGCCTCCTCACCCTCGCTGCGCTCCACGGTCTTCATCGCGAATCCCCGGCCGTCGCACCAGCCGCGATACATGCGCTCCAACATCTCCGCCCAATCCTGCGCATCCGTCCCGCCGGCTCCCGCGTAGATGTTCACCAGCGCCGACATGGCGTCGTACCTCCCGCCCAGTAACGCGCGGACCTCCCACTTCGCCAGCGATCGCTCCAGCGTCTCGCACGTCGTTGTGAGCTCCGCCAGGATGGACGGGTCCGGCAAAGTGTCCGCTCCGCCTGATTCTTCCTTCTCCGCGTCGATCATCTCGAGCGCGACGGCGGCGTCCCCGAGGAGATTCTCGAACTGCCTGGCGGTCGCGAGCTGCTCCTTGGCGTCCGCGAGCTCCGCCATGACAGCCTTGGCCTTGACCGGGTCGTCCCAGAGTGATCCCTCGGAGGCGGTCGCGTCCAGGTCCGCGACGGTCGCGGCGAGGCGAGGTAGGTCCACCACGTCGAGCGCATCCGTGACGCGCGTGCCCAGCGCGTCGGTGCGGCGACGGAGGACCCCGAGGGTCTCGCCGTCCCACTCACCCGCGGACGCACGCGCGAGGAGGGTCGGTGCGCGTGATGTGAACGAGCAGCGATGAACGCGATGCAGGCACGTCGACGCGATGGAGGGCACGCGGCGGTAGGGATTGAGGAACGACGCGGGGGCGCCGGGGGTATCCCCGTCGGTGCCGGCGAGACGCGCGGTGACGACGCGCGTGAGGTGATTCACCTTCGTTCGCGCGCGCATGAAGTTGATGCGCGCGCCGCCCACGGCGCGCATCGCGCGAAGCATCGTCGGTCCTTCGACTCGCGCGCACCGCGTGTGTCCAAGCCGACTCGTCCGTGGCGTCGCGAGTCAACGAACCCGTCCGAGAGGTGCCGAGTATTTCGTGACCACCACCCATCGCCGTCGCTCCAGAGGTGCCCGCGCGGCGACTGGGCGGGCGTCTGACCGCGAGCATGGGCAGCGCGTATGAGAGCGCCAAGGCGAAGCTCAAGGCTCGGCCGAAGCGCGAGGGTGCATCCTCGGTGGGTCCAGGAGCCGCACGTCCCGGGCCGCCTATAGGGGGAAAGACGAAGGCGACATCCACATCGGACGGGCCGAGGAAGGCGACGGCCATCGAGGTCGTCCAGGCCGTGGAAGATGTGAACGAGGAGATCAACGAGGGAAGGGTGACCCGAGTGCTACTCCGCGACGCGACGGGATGCGAAAATCTCGCCTCGGCGACCGTCGCGGACCTCCACAACGCCGACGTCGCAGCCATCGAACCGGGCGACTTGGACGCGACGCCCAACCTGGTGTCCCTCGACCTCAGCTTCAACCAGCTCGTGGACATCGACGGCGCCGCGCTCGCGCCCTTGACCAACCTGCGCGCGCTGATCCTGTACAACAACCGCATCGCATCACTCAAGGGCGTCGCGCGTCTCGGCCAATCGCTCCAGACGCTCCAGTGCCAGATCAACGCCTTGACATCTCTGGCGGGCGTGGAGCATCTCAGAAAGCTCACGTCCCTGAACGTCAGCGGCAACCCGCTCGGGGACTGTAAGCTCGTGGGACGGTGCACCTCACTCGTCCGTCTGGACGTATCGAGGTGCGGGCTACGTAAACTGGAAGGGTTCGCGACGTTACACGCGCTCGAGGAGCTCAACGCCGGCGGCAACGCGTTGACTGAGATTTCGTCAATCGCCAAGTGCGCCAAGCTGCAGGAGCTCGACGTCTCGTACAACCACCTGACCTCGACCGCGCTCAAGGACTTGAAGGCGTTGGGTCGATTGGACGTGTTGAACCTGGAGGGGAACGCGCTGGCGGACCTGGACTCGATGCCGAGGATGGAGGAACTCACCGAGCTCAACGTCGCGAGAAACGCTCTCCGGAGACTTCCGGACACCTTCGCCGGCAAGTGCCCCGAGCTGCAGATCCTGGACCTCGGGGAGTGCGCCCTGGAGGGTGACGTGGGCACCGTGGCAAACGCGCTGGCGGGGCTGGCGGGGTTGACGGAGTTGACGCTGCGATTCAACCGGTGCGCTGGCGGGGGCGGATCGGGCGCGACGCGGGCCAAAAGAGCCGAGGGTGTAACCGGTGTAACCCTCGCGCCCGCGCCGCCGCCGAGCAAGCCGACGCGCGCGGCTCCAAGCTCGCTCGGCCGTCGCATCAGAACCGCGTCCGATGCACGTCCGCCGGCGCCGCCGAGGATTCATAAACCCCCGCGTCCGCCCCTCATGAACAAGGACGATGCGGACCCCGCCGGCTCCGGGACGACGGCTTCGGATCCGTGGCCGGGTCTCGACCCGACCGCCGCCGCCGCCGCGACGCTCGGGTACCGCCGCGAGGTTATCCGCGTCCTGCCCGGGTGCCTGTACCTCGACGACACGGCCGTCGGCGACGCCGAGCGAGGGGACGAGGAGGCGGCTCGCCGACGCGAGGTTGAGTCCAAATTCGGTCTCAAGAGCGTGTCCGTATCGGACGACGGCGCCATCCAGGTCCTGGACGCGAACGGCGACGAGGACGACGAGGACGACGTCGCCGCGATCGTCAGAAGGGCACCGGCTCGGCCTCAGTCCGCGCGGAGACCCAAGGCGGCGGACATGTCCGCGAAGACCGCGAACGCGGGCGGGGACGTCGCCGCGGTTTTCATCAAGGAGATGGAGGAGTACAAGTCGAAGATGAGCGGTCTGATCGGCAAGATAAGGGACGGCCTGAAGGAAACGAGGCAGGAAGCCGCCGCCGCGCTGCGAAGCGACGGGACGCTCGAGGCTCACCCACGCGCGGTGCCCTCGGGCAGGCTGCCCAGCGCGCCGGTGATGGGCGACGTGAAAAAAACGTTTAAAAAGTTCGACGGCGACGAAGCGAGGCGGGAGACCGAGGCGGCCAAGCGCGCGCTCCAACGCAGCAAGAACGACGCCGATGGAACGCGAAACACCGGTACACCCGTCGGTGACGCACCGTCGCCGTCGGTGATGACTAAAAGGCCGGCGTCGGCGCGTGCAAAGCTGGTGGAGGCGCAGGACGCCGCGAAAGCCGCGCTGGCGAGGTTCGACTCGTTATTCTCCGAGCCGTTCACCCTGGATGACGAATTAACGGAGGAGACCCTGGACGGTACGGGAGCACCGGAGCTGGGGAAGGGTGGGATACTTGACGGGATTCATCGCGGTGTGGGTAGTACGCGGGGCGGACGGCCTCGCTCGGCTCGGAGCTCGGCGCTCGTCGCCGCCGCCGTCGCCGCGGTGGACGCCGAGATGGACGCGGACGAATCGAACGAACGGCGGATGGCGTTGGAGACGGAAGGGACGCGCGCGACGGTGATGGTGGGGACGAGCAAGCGAGGGAACCCGAGGGGAGATGCGGGGAGAGGCGGGGAGATGCGGGTTTCGGATCGGCGGACGCTTCGACCGGCTGGTTTCGCGAATGGGACCCTCGGTACGGGACCCCTCGGTAAGGTTCTGGAGAAAACGAGGGTGTCCATGACGTCCAGGCGTCCCGTGTCTTCGGGTGGATCGTCGAGCTCGAGCGCGGGTGGAGGGCGCGGAGTCCCCCGCGCGACGTTCAGGAAGCCTCCAGAGCGGAAGTGAAGTCCGGGGCGAGCGAAGTTTGTGAAAAACAAATTTTGTGTCATATTACGAGAGTGGCGCGCGCGTATGCGCGCCACCGTCTCAACACGTCAACAGCGGCATCGTCCCCGTCGGACCGCCGCGGTGTCACCGCCATCGTCGCCTCCCGCCAACCAGCTAAGTAAGAGTGGGTCAGCAAATGACCCTTGACCCGCGACGCGAGACCCGGAAGGCTTTTGAAAAGCCATCCCCCCGTCTCGAGTCGCCCGTGAGGCCCCTGAAGCCTCCTCTTTCGCTCTCGCCGCTTACGCCGCCTCGGCGGTCTCCTCGTCCTCAATCTTGGGGGCGAGGTAGTAGCGCACGTAGCCCATGTCCGCGATGAGGTACTGCACAACCACGGGGAGCTCCTTGGACATCTGCAGCTGCACGGTGGGCGCCAGCGGGGTCGCCTTGGTGAAGGAGTTGAGGTAGCGGAGCGCAAAGGTGAGCGTCACCGGCTCCTGGAGCTCGATGATGGTCTGCTCCTCCTTGTCCACGTTGGTGTTCTGCCTGCAGGTGATGTTCGCCTGGCCGATGTCGCCGGTGGTGCTGAACTTGACGCCATCCTTGGACACGGAGATGGTCACGGTGTCGCCGATGGAGGAAAGGTCGCGGCAGATGCGCATGAACTCGGCGGAGGGCATCTTCACGGTGGCGGCGTACTCGGTGTCGGGGATGCCGAGGTGCTCGGAGTCGATGTCCATGAGCTTGAGCTCAAAGTCGGAGATCTTGTCCTGGTCTGTTACGTTGGATGGGAGGGAGAAGCAGGGAGGTCGGAGGTCAGCGAGGCAGCGCCCGGGTTCGAACGGAGGATCGTGTTTGTTTTTTTGACTTGTTGGTCAAAAGCCGAAAAAGATCGCGAAGGGCGACCCGGTAACCCGGGTCTTGGGCGCCCCGACGCGGGAAACGTCCGGATCGGGGCTCGCCGAGGGTTCGTCGACGCGTCGTTGACGCGTCGGGTCCCGTTCGGGACGGTAACCCGGCGCGGATGGGGCGTGGGGACGTGTGCCTACTCACCGGGAGACTCGAACATGAAAGTCACGACATCGCCGGTGTCGTCCGCCTTCATGGTGATGATGTCGTCGTTGCCCGCGCACTTGAGCATCTTGGACTGTTGACGTGAACGTCGGTGATCGGGTCAGTGTTTTGTTTGATGCGTGTGTGAGGTATGGGCGGCGTTGGACGGGGTCATCGAGGCGCGGGTACGCGTCGGCGCGCGCCTTCCGGGGGCGACCCGAAGGGTGCTCACTTTCGCTTTTTTTCAAATAAAACAACGCTTTTTTTCCCGACCTCGCGCGCCCGAAGGACGCGCGCCGGGGCGTCGCGAGGAGGTTATCGGGCGATGGGAGCGGCGCGGTGGGGTCGTGGGGACGTACCATGTTGGAGAGGTTCATGCCCATGGTCATGTTGCGGTCGCAGCGGTAGTGCTCGAAGCCGTCCGATCGCAGGAGGAGGGCCACCAGGGAGACGTGGGAGGAGTCCATCGCCTGGAGCGCGAAGCCGTTGTTGGAGCAGTCGAAGTTGGCATCGGTGACGAGATCCTTGATGGACTCGAGCACCTTCTTCAGGAGGGAACCCTGGATAAGACGGGCCTCAAACATGGCGACTTGTGTTTGCTCGTGTACGTTGGTGGCGTGAGTGTGCCGGCGTGGTATGTGTGCCGATGGCGCGATCTTGCAGGAAAGTGTGGGAAAATACAAATTTGAACCGCCTGGTTTCGAAACGCCTTTCGTTACCAGGCGCCGGCCTTTGATCGCGGCGCCGATACCAGTCCCGGCGAGACTAAAAAAAATCGGGTGTTTGGCGGCACCCGCCCTGGAGCGGCTCAGCACACACTCTGCAAAGACGTCACGATGACGGACTCGACGATGATGGACAGCGAGGGCGGTGTTTCCCAGAGCACGGACGCGCCCCGCCACAGGAGGGTGAGTCCCAACGATCGAACCCAAACCGAACCGTCCCCAGATCGAACCGTCGAATTCTGGCGGTAATCCCACCAGCACCGCGCCAATCCGGCGCCCCACACCAACCCTAATCCCCGCGCGCTCACCGTCATCCCCCACGATTTTCCGTTCCAGGGACGCGGACACGACAAGGAGATGGACGCGGACGACGACCGCGGCGGCAGGTTCGAGACCATCGAGGAGCACGGCGGCGGCGGCGACGGTCCCGCCAAGTCCGTGGAGGGCTGGATCGTGCTCGTCACCGGCGTGCACGAAGAGGCGCAGGAGGATGACCTGCACGAGCACTTCGCCGACTACGGCGAGATCCGAAACATGCACCTCAACCTGGACCGACGGACGGGGTTCGTCAAGGGCTACGCGCTCATCGAGTACGAGACCAAAAAGGAGGCGCAGGCCGCCATCGACGCCGCCAACGGATCGGCAATGCTGGACCAGACCCTCGAAGTGAGCTTCGCGTTTAGCAAAGGACCGCTCAACAAGTGATGAGAGAGGTGAAGCGGCGCTTCAACGTCGTATTACAATCCTATGCGTCGGTATCGTCGTCTCGAACCTCGCCAGCCTCGATGTCCGAACGCCGCGTCTCGTCACCACCCTCCGACTCGGCGGCGGCGTCCTCGAGTACCTCGCCGTCGTCCTCGTCCTCGTCCACCACCCCTTCGTCTCGAGCCAGGGCGGCGGGTAAATGACCGGCGACCCGCCGCCTCAGCCACCGCATCACACCCCCTCGCCCCTCCCCTCCCTCGCCTTCCTCCCCGTCGCGAATGGACAGCAGAGGCGCCTCCAGGTCGGACTCGAGGTCGGACTCCGCGACTGATGCCTCGGCGTCGCCGACGAATGAGGAAGTCCCGGATCGATTGCTCCTCATGGACCACCGGCGCCGTCGAGGCGGCGGAGGTGGCGGCGGCGCGGGGGGCGCGATGACGTGCTTGCACACGGGGCAGCACGCGCGCTTCGTGATCAGCCACGGGTCGATGCAGTCCTTGTGGAACGCGTGCCCGCAGCCCAGCGCTCGTAACTCGTCGCCGCTCTCGTAGTCGTCGATGCAAATCGCGCAGCTCTCGCACGTGCCGTTGTCGACGATGAGCGCGTCGTCTTCGTTCCCTTCGTTCCCCTCTTCGTTCCCTTCAGCCGTGACAGAAGCGCGTGCATCCGCCGCCGTGCTTTCACCGCGGAGAAAGCTCAGCACGCGCTCCTGGCGGCTACTGGAGAACACCGCCGTCTTAGCCACCGCCGCCACCTCCTCCGCGCTTAACAATCTGTGCTCTGGCGGTCTCGCCGCGGCGATGGCGGCGAGGTGCGCCTCCTCTCTCCGCCGCAGCAGCACGACGACGCTCAGGAGCACGCACAGGGCGCTGAACGTGACGCACACGCTGGTCGCCATGTTCGGCCAGTCCGCGAAAGGTGACTCGGGTGACTCCAGTGTGACCACCACAGTTTCGCCGTGTTTCGGATCCGCCAGCAGCGTCTCCAGTGCGACGCCCGAATCTTTGGACACAAAGACGGATGGAACGTTGGCGTCTGGGTCCTCCACCCTCTTCGCCATGGGAATCAGCGGTCCGTCGACGTTGTCGAATACGACGACCGCGACGGCTCCGGCATCCTCCGCGTTTCGCACCTGCGGATACGACGGACGCGGTTCGGTCAGGGACGCGGGTCGGGACGCGTTCGTTGGGGGTGGGAAAAAAACCTCGGAAAAAAAGCTGGCGGGTGGGCGCTTCTCGGTGTTGAACGAACCTTGGTGACGAAGTCGCACTTCTCGTTTCCGAACGAGCGACGCACGAGGGCTATCCACCGTCCGTTGTACTTGTTCGTCAGGGGCTCGCACCCTTCCCGCGGGACCGTCTCCTCCAGCCGCGCGGTGATGCCGCCCGACGGGACGCGCGGGCCGAACACCGCGGGCTCGTCCTTCATGACCGGCAGGTACCCGGCGAAGCTCCGCACCACGAGCTGCGAGTCGTACGTCCCGGGCAGGGAGGAGAAGGCGGCGAGGAAGAGAAGGAGGACCACGGGGAACGCGCACGTGCACGCGCGGCAGCACGCGAAGGCGTGAGCCGCCGTCCCGTCCACCATGGCTCCAACGTTGTGACAGTGACGTCAGGCGCTGACTCAGTTATTTCGGCTCGTTTTTGCCCTCAGTCATCAGTCAAATCCAACGGGCGATACGGTGACCGAGCAGCCCGTTCAAAGCCAAATTACCGCCGAGAACTCGACGGGGGCGCACACTTGCGCGCGCGCGTGGCCACCGACCTCACACCCGCACCGCACAGATGTTCTCCACGAGGCTTTTCCTCGTCGCGCTGCTCGCCGTCTTCGGCGCCCTGGCCTTCGCGCCCGTCCCAACCGACGCCAAGATCACCTACATCAGGCCCCTCTGGCAGCCAACCAGCGAGTGGAGCCCCCCGGAGGAGCGCGAGGAGCCCGCGGAGCTGCACAGCGCCGCGATGAAGCTCTACTCGGAGTACGTGGAGAAGAGCGGCATCCAGCCGTGCACCTACTGCTGAGCCAAACGCGCTTCTTCACCGGGGGACTTAGCAACGTAGATGGGGACGTAGGGGACACTTAGGGCTGGGGGTGACATCGGTGTTCAAACGGGGGAATGACACCTATTTTGGCGATTCGC
>Ga0302116_1000034_pt1 | contig 66865 bp, 49 predicted proteins | sample AG5_SCM_MG_FD_203124 | JGI IMG/M metagenome (GOLD analysis project Ga0302116, IMG submission 203124) | Marine microbial communities from Western Arctic Ocean, Canada - AG5_SCM | ecosystem: Environmental > Aquatic > Marine > Oceanic | place: Canada: Western Arctic Ocean | collected 2017-10-01 | reverse complement strand
CGAAGAGTTCAAGGACGATCCCGACGCCATGCTCACCGCCCCGCTCATCGACGACGTCACGAGCAGCTCACCGATCGCGCCCGTGTATTCCTTCCTCAAGCAGGCACCCTTCGACGGGGAGATTCCCTGGAACTACACCAAATTTCTCGTCGGCCGCGACGGGCGCGTGCTCAGGCGGTACTCACCGGCGGATCCACTGGAGCAGGGCATGGAGGACGACGTGAAGCGCGCGCTCGCGGGTGAGCCCCTTAAGAAGCGTGCGTTCTAAGAAACCGTCAACTCTGTGGCCATCGAAAAGGATTCCCCGATCACCCGCCCGGCTTGTGCGCACTCACGTGACGACGCTCCACTTTAAAACGCCGAACGGCGCGGCGGAGCGACCGATACGAGAGCGGACGCCGGGACGGTGGATACGGCGTGGATCCCAGACGCGTCTCGTGTACCTTACTGATTAAGATTATAGCCCACTCGTTTGAATCCATACATGCACGTTGGAGAACGATTCGTCACGTGTTCGTCGCCTCTCGTCGTCATTAACCAAACCGGATTTTCTAGTTGGACCCGCCCGCTAAGTCCCACCCCCGCTATCCCTCCCGTCTGTCTACCGAGCGTCCCACCGCCAATGGGCACGGACGCTCATGCGTACATCGTATTCCGTCTGTTCGATCCACATAATCACCCTCGTCACCCTCACCGCCCCGACGTCGCCGCCCTGGTCGCCTCTTCCCGCGACGACGGGAAGAGCTCGACGTACCTCGACCCCATCGTTTGTCTGTCCCGGACCATCGCCGCCTTGGCGTCCTCAGCCGACGCGAACTCCACGAAGGCCATGCCGCTCGGCCTGCCATCGAGCGAGGTGACGATGTGGATGGAGTCGTGGGTCAACGGCGCGGTGACGCTGAGCGCGGGGTCGTCGTAGAAGGTGATGATGTCGTCCTTGGTCGCGCTGAACGGCAGTCCCCGCATCTTGAGCACGCCCGTGTGCTCCTGCGGCAGCCTGGCCGCGACGGGTGCGCCGTGGGGGACGGGCGGTGCGCCCCCGACGCCGAAGCCGGCAACGGCCGCGCCGCCCTGCATCCCGTCGACGCCGCCGCCGTAGAAATCCGTCGGCGGCGCCGGTTCGTTCACCGCGTTGGCGACGGCGTGGTAATAATCTTGCTTTTTCGATCGAAACACCTCGATGTACCTTCGGCCCATCGGCCCTCGGTTCTTCTGCAGCGCGAAGTCCATCTGCATGGGATTGGCGAACAGCACGTACGCCTCGCCGGTGGCCCTGCCATCGCGTCGCACGATCAGCACGTCCACGGGATCGAGGCCCTGGAAGAACTCGAGGATGTCGAACTCCCCCGCGTTGAATGGGAGTCCTCGGAGGCGAACCACGGGGAACACCTTCTCGCCGAAGCCGCGGGGGCCCACGCCGAAGCCGGGGCCCATCCCGCCGACCATGCCGGGACCGAATCCCATGGGGTTCATCATCGCGGTGGGATCCATCGCCGCTGCGGTCATCAGGTGGCGTGGTGGGCGTCAGCGATGTCGATCGAGGGGGGCGTCGGGCCGATCTTCTGGAGCTTTTGGTACAACGTACAAAAAAGTTCGGTCCGACGCGCGAGATGAGGCGCGATCTCGCGCGGTGTGGGGATCGGGGTGGACGGTGAAGGATGTGGAACTCACCCGCTCGCGTTTGTCGTCTCCTGTGCGGCTGCCTCGAGGCCAAAACCGCGCCGTGACTACCAAAGTGGCCCAGATCGCGCACCGAACGCACGTGCGACTCTTGGGCCTTGGCGTGACGGAGATCGACAGGAGCGAGCCGCGAGCTGGTGTCGAAGGATTTCAAAAGAGCAAGAGGCGCCCGGACCTCGACGTTGGAGTCACAAGTTGAGGTGGTCGTGACCGACCGATCGCACCCGAGGAGCGCGACGGCGATACACGAGTGGGCATCATGCAGGACGCGATGATGCAGGTGCGCATCGCGCGCGACACCAACCCTCCTCGCGACCCCCCATCTTGTCTCTCCTCTTTTTTGGTTGACCGTGCCTCTTTTCGCGTCGGTTGGATCTACGACCCTCTCTGACCCTCTCCGACCCGTCCACGTGACTCCAACAGCAAATGATGGAGCAGCAGGTGATGGGCATGGCGCAACAGATGGAGGATGCCCTGGACGACGAGCTGCACAAGATGAACAACATGTCGACGGACGACCTGGAGGACATACGGAGGAAGCGCCTCGAGGCGATGAAGGCTGGGCAGACCAGGCGCAAGGAGTGGCTGGCGAAGGGCCACGGCGAGCTGCGCAACATCGCGGACGAGAAGGAGTTCTTCGCGGAGATGAAGGGCGAGGACAAGATGGTGGTGCACTTCTACCGCAACAACTGGCCGTGCAAGGTGATGGACATGCACCTCGACCTCCTCTCCAAGAAGCACCTCGAGACCAAATTCGCGCGGATCGACGCCGAGAAGTCGCCGTTCCTCACCGAACGTCTCAAGATCTGGATGCTTCCCACGCTCGCCTTGATCTCCAAGGAGAAGGTGCTCGACTACGTCGTCGGGTTCGACGACTTCGGGGGCACCGACGACTTCCCGACGGAGCACCTCCGATGTTGCCTCGCTGCGAAGAACATGCTCACCTACGAGGGCGGCGACGAGGGATCGGACGCGAACCCGCGGGCGCAGAAGAAGTCCACGGTGGTGATCGAGAAGAGGAACCTGCGCAAGGGCGGCGGGACCATGGTGCTCGGGTCGGAGGATGAGACGAGCGACTTCTCCGACTGAGTCACCCGTCGAGTCGTCTGGCGGGTCGCGACGTTTTAAATTAACGGAACGACCCGAACCCCGCGTTTACGTTGCTGCTTGAAATCGCATCAGATGAAGTATATATACTCACATAACATGCCGCAACACGATGACGCTATCATGATACCGATTAACTCTTAGAACTTCTCGAGCTTGCCCGCGTTCGCGGCGGAGATTCGCGACAACACGTCGTCCACCGACAACACGCCCTGATCCCCGTCGGCGTAGGTCCTCACCGCGAGGGTGCCATCCTTAGCCTCCTGCTCGCCCACGACGCACATGACGGGAATCTTAGCCTTCTCCGCGTTGCGCACGAGCTTCGCGAGCCTCTCCTGGCTCTGCACGTCGCACCTGATGCCCGCGGCGCGGAGCTTACGCGCGGTCTCCTGCACGTAGTCGTCCACCGCGTCCGTCACCGGCAGGAGCCTCACCTGCGTGGGCGCGACCCACAGCGGGAAGGCGCCCGCGTAGTTCTCGGTGAGGATGCCGAAGAAGCGCTCGAGGGATCCGAAGATGGCGCGGTGGATCATGATGGGCCTCTGCTTCGCGTTCTCCTTGTCGATGTACGCGAGGTCGAACCGCTCGGGGAGGTTGAAGTCGAGCTGCACGGTGGAGCACTGCCACTTGCGGCCGATGGCGTCGAGGATCTTGATGTCAATCTTCGGTCCGTAAAAGGCGCCGCCGCCCTCGTCAACCTCGTAGTCCCAACCCTTCTGCGCCAGCGCATCCTTCAGCGCGCCCTCGGCCTTGTCCCAGATCTCCGGCCCGCCCACCGACTTCTCCGGCTGCGTGGAGAGGTTCACCTCAAACTCCGTAAACCCGAAGGTGCTCAGGATGTCCTCCGTCAGGTCCAGCACCCCTTTGATCTCATCGGCGATCTGGTGTGGGAGGCAGAATATGTGCGCGTCGTCCTGGGTGAAGCCTCGCACGCGGAACAGGCCGTGCATCGTGCCGCTACGCTCATACCTGTACACGGTGCCCAACTCCGCCCAGCGGATCGGAAGGTCGCGGTAGGAGAAGTAGCCATCCTTGTACACGGCGACGTGGAAAGGGCAGTTCATGGGCTTGAGCTGGTACGTCTCGTCCTCCACGTCGATGGGCTTGTACATGTTCTCGGCGTAAAAGTCAGAGTGGCCGGAGGTTTTCCAGAGATCAGCCTTGCCGACGTGCGGGGTGTAGAGCAAGTCGTAGCCGCGCTCGAGGTGGATATCTTTCCAGAACCGTTCAATCATGTCCCTCATGATGGCACCTTTGGGGTGCCAGAACACCAGGCCGCCGCCCACTTCTTCTTGCTGGATGGAGAACAGGTTAAGGTCCTTGCCGATCTTCCTGTGGTCGCGCCTGGCGGCTTCAGCCTTGAACTCGTTGTACGCCTTGAGCTCCTCGGGTGAACCCCAGGCTGTGCCGTAGATGCGCTGGAGCATCGGCCGCTTCTCGTCTCCCCTCCAGTAGGCGCCCGCGACGGACTCGAGGTCGATCGCCTTTGGGTGGATTTTCTTGGTGGACTCGACGTGGGGTCCGGCGCAGAGGTCCCACCACTCGTCGCCGATGTGGTAGATTGTGATTGGTTCCGTCTTGATGGCGTCGAGGATCTCGAGCTTGTACGGCTCGTTGAGTGCCTCGATGCGCGTGCGAGCCTCCTCGCGCGTGACCTCCTCGCGGCGCAGGGGGTAGTCCTTGTTGATGATCTTGATCATCTGCTTCTTGATGCTCTTGAGGTCCTTGTCTGTTGACACGAAGAGGGGGGAATCGGTGGCGGGGTTAGAATTTGTCAATCGATCCGCGACGGTTCGGCGAGAGGGTTTTGGCATTTACGCGTCGGGGGGGAGGCCGTGCGGGGTGCATCGTGGTCGTGCCTGAGAAGCCCTCGGGGTAGTCGAAGTCGTAGTAGAACCCGCGGTCGATCCAGGGTCCGATGGTGACCTGGGCGGTGGGGAAGAGCTTCTGCACGGCCATGGCGCAGATGTGCGCGGTGGTGTGGCGAATCTTGAGGAGGTCCTCGGACTCGTCGCTGGTGAGCAGCTTGACGGGCTCCTCCTCGACGACGACTTCAGCCTCGCTCACCGCAGCCTTGGTGGCCACGCGGTTAGGGTGGTTGAAGACGTTGGCGGGGTAACCGCGACGCGCGGCGAAGGAGAGTGCGACGGAGGGCACCGCGGCGGGGCGCTGCGTGAGGGCACGCCCGGGGGCCGCAACCCGACGAATCGCCGCGGCGAGCATCGGGCGACCGGAGGATGCGCGAGCCACACCCTTGGAGAGGACCACCGCGGGAGCGCGCGCACCGATGCAGCTCATCACTGTTCGAATGATAATGAGTGACGGAGTCCTGCGTATCGCCAGGCGAGACCGCAGAGCGTCAATGACGTCATTACCGGTTGTGCTTTTTCTTATCTTGGTCGAAACGAGCGGCGCCGTCTCATCAGTGACTATTTCACATCGTAGCACTGACTGACAAGCTGTGCGCAAATTTACAATTTATGATTAAGGCAAACACGCGAACAGTTAGACAGATTAGAACAAAAAAACCTGCGTGGGCACTCTTTTTCGAAAACGCCGAAGTTGTTGCGAGACGCCGCCACATCGACGCCGGCGTGGGCGCTGACTCGCCTGAAGGTCGAGGCCCTGCGCACTCTCCGGAGTTCCAGGCCTCTTGGATACCCCGGCGGCGCCCGAAGGTCCGCGCTGAAGGGAGGGTCAGGCGCTGAGGTGACACGATGGCGGAAGCCGAGGCCGCCGCGCAGCTCGGGCGGCACCTCCGCCAGGCGGTCAGTGCCAACGCCACATCCTCGGGGCAGACCAGCATCAAGGCTGCGAGAGAGCTCGTCAGCTTACTGTCCAGGGAGACCCCCACGGCGTCGCGGGTCCACGCGCTGGCGCAGATATTGGAGGATGAGGAGCAGAGGTACGAGGACCTCTGCGGCGACAACTCGAGCTCGCATCGCACGGGCTACCCCGTCGGCCGCATCCTCTCGCTCGTGCAGGACGAGGACGACCTGCTGGAGAAGCTCGGGCACAACCACCTGCTGGACCGCGCGAAAGGCCCGGCGCTGCACGCCGCGTGCCTGCGGCTCATGCGAGCCATACTCTCCGTCACCGGCTTCCAGTACCCACTCACCGAGGATGCGGTCGTCGACAAACTTCGGCTCTGGGCGCTCGGCCCCGACGACGAGGCTGACGACGACGCCGCCGTGGGAACCGTCCTCGCCGCCGCGAACGACGCGAAGGGCGCCGCGGACGCCGCCGTGGCCGCCGCGAAGGCCGCGGAGGGCACGCCGACGCACTCGCTCGCGCTCGCGGCGGCTACCCGAGCTAAAGTCGAGGCGCTCCGAGTCAAGACGTACGCCACGGCTTGCCTCGCGGTGGCGCTCGAGGCTGAGGACGTGGCCAGCGCCATGGTGCGACGGGGGGTGATGGCGCGGGTCATGGCGCCGCTGCGGGAGCAGATGTGCGAGTTGAAGCCGGTGGAGGGCGCACAGCTGTGCACGGAGGCGGAGGCGGTTTCGACGTCGACGGATCGAAACGAAGTTGAAGCGGCGGCGACGGCGGCTGGGGAGATGCTGGACAGCGACGAGGACAAGGCCACCGCGCTGGTCGCACAGCTGTGCGCGCGGGGTCCGAGCGACGCGGGGGTTCTCGCGGACAGGCTCACGGAGGCGAGGCTTCGAGCCGTCGCGGCGCTGGGTGAATTCATCGAGTGCTTCGGCGCGGCGTTGGCGGCGGGTGCCCTGGAGGTTGGCCTCGCGCTCATACACGGTCCCGTCGCGGGGTGCGACGGTACCGACTGGCCCGGGGGATGGCCCCAGGAGGCTGCGCAGCAGAGGCTGGCGACGGTATCGACCGTGCCGGACGGCGCGGGCGGGACGTATCCGCGCGTGGTTTTGCCCGGTAACCCCCAGCTTCCGGAGTCGCTCGCAGCGTTGTGTTCGCTCCTCGCGCACAGAAAGTTTTGCGTCACGTTCGTGGACAGAGGCGGCGTCAAGGCGTTACTCGCGCTGCCAAAGGGCCAACTCACGCACAACGGGTTCAACCGGTGCCTGTTCGGCGTGGCGCAGGTATCGCAGGCGATGGAGAGGCTCCTCGTGCCACCCGCGAGCGTCGCGGCGGTTTGGGCCGCCAAATGCGTCGGCTCGGCGCTGGACGCTCTGGACGGCGGGCACGACCACGCGCGCCGCCACGCCGCACTGTTCCTCTCCCTGTCATTCCCGTTCCCCGCGATACTGGACGCCTTCGACGCGCGCAGTGGCCTGAGGGCGTTGCTGAACCTGCTGAGGCACGCGGCGCAGCTCGCGGCGGGCGCGACGGCGACGGCGAAGCAGACGGCTTCGCACGCGTGTCACGCTCTGCGGCAGTACGTCCGCGCGCACCTTCACCGACGGATCGCCTCCGCGGTGGCGTCCTTCAGCAACACGCACAGGCGGCTATCCACGGACCCCCCGCGGGCGCCGGGGCTCGGGCACAGGGCGGTGGACCTCGGGCTCGCGGCGACGGAGCGTAACCTTCGGCTCGCGACGCACGACCCGCGCGTCGCCGCCGCGCTTTTGAAATCCCCGTGGCTGGTCATGGACGCGTTCATCGCGCAGGACGGGCACCTCGTGATGCTCGCGTTGCTCAACGTCGCGCCCGGTGATAGGCACTTTCACGATTGCGTGCCGGCGAGCCTGTCGGTGTTAAGGGCGGCTACGCTTCACCCCGGGGCGAGGACGGCGGCGGCGGCGGCGGTGTTGAGCGATCCCTCCCACGTCCCCGCCATGCAGGTGCTGATGGACATAGCCGCTCGCGCCGCCGGTGCGCAGGACTCGGAGGCTGTCATCGACGCGCTCCACGTCGTGTGTAACCTCGTGGCGCCGCCGCCGAACATGGGCGCGGTGGCGTCGGCGGCGACCGCGGGATCTGCGCCGCACCCGTCGACTCCGGCGAGCGGCGTCAAGAAGAAGAGACCCGAGCGGAGCGACGCGGAGAGGTTCGGCGCGCAGGTGGAGGCGCGCCTACGTCCCGCGCGCGCCGCCCTGAGGGAGTCCGGTGGTATCCGCGCGCTCCTGTCGATGCTCCTGCGGGGTGCGAAGCAGCTCCCGCCGCCCAACAGCGACGCCGCGCGGGCTCTGTGTTGCCGGGCGCTTCTCTCTTTGGCCCGGGACCCGGCCATAGCGCAGACGCTGCAGACTTTGCAGGTGGCCAGACGGCTCACGGAGATCATGCGCGATACGCACAGGACCGGCGGCGGCGCGGCGGCGGCGGCGAACGCCGCGGCTAAGGACGCCGCGGACGCGGCCAAGACCCCGGGTCGTGATTTGGAACGGGCTCGGCCGGGTGGCAGGGACGTCAAGGCGTTGCAGGCGGGCGCGTCCACCGCGGTGGAAGCCGGCGCGGAGTTCCACTCGGCCGCCGTCGAGCTCATCGCGCTCACCGCGGGCGGTGCCGCGAAGGGCAGCACCGCGGCGGCGGCGAGCGACGCCGCGACCGCGCCGCTGCGACGCCTCGAGCGGCACGCCATCGCCGCGGCGACGCGAGTCCAGTATCCACACGCCGAGCTCCTGCAGCTCATACACGAACACCTCACCAACGCGGGCATGCACGACGCGGCACATGCGCTCGCGTCCGAGGCGCGCCTGCATGGAGGTAACCTCACGAACCTCGGAGGTAACCTCCCGAGCCTCGCGTCACCACCCGGCGGCGCGCGCCCCGGCGAGCTCGCCCCCGCGGATAGCCCCGCGGGGATACTCGCCGCCGCCGCCGCGGACCGCGACAAGCCGCCGAGGCTGACCAGGCGAATGTCCGCGCCGAGACGGCCGGGATCCAGCGCGGCGGGCCTGTTCGGGGGTGGATCGAGGCACGCGTCCGCCGGGACGTTCACGCTCGGGCTGGACGGTCGCGATCCCAACACGGGCAACGCGGATCCCCCCAGCAGGTTCACGACGCCGCAACCGCCGCAACCCGCGACGTCGAAGAAAGCGACGTCCAAAGCTCCGAAGGGAACGGAGGCGAGTCCCGCGATCGCGAGACGTTCCAAGCGCACAAAGAAAGGCGAAGACGTCGAGGTCACACCCGCGCACGCGCCCGCGGTCGAGGGGAAGAAGGACGCGACGACGACGACGCCGTCGAGGGGCGGCAAGCAGAAGCGGAAGGCGGCGGCGATGAACCCCGACCCCGGAGCCGCGGCGCCGTCGACCGAGATTAAGCCCGCGGCACCGCCCGCGCCGAAGCTCATCGCACCCAAGCCTGTCCGCGCGTCGACGCCGTCGTCGGTGGGTCTACTCGCGGGTGCCGCGACCGGGAGTGTACTCGGCGGCGGGGTGACCCACATGCACTTCCACGGCCCCGGACACCACCACCACCACCACCACCACCACGGCCACGGCCACGGCCACGACCGCCACGGCTGCGGCGTGAAGAGCAAGTTGGACAGCATCATGACCACCTACCTCCGCGCGCAGCACCGGCAGTGCACGGTACCGATCGCCGCGTGCGCGCCCTTCTCCCTGCTCGAGCCGCACGCGTGCGTCGAGCCGAGGCACCTGCTGGACGCGCCCAAGAACCTGAGCCACAGGCTGGCCCGTCGCGAGTGGCTGAACCCGAGAGGCGGCGCGGGGGGCCGCACCCGGGACAGGCACTTCGTCTTCAGCCGGTTCAGGCCGCTCCGCACGTTGCGCGACGAAGGGACGGTCCTGACCGCGGCGGCGTTCACCGGCTCGGGCGGCGACCGCATCCTGACTGGCTCGCACGAGGGCGAGCTTCGTTTGTTTGACACGGGCGACGGCGACGTCATCGAGGTTGTGGACGGCGGACACTCCGGCCCTATTCGAACGCTGAAAGTTTCACCGCCGAGCTGCTATAAACCCCTCGCGCTGACGTGCTCGTCCACCGAGGTGCAGCTCTGGGACGTTTCCAACATGGAGCACGGCAGCGCGCACGTGTTCGAGGGATCGTGCGGTGGAGCCTTCGATCCGTCGGCGACGAGGATCGCGATCGTCGGCGAAGACTTGGTTGGAACGGTGAGGCTGATCGACTGCTCCACCGGCGACGTCGTGTCCACGTTCACGCCCGCGCACATCTCCGCCAACTCCGCGCCGAGGCTCAACAGAGCCTCGCGGTTCGCGGACGTGTGCTTCAGTCCGGGCGACGGGGGTATGGTGCTGTGGGGGAACATGCTGTGGGACGTGAGGCTGCCGCATCCGGTGAAAAAGTTTGACAGGTTCAGCGACGGCGGCGGCGTCTGCTTCCACCCCTCGGGCAACTCCGTCATCCTCAACAGCGAAGTCTGGGACTTACGGTCGGAGCGGCTGTTGAGAAGCGTGCCCGCGCTGGACGGCACGCACCTCTCGTGGACGCGCGCCGGTGACGTCGCGCTCGCGTCCTTCAGGCTTCCCAAGGACGAGCAGGTGAGCACGGTGCTTCGCCGGTCCAAGCACCCGCTCCGCGCGGCGTATCGAACGATCGACGCGACGGACTACGCCGAGATCACCACCACGGAAACCCAGCACACCTTGGTGGACCTGTGCTGGGATACCGGCACGGATTCCCTTTGCGCCACGGTGGAGTACGACGCCCAGGATACGTTGGACAGCGTGGTTCGGATCCACGAGTGCGGGCGTCTGCGCCCCGGTGACGACGACTCGGACGTGGAGGAGGGCGACGACGGGGACGAAGCCGGCGGCGACGAGAGCGACATCGAGGCGATGGAGCTGGCGATGGAGGATGACGACATGGAGATGGAGGAGCTCGACGCGGATGACCAGGCGCAGGCGAGGACGGCGTTGGCGGGGCTCAGGACGTTGCTGCGAGGCATGCGCGAACGCGGCGAAGGGGACGACGAAGGCGAAGGCGAGGAAGACGAGGACGAGGACGACCTGGACGATGAGGTGGCGTGGACTCCGACGGAGGCGGAGGTGGACGCCATCCTCGCGGAGAACGCATCGGATGACGACGATGAAGAAGAAGGCGAGAGTGACGAGGATGACGAGGACGAGGACGACGAGGATGATGATTCCGAGCCCGACCTCACCACGAGGCGTCGCTACGCCGCCCGCCCGGTTTTTTATGCATCCGACTCGCAAGAAGATGGCGACTCGGACGATGAGGATAACGAGGATGACGAGGATGACGAGGATGACGAGGATGACAGCGAGAGCGTCTTGTTGAGCCTCGGGGACTCCGACGACGACGAGGGGTTCTCGGATGACTCGGAAGAGGACGCGGACGAAGAGGATGAGGAAGACGATGCGGACGACTGGCTGCACGGCCGCACATGATAGCGTAGAAATAGCCAAGTAGCACCGCGTCTACGTGATGGACGAGTGTGAGAACGTGCGAAGATCGTAGTCGTCTATTGTTGCCATTTCATCTGAGGTGCTTCGCGTGCAGCTCGGCGAATTTCTCCCACCCCGGGCACTTGTTATCAACCGCGTACTGCAGGCAGTCCCAGTGTTTGAAATCGGCGGCCCAAAAGCACGTGTCCGAGTCCCAAGGGCACCCGTTCTCGTGCAAGTACTGGAGAACGAACAAGTGCCCCTTAAGGGCTGCGAGGTAGCACGTAACCGCACTCCAATCACGGTTGTTTACTCGCGCCCACTTCAGCAGCCTTACACTCCCCCCGAAAGCAGAGTATTCACATAACTGTTTCGCAGTTTCACCAAGAAGTCCAACGACTCTCTCGTAGGGTAGAGACAGAGCTGCGTCGTTGTCCAACAGACGTATGTAGAGAAGACCCTGCGTCCAAGCAGGCATGTCCCGGAACGCGTCGAAGTCGAACTTGCGAGGGTACGCAGCGGCAGTCTTGGAGGCTTCCCTCCACAACTTGCTCACCAGGGCGAGGTTGCCGCGGGTCTTGACGCACTGCACGTGGGAGAACACCACGGTCGCGATATCCAAGTGCGGATCGAAGGTGGGACGGTACGCATCGAGCTTGCGCTTGCCGTTCCTGAGCTGCATGGTGACGGTGCGGGGAGGAGAGTGAGAGGCGTCGTGGCTCCCCCTGGTCGTGGCTTTTACCTTCAGCACCGAAATTTCAGTTCCGAAATTTGAACCAGACTCTTTCTGACGAGATCTTCCCGGTGTGCCAACTCAGTGTGAGGTGGCGCGGAGCTCATGGCGGAGGATGAGGAGCCCGCGCGCGTGGCCCCGCTGTCACCCAAACCCACGAACACCGTGGTCAGACCCGCGGTTGGGGTGAGGGCTCCCTTCAAGAGGCCCGGTGCGTTCAACAACCCGAGAGCAGCTTTCAAGAAGCCTTTCCGCTCGCCGATGGTAAACGCGCCGGTCGACCGCGCTGTTCCCATGCTCGTCCCGCGCGTATCGGATACGAAGGGCGCGCCCGCCGAGTTCGTGAAGCCCGGACACATGGCGCCCTTCATCGGGAAGCCGAGACTCCAAGTCGGCTTGGCGCCCATCAAGCGCCCGAACCCAATCCGGCCGATGGTGCCAACGAAGGGCCCCGACGCATCCCAGAAGCTGTACTTCGGTGCCCTCTACGCCAAGCGAAAGGCTGCGAAGAACCGGAGCAGCAAATCCTGGATGGACGGCATCGTCGTGAACCAGCACCCGACGACCACGCTGATGGACATGACCGGCAAGATCGTCGCGAAAGGAAAGGCGGGCACGTGCGTCGAGGGCACGACGATGGAAATTGGGAACTGGGAGGTCGAGGTTCAGGACGCGGTATCGGAGGAATCGTTCCTGTCGGGAGCGGCGCTCGCGGGGGGATCCACGGGCCCCACGCCGGCCCTCCCCAACGTCGCCGCGGCGGCTCCCGCCCCGTTCAGACCCGCCGTCGGCTCCATCCGCGGCGGCGTCAGCTCACAAAAGCTCACAAAACCACCCTTGTTCGATCCCACCAGGGAAGGCGCCGTCGTTTTGTCCACCCCGGGAACCTCCTTCCCCGAGGGCGAGTCCAACACCACCGTCGTGATCGACCCGTTCGTCGGCATTCACCTGAGGCCGCACCAACGAGCCGGGGTGAAGTTTATGTACGAGTGCGTCACTGGGTTGAGAAGCGGCGGCATCTCCGATTCGACCCACCGCGGGTGCCTACTCGCGCACGAGATGGGCATGGGGAAGACCCTGCAGGTCATCGCGCTGCTGTGGACGCTGCTGAAACAGGGGCCGATCGCGGGGAAACCGGCGGTCCGGAAGGCTGTCATCGCGTGCCCCGCGTCGCTGGTGGGTAACTGGGGAGGCGAGATTAAGAAATGGCTCGGCGACGTTCGATGCGAGCCCTTACTCGTGGAGGGCGGCGAGGGTGCCGACGGCAAACAGAAGTTCGAGGACTGGGCGCTGCCCGGGCAGCGGAAGCACAGCGTGCTGGTCACGAGCTACGAGACCCTGCGGGCGCACGCCAAGACGGTGGCCAAGGCTACCGGGGGTATCGATCTCCTCGTGTGCGACGAGGCGCATCGGCTGAAAAACGCGAAGGGCGACACGCAAACCGTCGCCGCCATCCGCGGTCTTAAATGCGACCGACGGGTGTTACTCACGGGCACGCCCATACAGAACGACCTCCTGGAGTTTTACGCGGTGATGGACTTTGCGTGCCCGGGTTTACTCGGCGACGCGGCTTGCTTTAAGAAGATCTACGGCGGCCCCGTGCAAAAATCGAGGGACAAGAACGCCACGGCGGAGGAGAAGAAGATCGGCGCCGCGAGGAGCGCGGAGCTCGGGCGGATGACCCGCGAGTTCGTGCACCGCGCGTCGGCGCAGGACGTCAACTCGAAGCACCTGCCCCCGAAGACGGAGTACGTCGTGTTCGTGCGACCGAGCCCGGTGCAGGCGGCGCTCTACCGGGCCGCGCTCAGGCAAAACGTTCACGGCGGCTCGCAACCGCTCCAGGCGCTGCAGCGGCTGCAGAAGCTGTGCAACAGCGCGGCGCTGGTGATGCGCCCGCGAGGCGACAATGGCGACGGCGCGAAGGACCCGGGCGTGGCGGAGCTCTTAAAGAAAATTCCCGCCGGTTACCCCGACCCGTCGGATCCCCGCGTCAACGCGCACGCCCCCGCGATGTCCGGCAAACTCGCCGTTCTCTTCCGGATGCTAAACGCCATGAAGCAGGGCGTGGACAAGACCGTGATCGTGTCCGGGTTCACCTCCACACTCGACGTCATCGCCGACGCGTGCCGCACACGCGGGGACAAGTTCGTCAGGCTCGACGGATCGGTCCCCCCCGCGCAGCGAGTGCCGCTGGTCAAGAGCTTCAACGCGGGACGGGGCGGGGACGTTTTCTTGCTCAGCACCAAGGCTGGCGGCGTGGGTTTGAACCTCGTGGGTGCGAACCGGCTGGTGCTCTTCGACTCGGATTGGAACCCCGCGAACGATCTGCAGGCGCTGGCGAGGGTTTGGAGGGACGGACAGAAGCGGCCGGTTACGATTTACCGGCTGGTGACCACCGGCACCGTCGAGGAGAAGATTTTCCAGAGGCAGATTTTAAAGGGTGACGTGGCGAGTTGCATGGGGTACGTGGCCACCTCCGCGGCGGATGCGGGTGCATCGTCCAAGATCGACGGATCCAAGATGTCGTTCTCCAAGGAGGAGCTGAAGGATCTCTTCAAGTTTCAGAGCATGACCAAGTGCGACACGGTGGACGTGCTCAAGAGCAAGGGCAGGCAGCAGACGATGACGGGGGAGAACACGGAGGTACCCGAGCACTGGCGCGTGAACGCGGGCGACGAGCTCCAGGACCGCGAGGAGGAGCCGCTCTCTCGTGCGCTCCGGGACGTTCACATGGGCCCCGACGGCGGCGGCGAAGTCGAGGCATCCGGGGACTCGAGCGTGCCGGGCTGCGCGATGATATCCTTCGTCTGCAAGCTCCCCGCGTCCTCGTCCGCGCCCACGCCGCCCGAGGATGCCGATCAGGAGGAAGGAGACCCGGAGCCCGCCGAGGAAGACGACGACGACGACGAGTTGTGAAGAGGAGGAACGATTTTTTGAACGGAACGGTTCACACGTGTAGAACAAACGCAGACGCTATGATTGATAACATTACTCTCAATACGCCGAGAAATATCTGACGACGCCGCCGCGGCTGGTGTCCGTGTAACGGTTCGGAATCTCCGGCTCGCCCTTGATGAACATGTCGATCTTATAGTGAAGCTTCTTCCGGCACGCCAGCCCGAGCTTGCTCCTGGCGTGGACGCCGAAGTGTCCCACGCCGTGCGGCCCCTCGGGCCACACGTCCAGACTCACCCCGTTGCCCCACTCCACCCACTTCTTATGCATCAGAAACGTATCATCCGCCAGCGCGTCCTCCATGCCCACGGTGAAGAACGCGGGCGGCATACCGCGGAAGTCACCACGAAGCGGTGACACGTCGGGAAGCTTTCGCATCTCACGATCGGGGCAGTAGCAGTCGCCGAACCACTGGACGTCCTTAGCCGTCTCGACCAAGCGCCTCTCCCCAAACGCGGCCACCGACGGCGTCCCGGCTACGTCGTATATCCCGTACACCAAGTTGGCCAGCTTCCACGGCATCTTGTGCTCGAACCCGCCGCCGATCATCTCGCCCACCTCCGTGATGGGCCAGCCCTCTAGTCCGCGGTGCGTGACCCAACCCTTCTTGTACCACTCGGGCCTCGGACCCCGCCACCGGTCCCGCGCGCGAAGGAGCACGGCGGCGCAGAGGTTACCCCCCGCGCTCTCGCCCCCGAGGATCATCATCTTGGCCGCCTTGGCACCGAACTCTTTCTCGGCGTTCTCCTCGACCCACACCGCGGCGAGCTCGCACTCGTTGACCGCCGCCGGGTAAGGGTGCTCGGGAGCCTTGGAGTAATCGGGCACCAGCACGACGAGCCCGAGCTCCTCGCACATCTGCTCGAGCCGCACGTCGTTCTGCCCGCACGCGTCGCCGAAGACCCACCCGCCGCCGTGGAACAGGAGGTAGATGCCTCGCGGTCCGTCCGGCCACTTTTCTTTGGACGGGGTCCACTTGGCGAACCGGATCGGGTGCCAGACGTCGTGCTCGCCGCGGCCGGGGATGCTGAACGTTTCCCTCGTTTCGCTGTGCACGTACGCCTTGCGCCTGTTCGCTCGCGCCTCCTCGGGGTTCATCTCGTAGAAGTGTGGGGTTCCCACCGCGGCAGCCTCCGCGGCGTCGTTGATGGCCCTGGCCTCCTCCCTGGTGCCCATGCTGCCATCCGCGACCTCGTCGGGCCACCCGAACGCCCGCATGATCAGCTCCTTCTTCACGCCCCCGGCGTCGTCTTTCCGCAGGCTCTCCCACAGCGCCGCGTTCTGGTGGCACCATCCGTTGCTGGATGGATCGGGTCCCAGGAATGACTTGGCGGTGTCCTCATCGAGGGTCTCGCCGGGGTGCTCGTCCACCTGGCGAAGGAACGAGGACGGTGAGGCGCCCATCTCGGGTTCGAGTCGTCAGGCGCCTTCGTTGCGAACTAAATGATGTCGGACCCGAGTCCACCTGGCGCACTTATCCATTAATCGCGAGCAATGACCGGAGCCGTGGCCGCGGTGCGCCTCCATGGCATCGCGCCCAATCGCGCGCGCCGCCGCAAGCTGACATCCCGCGATGCCGGCCACATCCACACCGAACGGGTCGTGGCGTGCGCCTACGCCGTGTGCGTGGGCGCGGTCGCCCTCGGCGAGGTCTCCAGACGAACCACCCCGGGGATGATCCCCTCGATGCCCTCGACCCGATGGGCACCAGCGCCTTCGCCGAGGACCCGAGGCGGTGCGCCGCCCCGCGCGGTCGCCGCCGTCGAGGCATTAGACGCGATCCTCGGCGACGGACCGACGAGGGACGCCGGTGCCGCGCTGGGAGCCGCCGTGGGAGCCTACCTCTGGGTCAAGCTGTTCGACCTGCTCGCCTCGAAAAAAATCCTCGAGCGGAAACTCTCGCGCAAGGTCATCCACACCACGTCCGGACCGTTCTTCGCGCTCACATGGCCGCTGTTCAGCGCGTCGCCGACCGCGTGCTACTTCGCCGCGTGCGTTCCCGCGTTGCAGGCGGTGAGGCTCTTTTGCATCGGCAGCGGTTTGATCACGAACGAGAATGCGGTTCGAGCGGTGAGTCGCGAGGGGGACAAGTCCGAGCTGCTCAAGGGCCCTTTCATTTACACGCTCGTGCTGGTGATCACCACCGCGCTGTACTGGAGGGGTTCGCCGGAGGGTGTCGCGGCGCTGGCGCTGATGTGCGGCGGGGACGGCATGGCGGACATAGTGGGACGGAGGCTTGGGAAAGGGAACGCGTTGCCGTTCAACGAGGACAAATCTTTCGCGGGATCCGCGGCTTTCTTCGCGGTTGGTTTCGGCATGTCGCTGGGTTTCGTGGCGCTGTTTCACTCCTTAGGGTACATGGACGTCGACGCCGGGTCCGCGGCTGGGCGGCTCGCGGTGGTGGTGGCGGCGTGTACGGTGGCGGAGTCGCTTCCGGTGACGGGGGTGTTGGACGATAACATCTCGGTGCCGGCGCTAGCGTTGGTGCTCGGTTCCGTCCTCTTCCACTAGCTTAAGTGTTAGCTAGGCACTAGATGTGAGTTATGATATCATAGAAGACCATGGCGTCGTATAGAGCGTGTTATTGTCATCACACGTCATGAGTAGCAGATCAGGGCAGCCCATCGAACGTGGCTTCCTCCTTGACCGGCGCCGCGTCTTTGCTTCCTCTCGCCGCTTCCTCTCGCTGCCTCGCGAGGGCCTCGTTTCGGGCCGCCGCTCTCGCGCGGGACGCCGCGAGGATGTCTTTGGCGCCCCGAGATGCCTCCGCGGGGTCCAAGGGTCTGTATCCGGGGCGGAAGAGGGTGGTGTCCGCGTCTTCCAGCTTGCGTTTGCGGGGCTTGGGAGACGTGGGCGGAGGGGGCTCGGGGTTCTTCCAAAGTTCGGGAGTCGGGGCTGGCTCCTCGTCGAGCGTCCTCAGGCGCCCAGCCCACCACGACGTGTCCGTGTGTTGTTGGATCGGAGGAAGCGGAACCTCCATCATCTGCGAGTTCATTCCGGGAGGCTGTCCTGGAGGAGGCGGGACGTCCATCAGCTGCGCGTTCATGCCCTGGGGAGGTCCGGGCACCTCCTGGAACTGGAAGGGACCCGCGGGGAAAGAGGCTGGAGGAGGCGCGGGGACCTCGCACCACCTCGGAGGTGGAGGCGGTACCTCGCACAGCGCGCTCGGATCGGAGCGTCGACGATATCGCTCGTCGAACCTCTCGCGCTCATCGTCACCCCAGCTCCTCCGCCTCTCGTGTTCCGCTTCCCAGGCTCTCCACATACTGTGGTGCGCCTCCGGGGCGCCTCGGGATAGCCGAGCCCTCTTCTTTTGATCTGACGCTTGGAAGAAAATATTTTCCCGTCACTCTTCTTGACGCTCCTGGCACGCCGCATGGACGTCCACTGCCTCACCGATAAGAGCATGGATATCAGACCCGAGAAGATGTTCCGCGGCGCGATCATCCGCGACTGCGTTGTCAAGAACGTGGTCGATGGCAAGACTCTCAAGGTGAGCTGACGGCTTTCTTCCCGATACGAGCCCCACTTTTTCCCGATACGAGCTCCGGAACCAAAGCGATACGACTGACGCGCCCCGATTCTCACCTAAAAGGTGCTCCTGAACCCGCTCGGCTGGTGCCCTCGCCCTAGCGGCGGATTCGTGGCGCGCGAGACCGGCGATCCCGGCACCCACAGATACAACGAACCCACTGAGGTAAGCAAAAGCTACCGTCGTTGCTTCACAAGCCCTTCCAAGAAAAACTTTTTCACCCTTCTCCTCTCCACACAGAAATGGGAAGAGACCGTCATCCGCCTCGCTTACGTGGACACGGAAGAGTCCCAGTCCCCAAAGGGCATGTCCAAGGCCTACAAGCCCATCACGTACGGCGGCAAGGAGAGCGCCGAGTGGCTCCGCGATCACCTCGGGGTCAAGCACGACGGCCGGGCCGAGAAAGGCGATTTCCTCAGAGTCGACGTGGAGTTCGACGCTGTGGAGGATACCATCGTCGGCTGCCGCAAGCACAACACCGAGAACAACGGCAGGCTGCTCGCGTACGTACACGTGGGCGGGCGCCCGCTCGGCGAGAACCTGTCCCTCGCGATCGTCCGCGCGGGCCGCTCTCCGTACCACGTCAAGTACGGTAAGTTTATTTTTATCTTTGTATCATGGCAATGCGACTGACCTCGTGTTTTGTTTACAGGCCGGAGCCGACTGTACCACGCTGATTTCCTGGAGGCTGAGCGGCAGGCGATGACCCTGGACCGCGGTCTGTGGGGCATCGGCCACGCCGTGGAAGGGTTCTTCTTCCCCGGGGACTTCACCCGCGACTACGACAGGCTGCTCCCGTGGTGGTGGCTCCGCGAGGGCATCGTACAAGACTTCCGCAGGTGGGAGGCGGAGGGCATCGGAAGGCACGTGTTCATCCCGTCGGTTCACCACGACGAGCTCGTCGCCGCCGCGCACGACCGCAAGACGATCACCGTGTTCGTGGATCTCCAGCCCAAGAACCCGTTAGTCGACCAAGGGATCATGAAGGACGTCCAGTACATCGGCGAAGGCTCCACGAAAGTCGGCACCGTCGTCTACGCCGGGTCCTCTTCGCACCGGTTCAACCTTTGGATCGACGACGCCAACAGCACCGAGGCCCGACGGATCAAGACCCTCATCGAGCGCAGGTACTCCCGCACGGGACGCAACTACGCCTACGTCCACGGCAAGGCGTTCACCTACCACAAGAAGGGAATCCCGCAGATCCAGATCGAATCCGCCGACCAGATCCGCGACGCGCCGAGTAAGGACCCGCTGAAGCTGCACCACAGCGGCGAGGCGTACCACCTGGCGGCTGCGAGCGTCAAGGTGAAGAGGGTCGCCGCGTGAGTCGATGTGAAGGAGGAAGAGTGACGACGACACGATACGATACAATACGACGAACAAACGTGTGCGCGGGTTCAAGGCTGATGACTGTCTACTTGTTCAGTCAACCACTTCGAAGATGGTTGGGCGTCACTTTGATGAAACTCCAGGTCGAGGAACTCATCAAAGTGTAATTCTTGGAAACATCTTCGAAGCGGTCGACTTGAAACGCGTCATCAGCCTCGAGTCGGCGGACGACGAACGAGCGTGTGCGTGGGTCCGGGGCTGATGAACTCGATGTCAAGTCGAGCACTTCGAAGATGGTTGGGCGTCACTTTGATGAAACTCCAGGTCGAGGAACTCATCAAAGTGTGTAGGCCAAGTTAGTCTTTACGGAGTGAGACCATCTTCGAAGCGGTCGACTCGCACGTTCATCAGCCTCGAGCCCGCGACAACGAACTGGACAGACGAGTACGCTCCTCTGTAATGAAAAAACTTTGCAAACAAAAACTTTTCCCCTCGCCAATTTAGTTGTTTAATCCTCGCTAGCTAGGTCCCCACAAGCAGCGGGCACGGGGCTCGGACTTGCCGCGAGATGGGCGCGGTCTGCGGCAAGCCGGATGGGACCGTCGAGGGCGGCGGCGCGGAGGCCCGGACCGACGGCAAACGCGCCGAACCCTCGACCAAGGCGAGGGAATCAGCGGACGGCTTCAGGAACGCGCCTCCCGGGACTCCGTCGAGCCACCGCGGTTCCCGTCGCCCGTCCGCGGACGGACCGAGCGGCCGCGGGGGCGCACCCTCGGGCCTGGGGGGTGAACGACAGGGGTCATCATCGTTCAGAAGCTTCGGCGGCGTCGGAGGCGGCGCATCGTCCGCGTCGTACTCGTCGATGCCCGGCGTCCACGGCATCCCACCGCCGTTCTCGTTCGTCGGAGGCGACGGGCGCGCCTCCTCCGCGGGGGGTGGGCACGGCGTGGGCGCGCGCGGGTCCGTCGGCGGGGGCTCGCGCGCCGCCCGGGGTATGACCGCGGCGGAGGCGGAGATCTCCCGGCTCCGCGCGTGCGTCAAGGAGGCGGAGGGCAAGCTCGTCGAGGAGCGGCTCATGTTCAGCGCCATCCTCGAGGAGGAACGGGAAAACGCCAGGCGGCTTCGAGAACGCGCGAGGCGCGAGTCGGAGTCCGGGGTAGGTAAAGGCCGGCCGCCGGTGATACACACGTCGAAGGGCGCGCTGCTGGACAGGCGGTACCTCGCGGGGATGATGTCCGCGGCGGACGGAGGGGCGACCAACGGAGTCGGGCATCACTCGCCGACTTCGCCAATCGATTTAGACGGCGTCGAGGTCGACGTCGGCGCAAAGGGGCAAAGTGACTCGACATAGAAAACATCCTAGCAGAAACAACAAGTAGACTATCGACACGACCACATCACGTGAACGCGATCATGGCCAGCACCGGGGCGTGGTCGCTGAGCGGCGTGCCGTCGCGGTGCTGCGTCAGGCCCCGCGTGAGCACCCTGGCGTGGCTCACCCCGTCCTCAAACGGCGCAAAGTCGTTCTCTTCCTGGGTCATCTCCCTAGCCTTCTTGACCAGGTCCGTGTGGGTGACGTCGAGGACGTAGTCGAGGCGCTTGAGCGGCTCGAGGGGTTCGTACCTGCACCGCGAGTCATCGCACGGCGAGTACCCCCACCGCCCTATCGGAAACGTGGGCGCCCAGACCCGCTCGGCGCCCGCGTTCCAGTTGAGCAAGTCCCTCGGTCCGCTCAGCGTCTGCATCGCCGCCGCGCACTCGCACGTCCCGGACTCGACGTTCAGGTCCCCGCACATGATCACGCGTCGTATGTCAAGGTACCCAAAGTTCTCGACAGTCTCGTGGATGAACTCGGCGGCTTCTTCGAACTGCGCCGCTCGAGTCCGGGCGCCGCTTCGCCAAAAGTCCGACTGCGTGTGCGCGTTGAAGAGGAGGAAACACCGTGTCTTGGGCTCGACCCTGTACCCGATGCCCTTGACCTTGCCCTGCACGTCGTCCTTCTCGCGGAGGCGTATGGCGGTGGCCGAGATGCCTTTCCTGAACGCGTACCCTTCGACGCCCTGCGAGGCTTCGAACTTGTGAAAGCGGTGCTCGAGGTGTAGGCTTTGGTACCTCGAGAGGATCAGCAGGCCGCTGTTGCGCCCCGGCGCGTGGACGTGCTGGTACCTGCACAGGAGCCTGCATCGAAGCTCGGATCGCGCGTGCGGGTGCCACACCTCCTGCAGCACGACGACGTCCGGCCACGGCTCGAGGTCCAGTATGCGCTCCGCTATCTGCTCAGCCCTGGCCACCAGGTGCCTGACCGAGCCCGCGCAGCCTGGGAGGACCCCGGGCAGCAGCTGAACGTTCCAGGTGACGATGAAGAGCTTGTCGAGGTCGCGCTCGCCCTCCGTACGTGCCTCCGAGAGACGCAGGACGGGCGCGGTGAAGCTCGCGTCGAGCGAGCGCTCGACGGGCTCGTGCCACTTTTCGTCAAACACGCTCGTGAGGTCGCCTCGCTCGCTCCGCCTCGCGGCGGGCTCGCCCGGGGCCTGCGCCGCGACGTCGCGCTCGCTCTTGCGGGGCGCCCGTGAGAGGCATCCGAACCACGTGCGGGACATGCCTGGGTGTCGTCACGGCGTGCGCGCGGGGTCGTGTGACTCCGAGCCGCGTCGGGAGGGCGAGGTGACGTTCGACGGTTCGAGGCGACAAGTTCGAGGTGAGGCTACAACTATGCGGGGAGGCGGGCGGGTTCGACGCGACGGGAGTTAGTAAAAGAAATCAATCTGAGCTCTGCATTCCACAATTCTCAATCGCTAAATCGAACAGAACCAAAGCTCACCGCACCCACGTACAAAACGCGCTCACGCCATGCCTGGCGCCCAAGCGCGTCCCCGCCAAAGAAACAGCTTGTAAGAATAAAAAAAGCAGTTTAGAAGACGCCAAGGGTGATGGCCTTGTCGATGGGCATGGTGGCGCCGATGCCCATCCAGATGGCGTAGAAGGTGCCGATGAGGAAGACGGAGGTGGCCACGGGGCGGCGGAAGGGGTTCTGGAACTTGTTGATGGACTCCAGGAAGGGCACGGTGATGAGACCGACGGGCACCGCGGCCATGGAGAGCACGCCGAGGAGCTTGTTCGGGATCACGCGAAGCGCGTTGAAGGTGGGGAAGAAGTACCACTCGGGGAGAATCTCGAGGGGGGTGGCGAAGGGGTCCGCGGGCTCACCGAGCATGGTGGGCTCCATGACCGCGAGGCCGGTGCAGAGCGCGATGGTACCGAGGATCACAACCGGGAAGATGTAGAGGAGGTCGTTGGGCCACGCGGGTTCGCCGTAGTAGTTGTGGCCCATGCCCTTCGCGAGCTTGGCGCGGAGGACGGGGTCGGAGAGGTCGGGCTTCTTGGTGACACTGGCGACGACCTGGAGGTTGCCGCGCGCCTTGGGGGCGGAGACACTGTGTACGGCGGGGGGGAGGGGGATGGGAAGGTCAGCGAGGTGAGCGCGTGAGATTTGGAATTTGACACGTGACAAGTGGACGGAGATATTTCTCCCGGGCAAAGATCGTGGGTGATCACGGGGGGTGCCGCGGGGCGCGCGACGCGGAGGACCGCGATCGTCTCGCGCCCACGCGCGGGGAACACTCCTCGAGAGACGTGGGTTCGACACGGACCGAAGCGCGCGTCGGATACGCGCGGATCGGTCGCGCGCGGGCGCCTCTCGTCCTCGCGCTTGAGGCCCCCTTTCACCCCTATCCGCTTCCAGACTGGCACCGGTGCCCTTTGAGCCCTAAATTCGGGACGTGGCGCCCGCCGGATAACGCGCCCGCATGTGGTGTCGCGACGTGAAACGCGGCGATGCGGCGCGTCATCGCGAACGCACAGGTCCTGAATCGATCGCTGATCGTCTCTCCGCATCCAACCCGAGGCCCACGCGCGTCGTGAGGGCGGCATCGCGCCCGCGTCCAACGTGCGGAAAATGGGGAGAAAACAGCGTGCAATACGTCATCGGCCTCGCCGGACGTTCTACTCACCCGACGGGGGCGAAGCCCTTGACGGCACCGAACTGGGTGCGGATGCCGGTGGCGGCCGCGCGCACGTTGGTGCGGCGGATGGCAACCTTGGGCGCGGCGGTCGCGCGGACGGTGGGGGCGCAGGGGATAGCAGTCATTGTCACAAACGAGTGTAAGAATGACGCGCACAGGACGTGTTCGCGGGTGAAGTAGACAGCAGCTCGGAGTTGAATCGGGGGGAGTCTACAGAGTTGGGATTGACCGTTTCGACCATGTGTAACTGAGGCTACATACAGAATGATGTCGAAAAGCCAGATCCTCAATTCTTGTCACCCCCGAATCGCAGGCTGATCCAAAAAGCGACGACGAAGAACCCAGGAACGACGGTCTAATTTTTGAAAATATGGTCGGACGTCCTGATGAGCAACCGACCAAAACCCGACAGCCATCACGTCCGGACCCGACACCGAGGCACCTCGATACGCGCCGGTGTCCACGGATCCATGCGGTGCGCGACGCATCCGGCGACGTCGACTTCGAGTAGGGTACATTCACATCTCGAAACTCGTCGCGCACGAACCCCATCTTACAGGAGATGGTCCAACAGAACACGTCCACGTCCATCGACCGACGACGGACATCGCAGCACCAGCAGACGCAGCACCCGTCTCGGGTCCAAGCGAAACGTGAACCTCCCACTGCTGAGTCCCGACGAGCTCAGGGAGGACCTCTACGCGAACGAGACGCTGTGGCGGAGCTCCACGCGGGGCGTGGTCCTGTGCAACGGCGCCGAACACGTGGACGACGTCGAGTACTGGCTCTCGTACATGCCGATGCGAAACAGGGCGGAGGTGATACGACTGATGCTCGCGTACGCCGACGTGCCGTACGCGTTCGAGGTTGTCGGGTACCTCCGATACGAACCGGAGGTTAAGTCCACGATGAACTTCGGCAAGACCCCGGCGCTCATAGACATCGACGGCCAAGGCACCGACTTAACGCACGAGACGGCGGTGACTCGGTACCTCGCAGACGAACTAAATCTCGGCGGATCCGATTCACTCACGCGCGCCAGGGTGGACGAGCTGTTCTCGCAGTACTGGCACACTGTCCGCAACAACGGGCTGACGCACGCGGGGGAGTTATACAGCGCCAAGGCGCTGAAAGACGCCACCGAGGACGACGTGGTGAACTGCGGCAGGTTTCACGACACGCACAGAGTAAACACCCTCAGCGTGGCCAAACGCTCGCTTCAAGCCTTGCGTGTGTTCGAGGAGATCCTGGAGACGAATAAAACGCCGTACTTGGTCGGGGCGGACCTGACGTACGTCGACTTGGCGCTGCTGGACACTTTGTGGGACCTGGGCGAGGAGGACTCGGTGCCGGATTTCGCAGACCGGTTCAACCTTCCTCGATGCGGGGAGTTTTTACAAAGAGTCGCGGGTATCCCCGCGATTGACGCGTACCTCCGCTCGCCCAGTAGGATCCCGCGGTACGAACGGCCTGAATACGCGTACATCCCGGGTCGACTCAGCCCGGCGCCTTAGGTAGATAGCACTAGTATAGCGGAAAGACGAAGCGGGATGAAGAGACCGTTTTTTACAAAGAATCGCCGCGAAACCTACGCGGTTTCCTTCACGCCGCCCATGGCGCTGGCGATGCCCCACGACACCAGGTACGCCGCCACCGCCGCCATCCCACCGTTGAGCAGCATCAACAGCGCCGAGCGAAGCATGCTCTGGTTGGTGAACTTCGCCTTGGCGGCGCCCAGCAGGAACATGGTGACGCCCGTCAGGATGCACGCGACGATGAAGTTGACCGAATCGCTCGCGCCCGTCGCGTTGGCCGTGACGTACGACAGCAAGGGGATGAACCCGAAGAACACAAATGCGACGAACGTCACCACGCCGTTCTTCCAGGGCTGGTCGTCCTCGTCCGGGGGCATCAGCCCGAGCTCCTCGACCATCATCACGTCGAGGAAAAAGTTTTTGTACTTTGCCATCACGTCGATGACGGACACGGCGTCCTCCTCCGTCATGCCCCTCTTCATGTAAAGCTCCACCATCTCGCGCTTCTCACCTTCGGGGTAGTTATCCAGCTCCCACTTCTCCCGTGTGTGCTCCGCCTTCGTGTAGTCCACCTCGGCCTGCGACGAGAGGTAGTCCCCGAAGCCCATCGAGAGGCCGTCCGCGATGAGGTTGGCGAAGCCCATGAGCAGGATGACGTCGCTGCTCAGGTTGCCGCCCACGGACGCGGCGACGACCGCGAACGTGGTTATGATGCCGTCGAGGCCACCGAACACCAGGCTCTTGACGTACTTACCGGCATCCCTGTTACAGAGTCGGGATAAGGGGGCGGGGTCGGGTTAGCCAAACATATCCGGGATCTGAGAATTGCGTTAAAAAACTCACCCGGCGTGATGCTCGTCGCTGTGAATCTTGGCCTCGTGCGCGGCCCTCGAGGCGTCGATGTCGCCGGTATCGTACGCCGCCCGCGCGGCGTCGAGATCGCGGGTCGCCCCGTTGGCGCGGTTGCGGATCTCGGCCATGGTCGCGCGCGTCGTTCTGTGCCCTAACGCAACAAACTGCAGGGGCTCTTCAGATGGCGCGAAATGCTGCTGGGCGGTGTCGTGACTGGCGAGATGTTTCGTGGTCGTTGTTACTCACAGGGTGTGGTGTGCTATCCGTGGTTCGTCCCTACGTCACGATCCTCCCTCTCTTCATCCGCCCTTCTTGCTCTTCGGATGCTCGAATCCGTCGGGGCCCGCGGGCTTGAACGTCCACCCCACGGCGGGCTCGTCGACGTGAAGGTCGTGAGGCGCCAAGTGCTGTGGAGTGTAAGTGGACGAGCTCTTGCGCTTCGTCTTTCCTTTCGTCTCAGCGGGAGGCTCGGGTCGCAAGGGATCGTTCAGGAACGAGGACGGCGTATGCCCCCACCAGTCCCACGACCGGCGCTTGATCTCCTCGGACCTGTCGATCTCCTCGGACCTGGCGCGGCGCACCTCGTCGGGCTCGTCGTGCGGTCGCCCGTCCACCTCGACGTCGAGGGAACTCCTGCTCTTTCCAGCGCGGTCCACGGACCAGTTGAACTTGGGAGGAGGCGGCGAGGTCGGCGAGGGCTGGTCCCAGCCGGGAAGCAAGGATCCCATGGCTCTCACTCGCGCGCGTATCGACCGTGCTCGTGTGTACGCGCGCGTGTGTACGCGGCGCTCGTCGTTTAAAGCTAAGACTACTCAAAAAATGTTTGGCGTTTGGTGTTTGGTTGCCCGGCGGGCCAAACACAAAAATCATCAAGGCAACTCGATCTCGTCGATGTTCAGGAACCCTTTGCCCCAGTAGTTCGAGTCCGCGAACGTATCGCAGTGCGTCAGGTCCGCCGCACCCGACCGCGTCCGCCTGTGCCTGGCCACCGGCGGGAACACCTCGTACACCAGCCGGTTAATACCCGCCAGCGAGTACGTCTTGGTGTGCCTGGTGGTCTCGGCGACAACCTCGGATTTGGGGTTGATGGTGAAGTTCCGTCCGGGTGGGACGCCGACGTGCGCGTAGGATACCGTGTCCGTCTCCCTGTTCCCGAACCCAGCGTAGAACGGGTTCCAATCGGGCGGGAAGAGGTCGCGTATGGTCTTCAGGCAGCGCATCTTAAACTCCTGAGGACGGCGAACGACGACTTCCCGGTACAGCGCCGTGGACAGCGGATCCGGCGCGAGCATCACCGGCCCTTGCGTCAGCGTCTCGCCATCCTGCGTGAGCTTCTCCAAGTACCGCCGGGTTCCTTTGGAGTGCGAGATGGCCCTGGACGAGAGGAACATGAGCTGGTAGCCGTTGTCGCGAATGTTGTTGTACAGCTGCGCGACGCCCTCGTGGTTCCAGTCTTTACCCACCATCGCCGCGACGTGCCCGCGCAGGTCGCTCTTGGTGATGGTGCCGTCCACGTCGGACACCACGATCTTAGCGTTCCAATCCCAAAGGTACGCGTGCGCCTGGACCTCCTGCCGGCCCCATACCCTGCTCGAGAACGAAAAGGCTATGACGTTCTTGCCGGGTCGTAATCCGAGCTGCGCCACCTTGTCCGGGTCCAGTGTCACGCTCTTGCGGAACTTGCGCCGCGGTCGCCTCGGCACCGGGGACCCACCGTTGGCCACGCTCACGCCTGCCGCCCTCGGCTCACCGTCGAACGCGTGTATCGCCGCCGTAGCTTCGCGCGGGATCTTCGCCGGGGTCGAGGCCCGCGCCCCGCCCGCGCCGAGCGGGAGGCTCGGGAGGTAGCTCGTCGGCAGAGGCGTCCCGAAGGCCATGTGCCCCAACAGGTGAGGCATCGCCGCCGCCCACGGGAGCGCGGGCGCGGCCTCCATCCCGGGCGGCCTCCACGGCCTGACCGCGAGCTTTGGGTGGGTGGTGATGGCCGCCGGGTCCGCGGCGAAGAGACCGGGCTCGACGGCGTGTTCGTCAAACTCCGCCAGGTTCCCGCCGCACAACGATAGCTCGAGCCGCGGTAAAGTGACGTGCGATTGCGTATTGAGGTCCTCGAGTGTAAGCCGCGAGATCAGCGCGGCCGCCTCCTTCTCCCGTTCCTCACCGGAGGACGTTCCCGTCGTCGTATCGGTATCCATCCTCGGGACAGCCTCGGTATCCATCTCGCCGCCGCCGGTCACGGACCCTTCCGACGTTCGTCTCGCCCGCTTGACCTCACCGTCGATCCCACGCGGAGGATGCGCGGGTGACGATGCGATGGATACCGTCGCGGTCGTCACCGCCGGGGGTTCGCTCCGCCCCTTGGGTCGTCGTCCCGCCCTCGTCCGCTCCGGGAGTTGACCAGTCAGCGCCACCTCCGCCTCCGCCTCCGACAGGTACCCCCGGTCGTACGGCGGCACCGCGATCCCACCGACGCCCGTATCGTCCCCAGCGACCAAGAGGTCCGGCCGTGAGCTCACGCGCGTGGTCGGCGCAGCCTCGCTCGCGGTGGACGCGGATGATGCGACCGACCGGGGCGTGGACGGGTCGGCGACTGACCCCGTGCGCATCGTCGCAGCCGCCACGGAAACCGAGCCAGCCGGCGTCGTTGACTGTTTGCCCATAGGCGTCGTCGACGCCGTCCCGAGACCCCCCTTGGCTTGACCCGCCCCTCTCCACCCGAGCCAGCCCCATCCATTATCCTTCGCCGGGGACGAGCCGAGGCTCGGGATCTTGGGCTTCTCCGGTTGTCTTTGACCCAGTCTTTGACTCCCGTTCTTTGACTCTCCGGCTCCGGTGCCGGCGGAGGAGGACGTCGCGCCGTTCTCGTTGGATCGTTCCTCCGCCTCGAGCGCCGTGGCGACCTCGCGTAGCTCGTCCAGGGTCTGGTTCGGCGTGCCTCGCGACTCGGCGAGGTGCTTGAGGTCGTCGAGCGTCGCCACCGGGGTGCTTTCGTCTTCGTTTTCTTCCGGGATCCCGGATCTCGCCTCGGTCCCGTCGCCTCCTTCGGAAGCGACGGCGAGGCGGCGTCGCACGGACGCCTGCGATCGGAGGTACGGGTGCGTCGTCTCCTCATCCGACTCCCCGGGTGAGGAGCGAGATCCCGGCGTCGCGTGCGCCGCGACGGGGTGCCGCGGATCCAGCGCGGAGCCCACCTCCGGGTCGTCGTCGTCGGTGTCCCCTTCCGACTCGCTCCCATTCGCCGTCACCCACGCCTCGGGGTTGTCGGGGTCGTACACCACGAAGAACGCCTCGCCGCTCCTGCCCAGCCGCATGGTGAAGTCCATCAGCACGCCGTTCACCGTCACCGTCACCACCTTCTCCCGCCCGCGGATCAGCCCCTGGTACTTGCCGAACCTGACGTAGAAGGGCGAGCACTTGAGGCTGCCGTCCTTCTGCTTGACCGCGATGAGGTCGATGGCGCCCCCGGTGGACGGGAGCACCGTGGAGACCGCCGCGAGCGAGCCGGCGCCGACGCCGACCGCGGCGTGCGATACCAGCCGCAGACCCGATCGAACGTGCTCCATTCGCCCCTAAAGTCAATTCCTCCTCCCGTCGCGCGCCGCGACCCTCTGGCCGAGCGAAGAGACTTTCCGCATGTTCCTTCACGCGTTCCGAGAGGGTTGCCGAGAGGAATAATTTTTCTCGCCAGACTGGCGAGCACCGATGGGGGTGGAGGGCAAGGTGCGCGCGGAGCGCGACCTGGTGCGCGCGCTCGAGCTGACCGAGGAGCTCGTCCAGCTCAAGCTCGCGCTCGGCGATAAGATCCGCGAGGGCACGTTCCAGTTCTCCAGGCAGAGGTACGCGCGCGGCCCGCACGCGGTGTCCGAGTTGCAGTACAACCTGAACTCGATGCGGGCGACGACGAGGATACGCGCGACACCGCGCTCGATCGACGATGTCTCCGGCGCTTCGGTGCCCCGGTCCACGACGTACGCGTTTGACGTGGTCGAGATACCTCCCGAGCCCGAACCCGAACCCGAGATGGAGCCCAAGAGGGTCAAGGACGTCGTCGACGACGACGGGCTGAGGCGTCGACTGCCAAAGGTGAAGAGCAACCACGAAAAGTTTTTGGAGAGGATGGAGGCTCTGGGACTGAGGGACCAGCTCGTGGAGGTCAAACCCGAGAACACGCACGGCGCCGAGACTGGCGGCGACGAGTCACCGCCGCCCGTAGACTACGCGGCGCTCAGGCGCAGCATGGGACCCCGAAAGCCCATACACTGGTTTGGCGGTTTTCCCACGCGTGAGATGCGGTCGGCGGAGGCTTCGTTCACTCGGTGCGTACAGCTGTGCGCGCGGGTCGCGGAGGTCCAATCGGAGCTTCGGGCGCTGACAACGAGGGTGGATGCGGATGCGAGTTAGGCCCGTTTGGTGGGAGGGCCACCGGTAGATGTAGCGTAGCACGTAGCATAGTTCAGACGACTTGATGAGATTCTCATCAGTTAAAATCCACTCTCAGTCAAATGTTTCCGTTGGCAGGTCGGTATTGTTGCCTCGAGAGTCGCGACTCGCGGGCGTCGCCACTCTGCCCAGAGCAGGCTGCATCGCCTGTCCTCTGCACGGACACGTCACCGGCATCGACGCGAATCGTTCACGTCGACCGTACGCGCCGAAGGAGCGGAATCAACTCCGTCCTCGCCAGATCTCGGTCCCGAGGTCGAAACGTGCTGGAAGGGCACCCTCGTGAGAATTTGGGAATTCGCCGAGGGGAGACGCCCGAGATGGACTGGGCTAATGTCACCCCGGGGGAGCTCATGGACGCGCTGCGTGAGGTGCGTATCCTTGGACTCGTGACGCGTCGATTCCCGCGCCGCGACCCTGCCCAACGCACCCGGCCGACGCGCCCGGGACGCCGAAACGTACCCAAAGCCCCGTGACTGATGGACAAATCCCACCCGCTCCGCCTCCCTCGCAGGTGGACTGGAACATGCGCCCGCGCCCCTTGACGGAATTTTTCGCCAGGTTCACCCCGCCAAAGTCGCAGGGCAAGCTCACCTCCAGGCTGAAGTGCAACATCTACTACTACCGCGCCAACTACTTCGCTTTACTCGTCCTGAGCTTCATCTTCGCCTTTTTCCGCAACCCGTTTGCGCTCATAGCGTGCGCGATGTCGTGCCTGTCGCTGCTGTGCGCGAACGACAGCTTCGCGCAGACGATGAGCGAGAAGATCACGAGGACGGTGCGGAAGTATCATCCACCGACGGCGGCGTGGATGCGCAGGAACGCGAACGTGGCGGCGTGAGTACCCGACGTCCTTCACGAATTCGTCTTTTGGTTTTCAAGCGTCTTCTGTCTATGTCTTCATACGTCTCTCCCCTCTTTCGACACACCGGCGCCTGACCCCGTCTCCCTTCTCCGATCGTCAACAGGGCACCGAGTCGTCCGTACGGCAGGTCGAAGGTTGTGCACATCTGCGGGTTTCAGCGCTCGCACGTGGTGGCGTTTCTGTGCGTGCTGTCGTTTTTCATGCTGCGGAGCTCGCGGGCGGTGAGCACGGTGCTGTGGGCGCTCGGGATGTTCTCCGTCGGAACCCTCGGTCACGCGTCGCTCAGGAGTCCTAACCTCAAGGCGAGGCTTAGCAGCTACAGGGAGGAGTTCAGGGCGGTGTGGCGCGGGTATAGCGAGGCGTAGAAGGTGTATTGCATTTGACTTAGCAAACCTGTGAAACTTCAGTTCCCTCGAGAAGTCGCGTCACTTCCGAATCAGTATTTCGGTGACTCGGACGGACGCCGCTCGCCAGTGTGGGAAGGCGCGCGAGGGAGACTCGTTCGTGTAGAGTAAGGCTGGAACGCGAATAAGGACGCCGAGTGATGTCCCCGTGAGGGATTAGGACAGGCAGGGAAGCATGCATACCGCGGCACCCCGCCCGGATATCCGGACAGCGATGCTGCTGACTGGAAGGGTTGGCCCGTCGAGCCGCGCCGAGAGCGGCCGCGGGGCATCCACGTCTCGCCCCGGGCGCTGCGCGACGATCCCCCGCCGTGCATGGCACGAGTCCTCCGGGGATATCGGCGATACTTCAGACCCGGAGGATCCGGAGGCGCGGTCGCGACGCCTGGGATTCACCACGACGTCCCAGCTCTTCAAGAACGCGAAGAAGCTGGAGAGGAAGACCGACAAGGCCGACGAGGCCGAAGCCGACCTCGCGATGCTCGACAACCTCGTGGACGGCAACGTGGAATCGTTCGAGTGGTTCGGCGGCGGCGGACGCAACTTCAGCGAGCTCGTGTCGCAGCAAGGGGACGTGTGCGCCGCGTCGAGGTACGAACCCGACTCCGAGGATCACCGATTGGACGAGTTTTGGCGCAGCCGAGGGTACGTTTACTTTTACTTTCGTATGGGCAATTAGTATGACATCGTGTTTTCTTAACAGGGTCCGCGAACAGGCGTACAGGGAACGGCTGGTACGCATGGGCGCGACGCTCGCGTCGGAGGTTGCCGGCCGGAGCCTCTACCGCAATCCCGACATCCTAGGCCACAGGCTGGACCGGCTGCAGACCGTGTTCCCGGGCATGGACGTCGCGCAGATGATGTGGAAGTCCCCAGACGTCGTCAAGTGAGTTTATTTTACTTATCGTATGGGCAATTCGTATGACGTCGTGTTTTTTAAACAGGCTGCCCATCAAAACCGTAGTGTCGCGGTTCGTGTCCCTGCGTTGGACCCTTACGAACGTCGGGGACGTGAGTACGATCGTGGAGGGCCAGCCGGGGATACTGCTGAGGCACGCGGGGGAGATCGCGGGTGAGATGGCGGCGCTGGCGAATGAGTTTCCAGCCGTCGACGTCGGCGCGGTTGTCGTGAGGGAGCCGTGCCTTCTCACCGCGGAGTGCGAGCTGACGCGGCGGCTTAAGAGGCTCGCCGAGCTCCGCCGGCGCGATCGACTGAGCCCGTCGATGCGGATCTTCTACGACGGCTCCGACGGTTCGGGCAACGCGATGCTCTTCGCGAAGGTGTTCATGGAGGAGACCAAGCCGCACGACGGAAACTGGTGGTGAGGGCGCGCCGCCGAGCCATAGAAATCAACGCTACCTTCAGGTATAATAAAAGTCTAGTCCTAATATTAGTCATCAAGTCGTGCCGTACACAGTTCCAAAGGGCACGAGGCCGCTGGTATGGATGCACAGCCGGGGGAACGGGATGATTTCACCCACTACCCGCGTAGTATAAGTACACAATGCTCGCGAATTATTGTCCGCCAATTATTTTTCTTCGGTGGCGCCGTATTTGGAGTCCCCGAGGAGCGCCTTGGTCTCCTCCACCGCCTTGGCCTCCTCCTTCCTGCACACGCCGCGCATCACCGATGACGCCATACCGAGCGTGAAGAGCACCGCCATGGCGAGCGCGAGGAACCCGGGGGGGAAATCGTGGCCAAACACCCCCGAGCACATGTCCACGCCGACGAGCACGAGGACGCACGCGACGGAGTAGTTGAGGTCTGGGAAGAGCTCGACGGTGCCCGCGAGCTGCGGGTACAGCGCCCTGACGACGCACGCCGCCACGATGTCACCGAAGAACAGGGTGGACACGTGCACGTGGTCCACCATGAAGATCGTGGACACCCCGTCGATGCAAAACGCCACGTCGGTGAGCTCGATGACGACGATGACCAGGAGCATCGGCGTGATCTTCGCGATCCCCTCGACGTACACCCAGATGGCGGAGCCGTGGTACTTGTCCACCATGCGACCCCCGAAGCATCCCTTGCCCCACTTCACGATCGTCGAGTTGGCCGGGTCCTCGTCCTCCTCTTCTTCGCCGATGATCGTCTGGTACAAGACGTAAGCGCCCTGCCACATGCAAAACGCGCCGAGCACCAGCATCAGCGGCTTGAGGTAATCGTAGATGCCCTTCAGCGCGAAGAACAACAAACCGCGGATGAGCACCATGAACGGGGTTCCGGCGAACAGGAGGCCGGGCCTCATCTCGCGGGGCACCCTGAAGTGGTCGAAGATCTGATGGAACAGACAGATGTTGTCCGTGCTCAGCAGCACCTCCACGACCGCCGCGCCGAGGAAGGGCGCGGTGTTGTATCCGTTCTGCCTCAGGCCGTAAAACACGCAAAGACCGATCACGAGCGTGATGTACAGCACGCTGTTGGGGAACTGCCACACCATGGAGTTGAACGGGCCCAGCCATCCCGGGTCGTCCTTCAGGTACTTCCCCGTGCTGAGAGGTTTCTTCGATGGGGGGCACCGCCCCGGGCTGGACAGCGACTCGGGGTCGGCCTTGGCGCCCTTGTGCATGCTCGCCTCCATGACCGCTCTCGGACACTCGAAGTTCGTGTGTTTGCCCGACGGCGGTCCGAGGCGCGACGTGCGTGCGCCAAAGGCTGCGGCGACGACGCTCCGGCAGATTGAGTGTAACACCAAACTTCAGATCCGTCTGAACAATTTTGCAGTTTTTTGAGACTGTCGCGCTGTGGACAGGTCGCAACAATTTTAGCCCGTACTGCGGCAGTACTGAACCCCCCATCCACGGTGAGTTTTTCGGCCCAAGTTTTCGGCCGTTTCTCGCGAGGGGAACCACATCGTCCAGTCCGAGTTCGACTCATCGTGCGCACGACGACGTACGAGCGCACACCGGCGAGCACGTCATCGTATCCCGGGACCGTTCAACTCGGTCGATGTCGACGAAGGTACACCTGTCGTCGGAGGCGCTGAACGCCGCGCCGTGGGCGGCGCACCTCGTATCCGCGTTCTCCAATGCCCCCGGCTCGGCACCCGGAAGTTCATCAACGGCTCGGGGGGGCAGATCCGGCGCTCGCGCGCAGCCCAGAGATCCCCCGCGCATGACCCCGCACGAGCTCGAGGAGCAGGTTCAGAAGGAGACCGCCGCCCTCCTCGCCGCGCGCGCCGCGTCCTCAGCGTCCGCCGAGGGACCCGCGCCGTCCACAGCATCGCGCATCCCGACCTTCTTCACCCCGAAGCGGGACGTCGGCTTCCTCGCGGCGGAGCTGAGGGCCACCGCGCACCGCGTCGCGCTGCAGTACAAGGAGCGCGGGCTGTTGGAGGATGACGAGCTCGAGGACCTGTGGGGACGCATCACGGACGTCATCGCGCGCAGACCCGCGGAGCATCAGCCGGCGTCGCCGACGGAAGCCGCCGCGGCGGAGGCGGAGTCCAGGATCACGCACGAGGAACTGTGCCTCGTTCGCGACGAGTTCGCCCAGGCGCTCGAACGCTCGAACCCGGACACCGACGGCGCGTCGCGCGTGTCGCACTACTTCACCGCGAAGACCTTCGCGAGGTTCGCCCGCGACGCGCACGGTCGCATCAGCGGGCGAACGTTCATGGAGTTCGTGGTCCGACACGTCGCGCTGACGCAGTCGAGGATCAACCTCGGGTGCCACGACGCTGACGCGGACGGGTGGCTCACCGAGGACGAGCTCGAGGCGTTCGTCGGCCGGTCGGTGACCACCATGAGCGCGCTTCAGTCGCTCCCGATGGGATTCGCCAACCAGTACCGGCGCATAGCGACGAGGCGGTTCATGTTCTTCGACGATCCGAGGCGCCGGGGTAAGGCTCGGATCAGCGCGTTGCTGTGCAGCGACGCGCTCTCCGACTTTAACGAGCTGCACGCCGCGCGTGAGGACGACCCGGCGTTACAGAAGAACTGGTTCTCGCTCGTATCCGCGCAGAGGGTGTACAAGTCGTTTCTGGATCTGGACCTCGACATGAACGGGACGCTGAGCAAAGCGGAGTTTAAGCGGTACACGGTGGATTCACGGAACGAGGCGTTGGGGTGCACCGCGCAGGGGCTCACGGACATGTTCGTGGACAGGCTGTTCGAGGAGCACTCGCTGAAGGGGCTATCGGGCGCCAGGCGGGTACGCTCGGAGAGGCTTAAACCGGCGGCGGCAAACGTCGAACCTTTCGTGGCGAAGTCGATGGAGAAGCGTCGCAAGGCGTTGGAGTCGGAGATGGACTTTCACGCGTTCCTGGACTTTGTGCTGGCGTGGAGTGATAAGGGGCATCCCGCCAGCCTGGCGTATTTCTTCCGCGTCCTCGACGTGAACAGGACCGGGGCGCTGACCAATACAGAGATTTGGACGTTTCTAAAGTCCATCCACGAGACGTGGACGGCGGACCCAGACAACTACGACCTCAACATGCTGGACGTGCAGGACGAGATCTTCGACATGGTCAAGCCCGCGGAGGCTGGTCGGATCACGCTGGAGGACCTCGCGCGGTGCGGGTGCGCCGGGACGGTGGTTGAGATTCTTTGCGATCACACCGGGTTCTGGCGATACGACAACAGGGAGAACCTGCCGCACGACGACGAGGAAGACGAGGAGGAGGGCGATGCAGACGGGGAGGAGATCGACCACGACGATCCGTTCACCGCCCCGTTCTGATTCGCGAGTCGAGCGAAGTAGTGACGTAGTTTGTGCGCTTTATCGTACAAGACCTATCGCGAAAGTTTCCGAGAGCTCTTCGTTTGTCTGAAGTAAGGAAGAGTTCGCATCACGTCGTCCGCGTCAGAAGAGCAGGTTATCCACTCGTGTCCAGAAAGTCAAGAAAATACACATGAAGATGATGACATAGACTTCATGTGCCCGATCGAATGGATAACCTGCACTTCTCAATAAGTGTTGAGGGATACCTCCAACGTGATGCATGAGACAAACGAAGAGCTGTCCGAAACTTGCGCGACTCAGCCAAACACTGGCCCGGGTCCCTGCGACGGCGGTACGTCCACCAGCACCGACGGTGACCGAATCTCCCCGTACGCGGGCACGATCGGCGCGGCCAGCTTGATGATGTGACCGATGACATCCGCGGGAAGGTCCCCGAGCGTCGTCCCGCGCGGCTCTCGCTCGCCGCGCCCGCCGCCCTCGAGCCAGTCGCCGTCGCCATCCAGGTCATCCTCGGGACCCGCCGGTCCGAGCTCGATTATCTCGCCCAACCCGCGTGTATCGTGCTCATCCTTGTCGTCGTCGTCTGCGGTGTCGGTGGTGACTTCGTCCGCGGCGCGAAGTCGCGCGTGCGAGAGCAGCAGTTCCCTGCACGCGAGCCTGAAAAAAACGGGAAACTCGGCGACGTGCGAGTCGCGAGTCCACGGAGTCGACGCCGGCGTCTCGATCGCGTATATTCTCTTTGGATCGTGCGGTACACCCGCGTCCCTCTCGCGCTCGCGCCTCCTTCGAAGCGCCGCGCGTCCTCCGTCCACCTCGTCCGCTTCGACTTCCTCGGCGCTCCTTCTCGGCCAGAACACCGGGCCCGATGCCACCACGAGCCTTCTCGTCTCGTCGCCCTCGTCGTCGTCGTCAGCCACCGTCGCAAACGTCCACGGGTGGGTCTCGAACGTCTGCTGCGTGTGTGCTTGGCCGGGCTCCAGCGTCTTGTACCGCACTTCTTCGCCCCAGTAGTTTAGCCAGAACAGCCGGGCTTTTCCGTCGGTGGCGTTGCGGAAGGTCACCTCGGTGTGCCACCGCGACTCCCTGCTGCGGATACTGAGTCGCTCGGTGGGCGTGAGCTCGCCGAGCGGGTCGCGATGTATCGACGATCGCCACGCGTCCATGCTGAAGTCGATCGGTACGTCGGCGTCGGCGCCGCGCGCGCCGCGCCACGTGAACATGTTCCCCTGGGCTCTGAGCCTCGGACCCGCGCGTCCCGTCTCCCGAGAACCCGGGAGGAGGCAGGTGAAACCGCGGCGCAGCGCGCGCGCGCCGCGGTCGCCGACGTCCTGGGCGCGTCGCAGATAGCTCCCGATGCGCTTGCACACGCCCGATACGACCTGCATCGCGCGCGCGCTCATTCCGGACGTGCGGGTGGAAGCGACGGGGACGGGAGGAAGGAACGCGGCCGGTGGGGCTGGGTTTCGTGGGACAGCGCGAAGCACGTAGTTCTCGCGGCGGTGGTTGGGGTGACTGGCGACGAGGCGCGCGCCGGTCCACCCGCCGGGGAATGATCTGGACGCGCCCGGGGGCGATGCCATGGACTATCGGTCGCGCGTGGAGGATGTGCCGGAGCGAGGGCGCCGGCACGCGCGCGACGTTCGTTTGGTTATTAACTCGGATAGGACGTGACGTCGTTGCTTTGCCAAAGTCGTGGCTCGACGCCCGCTGAGTCATCGTCGGTGGCGAAACCGAGGCTCGTCAGGTCCAACACTCGGACGACGTGATCTCCAATCACAGTTTTGATGAACCTCGAGTTATTAACTCGCTACAACTACTCGCTACTTTCGTCCTCCCGACGCTTCGACTTCCTTTTTGGCTGCCAAATTATTTTCTCACCGGACCAGCACCTGGAGCCCCTTATTGGTCAACACCGACGGCGTCTCACCGCGCATCCACGTGTTGTGGCTCAGCCACAGCTCCCTCAGGTTCGGAATATCCGCCAGCGCCGGCGGCACGTCCCCGATGAGCCAGTTCCTGCTGAGATCCAGGATCTGCATGTACCTGAGCTGAGACCCCCAAGTCGCGGGCACCTGGTTCTCCAACATGTTACCGTTCAGCCGCAGCGTCACCAGCTTGCTCACCCTGCCCTCCGGTATCAGCCCCGGCGGTATCTCCCCGGTCAGACGGTTCTTACCCAGGTTCAGCTCCGCCAGGTAGATGCAGTCGCCCAGCTCCACCGGTATCGTCCCGTTCAGGAAGTTCATGTTGAGGTCCAGCGACACGAGCGTCTGTATCTTTCCGAGCTCCTTCGGTATCGGCCCCACCATCAGGTTCCTCGATAGTCCGATGTGCACCAGCGACGTGGAGTTACCCAGGCTCGGGGGTATGAACCCGTTGAGCCTGTTGTTGTGCACGTTCAGGACTTCCAGCTTTGTGAGATTGGCTATGGCCTCGCCCGGGATGTTGTTGCTGATGAAGTTGTTGCCTAGGTTGATCTCTCTCAGGGTATCTATCAGCCCTATCGCCGGGTCGATGAACCCGCCCAGCCCCCTGTTATTCATGTCGATGTGCGTCACGCCGTTCCCGCCCTCGCACCGTATACCCCGCCACGGCATCTTGCACGGCTCGTCGCCCTCCCACCAGCGCATCATCCCGTGCGGGTCGCTCGGGAGACTTCGGCGCAGCTGGCGAAGCGCGTCCGCGTGCGGCTTATTCGGCTGGACGTGGTCGAGCGCGTCGTCGTTTGGATCGTACAGGTTCATCTGACCGTCCACCGCGGCGATCAGCGAGGCGATCGCCAGCAAACCCGCCGCCAACCTCATGGCCCCACCCCGTTGTTACGCCTGTGCGCTTTCAATTTGTGACTCGCGTTCACGTGCCCTAATCGCATTTTACACAGCTGCATTCATTCGACGAGGCGCGGCGATGGTGAAGCGGCTGGTTGAGGCCTGCGTCGATGCGGGCACGTGCGCGGTGGGCGTGAGCCACTACGCCGCGCTCCTCGCCGCCTTGGCATCACTGTGGACGCAGGTGAAGCACCAGCTGGTGGCCACCATGAACAACGATCTCATCGGCGGAAGCATCGCTTTGGCGGTGGCGTCCACGCTCGTGGGTGCAGCGTGGCGGCTCTGGCGATGGATCCGAACCGTCGCGCACGACAGGATGTTCGTCACGTACGAGATACCGAGCGGCACCCCGCAGTACTTCGCGGCGCTGCGATGGGTGTACGACCAGCCAGCCGTGCGACGCGCGTCTCGGAGACTCGTCGTCAATCCGGTCGGAACCCCGCTCGCCCCATCCGCCGTCGCCGACTCGCACGCGCCGTCGTCCGCGCCGGACGACCCGGAGGATCCCCTGGAGCTCGGGCTACACACCGTCCCGATGCTGCTCGCGGGCCAGTCGCTGTGCGTGCGCGTGGGCGGATCGCTCGTGTGGGTGGGACACGGCGGAGCCGGCCGGGGAACGATGAACGAGGGCGGCGCCGGCATGTCGACCGACGCCGGCATGGGACTCGGCGCGATGGGAGGCGGCGGCGCGAGGGGCTCGTGGTACAACCAGCTCCTCTCGGGCACGCGCGGCAACGCCGGTCTCGCGCACGCCTCCGCGTTCGGCTGGGAGGCGATGAATAACAGCGGCGGCGGCGACAACGGGGTCAACGGAGGCGCCGTTCGGCTCAGAGTCCTGGGCGGAGGAGACCGCGGCGAGGAGACCGTGCGTCGTATCCTCGCGATCGGGCACGAACTCGGCCGGGGTACCGCGCGTAGGTTCACCAGGGTGTACCTGCCGTCCGCGGTGGTTCGGTCGAGCGGTCGTGGGGACGGTAAACACGCGTGGAGTCGGCCGGAGTGGATCGACGCAGGGATAAAACCCTCTCGGCCTATTTCCTCGGTGATCCTCAAGAGTGACGAGGCACGAGGCGTGCTGGACGACGCGAGAGCGTTTTTGGGTTTAGAGCGATGGTACGCCGAGCGCGGTATACCGTACCGCCGCGGGTACCTGCTGCACGGCGCGCCGGGGAGCGGCAAGACGAGTTTGGTGTGCGCGATCGCCGGCGAGCTTCGTCTGCCGATTTACCAGCTTCGACTGACGGGCGCAGGGCTCGACGACGAGGCGTTCCAGCGGCTGCTCGCCGCGACGTCGAGGCGAGCGGTCGTGTTACTCGAGGACGTGGACGCCGCGAGGGGCGCGGCGGTGGGATCCAGGACCGGGAGGGAGCCGTCCACGCCCGGGTCCCCGAGAAGGGAGAGTACCGACGGGGGATCGGCGTCGCTGCTCACGCTCCCCGGGCTCCTCAACGCCCTCGACGGCGTCGGCGCCGTGGACGGGCGGCTGCTGTTCATGACATGCCACCGCGCGACATCGCTTGAACCCGCGCTGGTCCGACCGGGCCGGATCGACATGCGCGTGAGCTTCGGCGCGCCGGACAGGGCGCAAGCCGCGGCGCTTTTCCGACACTTCTTTTACGGGGCGCCGGCGCGGAATCGTTCGACCCATCCATCCGCCGAGAAGGGACGCGATGACGACAGCGCGAGGTCCTCGCCGAAGAAGAGGCAAGTCGCGTTCGGTGGCGCGCCGCCGCCCATGGACCGCGAGTCGCTCGATCGGCTCGCGGAGCGGTTCGCGGACAACGCGGTTCGGTCGATGTGGGACTTGCACCCCGACGGATCCGAGGCGGCGACGTCCATGGCGGGACTGCAGGGACACCTGATGATGCACCGCGAGGACCCGGAGGGTGCGATCAATAGCCTTTGAACAATCAATCTAGTGCTAACGTAAGCTCGAGTCTCCATTGATGTCTATCTCCAGTGGCTCCGGCTGGACCACGTGCCGTTGGTCACCGTGGCACCCTCTTCAACGATTGAGCCGGCGATCCACTGCACCGACTTTGGCGCCGACGGGTGAGTTTTCCGGTACTCCGCCGAGTATTCGCCGCGCATGTTGACGTGCGGGTTGGCCGGGTCCTCCTGGAACTTGAGCCAGCACTGGCCGTGGACGAAATCGCCCGCCGCGGGCGCGAAGCATCCGTCCTTCTCAGGGCAGAACACCCAGACGTTGCACTTGTAGTTGTGAGGGGGTTCTGGTTCGTAGTTTTTGCAGCTCTCGCAGCACGCCTCCCACGAATCCTGGATGTTGGCGCTTCCCCACTTCACCGCGTACCCGTCATAGTCCGTGGCGTCCCTCTTGTGACACTCGGAGCTCATCTGCTTCGGGTTATTCTTGTCCTCCACCGCCCTCTTCTTGTTCTGCTCGAACAACCAGTGAATCTGTTTCTCGCAGCAGTTTTCGTTCCCCACGGCGCGGAGCGCCTCCTCGGCTCGCTCCCTCGGGTATCCCGCCTGTATCAGACCCTGCACGTTCTTCTCCAGTGGCACGTGCGTCCTCTCGACGACGGCATTCGCGCCGGTCACCGTACAGAGCGCGAGGATCGTTGCCAGCGCTACCAGCGAAGCCATCTCGGAACTGATTCAGTGTCATCCACTTGGCATCGATAACAACTCTGTTTTTTTTTTAAGTTGTCGGTTTTGGCGCGCACTTGCCCGCCGCCACAACACGCCGCGTGATCGCCCTTGGAGTCGACGCGTACGCAGCGAAACGCCTTTCGCTCATCGAGAGTCTCGCGGGAGGGCGCGTGGATCGAGCGGACGGCGATCTACCTGGCGATGGTGCGCCCCTCCGTCCCTCCCGCGTCGTCTCTTTTTCCTCGGCGACATCATGGATCTAAGTCGTCCCGTACACGCCCCAACTCCACGTCCCACGCGCGTGAACACTGACCCGTATTCATCCCCATCGCCGTTTCCATCGAATCAGGCTGAACGCGGTGGGCCCGCCCCGCCGGGCACCGAGAGCGCCCCGCCCCCGCCCGCGTGGTGGAGGAAGACGGACGGCAACGCGTCCACCTCCGGCACGATCCCGTGGCTCGCCGCGCCCCTGTACGCCATACCGGAGACGACGAAGCTGCTGATGTGCGGCGGCGTGGCGGGCGCGTTCAGCAAGACGTGCACCGCGCCCCTCGCGCGCATCACGATCTTAAGGCAGCTCCAGAGCACGGGCGCCGTGGCGGGGTGGGCGGGAACCGCCAAGGTTGGCATCGTCCCGGCGCTGGGAAAGATCGTTCGAGAGGAAGGGGTCCGAGCGCTTTGGAAGGGGAACATGGTGACGGTCATCCAGCGCCTGCCGTACTCCTCCATCAACTTTTACCTCTACGAGAACATCATGGACTTCCTCGAGGGCGAGGGTGCCTTCGTACAGAAGGACGGCGATACGAAACAGAGTGGTGACAAGAGTGTAAGAGCCGGGCGCGAAGGGCAGAAGGGCCTCGGCTGGGACGTCGCCAGGCGCCTCGTCGCGGGCGGCTCCGCGGGGATGATCGCGTGCACGTGCACCTACCCGCTCGACCTCGTGCGAACACGGCTCGCGGCGCAGACCACCGTGAAGCACTACGACGGCCTGATACACGCCTTATGGGTCATCGGGAGCAAAGAAGGACCCCGGGGGCTGTACCGCGGCTTAGCCCCGACGCTCGCGCAGATCGGTCCCAACCTCGCCATCAACTTCGCCGCGTACGAAACCTTGTCCAAGCTGGCGAAGGAGCACGAGCTCGGGGAGCGGATGCCGCCCGCGATGGTGTCGCTGGCGTGCGGCAGCACCAGCGCGGTGGTCAGCGCGACGGCGACGTACCCGCTGGACTTGGTGAGAAGGCGGTTGCAGATGCGATGCGCGCAGGACCGGGGCCACGGGTTCGTTCGCGTGTTCAAAGACGTCTTCAAGGCGGAGGGGCTGTCGGGGTTCTACCGGGGGATCATACCGGAGTACGCCAAGGTGGTGCCCGGGGTGAGCATCACGTACATGACGTACGAGTTGCTCAAGCGGTCCATCGGCGTGGACACCGGGCGGCTTTGAGGCGGTTGAGATTGATTGATTGATGTTTTTTGCTGTAAGGTTGCGAAACATGATCTGATCGTCGCGTGATTCTTTGGTGGAGACGTCGCCCGGATGTGTGGGCGGCGCTCTCGGGTGTGGCTCGTAGACTCTTATACGTGTTGCAAAGTTACATGGTTAAAAACTATGACGGTCCATCGGGTGTTCATCGCCCCGAGCTCCTGACCTCGGCTTCGTTTGGGAGGAATCCCATCAATCTTCCACCCGAGCTCTGATACGCCCACATGAACCCGGCGAGCCCGCCGATCAACCCCGAGCAGTACATGGCGGGGACCCTGATGCCGGGGCCGGACATGGAGCCCGACATCCAGCCCACGGGAAATGACACTGCGGTCCACGTGGCCCAATCGCGGTAGTCCGTCGCGTTGAAGTTGCCCACTGCGGCGAAGGGTGTGGGTTGGGGGAAAACGCGGTCAGACGGCCGGCGGTGCGGGTGGTGGTCATCAAGGGTTTTTTGTCACGATCGAGAGGGGACGGGGCCGCGGTCGTCGGTCGTGATCGCCCGGGGTGGGGCGAGTCACGCGCGCTCGGTGTGATCGAGCTCGTGTGTGTGCACTTACCTACGGTACCGAACGTGGGCGCGCGATCCACCACGGGGAACTGCGGGTTGTCTCCGATGACTCCCATCCTTTTTTTTCACCCGTTCCAAATCCTCTCTTCCCTTCGGTCACACCCGTCCCTCCGAGGGTACGTCCGCTGTCTCGATTCCTCCTCGGTGGTGGTGGCGCGGCGTGGGCGATTCTCCCGTGCCGGACTGGTCCTTCGCGCGTGTGCGAGGCGCGGCGACCTGCCTTCGCGCGCGGAGCTGTGAGATAATCCGTAGCCGAAGGAGCAGGAACTTGCCAGCCTCAGCAGTGAGCTGTGGTCAGGCTCGACCCTGTCTATCTATTTGCTCATACAGCGTGTTTTGACCGTCAATCCTTGAGTTAAACCCCCCGTATAAAACGAGTTCAAGTTTGCTCGGACCGAGAGAGGAATGTCAACTCGCGCTCTCGCCAGAGTCGCCGCGCGGCGGGACGGGCGGCCGCTCACGGAACCCGTATCGCGACCGATGGCGACCCCACCGGCGGTTCTCGCGGTCATGCGGGCGGCGCGCATCATCTGCAGAACCCCGCGCGACGCCGTCATGTTCGCGGTGCACTGCACCTTCATGGCCGAAGGGTACGTCCTGCTCGCCGCGGGCGACAACGTGGACCCGATGATGTTCCAAACGAAGGAGGAGGAACCTGACGACGGCCTGCCCAAGCGCAGACCGGACCCGCATCTCGGGTGGAACGACATGGAGGACGAGTACGCGTTCAAGTACTGCGCACTCGGCGACTACGACAACCTCGGGGGCAAACCGAGACGAGGGCGATACTCGGGCGCGATACTCAAAGCCATGCACGTGGGAAACACCCTGATGGTTCACGCCGTGCGCACCGAGGACGGCGTGCGGTCGGAAACGCTGGCGAGCGCGGAGTTTCCGTTGGCGACACACGCGAAGGACGCGGACGAGGTGACACTCGCCGCGGATCCATCCCTCGCGCTCGCAAACGTCGCCGACCTCGTCGCCGCGACGCGTGCATCCCTCATCGATCCCATCACCCCGCCAAACAAAGAAGACGAGGCGCAAGGGGACGACGAGGGCGAGCGTGCGAAGACCGGTACGTCTTCCGCGGCGGCTGGGGGCGAGTCTGGGAAGGCGAGCGGCGGTGGAGAAGCCGGTAGGGGCGGTGAGGGAGGCGGCGACTTGAACCTGGACGGTAATCCGTTCCGCCGGTACCCGCCGCGCCGCCCGCCCGGCGCGCGGTTCGACCCCCCACACGGACCGGTTCCAGGCATGGGTCCCATGGGTCCTACGGTGCCGGTCGTCGGCGGGTTCTTCGAGGGTGACCCGAGGTTCGCGCCCGGCCGCGGTCCGCCCGAGATCATCGATCCGGACGTTGACTTCGGCGGCGTCCCCGACGGATTTTATCCCGTCCCGGGTCCCGGCGGGGTGGGTATCGGGGGTCCGCGGGGTCCACCTGGGTGGCCGGGTACCGGCGGAGCTCCGAGGTGGAACCCCGACCTCGGTCCGCCGCCCGAGGGCTAGCGATACGCGCGGCGAGTGGAGAGGGAGCGAAGAGCGAAGAGTGAAAATTAGTTTTGGCGTTTACATGCGATTCGATCCCGTCAGTCGTTGCCGCGTTCCTCCCGGACCTTGGCGTACCACGTGGGCACCTTGACGTGTGACGTCGTGGTGAACGTCTTGCCCGCCTCGCCGCCTACGATGTCCTCGTCCTTCGGTATGTTGTTACCCTCCTTCACGACAACCTTCCCGTTTGGCAGCACGTCTCCAACCTTCGGGAGTTGTCCCGGCCTGTGCTTCTCCGCCTCCGCCTCCGTCCGTTGCCGTTCCTTTCGCTCCTTGGACTTGGCCTTGGCCTTTTTGTTGTTGGCCATCTTGCCGGTGCGGGGTCCGCCGCTGGGGCTCGCGGCGCCGGGCGGCTTGCGGATGCCTCCCTCCCCGCCGCCCGCCGCGCCCTTCCCGCCGCCCTTCGCCTTCCCCTTCTTCCCCTTCTTGCCCCCGAAGCTGAACGCGCTTCGTTTGCCTCCGTCGCCGTCGTCGCCGCCGCCCCGCTTGTTCTTAATCATCCGGATGACCCGTTGCACCAAGGGCACCAGCGCCGCGCCGATGCCGATGCACACGATGGGATCGAGCCCTCCGCGTTTTTGTTGCGACTTTGTCTTGGTTTTCCTCCCCTTGGCGGACGGCTTGCGCTTGCCGCCGGACGACGGGGCGTTCACGTCGTCCGGGATCTTGGGCCCTCGACTCGGGGGCTTATCCTTCGCCATGCTCGCCGTGGGAAAACGGTGCGTTCGCGGCGCGCGAGCGGAGTGTGTCGGCGATTGGGAAACCCTCTTTTTATCCAGACGCGGTGATGACTCGGCTGAAAAGCTGCTGTCCGTTGCGTGCCACGCACACCCAAAGGCACGATGGCGCCAGCGTTGCCGGACGACCTCTCTAAGCTCACGGTGGCGAAGCTCAAGGACGCGCTCAAGAAGCGCGGCCTGGACGTCGCCGGCCTGAAGGCCGACCTCGTCGCTCGCCTCCAGAGCGCCGTCGACGCCGAGAACAAGGCTGGTCCGGGATCCCCGAAATCCCCTCCGACGTCCAAGAGCCCGAGGCAATCGAAGGGCGCCGGGGACGAGGACGGGAAGTCCCCTCGGACGTCCACGCGCGAGCCGTCGCCCGAGCGCAAGTCCCCGCGCGCGTCGGGCGACAAGGGTGGGAAGCGCAAGCGCGATTCCGAGCCCTCCGAGCCCGCGTCAGCGCCCTCCGAGCCCGCGGCGTCGCCCGCGAGGGGAAAGCGGGCGAAACGAGACTCTGGACCGCCGCCCGAGGAACCCGAGCCGGTGCCGGAACCCGCCCCGGCACCGCCCCCGGCGGAGGTACCCGAGCCATCGCCGCCGCCCCGAGCCGCACCCGAGCCGGATCCATCGCCGCCGCCCGCCCCGTCACCGCGCGTTGTTAGGGATGACGACGCTAAGATGCCGGCCCGGCCGCAGCCGCGACCGGCGCCCGTCATGATGTCCGAGGCCCGCGCCGCAGCCGCCGCGGCGCTCGCCGCGGAGCTCGAGAACGAACCCGAGACGGACGCGGACGACGCGCCGAAGGATGCGACGCAGCTGGCGGCGGAGCGAAGGGAACGAGCGGCCCGGGCGTCGCGCGAATGCCCGTACCTCGACACCGTCAACCGGTCGCTGCTCGACTTTGACTTTGAGAAGTGCTGCGGCGTCTCGTTGTCGCCGCACAACGTGTACGCGTGTTTGGTGTGTGGGAAGTATTTCCAAGGCCGCGGGCCGTCCACGCACGCGTACACGCACGCGTTGGAAGCGACGCATCACGTGTTCATGAACCTGGACACCGGTCGGGTGTACTGTTTGCCGGACATGTACGAGGTCGTGGACGCGTCGCTGGACGACATTCGGCACGTGCTGAACCCGAAGTTCACGCAAGGTCAGATCGCGGAGGTTGACGATCGGAGGTTGTGGTCCGCGGGTCTGGACGGGACGGACTACCTCACGGGCGCTGTTGGTCTGAACAACCTCAAGGCGACGGATTACGTCAACGTCGTGTTGCAGTCGGTGATGCGCGTGGGTCCGGTTCGTGATTTCTTCCTGGCGCAGAGGGAGCTCGGCGGGGGTGGGGCTGTGGGTGGGGCGGTGGGAGGTTCATCCCTGACGACGTCGCCGTTGGCCAGGCGTTTCGGCGAGTTGACTCGAAAGATTTGGAACTCTCGAAACTTCAAAGGTCAGGTTTCCCCGCACGAGTTCATGCAGGCGGTGCTCGCGGCGTCGAACCGGCGATTCGCGATCGATAAGCAGTCCGATCCCGTCGAGTTTTTGTCGTGGCTGCTCAACACGCTCAACGCGGACCTCAGCGGGAAGAAGCGCGGCGGCGCCAGCGTCGTGAGCCGATGTTTCCAGGGTGAGTTGGAGGTGACCAACGCGGGGGTGGCGTACCAGGACGACCCGCCGGTTCGCATGCCGTTCTTCATGCTATCCCTCGATCTCCCCGCGGCGCCGCTGTTCCAGGATGCGATGGAGAAGAACACCATCCCGCAGGTTCCGCTGTTTCAAATATTGCGAAAATTCGACGGCGAGACGGAGCACGAGGTGCTCCGGCCTGAGCCGCGGCGTAAGCGGTACAAACTCGCGCGGCTGCCCAAATACCTCATCGTGCACCACAAACGGTTCACCAAGAACAACTTCTTCGTGGAGAAGAACCCGACGATCGTCACGTTCCCGGTCAAGAACCTGCAGCTGTCGGACCACGTCCCGGTGCCGAAGCTCCCGGATGGCCGCGACGTCCCGTGCAAGTACAACCTGGTGGCCAACGTGACGCACGAGGGTAAGCCCGAGAGCGGCGCGTACCGAGCTGCGGTGTGGCACAAGGCGGATGGGAACTGGTACGACACCGAGGACCTCACCGTGAAGGAGGTTCTTCCCCAGCAGGTTGTGTTGACGGAGACGTACCTACAGATTTACGAGCTCGACAAAGACGCGAAGCCGGGGGAGCCGCCCGCGCCCAAGGAGGACGTAGACATGTTCTCATGAGTAGTCTACTAATGCGACACTGCCATAACATTACTAATACATCGCACAGATACGGATTCGCCTCTCTCAACCCTCGCCTCTCTCAACCCTCGCCGCCTTCGTCCGTGTCCTCCTCGTCGGCGGCCGCGCCGGTCTTTGCCCGAGTAAGATCTTTCGCCAGTTGCTCGACGTCGAGCTCCACCCGCACCACCGGATCGTCCACCCACCTCGCCTCCGCGCTGTTGTGCACCACCCCGTGGTCCGTCGCCGACCGCACCGCGTACACGACCCGCCCCACGACCCGCCGCAGGTCCACCGGTCCGAATGTTCTGCTGTCCCTGTGGCTGTCTTCGTCGGCGTCGGCCACGACCCACGCGTGTTCCTTCGGGACGATGAGGTCCGGCGTCTCGGGGTCGCTGGACTCGAGCGTGGCGTCCTCCAGCGCGGCGACGCGGCGGACCATCAACCCTCCGCCCGTGGTGAGCGCGTCGGGATCCCGAAACGCCACCACGTCTCCCACGTGCGCGCGCCTGGGCATTATCCACACCATGCCGTTGTGCTGGTTCTCCCCGAATTCCGGATACCGGAGCTGCCTCACCATCAGCATGACCATGTCGTTGCCGTCCTTCTTCGGCCCGAACCTCGGCGCGGTGGATATCGCGGGCGCCATGGCCTCGCCCGCGAAGAGCATCTGGCCGCACATCGGCGTCGTCGCGGCGTACTCGAGGAGCTCCTTCTGCGGGAACTTGGTGAAGTTGAAGAAGGGCGTGCCGGCCTCGTGCTCCATCTCCGTGATCTTCTGCGCGACCCACGGTACCACCTGGAGAATCTTCTCGACGTTGTACCGAATCCCCCAATCCCCTATACTGTTGGCGTACCTCGCCAGGCTCCGCAGTGGGCTCGGTGACGCCATCTTCGCCAGCCTCGCGCTCAGTTGGTGTGACGTCGTCATTGCCACGTCGATGAAATCTGAGAAAGTTACGATAGTGTACGACGTTTCGCGCTGACCTAGCCGGTGCTGGTCACAAGACGACAGCGCAGACCGGTGGGGAGAGACAGATGGCGACCCTCCTGCGGCATGCGCGAAGGCTCGCCGCATCGGGCGCGATCAACGCTCGTGCCTCCACGCCCGCATCGGAAGGCGCGGCGGCGTCGCTCGCCGCGTCGACCGCCACCGCCGCTCATCGTCGATTGTTTGTGACCTCGCGGCGGGCGCACGCCACCGCGGGCGCCGCGGTGGCTGCCGACGACGAGCACCTCCTTCAAAGCGTCGTCAAGGTATTCACGGTGCACTCGTCCCCGAACTACTTCCAGCCCTGGCAGAACAAGCCCCAGCGGGAGACCTCCGGCAGCGGCGTGGTCGTCACGGCGCCCGTTCCCGGCGGGGTCGGCATCCTCACCAACGCGCACGTCGTCGCCGATCAGACCTTCGTGCAGGTCCGCAGGCACGGCAGCAGCGTGAAACACAGGGCACGGGTCCACGCCGTCGGGCACGCGTGCGACCTCGCCGTCCTCGCCGTCGACGACCGTTCGTTCTGGGCGGAGGGCGCGGACACACCCCATCCCCCCACGCCCCTCTCCTTGGGGGACGTACCGCACCTCCAGGACCAAGTCACCGTCGTCGGGTTCCCCCAGGGTGGCGATAACCTCTCCATAACCTCCGGAGTGGTGTCCAGGATCGAGCTCACCAACTACGCACACGGCGCCGCGCAGTTACTCGCCATACAACTCGACGCCGCCATCAACCCGGGCAACTCGGGTAAGTTTATTTTAATCTCCTGTATGGGTAACTAGTCTGACGATGTGTTTTGTTTACAGGCGGACCCGCGCTGGGCTCCGACGGCTCCGTGGTGGGACTCGCGTTCCAGAACCTGGCCAACGCGGACAACATCGGGTACGTCATACCCACGCCCATCATACGCAGGTTCCTGGAGGATGTCGAGGATGACTGGAAGACGGCGGCGACGCACATGCCGAGGCCGCGGACCAGGCCAGGGCAGACGTCCGTCCCCGTCGAGGAGAAGGCGGAGGAGAAGGCTATTCACCACGCGGGGTTTTGCTCGCTCGGGATCAAGTGCCAGCCCACGGATAACCCCGCGATGCGCGAGTACCTCGGGATGGGTGGTGACGAGACCGGGGTGCTGCTCACCGAGGTGTTGGAGCTGGGTCCCGCGGCGGGTCGGTTGCAAAAAGACGACGTGCTCATGGAAGTCGACGGAAACAAGGTGGCGAACGACGGCACGGTGAGCTTCCGGGGGTGGGAGCGCGTGGCGTTCGACTACATCATCTCGCTGAAACGCCCCGGGGAGACCGTGGAGATGAAGATCAGGCGAAGAAACGGAAAGAAGGGCGCGACTGAGACTGAGGCGGGTGATGAAAGCGACGAAGACGGAACTTCGCCGAGTCTTCATCACTCGGAGGCGATCTCCGTGTCGTTCCCCGTCAACCCCCGCGCGCCCCTCGTGCCCGTGCACCAGTACGACAGGCTGCCGTCCTACTACGTCTACGCCGGGCTGGTGTTCTCACCCCTGACGCAGCCGCACCTGCAAGAGTTTGGCGACGACTGGTTCAACGCGGCGCCGCGGAAGCTGGTGGACCGCGCTCTCAACGACCACCCCACGAGTGCTGGGCAGGAGGTTGTGATCTTGTCCCAGGTGCTGGCGGACGAGGTTAACGCGGGGTACCAGGGGATGCACGACCTGGAGGTGCGGGCGGTGAACGGGAAGTGTGTGAGCAGTTTGAGGGAGCTGAAGGCGGAGATTGAGAAGACTACGCCCGAGTTTCTCAGGCTGGACTTTGTCAACGACAGGGTGCTGGTGATTGCGAGGGAGGAGGCGGAGCGGGCGCACGGGAGGATCATGGCGAAGCACAGGGTGCCGTCTAGGATGTCCCAGGACCTGGTAGAGTAGAGATTGTAGTGCAAGCGGCGTGCGTATTCCAAGCCACCAAAGGAGACAGACGACCAACAAAAATTCCCCCACGTGATGCTTGTGTCAAAATCCGTCAAAATTGGCCTTGTGACGACGAGGAGGAGAAGTGGGCGTCATTGCCGGGCTCGGAGGCGCGCGAGGTGTCGCGCAGAGGAGGCCCTTAGTGTCGGAGGTGCGTCCCGAGGGTTGATCTCACGCGTGAAGGCGTACGGATCGCCCGGAGAACCCCTCGGTTCACGCGCCGCGGTTGGACCGCCCCGATCGCGAGAGCTGACCTGGCATCGGGCACGTTTCCGCATCAATCGGTGGCGAGCGCGGTTCCGGGCTGGGTTTCCCGCCGGGCGGGATGTCGGGGCCGCTGTCTCACGAGCGAGCGGCGGGGCTCGAGGCGTCGGGAATATGGGCGCGATGGTTGGGGGAGGGTGAGGCGCTGGATCTGATCCGAGATCGCCTGCGGACCCACACGTCGTGGCGCGCGTTCGTCGCGACGGGGCATCAAGACGCGGACATCCCCACGGATGGAACCTCACGGGGCGGATCGACGGTGGACGGCGCGTGGCCACCCGCGCGGCTCGCGAGACTGCGCCTCCGGGTTCGCGCGATCCTTCACGACCCATCGCTCCAAACCCCGGGCTTCGAACCCCGAGGCGAGGACGTGTATCACACCGCGGAGGACGACGAGGAGGACTGGGAGCGCGCGCGCGCATCCGGAGCACTCGACGCCCTGCTCGGGAGGGAAACAACCGCAACCGCCGCGACGGGCCCGCCGCGCGCGATGGGCGAACCGAGCGGACCTACGCATCCGCCGCCCGGTCACCACGACGCGCGTCAAGAAGGACCACCGGGGCACGCATCACCGCCACCCGTTCCCAGTCTCGACGGCTGTGTCCACGGCGTCAGCAAGGAGAGCCCGGAGAGCGCGAGGGATCCCGCGTCCAGTCGGGCGTCGCCGGGAGGGACGGAGGGCGCGGACAGCGGCGGGGGCGGATCCGGCGGGGGCGAGACGTCACCGTTCGGACACGAACAGGGAAAGAAACAAACGGAAGACATCGAAAAGCGTGTGGAAGACACGCGGGCGGTGACAGCGGAGAAGGCGGAGGCTTTCGTACTCGGATCCAATCCAACGGACGCCGCCGTCGCCGCGTTCCGGCGACACCGAACAAACACGTGTGAGCCGAACAAAGACGGATGGACCGATCCGACCGACGCCGAGTGGAGGGAACGCACGCTGGTGACGCGTCTGCGCGTGGCCGCCGCGCGAAGGGATCGAGGTGGGGATCAAGGGCGCGTGAAGCCGCCGCCCGCGCGGACGCCCGAGGGTATGCGCGATTACGTCGCCGCGTCGTCGACGCCCGGGTTTTGCCCGGAGCGGTGGGACGTTTCGTCCGTCGTGCCCGCGTTGCCCGGCGGATGGGACGAGTTCGCGGGGCACGCGGCGGGCGACGGGGGTGCCGACGGGGGTGCCGACGTGGGTGCCGACGGGGGTGCCGACACAGCTGTGCGGGGTGACAAGTTCTTCGCGAGGGCGGTGACCAAAAACGACGCTCTTCGCATGTGGCGCAGAGCCGCGGCGGAGATCGCGTCCACCAGCGGTAAAGAAGACACGGTAGGTGCCTCTCCGGGCGGGTGCGTCATCGCCGGGTTCGACGAGGCGACGGCGACGGCCCTCGCGGAGGTGGCTGCCGGGTACGTGATGGACATCGGACGCAAGATTCGCGTCGCGCTGGACGAGAGAGCCGCCGCGGATCGTCGTGGATGTGCACGAAGAAGGACGCCGCGCGAAGGAAGCCGCGGTCTGAGCACGCACGCGGCGGTCTTGCGGTGCGTCGAGGCGACGGGCGCGACGACGCTGCGGGGACTCCGGGAGTACGCCGCGAACGGAACGCTGGAGCCCAGCAGGGTGCTCGCGAAGGTCTTGAAGCGGGGGAACGGCGGCGCGGGCGACGGCGCGGGCGGCGACGGGGGAGGCGCGGCGTGGGACGCGAGGGGCATCGTCGACGCGACGCCAACCTGGGTGAAGTCGGGCGACGGCGGGTCCATGGGCGGGTCGCCCATGGACGGGTTGACGAACAAGAGCGAGACCTCGTCGCCGCCGGGCTTCCAGCTGAGCCAGCAGCAGCTCGCCGCTTTGCGGCAGCAGTTTCGCGCCAAGGGCCTCGAGCCCAGCGGCGCGGACGTGCAGCGATACCAGCACGTGTTGCACCAGCAGATGACGCATCGAGCGCAGCCGGTGCAGGCGCAGCCGGTGCAGGCGCAGCCGGTGCAGCAGCAGCAGCCGGTGACCGGGACGCAGAGCCGGGGTATGCCGCCGGGGACGCACAGACTGAACGTGGGCTCGGCTGCTCCGGCTCCTGCGGCGCAGGGATTGAAGCGCTCGGCGAGCGGCGGCGCGGTTGGCCTCCCGAGGGCGAAGAGCCCCGCGGAGAGGTCGCAGGATTACCTCCGGGAGCTGCAACGGCAACATCAGATGGGGCGGATGATGCCCCCGCAGGAGTACCTGCAGCAGCAGCAGCAGCGGCAACAGCAGCCGCCGCGCCAGTGACGACAACGCGTAGATTTACAACTGATTTGATCAAACGACGACACGAGTCGAACCATACCTCGCTTTCGTACTTACAAGAACGCATCTAACATCACGATTCCATAAGATTCATCGTACACGCGCGCGGGGCGAAAGGCACGGCTTTCCACCGAACCCGCCGTCACTTCCTGACGGCCAACTTTCGAAACAGGTTGAACTTCGCCGCGCCGATGTAAGCGCACACGAAGAACGCTACGTCGGCGCCGCCCGCGAGCACGAAACTTTGTCCGTGCCCGCGCGGCTTGTCATCGTCCTCGCCACCTTCTTCTTCTTCCGCATCTTCCCGGGCCGAATCACCCTCCATCGAGCCGTGCGCCGAGTCGTGTACCCACTCGTGTCCGTCGCGCACGAGCATCACGCCGGGTTTCTCTCCGTGTTCTCCGTCCGTCCCGCATTCCTCCACCGCGGCCCTCCCTTCCCCACACATCTTCACCACGAAGGATGGCGTCGCGTTGAAGAAGTGCCCTTCCGCGGTGTACACGGCGACGTCGTGTTTACCGCCCTTGCCCGAGGTGGACGCGCACAACTTGGCCCACGCGTACAGCGGCACGACTCCGTTGTAATTCTCCGTCGGTGGCTGCCCCTTGAAGTGCGGCGTGGTGCCGTAGACGACGTACCCCGGGCCGTCGATCCCTTTGGCGCGGAATGATTCGTGTATGTCTATGTCCACGCACATGTGGAACGCGACGCACGCTCGTAGCGTCCCGTCGGGCGTCCGCACCTGGGTCTTGTCCTGGTGCTGCACCTCGGCGAAGTCTCCGTCGTCCAGCATGAGGTGGTAGAGCGGGTCGAACGACGGCCCCCTTCGGCCGACCCGCATGACCGTCTCGCCCTTCTCGTTCCTCAGCCGCATGAACCTCGTCTCTATGCTCCCATCCTGGCTCCTGTGCCACGCCTCCGGGAACCCGTACGTGGTCCACGATTTGGCCCGCGGCGACACCCCAGTCTCCGGATCGGAGAGCAGCGACCCGGTGCGACTGTCGCTCTGCGATACGGAGATTTCCGGGCTCCCCCGCGATTTCAGGTACGCCTCGGGCGCGGCCAATGGGCCGGGCTTGGACTGCAGGCACCCCATTTTGGGTGACCGAAGCCCGCGCCGCGCGGCGACGAGTGTTCTACAGGAGAGGAGGCCGTAACCGACAGCGTCGTTTCAGGACGAGAGGGGGGAAAAACGGCAAATCAGATTGTGTAGAACCCGGTCGAACCTGCCTAATTTCTCGTAGGCGGTCCACAGTGTTCCACACCGGTTGGGCAGCCGGAGAGTCCCAAAAGTTTATTTAATTCTCGTATGGGCAAATATAGTGACTTTGTGTTTTGTTTACATCAAATCTCCCGAGACCCTCCAAAACTCTAGACTGAATACACTGCGCCATCAGATGAATACACTGCGCCACGTCGCTCGGACCGAGACGCCATGGAATGCTGGAATAACTCGCCAGCCGTGCCGAAACCCGAGCCTCGAACGTGGCGTCGCCAACATTCTCATTCCGAAGCGCCGGGGGGTGAATCTGAGCGGGTCTCATCGCGGGATGACCTCGCACGTCCTTCCGACGACGATGATGTCATCGTCCGAGCTGAGGCCGGCGCTCGTCCGTGCGGACAGCGACAAGTCCAAGGAGAGGTGCGCGGACCGGCCAAGACTGCTCGTTTCCCATTGTCCCGTTGTTTCCCTCTTTTCCGTCCGTAACGAACTCACGCGGCGCGACTTTCGATGCGAACGCAGGCTCGTCGACAAGAGACCCAAGCGCCAAGTGTCGTTCGATGACACCGCCGATTGTCATCACGACGGTCTGGTGCTGCAAATGCGCGGGGAACCGTCGTTATACGTCGCGGCGCGCGACTACCTCAAACGCAACAGCTGGATACCAATGGCGCTCTGCCTTCTTTGCGTCGTGGTCCTCGCCGCGATGCCCTCCATCATAAACATGATATGACCTCAGCTAGCCCCGTGAATCGTCAACAATAGCGCTTAGAACATTATAATACACGTAGATAGCTAGCCGCGACGCGCATCCCGAACGCTCACCTCTCGCGGTCACTCTCGCTGTCTTCCAACCTTCTCAGCTCGGCCGAACCTTGCATTCCCATGGCCTGCTGCTCGTCGAGCATCCTGGACACGATGGACGACGGTGACCTGGACACCGGCGGCCTGAACATGTTACCCCGCATCGGCGCGGGTGCCACGCGCACCGACGCTAACCCGTTAACGCCCGCCTTCCCACCGTTAGACGACACCGCCGCCGCCGCCGCCTTGCCGACGAACGCCTTCTTACCCGCGGCCAACCCCGCGCCGAGCATCGCACTCTTCCGAATCGCCTCCTTCGTCTTATCCTGCTTCGCCTTGGCCCTCGCCTTGAGTTCTCGCATCACGTCGTCCTCCAGCAGCTCCAGCCCGCTCTCATGCGCGAACTTGTCCAAAATGCCCTGCTCCAACGCGTGCGCCTTGAGCGCCTCCAGCGTCATCCAATCGTTCCGGTCGTCGTACTTCATGTCGTCAAAGTTGCCCACCAAGGACTCCGAGACGGTGTCCACGACGGTGACCGCGACGCCGAGCATCGCGGACGCCACGGCGAGGTTCACGAGCAAGGTCATGAAGTCGAACTTGCCCACGGAACCGCCTTGCTCCAGCGAGACGCGGAGGACGTAGTGGTACCGCTGAAACTTGTGTAGTTCGCCGTCGTTTCCCGTTTTGTACACAATCTTCGGCCCGAGCGAGGTCCACACCCCGGGTGAGTACCGCACCGTACCCTCGCCGCGCACGTCGTCGGGTTCGAACGGCTCCCCGGCGTGCATGTTGCTGTACTGGATGCTCATCTGCACGTGGAGTCCCGTGACGCGGTAGAGCGGCTCTCCGTTTTCGGCGTCTAAGTTCGCGCCCGTCATCGCCAGGAGATCCTCGAGCTTGATCCCCACCTCCGTCCCCCTCGTGTACGACCGTAAGGTACTATCGGACCCAAAGGCTGAGATGTCGAAACTCGGGTTTGTCACCTTGGTTCCCCACGAGGTGATCACCGAGTGGTCGAAGTGGAGCATCATCTGGTCGACGCCGGGGACGAAGTAGTTCTTGGCGCCGAGCCCCGCCGCGGCCGCTTTCGTCGCGTCGGACGGGGTGTCCTGGAAGTACGTGGTGATGAACACCGCGCTCTCCGTCTTTGTCATGACGTCCGCCAAGGTGAGGTTGAACATGCAGTCGTTGTCCTCGTACCTCCACGTCGCGCTGAAGTTGTAATCGGTTGTTGCGTTGTTGCAGTACCACGGCGGGTCCGCCTGCAGCGCGGTCTGTTGGTCGTAGAACCCGGACTGGTCGATGTAGGGGTTCACGCTCGTGCCCGGGGTTTCGGACAGGACGTAGTTAAAGTCCCGGAAAACGCCGGTGAGGATCCACGCGGTGATTCCTATCATTACCGCCTTGTGTGAAAGCGCGATTTTGGGGTCGATGATCTGCGCCTTCTTGACCGTCGTGTAGGTGCACATCTTGGTCCAGTAGCTGTCGCTAGATATCGTGGAGCGCGTGCTCCATGATCGTTTGAACTTCGACGACATCGCGGCTGCGACTCTCGAGCGCGAACACGCGCGTGTTCGACCCGGTCAGCGCGATTCAGAATGCCGCATTCGCTTTTTGTCCTTGGAGTCGTCTGAAAGGTCACGACTCTGTGCTGACTCGGTTCCGGAACCCACTCTACGGCTCGCGCACCATGTCCACGTCGGGGTCGTCCATCGCCGACGAGGTCGAGCTCCCCGAGGATCTCAGCGGCTCCGTGGACATCGAGCACGACGTCGATGCTTCCGAGGACGTCGCCGCCTCCCGCGGGGATGCGACGAGCGACCAGGGGGAGGAAGTTCCGAGAGTTGTGATGAATGAGGTCCCGCGCGACGACGGACCGATGCGCCCCGACCTCATCGTCGGCCCGCCGCCCGAGCCCTCACCGGTCGTCGAGGACGAAGTCAGCGGCGAGGATCGCTCGGAGGAGGAGGCGTACAGCGACGAGTTCCACGAGGAGGACGTCGTCCCAGAAGAGGTGGACGAGACGCCAGTCGCATCTGTCACGGCGGAAGAGGCCGATCCCAGCGAGGAGCTCCCGGGGACGCGCGATGACACCTACGGAGACGACTTCGAGGAGTACGGCGATGACGACGACGTATCCGCCGCGCGGTCCACGCCGTCGCCGCCCGCGAGGGACCCGCCGACGTCCCCCGCGTCGCAACCGCTGCGCTCGCTAGGCACGCCATCCCCGGAAAGTTCCCCCCCGAGGGACGACGACGAGGACGAGGTCCCGTCGCCGAGCCCGAGCCCGCCGCCGCGAGACGCCTCGGGGCGCACGGTCGAATCAATCGTGACCGCACACGACGCACCCATCGAAGACGACTACTCATGGCGCCTGCCCTCGCGGTCCACCGTCGTGCTCGCGGCTGGCGATGGGAAGCTCGGATTGGAGACGTCCTCCCGGGATTGGCGGCGGAAGGATCCCCGGGGCGTCACGCCGAAGGTTTTATCGTCCCTGATGCGCCGCGCGAGGGCCATCGCGGACAGGCGCGATCAACGGAAACACGCGCTGAGACGAGGCGAGTCTGAGCTGCCGGAGGAGCGGAGGGCGAGGCACGGTTCGGGTCCCGTAGTCGTCGGTCCCATCACCGCGGCTCGACTCGCCGCCGAGCTCACCAGGTTGGATGCGATCAAACAGGCGAAGGATCTACGGGCGGAACGGGCGGCGGAGCACGCGGCGGAGCTCGCGAGGCTCACACCGGAGAAGAGGCGATCGTTGTACCTCGCGAAGGCCATGCAAAGGGTTTTAGGGGAGTAGGCACGTAGCCGAGGCGAGAAGTTTGCAGTGAAACTTTTACATTTTCACTTTTCATCGACCAGACTCGACTTGAGGGTTTTACGGATAGGGCTGAATGCACTTCGGTCGCGCGAGTCGCACGACCGACGAATAGACGTGATGGCATCCGCGATGTCATCCGCGAGATCCCTCGGTGCTTTCGGGTCCCGCGCCGCCGCGCCCGCGCGGTTCCGCGACCGCCAGAGCCCCCGCCGCGCCGCCGCCGCATCGCGCGTCGCCAAGCAGACGGTCGCATTCGTGGACGTCGTGGACAGCGAGCCCGGCGTGATCCTCAAGCCCTTCGAGGAGGGCATGGCCAAGGTGCACCTGTTCGGCGTGAGCCACATGACCAACAACTTCGAGGCGGCCGAACACATCCTCGCCTCCAAGCCCAGGTCGGTGGTGGTGGAGACTGGCCTGTGCAAATCGCACCAGGCGCACCGCGGCGTCTGCTTCAACTTCCAGGAGCTCTTCACCGCGATTCACATGATGGGAGACCCGGGCGGAATGGCCGCCGAGGAACAACTCACGTTCATCACCCGCGTCGCGCACCAGCTCAGGCTCGAGGAGAAACCTTTGGAGAAATCCCCGTTCTGGGCCCAGATGAAGACGCAGCTCCCGGCGGAGGCGTTGGTTTACGCGGCGGCGTTTGCGGTGGACGCCAGGCTGGTGTTCGGCGACAGGCCCAAGGACGTCACCTACCGGCGCCTCGTGTCCGTCCCCACGCTAGCGCAGCTCGACGAAACGTTCGGCAACCAGTCCGCGCGGAACTACAGGCTCTTACTTCCCGAGGACCACCCGCAGGCGAAGATCCCGCCGCCGTCGCCCGGGGACCAATTCGAGAAGATCTGCATCGACGAACGGGACGCCATCTTGGCGCACACCATCCGGGAGGAGGCGGCCATGGCGGACGCGGGCCCGGGCGCCGTGGTGGCGGTCGTGGGATCCGATCACCTCGCCGGCGTCGAAGCGCGATGGGACGCGTTCGTCACCAGCGGCGGGAGCGAGGGCGCGCTAGCCGAAGCCGAGCTCGACGATTTACTCGCCGCGCCCGCCGCGGCGACGGAGGACATCGGTCAGAGGCTGGCCATCATGCAGCGGCTGCTGGGTCTTCGATGCACCGAGTCCCTCGTGGGAGACGCGATGCAGGCGCTGGACGATGACATGAACAAGCTCGTCGGGGATGAGATCATCGCGTTCAACGCCACCAGCGAGCTCTACGGCAGCGCTCGGATGTTGTTGTCGTGCGTGGAGGATGTGGATCTGCGGGCGGCGGTCATCGGGGGGTTCAAGTGCGAGATGGAGGAGGTGCTCGAGCCCGTGCGCGCGGTGCGGCCGAGCAAGGGGGGTACCGGGTGGAGCGAGGATGCGATCGTGTGGCTCAGGACGTCTTCCTCGGTGGATTTGGCGCCTCTATGTGGGGGTGAATGAGCTTAAGCTTACTTTTTTAATTGGACGACGGATTCATTCGTCTCTCGAACACGAGCGTCGCGTCGAAGTCCCCGGCCCTCGCGTTGCTGACCACGGCGCCGAGGGTCTGGTCGAACGATACCCCGTCAGCCCTGTATTCTTCCCCGTTGGGCACCATGTACAGCACGCGCCTGAACCCCGGCCGCCCGTTGCCGCCCAGCAGCAAGCCGCCTTGCCCGTATTTCATCTCCGGCACCATGGCGCTGCACGCTCTCAGCACGTCCCCGACCTTAGCCGTCCCGACGATGTCCGCGTTCGACCCGGGCGCGATCTCCGCGATGAAAATCTCCCCGCTCGTCGTGTTCTCTTCGAATGAGATGCCAATCGGGGGCGACACGGTCATCTGCACGCACCGAGTGGACGCGGATGCCACCGCGATCTTGGCCACCGCGATGTTGTCTGGTGGCTCCAGCTCCACCACCACCTCCCGGACGACCCGCCCGTCCCCCAACACGACGTCGGGTGCGGCAGGTGCGTCGGCATCGTCGTCGACGAGGGGCGGGGGCGTGCGCGCGGCCTCCTCGGCGGACATCCCCGGCACGAGCCTGTCCAACGCGCTGAGAGTGTCCTCTCGATCGGACGATGCGAGCGTGGTGCGGTGCCGACGAGGGTGTCGCGCGTGGACACAGACGCGCGTCGCGTGGGGAACGCGACGAACGATGGGTCCGCTCGTGTCGCACCGGCGGGACGTGGACGCGACGGCCCCGCGCGAGGATTCGATAGAAGATGTCGCCCACATCCTGTCCGTGTGCGGTGGGTGCCGCTCTCTTCCACACTGACGACGCTCGGCGTGCCACGCTGGAGCTCGGTTCATCGAGATCGAGCTTGGTTTCGACCAGCTGTTTCGACCGTTGGCCGATTGGTCCGCGTCACCGGCTGACTACTCGCCGCGTGGGCTCGATGCCGGGAACTCGAATTGAGTGAATTACCAAAAACCCAAGACTGATTCACGCACAAAATCCAAACGAATGGCCTCAGGCCCGCCCATTTTTGCTGACGATGATCCTCGTCCACGAAAGTTTTTAGACCTGCATCCAGACGGACGTGTAAAGGTCACCCCGCCAAGTCGGGTTTGCAGGAGACCGGCAGGAGACGTTGCTTTTACCCCTGGTTCGATACCCCGCGTCGCAGTTTCGAGGGCGCCGTTTACGTCGACGCATCGCACCAGGCGCGGTAGTGACGAGCCGCGACGCGCAGGAAACTCGGAGCTTCCCAGGTGGCGCGTATCCGGCGGGAACGAAAAGACCGGCGTTGGCCAATTGAGAGAAAAGTTCACCATGCCGATGGAACGAACCGCGAGCGTGGAGGACATGGTGGGCAACCTGTGGCGGCTCGGGCGAACGCCGTCGCAGGCTGAGTTCGAGACGTTCTTCAGCAACATAGCTCAGGTGGGCTCGCAGGGTAATCTGATGGCGCAAGCGGCGGCCGCTCAGGCTGCGCAGGCGGCGCAGCCGGAGACGAACGGGACAGACGCTGCAGCCTCGGGGATTCCCCGCGTCGCGTCGATAGACCTGCTGCGCAAGATGATTATGCAGGGTCAGCAGCCGGCCGTGGCGCCCGCGATGGTCCCTAACCTCATGAACCCGATGGCGGGCATGGGCGCGATGCAACCCGGCATCGCCGGCGCAGGTGAGCACCCCGACGCGCCCGCGACCGCCCACTTTCCGGCGCTCGGCGTCACCCCGGTATTCGGATAAAATTATCCAAAAACCAACCAACTTTCCACTGACCCCCGCGCCCCTTCCCCAACCCTCACCAACGCAGGCCTCGGCGCGGCGGGTATGATCCCCGGGATGGGCGTCGCGGGTATCAACCCCGCCGCCCTCGCCGCCGCGGGCATCCCGCAGAACGTGGCTCCCGCGTCGCCGAAGGTTGACAAGAAGCCCCCGAAAAACGCCAAAGCCGCGCCGAAAGGTAAGGCGGCGGCGAAGGGTAAGACGTCCCCGGCGGCGACGAAGAAAGGGGTCAAGCGCGAGGCGTCCTTGGACCCGAGCAGCAAGGCCAGCGACGACGATTTCAGCGACGACGACGACCTCGGCGACGGCAAGGGTGGAAAGACCACGGACGAGGTTCGGCGCCAGCGGAGGATGCTGTCCAACCGGGAGAGCGCCCGTCGGTCGCGCAGGCGCAAGCTCGAGCACGTCTCCGTTCTGGAAGGGCAGATCAACGGCCACAAGGCTGAGAACATCGCGCTGCTCGAGCGCCTGAGGGAGAGCGAGGCGCGGGTGGAGGCTGTCGTCCGGGAGAACGCGCAGCTCAAGGCGGAGATTGTGCGTATGAGCGAGGTTGGGGGCGGCGCGAGCGGTAAGCCGATGGAACGGGCGTCGTCGTTGCAGCGCATCGCCAGCGCGGGGAACCTCGCGAAGAGCAACCTCGGCGGGACGGCGTCGCCGCAGATGAGCGGGGACGACTCCCCGCGCGGCTTTGTCCCCTTCAGATCCCTGCAGTCGTACGAAAACCTCCTCTCGCTGCAGGCGCAAGGGCGCTGATCGACACGGGCTATATTACTCTATTCTTTGAAGGACCACGGATGTCGACGCAGGGGCGCGAACACGGCCGCGCCTGGGTACATACTGCCTCCTCACATAACACTCAACTGTTCTAGACTAGCACGGAATTGACACGCAAGATTTGTCACGTCGGTTACACAAATAAAAGTACTCGTATCAAAACCGCAAGTTCCGAGCCAGGGACGCAATCTCCTTCGTCGCCGATTTGGACGGCGTGTACACGGATTTTGGCGTGTGAAACGCCGTGTGGCCGTCGTGTGCCTGCGGCAAGTGCGCGGTTCTCGGACCCGGCGTCCCCGCGATCGACGCGAGCGTCCTCGGGGGCTTCTTCGACGACCTCGCCGACGCGGCGGGCTCCGCGAAGAAAACTTTGTCAACCCCGTTGTCAACCTTGGGCGACAGAGGCGCCGGCGCGGATTGACCCGCGGCGACAGCCTTCGCGGCCAGCTCCGCGCCGTACGCCCGTTTCGCCGCCTCGCGCTCGGAAGCCTTCTGCTTCGCCTGCTCGCGCCACATCGCGGCTTTAAATCCAACCTTCTCCTCGGGACCCGGCGGTGGAATCTCGTCGTCCCCGGGCGGCTTCGGCTTCTCGAGCTCGGGTTTATTGAGCTCCATCTGTGGAGGCTCCTTCGCCGACTCCTTCGCCGCCGCCGTCCCTGATGCCGTCCCACCGCGTGTGGAATACTTGGACGGATCGAAGGTACCCTCGTCGTACGTGCGCAGGTACTGTTTCAGCCGGAGCGTCGCCTCGCCCGTGGCCGCCTCGGTCCTCGCTCCCGCCGCGCCGCCGCGGACCGACTCGGCCACGCGCTGCATCGCCGCCCACGCCACGCCGTCCGCCATCTCCGCCGCACGATCGACCTTATCCGCGGCTTGCGCCCATCCCTCGGCGATGCCCGCGTCCCTCGCGGCGTCGATGGCCATCGCCGCCGCGCCGACGTCGCGCCTGAGGCCGGCGAGGTCGCCCCTGAGCTCGCAAACCTCCCGTTCCCATTCCGTCCTCGCGCGCGCGCACACCTCGTGCAGGCTCTGACCGCCGCCGCCGTCGTCGTCCAGCGTGACCGTCTCCGGCATGGCGAGCAAGTGTGTGCGGTAGAACTCGTAGTGGAGGTGCTTCGCGAACTCCTCCTCGGCGTCGACGGCTCGATCCAAAACCTCGAGCGCCCACTCCCGTTGAGCCACCGCCTTCTCGACGACGGCGGCAGCTTCGTCCGCGACGCGCGCGCGTTCGATGTCCGCGCGCCGCCCGTCCTTCCTGCTGAACTTGAGCTCGCGTTCTAGGTCCTCCTTGTTCTGGAGCACTGCGGCGATGGCGTGTTCGTACCCTTTGCGCGTGGTTTCCTTCTCCCGGTCGTGAGCCCAGTCCTGCTCGCCGTGCTCTGTGCGCACCTTGGCGAGCGCCTCGCTCAGTCGCTTCGCCTCCAGCGTCGCCTCGCTGACCGTCTCGTCCAGCGCCTTCTTCACCGCGGCCTTCACCGCGGCCGCCTGGGTCGTCTCCCGGTGTTTTTCGTTCATCCGCAGCGTCTCCGCCTCGAGCGTCAGCGTCGCGAGTTTCTCCCGGGTTATCCGGAGCGTCTCCTCCGCGCTTCTAGAAGACTCCATATCCTTCTCGACGCCCTCGCGTATCGCCCTGTCCACCCGTAGCTTCGCCACGTGCGCCTCCAGCTCGCGCCTGTGCTTCTCAGCCTCGGCGTACGCGGCGAGTTTGGAAGTCTCCGAGTGCCGAAGCATCGTGGCGAGCCGAACCTCGCGGGCGTTCGCGGCTTCCAGCGCGTCCCTATCCCGCGTGATCCTGTCCTCCAGCGCTTTAAACACCAGCATCGCGGTCTCGCTCCCATCGGTGTCCTCGCCGGCTCGGAGGACGTTTCCCATGCCGTACGGGTCGTCCCGTCGCGTCGTTCCCGCGGGGTGCGACGCCAGAGCCTCTTTCACGACGGGCGCCGCGAAGACGTCCTTCAGGCGCAGCTCGAGCGCCGTCCTGGCGTGGTACTCGCGCTCGAAGCGCGCGTGCATCTCGTCGTGCGTCGCCTTGAGCCGTGTGTTGTCATCCTCCGCGGCTTTGGCGCGTCGCTGCATCTTGGTGAACTCCAGCTGCCACCGCGCGACATCCTTGGATTGGTCCTCGACCGTCTCCACCCTCCACTCGCGCCTCGAGATGCCGCGGCGTTGCGACGGGGTGGACGCGGTGGTCGTGGCGGCGCGGCCCTCGCCCGGGACCCGTACCCCCGTGTACTCATTCCGCCGAGTCGCCGACCGGCTCTGCGTCGGGTACACGTTCTCGCCGGGGTGCACGTCGGTGAAGGCGCCGGCGGGATCGAGGTCGTGCGCCCGTGGCGTGAAACGCTCGTCGCTCCGGCCGGTGTTCGCCGCGCCCGAGCCCCCGGTCGACGCGCGGGATCGAGGCGCGGTCATTCGGTCAACCCCGCCGACGACCTCGCTGGGAGATGCGCGGCGCATGCGATGGTTCCCCAGGCGGTTCCCAGAACCCGCGCGGGCGTCCCAGTGGTTGCGACGTCTCCGAGATGACGACTTCCCAGGAATTTCGCGACGCGAGTGCGAAATGGTTAAATCGCAAATGCGGGGCAAATGGGAAATTCTGAATGAGCAAACAGTTAGAGGTTCAAAAGGCGGAATCGCGATTTCCTCTCGTTTTTTATCATCTTCGACCCGGGCACGCGGTGGGAGCCACGACGGAGCGCGCCACGGGCACGTCAGCGAGCGAGGGTTTGCGACGTGCGGATTCTCTCGGTATCGTCGGGAGCGCCTCTCGAATCGCGTGGCACCGGAAACACGCGGGTCTCGCGTGTGGTTGGCGGGAAACCAACGCGCGCGACGTGGATCTTTGGCGGACTGACACCGTAGAGCCGTAGTGAAGGCACGCATTGAGGAGGTCCGAACCAGAGGGCGTTGAAGGGTCGGCGCCTGGGCACACTTAGACATGATCGGAGGTACCATGGCGACTTCCGCGGCGCGCTTTGCGCCCGCGGGACCGTCCACGGCGGAGGCGTCGCGCGCGCCCCGCGCGGCGACCGCGAGGGACGCATGGCGAGGGGGCACTCGTCTGCGAGGCCCGCGGGGCGCGGCGCGAAGGGCGCCCGCGCGCCTCGCCGCGGTGAGCCAGGCGGCCGGCAACGACGGCGAGCAGCACAAGCACGTGTGGCTGGGATGGACCCCGCCCGCGGCGCCTCGACGGGAGGCCACCCCGAGGAGCGCACCGTTCACCAACGCGGCGGCATCCTCCCCGCCCGCGAGCGGGTACCCTTCCACGTCGCCCCAGTCCGGCGCGCCGGGCACCGCGCGCCTGTCGCAGACGCTACGGAACCTCGGGGGTAAGGTTCGCGGGGGTGTCGCCGCGCCCAGGCTGCCGGTGCTCAAGCCCAAGGAGGGCAAGAGCGTGTTCGAACGGAGCGGAGGGTTCGTGTACATCCGCAACTTCTTCAGCCCGTGAGTGCAGCAACCCCAATCGATCGTAATCATCGTCGCAACCGCAATCGACCCCCACGACCACCCTGACTCCTTCCATCCCCACACCGTCACCACAGGCGCGATTATCAGCTGCTGCTCGATGAGTGCGAGATGCTGCGCAAGGATATCGGCGCGGAGCGCAGGGCATGCGCGCGCCAGAGGCTGGGAACCATGGTCGCGCCCGATCACCTCGTGCACAGGTGAGAAAAAAAACCTCTAAACCTCTAAACCCACATGAACCCAAGTCCGCCACCTCACACCCCAACCGCATATATACGACTCGACTGACAACTCCACATCCCCGTCTCCATCTACAGGGCGTTCATGAACCAGAGGGTCGCCGAGCGCATCTCCGGCTTGGTGGGCCAGAGCGTTTTTCCCGCCGACGTTCCGGTTGAGTACCGGGTGTACCCCGGCGGCTCCAGCATGGAGTGGCACCAGGACGTGGCGCTGTACACGGAGCCGCAGTACGAGCTGGTGTTCACGCTGGAGAACACGAGCGACTCCCAGACGCAGTGGCAGGATGGCGACGGGCACCGCCGCGGGGGATGGACCGAGCCCAACTCGATCATCATGGTCAAGGCTGAGAGCGTGGTGCACCGGGTGACGCCCATCAACACCGGCGAGCGGAGCATCGTCAAGTTTGTGTACACCACCACCCTGGACAAGACGGAGGAGTACTACGATAACCTGCTGACGTACTCGTGATGGGACGTAGG
>Ga0302116_1000032_pt1 | contig 68374 bp, 49 predicted proteins | sample AG5_SCM_MG_FD_203124 | JGI IMG/M metagenome (GOLD analysis project Ga0302116, IMG submission 203124) | Marine microbial communities from Western Arctic Ocean, Canada - AG5_SCM | ecosystem: Environmental > Aquatic > Marine > Oceanic | place: Canada: Western Arctic Ocean | collected 2017-10-01 | reverse complement strand
CGGCTCGATGAGAACGCCGCCGCTGGGCCGCCTGGGCGGGGGCGGGGGCATGTCACCGGACTTCTGCGTGGCGTACAGCGGCGATGGGGCCACCGGGGCGGTACCACCCGCGCCGGTACCACCCGCGCCGCCCCGCGACTGAGACGCACCGTCGGCACCAGCCACCCGCCGCGCCTGGACCCCCGCGGCTCTGCTGAGGAAGTACGCAGTCGGGTTGGCTCCGGGCTGGTTGGGCTGGTTCCGTCCCCTTCCCCGTCCCCCGTTTGTCTTCGAGGCGGCCGCCTTCTCGTTGCTCTTGTCTCGTCTACGATGGAGCCGTCGTTGCTGCGACTTGTAGCAGTTGTGTCGCTGGAGCAAGGAACCGTCTGGGGTGACGTACTCGTCCATGGTGTGGAACTTGTGGCACTGATAACAAAACCTGGAATGGGTTCCCTCGGGCTGGTCGTCGAGCTGCACGTACAGCGCAGCGCAGTGGGAGGCACACGCGCGGGCGCGGACCTCATGCACGGTATGGCACGTCGCGCCGCATCCCTTCACGCGACACTGCGGGACGATGGGGAGGGTACGGAGGGACGCGGTCAGCGGTGAATTTTTCGGTTTAGGAACGCCCCCTCGCCGCGGAAAAAGGCGCGAGTGAGATCCCCTCGCGAGAAAAAGTGGGCGATGACCGACAACGCGGCGAACGCGGCGGGTGGGTGGTGGAGACCGCGCGAGTTCAAGGTGAGGGGCGCGTCGTGTGTGAAAACACGCGGGAACGTGGGTGGATACACGCGGGAACGGGCCGGGTCCGTGGGCGCACCGTCTTCGGCTCCTGAGACGCTTTCTCTTTCGCCCCCGCTCGCTGCGTGGAGGCTGGCCCGGGGGCTTGCGCATTCACGTCGGGCCCGTCGTCCGCTCGCTCGGCGCCGTCGGCGAAGGACAGCGCCCAGTCGACGCCTTCGTTCGCCATCCCGACGCTCCTCTCCCAGTGGCGAAAGACCGGGGTAAGGTGACCGGGACGCGTGCGTGGGCGCCGTGTTCAACAGTGGGGATCCCCAACCTCCTCTGTCGATAAAAGCGCAAAGACGGTTGGAGCCGCAAAGAAGCGGAATCGGTGATTTACAAATATCTCGTGTATGGTTAATCAGTCGCAATATTTGGTAAAATGCGGATCTCGCATTTCGTGGTGCAGCAGATAGGCTGCAGGAAGGGGTCGTTGAGAATATTGTGGTCACCGTCGGCCAACCAATCCAAGAACCCAGCGCTTACTTGGCTTTGTTTGGCCTCCAACGCCTCCGGGGGCTGACACACCGTGGCGAGCCCCGAGGCGGAGGGCGAGAATCCCCGGGTCATTGGGACGACTGAGACCACATCGAGTAGGTTCGGCTCACTCACGGTCGAGGCGTCATGGGAGCGGGCGGCGAGCAGAAACCCCCCACCCACGGTGGGCGCACGACGGGCGATGTTCCCACGACGAGGCGTAGGAAGCTCGCGCCGATCGGGAAGCCCATGGAGCGACGGACGAGCAGTTTGCAGCGGATCAAGGACGCCGCGGACTGGAAACGAATAGGGCTGCACCAGAAGTACGCGGACCAGACCATGGTACGATATCGCGCGCGCGTGTCCCGTTCAGTCAACCGCCGCGTCAGCATCGGAAACATTTGTGACCGTCACCCCGGTTCCCCACTCACCGTTCCGCCCATCCTTTCCGATGACACAGGCGCGCCCGCTCATGCGCGGCTGGTTCCACGCGCTCACCGCGGGTGTCTTCACCGCCCTCATCGCCCTGGACGCGCACACCCTCTCCCCAGGTCCCGTCACCTGGTTCGCGGTGGTCACCTTCGTGGTCCCGTACTGGGCATCCGTCACCTTGCACTGCGTGCCGTGGCGCCGGCGAACCGCGCACGACCTCGCGCTCGCGCTGGACTTTGCGGGTATATCCACCGGGTTCGTGGGCCAGTCCATCGGATGGGTCGGTGACGGTACGTGGCGCGGTGTACGGGAAGGCTCGTCGACGACATTGATCTTCGCCGCGTGGTGCGCCCGGGTCAACGTCGCGTTGGCGGTCAGTCTGGTGTGGCTGTTGATCTGCGCCATGTACCGGCGGTCGCAGCAGCCGGTGATGCTGTACTGCAGGAACGTCCGGTTCGCGATCGTGGGTGCGAACATGTTGCTGCTTGGGTGCGTGGAGACCGCGCTGTGTTTGGACTGGAGGCTGAACGCGGTGTTGCAGCTGTTGGGTCGGGTGTTTGTGCCTTGGTACTTTTTGCGATGCGTCGCTGTGGACGCGGGGGGGCGGGGTTGGTTGCCGCTGTGGGACGGTGTGTGGAGCGCGCACGAGAACTGGCACTGCGCCATACTGGTGCTGCACTGCCTGCAGCTGCACGCGGTGTCGACCTATCACGACGGGGAGAGCGCGTTCGTGACGTTCCTCGAGGTCGTCGGCGGGTCTGGTGTTTTGAAGACGTAGTGTTGAATGAATGTAGACGTGTTTGTCAAGAAGAGAACAGAACGAGACGCGCGCGCCGCACTCGCCGAGGCGTCGAAGCGTCGTCATGTCGACGTTCAAGGATATGCATGACGAGCACGCCGTGAAGATGGCCGTGCTGAGGGAGCGTGTCGGTGCGTGCGTGCCTCCCGTTCGCCCCCGAACTACCCTTCCCCGTCCTTCCCGCATCGATCGACCGACCCCGCGGCTCCCTTTCCCTTTCCTTCCGCAGAGACATCGAGGGACGCGGCGCTCACGTCCGTCAGCGGTCTGACGGAGCAGGTGGTGGACGCGGTGAACGCCGGGACGGTGGAGGTGTTCGAGAACCAGAAGCGCGTGGAGGAGCAGGCGAGGGAGCTCCGGCGGAAGGGCGCCAAGTTCGCGGGGGTGACGAGCGAGTGGGTGCGGATCGTGCGGGGGTTCGACGACGACTTGCGGGAGATTGGGGACTTCGAAGGGTGGATCAAGCGCGTGGAGTTCGATCTGAACAACCTGACGGAGGCCATGAAGAAAGTCGCGGAGCAAGGGACGGGAGACGCGCCCGAGGGCTAGGCGGGGCGTATTTCGATTGCAAATTAGCAAAATAGTCTATGGACGCGTCGTCGCTTACGTGGTAAGAGTCTTATGGGCATCAGGTCTAGGATTACTTCTTCGCCTTCTTCTTCTTCGCGGGCGGTGCGTCCGTGTTGATCCTCTCCGCCTCCATCTCCGCCCTCCACTTGTCCCTCGCCGCCAGCTTCTCCGCCTTTTTGGTCGCGTCCTCCTCCCGAGCCGCCTTCTCCTCCTCCGGGTCGGGCAGCGCGTTGAACACGGGCAACGCGACGGATTCGTTCGTCTTCATGTAGATGGACTGCACGTTGGACCACTTGCGCGGAACGTGCTGGACCAGGTTCTCGATGGCGGCGATGGCGTTCTCCGCAACCTTGCCAACCTCCATGCCGCTGGTGCCAACCTTGAGGTGGATGCACGTGCCCGCGCCCATGTGGGCGTACGTCGCCGCCGCCGCCTTTTTGATCTGCGCCGCCCAGTCCTTCTTGGTGAGGTCCACGGGGATGGGTTGCTTCTTCTTCTTGAAGAAGGACTTGCCGAGTAGCTTGGGCAGGATGGGGAGGACCCTGGCGTCGGCGCAGAAGAGGTCGTAGGAGTCGCACAGCTGGCGCTTGGCCTCGTGGGGCTTGTAGTTGTTGCGGAGCTTGGAGATGCCGAGCACCTTGGCGACGCCGCACACCTCCATGTCTGCCACTTTCTTCTTCGCCGCCTTGTGACCCTCGCCCTCGTGGTCCTTCACGATGAGGCAGATCTCCGTCTTGTCGGGGTTGAGCAGCGGGTGCGGGATCTTCACCGGCACCAGCTTGTTGCTGCCCTTCTGGGGCACCCGCCGGGTGGACACCAGGATACTGTAGTGGTCGCCGTCGCCGTCCTCCTCGAAGAGCTGCACCTTGCCCTCGGCCTTAACCTTCTCGAGGTGCTTAGCGAGCGCCGCCACCGCCTTCTTGACCTGCGCGGGGTTCACCCGGGATTCGGCCGCCATGATGCGAGAGTCGCTCGTGGAAGTCGCGAACGACGCCGCCGCCGCCGCGGTTTGGTTTCTGCGCGCGCCGGTCGGGTCGACTCGCGGGCGTGCGGTGTCGCTCGCGTCCTAGAGGCGCGGGTGCGAACTTTCGTGGACGAGACTCGCGCTTCGGTTCGAAGGCGCGCTCGTGCGGTGGCTACTGTCGCGACTCGCCGCCGCCGACTTCTTCATATTGTCGGAACCATACAGTACGTAACCTGGACTGCTGGAATACGGCCCATATTTTGATCTACTACAAATAGCACCCTCGCATTCCTCTCCTTAAGCGTCGTGCCGGCCTATGTTGGCTGCCCATCCCCGTCCTGGGTCCTCGCCGTTCCGCAGCTCCGACTCGAGCACGTACTCGTTCCGTCGCAAAGTCTGGTACAGCAACGTGAGCCTCGAGTCAATCTCCATCAGCCTCCGCTGCGCCGCCTCCATCCGCGCAAACACATCCGCGTCGCCGTCGCGAGTCACGGCCATGAGCTTCCCCTTGGGATCCAGCTGGAGCGTGAAGGACATGTCGAACTGTCCGTCCGGGGAATCCGCGCTGTCGCCGCCGTACCCGACGATGGAGCACCCGCCAACCTTGGTGATGATGTCGGAGATGCCCGCGAGCAGCCCGTTGTGGTCGGTGCATCTGAGCCAAACCGTGGCGAGGGAGTACTTCTTGATCTCCTTGTCGTCCATGGCGGACGCGCGCTCGGAGAGGTACTGCGCCGCCGCGATGATGGCCTCGGTGGCCTCGATGTCGTCGATGACGTCCACGTCGGACGTGGGGATGATGTTCGTCGCCATCTCCACGTCCGCCGCGAGCACCGCGGGTTCATCCCCGAGCTTCACCCCTTGCTCCGCGAGGAACTTTTTGATCTTGTACTTGGCCGACCGGGTTCGCGCGATGTCCAGGAACTTCGTCTGCAGCGCAATCTTCTGCTTGGCCACCGCACCCGCGAGCGCCGCCGCGGTGGACTCGCCCGCGCCGTCCACAAAGTCGTACCCGCCCGCGGACTGCGAGATGATCTCGACCACGTCCGCGTTGCGCAGCTGGCAACTAAATTCCACGGCGACTCCGTTCACCTTCGCCTCGATCATGTCCAGGCCCGCGTCGGTGTAGAAGGCGTAGTCGACGACGGTGGCGCCGTGGGGCATGTTCATGACCCCGCCCGACGGCGTGAACACGAAGACGCGCCTGCCGAGCAGGTCCCCGGTGACGGTGTCGACAAACTCCTCCGCGGTGATGACGCCGAGGAACTCCTCCTGCCACTGCCTGATGTTGCTCAGCCACTCAACCTGCCTCGCGTGGCCGCTCCGCACCATGACGGACTCCTCAGGGTTGACCTCCTCTTCCTCTTCGTCCGAGTCCGAGCTGTCGCCCTCGTCCACCGAGACGTCCAAGCCCGCCGCCTTCCTCTGCTTGCGAAGTTTCCTGGCGGTTCTCTTCGCCTGCAGTCGCCACGCCGCCTTGACCTCACCGTCCGCGGCGATGCCGCTCTCGGCCATGCGGTGCATGTCCACGGTGCGGATCTGCAGTTCGAGCGGGAAAACCTCCGTCTCGATGGGCCCCTGCCTCTCCGGCCCCCCGCCCTGCTGGTCGGACCCGATGGGGAGGACGACGGTGTGCAGCGCGCGGTACCCGTTGAGCTTGGGGGTGGCGATGTAGTCCTTCATGCGCCCCGGGACCGGCGGCCACAGCGCGTGGACCATGCTGAGCGCCTGGTAGCACACCCTGGAAGAGACCATCTTTCGCGCCTCGGACATGGCGGCGTACTCCCCGTCGCCTCCCTCGTCGTCGCCCTTCAGGTGCAAAATCACCCGAAGCTGCGCCACCTCGTTGTTCTTCCTCAGGCTCTTGATGACATCGCCGTTCTTCACGTCGATCTCCCCGGGCTTAACCCCGTCGTTGGCTTTGCGGAACAGGCCGTAGAACTCTTTCGCACGCGGGAGGACCTCGACCCTGTCGCACGCCTGCTTCAAAAACTCATCCTTGTCGCAGAGCTCCTGCAGCTCTTGTTGCGCGCGCCTCACCACGGGATCCTGTCTCTTGCTGAGCTCATCGAACCACCGCGCCGTCTCCGCGTACGTCTCGGGGGCGGCGTACCTGAACGCCAACTCCTCGAGCTCGTTTTTGACGTTGTACATGCCCAGGAGCTTCGCCAGGGGCGCAAACACGAGCAGAGTCTCCCTCGCAATCTTCACCCTCTTCTCGGGCTTGAGCGCGCCGAGCGTGCGCATGTTGTGCAGCCTGTCCGCCAGCTTGACGATGATGACCCGCACGTCCTGAGTCATCGCCAGGAACATCTCCTTCAGGTCGTCCGCCTGCACGTTCGCCGCCGCGGCCAGCGCCTGCTCGGGCGTGGGCGTCGCCGCCATCGGTCCCATCGGTCCCATCGCAAGACCCGACGCGCCCCCCGCGGTGCTCGCCGCGGCTTGCGTCCCCTGCTTGCTCACGGAGCTGCTCACCTTGCTCACCTTGGTCTCCCCTTCCACGATCCGTCGCACCGCGGGTCCGAACCTAGTTTGGATGGACTCGAACGTGACGTACTCGGTGTCCTCCACGGTGTCGTGAAGTAACCCGGCGATGACCGTCTCGTGGTCCATGCGCTGGTCCGCCAGTATCCCCGCCACCGCGACCGGGTGGGTGACGAAGGGTTCACCGGACTTGCGCCGCTGACCGTCGTGCGCGTTGAACGCCATCCTCGTCGCGTCGTGCACCTCGCTCCGTTCGTAGTCGCTCAGGTACGCCAGCTTGTCTTCGATGGATCGATAGAGAAAGTCGGCGTCGACGTGCGACCAGTTCCCGTCGGGGCCTGGGTCGACCGCGGACGGGTCAGCCTCGGTGGACGTGTACGCGGCGAGTTTCGTGTTGGACGATGAACGCTCGCCGGTGCCGCACCTCCGCGACCGAGTGGGGCGCCTCACGTGAATCCGAGAGCTCGCGCTCGCGTGGCTGTTCGCGCGGCTCTCCGTCGCGCGCGTGGGTTGGGGCGCGCGGCGGGACCGCACGTTGACGCGGGACGCGGTCTGAACACCGAACCCGGCATTCGCGGAACACGACATCGCGTACCCCCGAACGCTTGAGCCTCCAATCGCCCCTTCGATCCGATCTGTAACACTTGGAGGTTGCCCTAAGCGAAGCGCCCCCGCGATGCGCGCCCCGGTTCGGGTCTCTCGCGCGCGGGTGCCGCGCCGAGGATCGACCTCGCGCTCGCTCCGAAACCGGCGGCGATGTGGACGGCCGCTCGGTGGCTAGGTCGACGCTCTCCGGCGTCTCCTACCTTGTGTCCCCTCCTCGTTGCATGAGGGCGCGAATATCCAAAAAGATAAATAATCGTCAAACCGCCAAACCAGGGTTCCCAGTCTAAAATGACCTCGTTCCCGCCATTTCGCCATTTCCAGAGACCCGTCGTCACAGCGAACCGGGGCCGAAAAACAACAACCAGACAGCCCAGCAGTCAGGAATTCCAAATCCGGTGTCTTGACCAACGACTAACATTTCCTCCACTCGAACTCGAAACTCAAACCCTCCAAACGTTCCTCTGCGCCACCCCGGTCGCCACTGTCCGCGGCGCGGGTAAGGTCTCACGGCCAAACCAAGCGGTCACCCTAGCTTCAGCGCGGGGTAACGGGCACGCGCGTGCACGCAGAGAGAGACCACGGGAGAGGCACACAGGTTCACGCTCCAACCATGCAGTCCGGCGAATCAATCTACGACCTGATACCGCGCCCGGTCGTGGCGCCCGAGAGGCCCGCCATGCACCGGTCCAAGTACCCCGGCGACGTGGATCCGGCGACGTTCGAGTTCGGTGACCGTGTCAGGAAGGGCACGGGAACCTTCGGCAGGAGTCCGACCGCGATAAAGCCCAAGACGGACGCGTTCCTCAGACGAACCTCCGCGAACGAGCTCCCCTCACGTGCGTAATTGCCCCTTGGAATTGCCAAAAGCGTCCCGCGCCCCTTTGTTCGCCCCGGGATACCGCGATCCGCCGAATCGCGCGTCCCCATACCCTTCCCGTTCCGTCGCCCGCGTGTTTACCACGATCCAGACACTGACCGTGACGTCCCACCCCATTCACACTCCGATCCCCCCGGACCAACAGCCGCCTCGACGATGACCAGGACCAAGGCCAAGAAGCTGCCGCCGGTGCCCAAGAGGGACGAGGCGCCGGCGATGGGTCTGGTGAGCGATAAGAATTTCGTCAAGACGAACGCCCTGGAGGCGATGCTCGCGAAACCCCCGAAGAAGGAGGCGCCTCTGCTGGCGACGCAGAAGAAGGACTACGGCAGGGTTCCCAAGTACCTGCACACCATCAAGTCCCAGATCTCCGCGGAGAAGGAGATGATTGCGGAGTTCCAGCGGCAGCAGGAGGAGGCGGCGTCGCAGCCGATCAGGCCCATGTCCGAGGATGAGCGCGATGATCTCCTGTACGACATGAAGGTGAAGTGGGGCAAGCTCAACGAGGCGTACGGCAAGCTGAGCTTCACCCTGGACGTGCCCTCGCACATGCGCCGAAAGGAGGACCTAGAGGCGGAGATGACGCAGTTGGAGAAGGACATCAAGACCCTCCAGGGGCGCCAGGTGGTGGTGGTGGACGAGCGCCGCGTGTGAGAACCGAACGGAATTGATACGGGAACCTTCGTCGCGTGAGTAGCCCAACAGCATCTAGAATCAACGGAGTGGTGAACTCCGTACTGTGTATTATCCAGAGACGAAACCGCACGGAAATTCTGCACGGAAACTTTCGCCCTCCAAAACGCCTCGGTACCGTCGCCTCGTCCCGACGCGCGGTGGTCTCCACGCGCGTTCACTCGCCATGCGCGCGCTCCTGCTGCTCGTGCTCCTTCTCCTGGGATCTGCGCGCACCTTCGCGGAGGGCATCGAGGCGCAGGGCGACCTCCCGCGCGAGGACGAGCGCCTCGCCAAGAGGAGAGCCTCGGAGGCCCGAGGAAGGGGCGTTTCGCTCGGCGGCGGTTTCGACGACGAAGGCGGGCTCACCGTGTCTCGCCTCGACGCTTTGCAACGCTGGGTAGAAGTTTCCCAACGCTCGTCGCCCGACTCTCCCCCGGTTGACCCCAACGGCGCGCCGCGTGCGCTCTTCGCCGAGACCAACCAGGCGCGCAACAGGTCGTGCGCCACCAGAGAAAGGCCCCCAGAAGAACTGAGGGAGAAGGAGCGCGTGCGAAGGTCTTTACGGCAACGAGACACGAGCGGGGACTTCCGCGTGGAGGTACCGGTAGTGTTCCACGTCATATGGGACAGCGCCGAGGGAGGCGCGGGGTGGGTGTCCGAGGAGAGGGCGCGAGCGCAGGTGGACGTTCTCAACCGCGCTTTCGGCGGCGTCACCTCGACGTACGACGGGTCCGTCAACGATCGCGCGGTGGACACGGGGGTATCGTTCCGTCTGCACGCCGTGAGGTACGTGGACGTGGCGACGGAGCAGGACGCATCGAGGGCGTCGTTCTTCCGCGATGACTGCGCGCCGGGCGCCGGTGAGCGGGTCATCAAGCGGGCGCTGGCGGAGAGCCCGGAGACCTACCTCAACGTGTACACCTGCGAACCGGGGGGCAGCGTGCTGGGGTGGATATCGCATTTCCCGGACGAGATTGACGAGAGCGACGACGATAACGGCGTGTTCTTGCTGCACTCGACGCTTCCGGGCGGGGATGCGAACCCGTACCACCTGGGCGACACAGCCACGCACGAGGTTGGCCATTTCTACGGGCTCTATCACACCTTTCAGGGCGGATGCCACGAGGTGTGGGACCTGGAAGCCGGCGACGCCGTCTTCGACACCCCGCCACAGGCGCACGAGTCCCACGGGTCGTGCGCCGAGCTGGTGGGAACGAGCCCCGACACGTGCGTGGATCCCGGTCACAGCGACCGAACGGTGGCGCCGTATTTTGGAGCCGACCCGTTTCAGAACTTTATGGATTACGCGCACGACAACTGCATGAGCGAGTTCACCCCAGGACAGGCGGCGAGGCTTCGGGAGATTGTGTCACAGTACAAGCCGACTCTGTGCTCGTCGATGCCGGGGGGGAGCTGCGAGGTTGACGGGGGTGACGTGGCGGCGTTTTCAGGTCCGGGTGAGTCGCCGCCGCCACCTCCCACACCCTCACAGCCTCCGCCTCCCTCTTTCATTCAATGCGCGGACCCCGAGTTCGTCTCCTGGTCGCTCACTCTCCAGGCGGACAATTGGCCGCTAGAGATCGGGTGGACGCTGACGAAGACGTTCGAGCTCGTGGACTCCTTTCTCGTCGAGGTACCCGAAGCCGAGGCTGTCGTCGCGGAGGTGAACTTTGGTGATCTGATGGAGCCGGGAGGGTCGTGGTCGTGGCGTCGATGCCTCGGACCGGGCGTTTACACGCTCCGTATACGGGACTCGTGGGGAGACGGCACGTGCTGCTTCTTCGGCGACGGGGCGTGGAGCACTTCGATGGATGGGGAAATCACGGCGGCAGGGGACGGTGATCACGGGGATGGCGTGTCGGTTGAGCTGCGAGCCAACGTCGACGGCGCGACCGAGGCGCCGGAGCCTCCTCCTCCGACCCCCCCACCTTCGACACCCCAGCCCCCGCCTCCTCTCCAACGACCACCGCCTCCACAACCACCGCTTCCACAGCCACCGCCGCCTCCGCGGCGAGGAGGGCTCTTCTTCTTCCAGAATCGCGATAGGTATTTCTCTGCGTAAAAATCGTTTTCGTCGACAACACTAATCAAAGAGGCTCCCAAAGGGTTGGTCACCTCCACCGGTCCGGTTCGTGCCACCGTCGAACAACAGCTCCAAATCATCGTCCGGCATTCCCGCCATGGCATCGCCCGGCATCTCTAACGCACCGCCGGTTCCAAAGACATCGTCGAAGGCGTCCGGTGCGGTTCCGGCGACGGACGTCTGAGGCGCCTTGGTCGTCTTCGCCGCAACCTTCTTCCGCTTGGGCGCGGCGGTCTCCTTGGGGGGTTTCGTACCGCGGCCAGCCTTGGGTTTAACCGCGACCGGCTTTCCGGGCAGGCCGACAGGTGGGACGGTCCCGCGGCCGCCTTTCTTACCCCCGCGCCCGCCGCGACCACCTCGGCCGCCGAGCTCCGCCGCGACGCCGGGCAGCGTTCCGACCCCGAGCGGTACCTGCCCGAGCGGTACCTGCCCGAGCGAGCCCTGAGGGACTAATCCCGTGCCGCGTCCCCCGACCGCCGTGCCGCGTCCCCCGACCGCCGTGCCGCGTCCCCCTCGCCCACCGGCTCCAGCCTTGGCCGTCCCGGGGCTCGTGCGCTTCTTCTTGATCGGAGGTACGGCGGGCACGAGGGCGGCGGGCGCGAGGGGCGACGCTCCCCCATCCGCTGCGCCCGGAATTTCAAAGTTGAGGTCGAAGGCGTCCGCGTCGTCAAAGTTGAACCCGTCTCCGCCGAAATCCTCGAAAGGTATGCCGCCCATCGGGAACGGGGTCCCCATCGGGAACGCCTCGGCGTTCGCAGCCTTCTTCCCCTTCTTCACCTTCGCCGCCTTGGCGGGAGGGGATGCGAATATCTCGGAGAGGCTCTTTGTCTTTCCGGGTTTCTTGACACCGGGTTCCTTCGCCGCCTTGACCCCTTTGTTGACCACCTTCTTTTTCGGCCCCGACGCCTTTGCGACCATGAGGGATATAGGAACGTCGTCGTCGTCGTCGTCCGCCGCCTTGACCGCCGCGCCCGTCGCCGTGAGCTCCGCCAGGGATTTCGCCTTTGGCTTCTTTTTCTTAACCGCCTCCGCCTTGACCGCCGCGCCCGCCGCCCACACCTGCTGCCCCCGCTGCGCCCCCGCCGGCGCCATCCCCACCGACGCCCGTCCCGCCGCCGCCAGCCTCGCGCGCTGCTGTAGACCCGCGGGGATACCCCCCGGTCCGCGCGCGGTCCTTCCTTTCCCCAGGCACCTCTCCAGGTGCGACGCGAACCTGCTCGCGGCCATCTGCTGTAAGCAGATTGGACACGTCGTCGCCTCCGCGCTGGCGCCACCCGTCCTGCCGTATATGTCCTTGGTGCCCTTGCCCACCTTGCCGCTCGGGGTCTCGACCTTGATCTCGGTAGGTGCCATGGACCCCAACGCCGACATCTGCGCCTTGGTCGGGGTCTGTGCAGCCGCCGCCTCCGCCGCGCCGTGCACCCTGTCACGCACCGAGTCCAGGGTATCGAGCCCGAGCGACAGCGAACGATGGGTCTCGACGGCGACGTCCTTGATCAAACCGTCGAGCAGCTGCCCGTACGTCGTGATCGTGACGCCCACGATGCTGTTTGGATTCTCCGCGCCCTGCTTGAGCCACAAGAGCGTCTGCAGCTGTGCGGTCAGCTTGGCGTACTCAGCCTGGAGCGCGGGATCCGTCGGAACGGGAGCCTGGACCGGAACCCCGGGAGTGCGAGGGGACTGCAGCGGCTGGACGGGGTTCGACAACTGCGGCTGCTGCGCGAATGGATCATCAATGCTGCCCTCCGGTTGCATCGGATCCATCGCGACGGCCTTGTCCATCGGCGCCAAAGAGCAGTCACTCACCACCCCCGCGGGGACGACTCAAACAAGCCCCGAGATTCACCAATTGTCCGGGAGCGCGCTCCGCGGCCTCGTCACCTCGATGCGACGATGCCGAACTAGGGGTCGGGCTATCGGCGTGACGTTTCCCCTTGAAACGATACGTCGCCGAGCGCCCCCCGCGCCTCCTCCTTTGGCGCAAGTCGTGAAGATCAGGAGCGATGGTTTATCGGTGTTCGCCTTTCGCGTCAGCTTCCTGTCAGAGCCAGTTTTACGTCTGTGGGATTTTTATCGACCTGGTGGTGTGTATATCTGCATTGCAACGGCGATGACGCCTGGTGTATATCATATGAATCACAACGCCCAGCCTCGAGGGTACATCAAGCCGTCGCCTTGGCCTCCTTCAGGAAGCTCTGCAGCGCCGCGAGCCTGGTGTCGATGTCGGCAATCTCCGACGACGTGTCCCCGTGCTTCGCGGCGGGCGGCTTCACCTCCGTCTTGGAAGGTCCCGCGTTCTCCTTGGACGCGATGTCCGCGAGCTTGTTCTTGACGTCCCGCAGGATCCTACCGGGCGACGCCGCGACGCTACTCCGTTCGTTCGCCTTCTTCCTCGCGTGCACCGCGGGCGAAGCCGCCCTGCTCCCGTCCCTCGCCCCGGACCTCGCGGGCGACGCGAACCTCGAGTTACCACCCCCGGGGGTGTGGTACCCGCCGTTGTTACCCCCGTGCCCCGGGCGCATCCTGTTCGGGGACGCCATACCCGCCGCGACGCCCCTGGCGCTGTTGCGGAACCGCGCCGCGTCCCTCTCGCGCTTCTCCCTCACGTACGCCGTAGGGTCAAACCGAGGCGACGCCGCACCCGACCGAACGGGACCGGGGGACCGGCCCCTGACGTCCGGCGACGGGGACCTGGCCCGCGTCGGGGTCCTGAACCCACCGCGGTCACCTGCCGGCGCGGGGGACGGTGAACGGGCGCGAGCGACGCCGCCGGGGGTCCACGGCCGGGCATAGTCCCGGGACGGGGTCCGCGCGGGGGTACCGCCGCGGGCGGGGGAGGCGGCGTAGGACCGGAGGCCGTAGGACGCCCTGGGCGTGCCGGAGCCGAGGGTTCGCGCGGGCGACGCCGCGCGGGACGTCGGCCTGGATCCCGAGGCGAAGGTCCCGCCGTAGCCGCCGCTTCGAAGCCTGCGCTCCAGGCCGTCGCACTGGGTGGTGAGGTCCTTGACCTTTATCCGTAGCTCCCGCTCCGTCTCCCGCCGTTTACCAGCCTCCTCGATGTGCTGGTCCAGCTCGCGCTGCTTGCTCCGCAGCATCCGTTTCTTGGATGCCTCCACGTTCGTGAGCTCCGTCTCTTTCTGCTGGAGCTGGCGGGAGAGGTCATCGCGCTCCCGCCTCACCACGCGCATCTCCCTGTTCACAGCCTTGAGCTCCGCCGTGAGGTGATCCACCTGCTCCGAGGGCGCCGACGACGCGAACGCACCGTGCTCCGTGGACCCACGCACCGCGGACAGCTCCACCGCGCCCACCCCGCCCGCCGTCGCGCTCTTCTCCGCCTTGGCCAGGTCCTTCCTGAGCGCCCTCACCTTGGTTCGCAGCTGCTCGTTCTCGTCCCTCAGCCGGGCGTTCTCGGCGCCAATCTCGCTCGAGTCGCCTCCGCCCACGCCCGCGACCGCCGCCAACCTGTTGTTCTCCCGCTTAAGCCTGGCCACCGTGGCGTTGAGGGACTCCACGCTGGGTTGATCCTCGAAGAGGAGCGGGAGCGGGTAGTGCACGCGGTCGTACTCCGCGGCGTAGGTGAGGATGAGGTACCTCTTGTTGTTTAGCTTCGCGTTCGACGGCTTGGCCTGGCCATCGCCGCCCTGACGCTTGTTCTTGAGCGCCTCGAGGTCCGCGTATGTCAGGAGGTCGATGAACACGCTCTCGCTCTGATCCACCACCGCGGCGACGAGCATCTTGTGGAAGACGCCGAACTTCTTGAAGTTGCCCGTCTTGGTGGTGATGTCCTCGATGTAGCGGCTGGTGAAGTCGCCGCGCCAGCGGAGTCCCTCCTGCTTCTGCTCCACCTCGATGGAGAGCATCTCTCCGTCGAAGCTAGAGACGGATACCACGTACTCGACGCCGTGGAACGTGAGTTCCGCCTGTACGATGGACGGTGGAGGTCAGTGCGGGTTCGGGTTCAAATTGCTTTTTCATTCTAATCCAGCTGTGGCGGTATCGTGGGAGCGTCGTGTAATCGCGGGACGCACCGTCTCCGTTTCATCCGCTTGCGCCATGGTGAGCCACTGATGAGATTCCTCCGCACGGCGATACGCGCTCGCGGCCAAGTCTGCGCGCGTGGAGAAGTGCGTTCGGTGGGAGAGTTCACAACGGCGAAAAAAGCCTTGCAAACGGTCACCTCGCGCGAAATGCGGGGTGAATCATTCTGTTTGCACATACAAAACCAGAAATTCATTACATTTGATGATGATTAATTACCGCGTATGAGGATGTGGACTAAAACTACTCGAGCCCGACGAGTGAATTCAAAAAACGAGCGGCACCTCTCGGGTCCAGTTCAAATCTGCACGCACATGGCTGACCTGACGGAGTACGAGCAGGATCTCCTGCGGCGCAACGCGTTGCTCGAGGAGCGCGCGGCGGCATCCATCGCGCGCGCTAAGGCTGTGGTCGAGGGCAGCGCGGTTCTCGCGTCCCAGGAGTGGAGCGCGGGGGAGATCGCCGGCAAGTCGAGCCTCTTCGAGGATGCCATGATGAAGCTCGCGAGGGACGAGGTGGAGCAGTTCGCCGCCGGGGACGTGACGCTGGACAGCGTCGACTACGAGTCGGACGAATATCCCCCGCCTCCCGACCACGAGGAGTGGCCGGACGAGAACGACCCCGAGCCCCCGAGGTTCGTTCGCCACGCGCCAGCCACCAAGTCCGCCAGATCCTCCAGACCGACATCCGTCCGCAGCAGCGTGGAGCGCGTGCGAGCCTCACGGGACTCCGCCCCGCTCGAGGAGTTCGGCCGCGACGCCCCAAAGGCGGCGTCCTTCGCGAACCCCGAGGAGGACAGCGCCGGCAGGCTCGCGCGCGCCAGGATCCGCGCGCTGCAGGATGAGCTCCAGGCGCAGGCCAAGGAGCTCCGCGAGGCGCACTCGCGGCTGAAGGACCGCGACGGCGAGCTCAAAACTCTGCTCACCGAGAAGCTCAACATCGGCAAGCAGGTGAAGCAGATGCAGACCGCGCTGGACAAGGAGAAGCGCACGTCGAATGACGCCAAGGCTGCGGCGGACGCTAAGGAGCGCGAGCTGGCGGAGACCAAGAAGGAGATTGAGCGGGACAGGCGGTCGAACAAGGCGGCGGACCAGGAGGCCAAGGCGAAGGACGTGAGGCTGAACCGCGCGCTGGAGGAGGTGGAGAGGTACAAACACCAGCTCGAGCAGGCGCGTGAGGGGCAGAGGGGCGCGGCGACGGGTCTGAAGGGTGAGAACGACCGCTTGCGGCAGGAGGTGAAGCGGCTGGAGAGGCAAAAGACGGAGCTCACCGCCGCGTTCAAGAAGCAGATGAAGCTCATCGACGTGCTCAAGAAGCAAAAGGTGCACATGGAGGCGGCGAGGACCCTCCAATTCGCCGAGGAGGAGTTCATGCGAACACTAGACACGGACGCGAGGTAACCTGTGTACATAAGAACAAAGATGGTTTACAACAACGCTCGCGTGACGGCGGTGTGCATCTCTATTAGCGGCGTAATAAGGCCGTGTACATGATAGGTGTCCCCCTCTCCCCTCTCCCTCCTAAGCCGGCATCCTCGAATGTCGCGCCAGGGTTTCCGTGTTGACGTCCACGAGCCTCCTCGGGTGCGTCATCGCCTCGGGCTTCAGCATCGAGGCCACCTCGCTCGAATCCGCGAACCGAGATGCAATCTCCGCCACGGGCCGGCCCGTCTCCAGCGCCTCCTTGGCCACGGCGGTGGCCTTCTTGTACCCCAACAACGGGAGCAACGCGGTGACTATGCCGATCGAGTTATCCACCAGTTCCTTGCATCGCTCGGGGTTGGCCGTGATGCCGTCGATGCACTTGGTACGAAGCGTGTTCAGCCCGCGTTCCATCAGGTTCATGTTGTTGAGGAGGTTGTAGATGATGATCGGCTCGAACACGTTGAGCTGGAGCTGCGCCGCCTCGGACGCGGACGCGATGGTGTGGTCGGTGCCTATCACCTGGAAACACACCTGGTTCATCACCTCCGGGATCACCGGGTTGATCTTCCCCGGCATGATGGACGATCCGGGAGCCGCGGCGGGCAGGTTGATCTCGTTGAACCCGCACCGCGGACCCGACGAGAGCAGCCGCAGGTCGTTGCAAATCTTGCTCACCTTGACCGCGACGCGACGCAGGATGTTCGAGAAGAGCAGGAACGACGACGTGGACGACGACGCATCGATGAAGTCGTCGGGGGACCGTAGGGGTAAACGCGTCTGCTCGCTGAGAGCCGAGACGGACGCCTCGGCGAAGGACGCGTCGGCGCAAATCTTGGTCCCGATGGCGGTGCCCCCCAGGTTGAGCTCGTAGAGCTGGTCCACGTTGCGCTGCATGAACGTGAGGTCGGCGGCGAGGGACGATGCGAAGGACCGGAACTCCTGCCCGAGGGTCATCGGCACCGCGTCTTGCAGCTGGGTGCGTCCCATCTTGACCACGTGCTCGAACTCGACGGCTTTTGACCTCAGCGAGGACACGAGATTTTCCAACGCCTGAACAACGGCGACGTGCTTGAACACCACCGCGAGCTTCGCCGCGCTCGGGTACGCGTCGTTGGTGCTCTGGCACATGTTCACGTGATCGTTCGGGTGCACCTTGGAGTAATCTCCGACCGGCTCGCCAAGGTGTATCGCCGCGAGGTTGGCTATGATCTCGTTCGCGCACATGTTGGTGCTGGTCCCCGCGCCGCCCTGGACCATGTCCACGGCGAAGTGCGCGTGATACCTGTCCGAGCGGATCAGCTCATCGCACGCGGCGACGATGGCCTCCACCACGTCTCCAGGGAGTAGGCCGAGGCGTCCGTTGGCCGTCGCACACGCGCGTTTGACGTGCGCGAGCGCGCGTATGAAGTCCGGGTAGTCCCTCACCTTGACTCCGGAGATGTCATAGTTGTCCATGGCTCGCGCGGTGGCGATGCCATACAGCGCGTCGGCGGGTATGATCATGGACCCGAGGAGATCCGTCTCGACCCTCGTGGTACCGGTCATGTTTGTCACGTCGTCGGGGAAGGCGTACGCGGCGGACACGTGCCCCCGTCGCTTCGGGGACGCGGGGGGCAGCCCCGGGGAGCTTGGGGTGCCTTTGACGGGGAACCCGTTGTCCCGCGGCTCGCATTCGTTGAGAGCGCGCGGCGAGCCGACGTGCCAGTCGGCGATCGCGCGCGCGTGGCTCACCAGTGTCCTGACCCTCAGGGCCCTCCTTCCGGATATCGCGAGCATCCCTCTCTTCCGTGGGATGGTCGCTCTCAGTCGGTCGTTCGGCGCGCGCACGTGCTAAAGTGTGCTGACTCATGCCTCTGACGCGTAAGTTACACAAAAACGCTTTTTCGTCTTCCTTCGCAAACGACGCGGTTGACTCGAAATTTGGCGGGGACTTGCACAGTGATGTCGCACAGGAAATCGGCGAAAATATATAACGTTATGCAAAAAGCTGACGTGTTTTCGGATATTTCACGCTAAATTGATGTCGATCGACTCGCCTTCACGCGCGCCATTCCCCCTCACGCAACCGCAAAACCACCAAAACACACCCACTTCTTCCGACATGATCACTCCCGCCCAGGGTTACATTCTCGGCATGGCCGGCAACTCCGCCATGTGCGTCGCGCTCCCCCGCAAGCAGACCACCGACATCTACTTGAACGGAACCCAGATCCAGGACAACGATGAAGCCGACGCCGGCTGGAGGTTCATGGGCATCTCCGGCGCCCTGGCCTGCGGCGCCGTGTACCTCGCCGATAAGAACATCAGCAACGCCGACGACAGGAAGATGCTCAACGGCGCCATCGCCGCCAACGCCATCGCCTCCACCGCGATGTTCGTGGCCCACCCCTTCATGGAGAACACCGTCAAGACCGAGATGCGCTGGCTCAACGCGGGCATCCAGGCGGGCGTCGGCGCCCTCGCCCTCAAGGCTCTCATCGACAAGAAGTAAGTCCACGACTTATATGAGCCACGACGACCCGTGAGGGCGCCGAAAGAGCCGCGATACTCCCTCGACATCACACCTCGTCGACGTCGTTGTTAGGAATAATTGCAATCCATCGAGAAGAAGCCAAAAGCAGCTTCGCGAAAGAACCCCTCTTGCTTTTTTGGATGGCTGCGTCACAATACCCATACATAAGTTTTGCAAAAAAACCGTCCCGGCCATAACCTAGCTAGCTAGCCAGTCTGCAAAATAAATCTTTTCGATTCTGCTCGGTGACTCACCCCGATTCGCCTCGAGCCCGTTTGACCAATGAAACGAGTCGCATCTCCCTTTTGGTTGCTTTATCTTTCCGCGGTTGCGCCGCAGAGGATCTCGCGCGCACGCCGACGCCAATCGCGGCACCCCGTGGTTCGCGCGTCAGTTAACCGCGTCCAAATCTTTTGCGTCCGCCCACCGCGTCGGAACCCTCACCGCGGCGAACACTCCGCCGCAGCGCCGGCAAAGGCTCGCGGAGCCGACACGCCGGCAGGAAATTTGAAGGGCTGAGAGCGCCGGAAGCTCCGAACCCTTCCCGCGACCGCTCGCCGCTTCGGCTCGCCTCCTCGACGGGCGCGACACTCGCGATGTCCGCCGCCGCGCCCTTTGAGGCTGCGCGACTCATGGTCAAGGACGCCGTGACCGGCGCCCAGGCGCTGAGCTCAATCACGCTCCGAGGGAGCATCGAGAGAATCATGGAGACGACTGGCGTGCACGGCTACGTCCTGGACGCGCTCGCGTGGCTGCCCCCCGAGGTGGTGCTGGTGCTGGACAACGTGCACATCTGGTTCCCGCTGCTCACGCTGTTCGCGTTCTTCTTCCTCGGACCCGCCGCGGCGCACCAGGGCGGCAGGGTGGGCAACCGCGCGTGGCTCGCGTTCTCCACGGCGGTCACCGTCAGGCAGCTCGTGCTGTGGTTCGTTGGGCTCCCGCCGGTCAAAGGCATGCTCCTCGCGGTCGGCCTGGAGATCATACCCGCGCGCAGACGGAGGGCGTCGAGACACCGCCCCGCACCGAGCGTCGGATCCGCGCCCAGCACGTGCATCGCGGCCAAGTACGAGCCCGTGAGCAACGTGCCCAGCGCCTTCTCAAGGTCCGTCCATTACCCTCCGAGATCTTGCTTGAACCCTTTTTTTTTTCAAGACCGCGCCAATTCAAACCGACCCTTCCCTTTAAGAGCGCTTCGCTGACCTCACGTATCCGTCCAAACGTTTTCCAACAGCCGCGTCGAGGGCGGGGTGCAGCAGAAGGACTACCTTGAGTTCAAGGAGCGCATGGAGGGCATGCCGGCGAGGCTACCCCCGGTGGAGGCCAACGGCGAGTGGTCCGAGATGATGGACAAGGCCGGCGCGGGGTTCTCGTACCGCGCGTGGAGGCACGTGCTGCCCTACGGCGGCACCGAGTACCTCTCCCGCACCGTGTTCGAGAACGCCACGGTGGAGGAGATGTGCGACTTTTTCAACGATGACGACGTCCGCGCCTCGTGGGACAGGCTGCTCTTCCGCCACAGGGTGCTCGAGAGGGACGACAGGACCGGCGCCGAGGTTGTCTTCTGGGAACGCGCGCTGCCGGTCATCTCCAACCGCGATTACGTCTTCACCAGGCGCACGTGGAAGGACGGAGACACGTACTGGGCCCTCAACAAAGGGTGCCTGCACTCGCAGACGCCGGTATCGCCCAACCTGAAGCGGGTGGACCCTTACTTTTCGTCGTGGCGCATGCGCGCGGTGCCGGGGCCGGACGGACGGCTGACCAGCGCGGAGTGCATCCTGAGCCACTTCGAGGAGCAGCACGTGAACCAGGACGTGGCGCGGTTCGCGGTTAAGTGCGGCATGTGGGGCGTGGTCAAGAACATGGACATCGGGTTCAGGAAGTTTCAGAAGGACCGAGCCGGGTCTGTCCCCGCTTCTGGTGGAGGACAACACATCGCCCGGACGTCGTCGGGGCCGGGGGGCGTGGACGGAGAGACGGGCCAGACGGTGACCGGGGGAAGCGGACGCGACGATGGAGGGGAACGACGGCAGGTCGATACCGCCGGCCTGGTGAGGAAGATCGCGTTCGGGACGTGCGTGGCGGCGATGGGCGCGTTGGCGGCTGCGCTGGACGCCAAGGGGAGAAGCGCGGAGAAGGGCGGAACAAGAGAGAAGGGGGCGAGACGGCGGCGTGTCCCATCGCACAAGGGAGCGCGGCGACGTACACGAAGGGACCCAGACCTCGATCGAGATGTCGTGGTTTTAGACGAGACACCGGCCGACGATGCCGTCGAGGAGTCCGCCGCGATAGATCCCGCGGCGGCGGAATGATTAGTTCACCGATTTTTTGCAAATAAGATTCAGCCGTGTACCAAGATAACTTATCGACATCTAAACCTACTTTTCAGTTGAGAAAGTCACATCGTTGCGCCACCTCGCCACGAAGGGAACGGAGCTCATCCACCGTCGCCGCGTCGTCACCCCCCGTGGTGGCCTCCTTGATGGCCAACTCCACCGCGGCGAGAAGCCTGGCGGGCGTCGTGAAGACCTCCTCCTCGTCGCCGACCAGCATCTCGTCGTCCGTCAGCTCCAGGTTATCTCCCCTGCCGTCCGTCACTTCCTCGTTCCCATCGTCCGTCTCCTCGGGCGGGGTGAGGGCGTCGGTGAGCGCGTCCGAACGTTCAGACCCGCGCGGGAACATGAGAAGGACGTCGATGATCCTGCGCTCGGCGGTGACCATGTTGAGGCTCCTGAGCTCCTTGGGGCCCATGGGCACCCGGCCCAGGATGGCCACCACGCTGTCCTTCCTGCTCGTGGCGTTCTTCTCCACCTGAGCGATCGCGTTAGCCTCCCCTTCCTCGGCCAGCCTGGCGGAGATGCCGTCCCACCGCCGTTGGAGCTGCTCCTGCTGCGCGGGAGTGAGGTCGCCCGCCAGCGCCAGCGCCTCCGCCGCGTCCCCGTCGAGTTCCTCCCCGTCCCCGGATCCGTCCCCGAGGGATGGCATGAGAGCGCCGAATGTTCGATCCGACGCCATCATCACGCGGCCGCACAGCTCGTCGAGCGCGTCCGCCCCAGCCTCGTCCCCGGCCGACCTGCACGCGTCGATCTTCGACACCGCGTGCTCGTAGAAGTCGGTGGTGAGCTCGAGCCTGACCTCGTCCACTATCGCGTCCAGGGTCGAGGACTCCGCGGCGCCGCGAAGGTCCGCGATGATCTCGTCGTACCTGGCGGCGGTGGACGTGCCGCCCGGCGAGTCACCGGCCGCGACGGAGACTTCCGGGCGACGGCGACGAATCGAGGATCTTCCGGACGACGTGGCGTCTCCCTTCACCGCCGCGCCACCGCGAGGGTTGACGCGGCGACCGACGGGCGTCGCGGGCGATGACGCGCGGGTCGACGCGACGGCGATGGCGCGAGATGCCATTTTCAGCAACCGCCAACGGGGTTCTCGCTCCGTTCCCGGCGGCGTCGTCTGTCCCTCGGATTTCCATTTGGCCGTCTCGAGTCGAGGCTCGGGAAAGCGGCCGTCGGTTTAGGGTCCTCGGAACGACCGAAAAGCGCCGCAAAAGTGGTGTGGGACCACAGAATCGAACAAAATTCAGTCGTGACTCGCGATCGATGAGTTAATTTCCCCGATAAAGGTGGTCCGCAGATCTGGCTGGGCTGGGAACTGTCTGGTGAGAGCCGTCCAAATCCCGGACTTCCTGCGGTTCTCGGCAGCCAGACGAGCTTTTTCGCGGCAGTCCTGTCGACAGCACTCGCCATAGGGAGACGCGCGCGAGAGTCGACGGAGAGGTCACGCGGCGCGAATAGACGCGCGGGAAGGGGCGAGACGGCACGCTCTTCCGCTTAGTCAGGTGCGGTTGGATCGCGGGTTGGGACTAAGTCAGCGACGTCGTGGAAGAGAGCGCGCGCGGCGGTGGCCAACCGTGGGACGGAATCGTGGCGGTGCACCGACGGGGTGACTGGCGGGGAACGTATCGCGAGGTATCGGCGATAGTTCACAATGCAGAACGGTCACGCACCGCCGGTGGAAACTCCCAAGCGCGGCGTGGAGGTGTCCAACAAGCTGGATAAGGATGGAACGCTCGTCAAAGGTACGCGCAAACGCCCTCGCCGCACCCCAGCCGCAACCAGTCGACGGCCCATCTTGTTTATTTTTGCTGACCGCGCCGACCGACCGTGTCGCTGACCATCACGCCGTCCCCCGCCCCCTCTTACAATCCAACTCACAGTGGTCTACTCGCACCAGCCGGGGCTCTACGCCGACCTGTGCGCGTGTCTGGACGCGCAGGGCCTGAGGGTGGTGAGGTGCGATCTTCAGCCCGTGGGCCACCTGCAGATGCACCGCTTCTGGGTCGTGGACAACGCCACCGCGTTCAAGCTCGAGCACTCGCTGCTCACGCCGGTGTCCCTCGCGGTGAGGGACGCGGTGGTCCAGCCGTCCATCTGGAAGAGGACGCACGGGAGCGGCGCGGGGATGGTCGAGGCCAAGCCCAACGGCGCGACGGCGCTTCGGAGACAGCTCAGCATCAGGGCGCCGGACCGGCCGGGCCTGATCAGGGACGTGTCCCTCTCGCTCGTCGCCGACAAGGTTGACCTGGAGACGGTGGTGGCGCACACCGCCGCCAGACCCGACGGGCTAGTGGACGCCGTGTTCGAGGCCACCATGACGACGGACGGGTCCGACTCGGCGCAGTGGGGCGCCGGCGGGGCGAGCGATGCGGCTTGGGACGAAATCGCACTAAGGGCCACTCGAGCCGCCGAGCTCGGCATGGAGGCGTCCCAGGCGGCGACACCCGCGCAGCGAGGGGTGATCACCGCCACGCTGGAGACGCACGGGCGACCGACGATCGCGGCGACGATCGCGGCTAAACACAAGGCTCGTCAGATGGGCCAGGGCGGGATGGGAAACGCGGGGGTCATCTCGCGAAACGCGGATCACGGAACCGGGTCGTCGCAGCTCAAACGGGCCGAGTCCATCGCGGACATGTCGAGGTTCCAGTCGCAGTACTCGCAGCCTTCGACGCCGTCACCAAACCATTCCACCGGGCTGGCGCACGTGTCCCCCGGGAGCAGCAGGAGCGCGTCGCCCGGGCACCCACACGTGCCCGAGTCGCCGGCGCCGATCCACCCCCGCAACGCAAACTCCGTCGGTCACTTTGCCAACAACAACGGCTCGTCCCTGAACCGGTCGTACAGCGTCGCGAACATGCACATGCACGGTAACATCACCAGTGGTGGCAGCGGCGGGGGACGGGACGCGGCGGAACTGAAAGGCGGCGCGGACCCGTTCAAGCCGGGCATGCCGCAGGCGATCATGCACAGCGCGTCAGTCGCGGACCTCAAGGCGCTGGGCAAGGCTCCCACGCTGTCTAGGCTGGCGGATCCCCTCCAGCGCGCGTCCACGCCGCCGATCATGGGACGGGACGACATGGTGATCGACGAGCACGAGCCCATTCGCAGGGTGGAGAGCATGCTGTTTGGAGAGAAGGCGTTTCCGGTGTTGCCGGCGCCGCGGCGGGACAGGACCACCGCGGATTACACCCTCCTCCGCGAGCTGGGCCGGGGTTTGTGCGGCACGGTGTACCTGGGACGGGAGAAGGATGGCGGCCGGATCGTCGCGTTCAAGGTTATGCGCAAGTCCAAGCTGGTGGACGTGGGTGAGGCGAGGCACGCGAGCGACGAGCGCAAGCTGCACGAGGATATTTCCTCTGGCCCGTTTATCAATCGCCTCCTCGCCTCGTTTCAGGACCCGTGGGCGCTGTTCCTGGTGTTGGAGTACGCGCCGTGCGGTGACCTGTTCCAGGCGATGAACTTCCACGGCCTGCCGTCACGGAACGACGCGGTCATCTACGCAGTCCAGGTGGCCACCGCGCTGGAGCACATGCACAACAAAGGGTACGTGTACCGCGACTTGAAGCCGGAGAATATCCTGCTCCACGCGCACGGGAGCGTGCAACTGGCCGACTTTGGCATGGCCAAGAAACTGGCGCCCGGCAAGCGGACCAACACGGTGTGCGGCACGGCTCAGTACATGTCCCCCGAGGTGCTCCTGCATCGCGGGTGCTCGTTCGAGGCTGACCTGTGGGCCATGGGCATCTTCATCTACGAGCTCACCACGGGCGACACGCCCTTCAGCTCAAACAGCGGCTCGAGGCAGGAGCTGTATCGCCGGCTCATGTCGCACGACCCGGAACAGATGACCATGGCCAACTCCGTGGACCGGACCACCGCGGCGGTCGTCAAGGGCTTGCTCCAGAACGTCGAGTCCCAACGGCTGGGCGCGGGCGGGAACTGGGCCGAGCTCTACCGACAGCAGTGGTTCCACTGCGTCGACGTGGGCGCCGTGCAGCGCGGGGAGGTGGTCCCGGACCTGTCGCCCCGGCGCAGGAACGTGATCAACGACCCGAGGCTGCAACAGGTGCTGGAGCAGGGTGACGTGCCGTGGCAGCGTGGGAACATCGTGGAGGACCCGGCGGTGCTCGCCCTCTTCGAGAACTTCTGAGAAGGAAGACACAAAGTGTCGGTGGAGCGGGAGTTGAACAAGTAATAATTCTTTCAAGAAAAGCCAAGTGGTTTCTTTCCCGCTGCTCTCGTCTCGCGCGAACTCGACCCCAAATAAAAAAACCGACCATTTTCCCGGGACCTCTTTAAACCGTCGTGGCAGGAATTATTTTGACCGTTACTTTCCACAGTAAAGTAGAGAGCGATTCGAATTTGAACGAAATAGGAAAGGCTATCCAAACCCAACGACGATAAGGTGTGAACTTCTCGCGATCGAATCGTGCGCGAATGAGGAGAGGAATCGCAAATATCTCATTTGAACCCAAACGCAACCGGAGATACGGACAGCGCGACAGTCTACAAATTATGAAAATTTGATCTTCAAAATTTCCACGTCATCTCGTCACCATTTGCGCTGTGTCGCGAACCAATTGGGGGAACGTTGGAAGGGTGATTTCCATACGCAGAGCCAATTTTGCCGTGATCCTCACCACGGCCACATACGGCGAAAACCTAGCTATGACGCAAAGGACATGAAAGCTCGATCCGCTCGGCCACCGGGCTCATAGATCGTCAAGCGCGCACTTTACGCGTCTACAACCCTCCTCTACTCCCTAGAAGGAATCAACAATGGCTCCCAAGAAGGCTCCAGTCGACGCTAAGGGCGCCGGCACCAAGGACGCGTCGGTCATCAAGCGTCTCCACCAGATCCTCAAGACCGCGGACCTGGAGAAGACCACCGTGAAGAACATCCAGAAGCAGCTCGAGGGCGACCTCGGCGTTCCCATGTCCGACCGCAAGCAATTCATCCGCGATGAGGTACGATGCCGCTCAACAAGCTCCTTTTCTTCCCATTCCCGAACTAGTCGCATCCTCGTGCGCGCGAACGGCGCGTCGCGAGCGCCAATTCAAACGCCCTCCAGCCCCGTTCGTTTGCAATTCTTCCAGCGAACGGCAACAATTTTCAAACGAGCGCTGACACCCATCACGCCCCGTTCCCTCCACCCGCAGGTCGAGAAGTTCCTGAAGTCTAACGCCGGCAAGAAGATGGGGTGAGTAACCACCACGCGCGAATTCGAACCCGTCCCCTCTCGCCTTCGCCTCCCGCGTGACCCGCGGGGACGAAGAACTTCCTCACGTTTCTCAAAATTACCGATTTCGAGCGTTGGTGACTTTTCACGACGAGCCAGCGCGGCCCCGCCCTTCGAGCGACACGTGCTGACGTTTCCTCCCCTTTCCTTTCCAACAGCGCCACCAAGCGCAAGGCTGAAGGTCCGCAAACGCGCGAACAGCCGCACTCGTACTCTTTTTCGACCCGATCTTTCCCCCGACAGAGGGGTCCCACCGAGGCACAGTCTTTGCTTAATTTCGCGCATTTCTTCATTCTTTGCGCACGGACCCGTCGCCGACGTCGTCCGCTCCTGTCGTTCGCCGATCCCCTCGACTCATCTTTTTTCCTTTCCAACAACAGGCGAGCCCAAGGGCAAGAAGTCCAAGGAGGGCAAGATTGGCAAGGATGGCAAGAAGAAGCGCGGCCGCGGCAAGGGCAAGGATGTCGTCGACCCCAACAAGCCCAAGGGCCCCAAGGGTGCGTACATGTGCTTCGTGCAGATCGCCCGCCCCAAGATCAACGCCAGCAACCCCGGCATGAAGTTCGCGGACATTGCCAAGACCCTGGGCGAGCAGTGGAAGGGCATGGACGCCACCACCCGCGGCGGCTACGAGAAGATGGCCGAGGCGGACAAGGAGCGCTACCAGAGGGAGATTGCCGCCTACGTGCCCATGTCCGAGGCTGGCCTCGAGCAGCTGCGCAAGGAGAAGGCGGCCAAGAAGTCCGCCGGCGGTCTCCAGAAGCCCTACAAGTGCTCCTCCGCGCTCACCAAGTTCCTCGGCGGCGACAAGACCATCTCCCGCGCGAACCTCACCTCCAAGATGTGGTCGTACTTCAAGGAGAAGAACCTCATGGACCCCGAGAACAAGCGCTGGATCATCGCGGACAAGAACCTGTCCGATCTCCTCGGCGTCGATCGCTTCCAGGGCTTCACCGTGTCCAAGTACCTCTCCCCCCACCTCCTCCCCATGGAACAGTAAACGGTTTGCGCCAACTCAGTGTTGCGTAGGGTCGGGAAATCGCTGCTGGGCCGGGAGTCTGCGGGGCAGCAACAGCATGCCACGGACCACGAAGAACACGCACGTAGCTTACTTCACGTTTTTACACCGCGGTGAAAACACTATCGCGAAGAGTGTTTCATGTAAATGATACCACAGTAATTGACAACTCAACCCGCGTCTCGAGTCGTCCTGTCTCTTCTTGTTTGAGCCCACGAGGTTTGTAGTCCTATTTCCTCGGAAGCGTCGGACCTTCGTTTGTTCCCGGTTCTCTCGCGTCTCGGCGTCACTTCATCCCGAGGCGCACCGTCACGATGGCGGATCGCGCGTGGCCATGGCTGCGCCCGCGTCATCACGAGGACGAGCACAGGCGCCTCCTCGCGGAGGATCCCGCGGAGTCGTCGTCACCCCGCCCGCACCCCAAGAGTCCTCGGGCCCAGCCTCCGTCTTCGTCCGTGTCCTCGGTCGGACCGAAAGGCGCATCGGGCGTGCCCGTCCATCGTCGACGGTGGGTTCGTCTCGTCGTGGGCGTCGCGTGGATCGCCGCCGGCGCCATCGCGCTCGTCTACGCCGCCCGCTCCGGCCACCTCGACCGCGCGCACGCCGCGCTAAGGGACGAGGAGAGTTGGAGGAGGGTGTCGGCGCACGTCAACTCGTTCGCGCTCCTCGCCCTCGAGTTTCGCCTGCTCGTGGTCATACCCTTCCTCAGGTTCTTCGTCATGATCTGCGCGTTCATGTCGGCGCTCGTCGCGGCGGACAGGATATTCCATTTCTACGTCGCGCTGTACTGGCGGTGGGTGAGCCGAGTCGACCCCAAGGCTCGGTGGAGGTTCCAGGCCCTCCCCGAGCCCGGGTCCGTCTCCGCCGAGAACGTCCGGGACTTTCCCAACGTCGTCGTGCAGCTCCCCATGTTCAACGAGAAGGAGGTGTGCCAGGCGGTCATCGACGCCGCGTGCGCGCTGGACTGGCCAAAGTCTCGGATGATGGTACAAGTACTCGACGACAGCACCTGCGCCGAGACCAGACGGCGGATCGAGGATAAGGTCTTCGAACACAGGGAACGGGGCGTGAACGTGCAGCACCGAACCAGGACCAACCGCGGCGGGTACAAGGCGGGCGCCATGAACGACGCCATGGCGGACATCGAGCAGTTCGACCACTGCGCGGTGTTCGACGCGGACTTTGACCCGGCGCCCGACTTTCTCAGGAAAACGATTCCGTACCTAACCTTGAACCCAGACGTCGGTTTTGTTCAGGCGCGGTGGGTGTACTCCAACGGCACGGAGAGTCTGCTGACCCGCGTGCAGGAGATATCTCTCAACTACCACATCCGGTGCGAGCAGTACGCGAGGCACGCGGCGGGTCTGTTCTTCAACTTCAACGGCACCGCCGGGGTGTGGCGGCGCGAGTGCATCGTCGACTCGGGGGGATGGAACTGCCGGACCACGGTTGAGGACATGGACTTGTCACTTCGAGCGTATCTGCGCGGGTGGCGGTTCGTGTTCCTGGACGATGTGACGTGCCTGAACGAGATACCCGCGCAGTACGGCGCCTACCGCAAGCAGCAACACAGGTGGTCGTGCGGCCCTATGCAGCTGTGGCGTCAGGCCATCGTGGACGTGTGGAACGCGAAGGACGTTCCCCTCGCCAAGAAGCTGTACCTCAACGTGTTCTTCTTCGGCACGAGGATGTTCGCCACGCACCTCGTGTCTTTCTTCCTGTACGGCTGCCTCATACCCATCTGCGCCACCGCGCCGGAAGTGGCCATCCCGTTCTGGGCCCTCGTGTACATGCCCCTCCTGATCACCTTGAGCACCGTCTGGTTCACCCCGGGCGGATGGGTATACTTCGTGCCTTACGTCCTGTACGAGAACGCGATGATGATCGTCAAGACCTCAGCGATGTGCGCGGGCTTGCTGCAGTGGTCCAACGCGCACGAGTGGGTCGTGACCGCCAAGCTGGGTAAGTTCGTGGACAAGGTTCAGCACAGCAAGGTTGGTGAAAAAGTTGGCCGAATCGCTACAGCCGTTAAAACCGCGGTGGTGAAGCGGGTGGTGAAGAAGAGAAACGTGTACGACAAGGAGCTGGCGATGGGTTGTTTCTTCCTGACCTGCGCCGCGTACGGCACGGCGGTCACCGGCATGTGGCAGTACGGCGTGTTCCTGTGTCTGCAGGGTGGGGTTTTTGTGGCGTTCGGACTCGACTACGTCGACTCCGCTTGAGTAACGTAACGTTGTTTGTAAGACTTAAAGAATCAGCTACTGCGCTTGGACAGATCGTCTCCGCTTCCTCCCAGGCCCATCATCTCTATGATACCACCTCCACTGCCCCGTCGGGCCAGGGTCTTCAAACCCTTGTCTGCCTTGGCCGCGGTGGTGGGCAGCGTCGATTTCGACGCCTCGTGCAACTTTGCATCCACCCTCCGCCCCATGGTGACCGACACGAGACCCGCGGCGACGCACAAACCACCCACTAGGGTACCGGCGTAGATGTCGGTGCCGAGGAACGAGTACGCCAACAGCGCGCCGGCCACGGGTTGCAGGGGCAGGAAGATGGCCACCATGCTGGCCCCTACCGCGTTGTTAGCCCAGGCCATAACCGAGTAGTTCATCGCGGACGCAACCACGCCGCCGTACAGCACCCCCATCGTCTCATCCCTGTTGAGAATCCAGTGCTCTACGTGCTGGGGGTGCCACGGCGGCTCCATCACCGCCGCCACAGCCAGCAGCAGCGCACCGCCGATGGCGTAGGTCCACCGGGTCACAGCCGCCGGCTTTGGGAACCTGCTGAGCACCCTCTGCTGCACCGTGAGAAACACAGCCATGGACGCACACGCGGTCAGGAGGAACACGACACCCGTGAGTTGGTGCGGCGCCTGGTGCGCGTGCCCGTGCCTGTGATGGCCGCCCTTGATGGCCGCCTGTGCCACCGCGTGGCCCCCCATCTCGAGGACGCGCCGCCGGCGCCCCCCCGCCCCGCCGTCGTCCCCGTCGTTCTCGAACCCCTCGAAGACGACGTCGCCCTGCCACGTGGACGTCACCATCGCACCGACCACGCAGAGCAACACGCCGAGGAGCTTGAGGGCGCCGTCCTTCCGTCTGGGCGACACCCTCTCCGTGCCCAGCGTCACCGCGAGGAGGAAGGTGAAGACCGGGATGCACGGCTGCAGCGCGCCGGCCACCACCGGGGAGGTGAGGCTCAGACCCTTGAGGAATAGGAGCTGGTTGACGAAGATCCCGGTGAACGCGAGCACGGAGAGCGCGCGCCACGGCGTCGGGCCCACCACGACGGGCTCCCCTCCACCGCTAGACGACGGTCCTCCAGTTCGCCCCGATCCAGATCGCGCAACCCCCTTGTCGCCACCCTCTCCCTTGATGCCGCATATGCATCTGCTCACGAACTGAAACGCAAACAACGCCACGACCGCGATGATGTCCCTGTACGCGCAGAACACGTACCTGTTCACCCCCTCCTGGAGCGCAACCTTGGACACCACATGGTACCCGCCGTACGCCAGCTGCACCGCGACCAAGGCGCACACGTGTACGGACGTGACCGGCGCGTGGATCGCCACGTCCTTGCCGCTCGATGACTTTGGCGTGGGCATTCTCGACAGACCGAACGCTCACACCTTCACGCGCCCCTCCACACGCGCGCCTTCCCTCTGGTCGACTCGCGTGAGTGGATCGTGACTTTTTTTCTCGAAAGCCGCGCCCCAACTGCCCAACCTGCCCACCATCAGATCGATTTTCCGCGGCCTCGGACCGCAGAACGGAGCGCGCGGGCGGCCGTCGGAGGAGTGAACGAAAAATCGCGATGCCTTTCAAGGAGAAGAACCCGCGGGTCGCGCGAGTGACGTTCGGCGGGCAGGTTCGGGTCAGCCCCGAGGATGTTATCGAGAAGGTTGGGTGGCGTGGCGGGGGCTACCAGCAGTTCCTCCTATTGGTCACGTGCATCACCATCGCGAGTGAGGCGGCCGAGGTCGCCCTGCTGTCACTGATCCTGCCCCACGTCAAGAACGAATTCAACTTGACGAATTGGGAGACAGATAAGGTGGCGATGTCCATCTTCGCGGGGCAGATGTTCGGGTGCTTCGTCATGGGGGCGCTCGCCGACAGCTTCGGAAGAAAACCTTGCGTCATCGCCGCGTCGGTGCTCGTGGCGGTGGGGGGATACGCGAGCGCGCTGGCGGACAGCACCACCGCACTCATGGTGTGTAGATTCGCGGTCGGCCTCGGCGTGGGTGCCGCGTTCGTCCCGGTGGACATGCTCGCGGAGGCGTGCCCGGATCACAATCGAACCACCAGGACGCAGCTCGCGAACCTGTCCTTCTCGGTGGGCGTGGTCGCCATCACCGTCATCGGCGCATTGATCCTGGAGCCGTGGGGGTGGAGGCTCCTCGCGTTCATCGCCGCGCTGCCGCCCACCGTCGCACTCGTGATGGCGTTCTACCTCGACGAGTCACCGACGTGGCTGGCGGACGTGGGGCGGGGCGCGGAGGCCAAGCGGGCGCTGGATCGGATCTGCGTGGAGAACACGGGGTATCCTTTGCCGGAGGGAATTCAGGTCGTCGGGGATAGGGAGACGGGGATAGTGACCCCAGCGACGATGGACGGCGCGGAGAAGGGCGCGGCGATGTCGGGTGGGGGTGGAGGGGATTCATCGGCGTGGTACAACCTCGCGGGCAACCTGGTGAACCTCTTCCGTACGGTGTGCCTGTGGACCCTGGCGTTCGTGCAGACGTTCAACTTCTACGGTCTCATGCTCAACGCGCCGGTGGTGTTCAGGGTTAAGCAGTACGCCGACGACGGCGTGACGGAGCTGACGAACAAGGTGGTCTTCGATTACGCGGCTATCCTCATCGTCAACTCGGGCGACCTGGTGGGGAACTTCTCGGCGCTTTTGGCGCTCAAGTCAAAGACGAACCCGAGGAGCGTCGCGGCGGCGTGCGCTGCGATATCCGTCCCGATGCTGTTCGTGCCGCTGGTTCCCTCACTCAACAGTCACAGGTGGGGTCTGGTGTTCCTGATGCTCATCGGGCGCATTCCAGCCGCGCCCATCGGCGCCATGTCGTGGATCCTCAACGCTGTGGCGTACCCGACCCTGTTCCGAGCAACCGGGCACGGTTGGGCGAACGCGGTGGCGCGGTTCGGTGCCGTGACCGCGTCGTCCATGTACTCGATGCCCGCGGCGTTATCCATACCCATACACGCGCTGGCGCTGGTGGCGGCTATTCCCGCGGCGTTGTTCATGCCGAAGGGGGCGCTCGAACACGGCGCGCCGCCTCTGAAGGGTCGGAGGTGAGTGAGAAAGGGGGGTGACTCGACGCGTCGCACCCCAGCGGAGTCATTACTGGCGACTAAACTAGTGTCTCCTCGACATTTTTCTACGTAAACGTTAGTGATCATCATCTTCTCCCTCTTCCTCCTTTTCCTCCCGAGGCTTTCCACACATTGCGCACATTCCATGTTTCCTCACATCGGAGCTGCGGCACCACATGATGAGGTTGACGCGTTTACCCTCCTCCACCGGGAACGCCTCGTGGCAGTGCGATCCTCGATGGAGAATCGCGATACCCTCCTTGTGAAAGTGCGGATACCTGGCCGAGTGCATCTCGTCGCCGTCGGAGCTCAGAGCCCCGAAGCACAGCTCGCCACCCTCGAAATGACCGCCCAGGTTCACGTTGAGCGTCAACTCCGCGTCGTCAAAATGGTAGGCCAAGTCCGTGTCCTTGCCAGCACCCTCCGGCTCGTACCGCACCGTGAATGATCTGTGGTGGTCCAACGAATCGGATCCGTCCGCCATCTCCCGTGCACCCCCGTCGAACAGAGCGGCGGCCACCGGCGATACGTAACGCTCGAGGAGCGGGTTCAGCAGATTCTCATACATGCCGAGCTCGTACAGCAACAGGCCGTTCTTGTTCATGGTGTTCGGGTGCGCCCTCGGCATATCGCTCCGCTCGAAGTGGTCCAGCTCCTCGCGCATCAGCTCGCAGAACCTCGGCGTCAGCGCGGGGAAGGCAAACACGCCGCGGGGGCGCTGACGAACAATCCCCGCTTTCATCAAAGCATCTTTGCCACCGTGCGTCCTGGCTAGTTCGGCGAGTTCGACCCACCGAGGGTCCACGAAGTCATCACGCAGGGTGTAAACCTCCGGTCGCAGCGGCTTGTAGTTTGCGGCGACGAACGCCCGCCTCTTCCTCGCGGCGGCGAAGTGACCTCGGCGCCGAGCCAGCTCCCCTTCGAGTTCCATGTGTACGTCGCGTCGTCGCTCGTCCGTCATGTCCTTGACGATATTCGGATGTGCGGCGTCGAAGCCTGCGGCGGTGCCATCGTACGTCACATGGCGACCCAGGGACCTCACGAAGAAGTTATCGGTATAGTAGCAAGGGCACAGGAACTCTTCCTCCATCCAACGCTCCGAGGTGCTCGGAGCCGTGGTGTCTCTCGTAACGTCCGTCACGGGGCGCATAGCTTCGAGGCCCCTGGTACCGACCGTTCGCATCCACCCGACGATACGATGCACGACACGAGCGTTTGACGATACGAGCGCACCCATCATCCCATACCTCAGAAGCCCCGCGCTGGGCGTGTGTCTCGGTTCGTCGACAGCACAACTTTTTTGTGGCAGTCTCGTTTTTCCTGATGGCCAAATTAACCTGAGGGTTCGTTTGGTGATCAGTATCCACCACGCAACCCGGGCGACCGCAGCGACCATGGATAAACACCACAAACTCCGCCGCCCCGCCGGCAGCTCCATCCATGCCTGCAACATCTGCGGCAAGGAAGGGCACCAGGCGGCGCAGTGCACCAACGGGACGGTGAATTGGGCGTCCAAGTTCGGCCCCGCGTGGACGTCCGATCTGGACGCCGTCAGCAAGGAGCCGGACTACAAGGACATCGCGGCCCAGGCCAGGGCGTTCGCCGCGAAGCGAAAGGCGGACGAGGAGAAGGCGAAGCGGAAGGCGGAGGGGCTCGACGTGGACGAGGACTCCGACAAGGAGGACGGTCCAGACGGCGAGGGCAAGGCGGCGAAGGATGGGAAGAAGGACGCCGGGGACGGCGACGGCGGTGAGGACGAGGAGGGCGGAAAGAAGCGCGGCAGGGACGACGATGCTTCCGACAAAGGCGACGAAGGTGAGAAGGTCGCCAAGGAAGCAAAGAAGGAGGCTCCCGCGCCGGTGTCTGGCTGGAAGGTGTACTACGATCAACAAGGACGAGCGTACTACCACAACGCGGAGAAGGGATTGACGCAGTGGACGCCACCCACGGCGTGAGAGCGTAGATCTGGAGATGAAATACATCCATTACCAAAAATAAACTAAGTCTATGGACGATACTGTTCAAGTGCGCGCCGACAGTCGTGCTCGTCAGCAGATCGCCTTGATGAATTCGTGGTGCTCCTTGTTGAAGTGCGCTCCCAGCTCTTCCTGTGATGTGAACGGAAAGCAAGGGTGAGACGAGACCGAATGCGAACAAACACGAACGAAGAAATCGTCAGGGAAAATGCGGGCAGTCAACGGCGATGGATCCGGCCAGAGGCTTAAGTAAATGTCACTCAGCGCCGTTTGTTAAGCTTCGGTGGAAAGAAGACCAGTGTAAACTGAGTTGTGTCTCGTCATCTCCAACCCCGTCGACTGCGCTGTCGCATGAACGTGGTTCGTGGAAAACAAACGCCGGGAAACGCGCGCGTACCTTGGTAAGCCACTTATAGTCCTTGTACGTGGACTCCAGCTTGAGGGTGCCATCCAGCCACTGCGCTCGGTGGTAAAAGTTGGTCCCCTCGCCGCCCTCCTTGCCTTCGGCTCCCGCCTTGGCCTCGTAGAAGTGACCCAGGGGCGCGTTACCCACCAAGTACGTCTCCACGGAGTCACCCACCGCCTCCTCCATCGCCTGACGCGCCACCTCCCGCATCGTCTCCCCGTCGGCGTGCTCCCGCCTTGGGAAGCCCCACTCCCCTGACTTCGCATCCTGCACCACCAGGAACAAAAACTCATCCAGCTTCCGGTGCATGGTCCGCTGGTCCCCGGTCTTGTCCGCCTCCGTCTCTCTCGGCGCGGGGTCGAAAACTTCCCCGGCGTCCCGCTCCTCGAAGTCCGCCTTCGGGTTGACCAGCGACTCGGGCAGTTTCTTCAAGAACTTCTGCCTGCGCTCATCGGACCACTGCTGGTACTCAGCCTCCCACGGCTCGGGAAGCGGCGCGACCCAAGGGAGGCGCTCGACGATCATGTTGCCGAAGTACGGGGTAGGAGCGACCTGCACACCGATCGGCCGCGTGCCCTTGGCGTTCAGCCGACTCATGTGCCTGGCCCACGTCGCCGACGACGACGGCTGGCGGATCAGCATGGACGTCGCTCCCTCGCCGCTCGTCGCGCACAACGCGGACGATACCCACCGGTTGGCGACGGAGTCGGCCGTGGACGCGGTACCCGCGGCCCTACGCGCGGCGTCGGTGATGACGCGACGAAGCATGATCCGATCGACGCTCGATCGCTGCGCGCGCACGACCCGCGGCGCTGATTGGTTGTGGGTTAGGGCAAGCTCGATGGCGTCGCTGTTGGGTGAGCTTGGTAAGACTCTTAATAGCGACAAGTATTTCTCTGTTTGCTCATACAAGGGATCGACGGTTCCGTGCAGGAACAAGTTTACCCATACGATCACAAGAATTGCGAAATAGAAATGCCCGTCTGCCGGTCGTTTTGAACAAGTCAAACAGAGATCCGGGGCACGGGCCGATGGTCTACGCGTACACCGGAGATGGCCGCCAGCCCGAGCAGGGGCAGGCGGATGATCAGTACCCCGGCGTGAATCCCCCGCCCAACACCGCGGAGTATCAGCGCGCCAACTACGGCGACTACACCACCAACGAGGAGCGGGAGCGTCAGATTGCGGAGCAGCAGTGGGCGATGCAGCAGGAGGCTGAGCGCGCGGCGTACCAGCAGCAGGCGGCTCAGCAGGCGGCTCAGCAGGTTGCTCAGACGGCTCCTCCCCGGCAGGTCAGGGAGAAGAACACGCCCGCGTGGCTGGAGGCGTGGCAGGACCCGATGGCCGGCGCGGACGCCTTCAGCCCGTGCATCTGCACCGCGGACCTCGCGGGAGACGGCGAGTTCAGGCTGGTGGTGGCCACCGCGAGCAAGAAGATGAAGGTCTGGAACGGCACCAGCCTAACGTCGGAGCACGACCTGCTCGAGCCGCCCGTGGCCGTGTGCACCTTCTACCCGGCGGAGCCCAAGTCACCCAAGCGACCGTCGCTGGCCATCGCGGCGGGGACGCACGTGTACATCTACCGCAACCTCCGCCCCTACTACAAGTTCACGCTCCCGGCGCTGGCCGTGGACGAGCAGGAGATGGAGGTTTGGAAGATGGTACGGGACGGGCAGCTGAGTCCGAACGAGGCGTGGGATGAGCTCGCCAACCTGAGGGACGCCGGGGTCTCCCTCACGTCCCGGTCCCTCGACCTGCTCGCGATGGAGGATGACGGCGCTGGAGGAGGGACGGTTGATGGTTTAAGGACCGCGTACTGCGCGGCGCAGGCGCCCGAGCAGCTGCAGCACTTCACGTCCATCACGTGCATGGGGAGCGTCAGGAAGAACATGGACGAGTGGGACGCGACGTCGTGCCTCTTCGTCGGGACGGAATCCGCGGAGCTCTACGTGCTCAACGCCAACGGCAGCGCGGTGAAGCATTCGGTGAAGCTCCCGTCGGCGCCGGTGTTCGTCGCGTCCACCGGTCTGTTGGACGTGGACTACAGGATCGTGGTCGCGTGCAGGGACGGGCGGGTGTACACGGTCAAGAACGACGAGCTGTCCACGGTGGTGATCGAGCTCGAGACGCAGCCGTGCGGCTTGATCAGGACGGCGAAGCAGATCCACGTGGCGTGCATGAACCGCGTGATTCACTGCTACCACGCCAAGGGGAAGAAGGCGTACTCTCTCTATTTGCCCGCGGAGATCACGTGCATGGAGTCGATGGAAGTGACGAGGACGAGGGCGGTGCGTTGCCTCCTCGTGGCGCTGGCGAACAACGAGCTGAGGGTATACAACGAGAAGCACGTGGTGAGCAAGTTTGACATGATGGAGCCGGTCCGGGGGCTGCGCTTCGGTAGGATGGGACGAGAGGACAACACGCTGATACTGTGCACCAGGGGTGGCAACCTGCAGGTTAAGATCATGCCGCGACTCGCCAACCTGGAGGCGGTGTCGCAGAACGGGCCTCCCCCCGAACAGGACATTCCCCTCGCGGTGCCCAAGAAGACGAAGCTGTACGTCGAGCAGACGCAGAGGGAACGGGAACAGGCGGTGGACATGCACCAGGCGTTCCAGAGGGATCTGCTCAAGCTGAGGCTGAACACCGCGCGCGCGTACGTCAAGATCTTAAAGGACGGACAGTCACCGGTGAACGAATCGCGCCAAGGGGTCACGGTGCGCCTTCAGGCGTCCGTGCAGGGCCTCGGGCCGCTCTTCAAGATTCGCGTGCACGTCGTCAACACCGGCACTGAACCCGTGTACGACGTTCCAATCGCGATCGTTCCGTCCAAGCCCGAGATGTACGAGCTGGAGGAGTACATCATGCAGTGCCCCGCGCTTCTGCCCGGTCTGCCCTACATCGACGCGGTGAAGTGCCGGCAGGTGGACCCGACGTCGGGCGCAAGTGAGATCAGGGTCATCGTCTGTACCAAGACGAGCCCGGTGCCTTTGATAACCGGCCTCATCAAGATGCCCCTCTCAGAATTCATGGATTAGACTAGACGGCGCTTAGCTCATGTAAAACAAACACGTAGGCGGACGAAAAGAGACACGCTCATGAGTTACCCCGGCTCATAGGATATTACAAGCTTCTACGCCTTCATCCCGAAGACGAAACAAACTCTCTTTACCAAACCCCCACTAGAATGCAGCGCAATAAGTGCGATGTTTACGCGTAGAGACCTCCCTTGCCCTTCTTGTCACCACCGATCTCGAAGTGCTTGCAGCGCTTGATGGGGTGCATGCACACAGCCTTGCAGGTGTTGCACTGGAGGCGGAGCACAATCTTCTTGGTGGTCTTAGCCTGTGGAAACACGAGCGGAGGGGGTTTGGTCAGCGTCTGGGGGTTCTTCCCGGGCGAACTGGCGACACGGCACGGCTTGAAGTGGGAACTCCAGGCCCTAGGCTGGGCCAGGGGGCGAGATCGCGCGTGAGTCGCCGCGTGCGACCCAGCCTCGGCAGGCGGGACCCGCGCGTCCGGCCCCCCAAACCAACCCTAGAAAAAACATGCAGAGATTTCCCTGGCCATGACACGCACCTTCTTGTGGAACACGGGCTTGGTCTGACCACCGAAACCGCTCTGCTTGCGGTCGTAACGCCTCTTACCTGTGGGATTGAAAGGGTAGAAGGTCAGTGAACGTGTTCGCGTCGGTCGCGTCGCGACGGGAGCGCGGTTCCGGCACTCATCGGGGCGTATTTTATTTCTCGGGGATGAGACTCACCCTGCGCGTACAGAGAGGCCTTGCCCGTCTTGTACTGCGTCACCTTGTGGGGCGCATGCTTCTTGCACTTCTTGCAGAAGCTCTTCTTAGCCTTGGGAATGTTCACCTGAGACGTGGAGAGGGAGGGAGCGATCGTCAGCGCCTGTGCGTACGGAGGTCGCGCGCATCTTGCCGGCAAAAGCCAAGCCCTAATAGGAAAACCCCTGGATCGACGCCCGAAGCGGGACGCGCGCGGCGTCGACGACCGGCGCGACGCTCTCGAAACGCGACGACGTGGGAGGATCACGCATGATTGTGTGACGCACCATCTTTGCAGATCCCCTAGTGTCTGGCGGCACGTAGAAGCGCGCCTTTGAGAGGGCGAGGAGAGGCACGCGAACGGTGTTTTTGCAGGCAGGGTCGAAGACGAGTTTCGATTATTTTCATCACATCCGCAGCCGAAGTTCACACGATTTGTATACTATTTGCCATGCACTTTACACGAAATTAATGATTAGATTTAATTATTTCGTATGAGCAAATGAGGGTTTGACTCAAATTCACTATTGCTGACAGCGCTACACGCCAAGTTCAATCCTCGAGGGTGTTACCGATGCCGCGGGTGTTTTAATCGGGCCCGTTCGAGAGCGCCCGCCCGTCACTCTCGAAGACGACGCGGCGCCGATCAGGACCCGTCGGGACATCTTCGGAGCGCGAACGCGGTACCGACCCCGTACGCGAACATGAGCGACGGCAAGGCCAAGGTTGAAGGAATGGGCGTCACGAATGAGGACAGCAACAACGCCGCCACGTACCTGTGGAAGTCCACCCGGGTTCTCGGCATCATCCTCGTGTACTGCGCCATCGGCTCGCAGCTCTCGGTGGTGAACAAGGTGGTGGTGACCTTCATCCCGCTTCCTAACTTCATCCTCTTCTGCCAGTTCACCGCGACGACGCTGATGCTCCTCATCGCGCACTACACCGGCATGGTGGAGGTGGAGCCCTTGACCTGGAGGATCGCGGGAATCTTCACGCCGCTCGTCATCACCTTCTTCGCCCTCCTGTACGCGGGCATGGAGGTCATGAAGTACGCGCCGCTGGAGACTTTCATCACGGTCAAGTCGATGACCCCCGTGCTTTTCAGCGCGTGCGAGTACCTCTTCCTCGGTCGCGCGCTCCCCAACTACAAGTCCTCCCTGGCGCTGGTGGGCATCGTGTTCGGCGCCGCGTTCTACGTCAAGGTTGACGCGTACGCCTCCGTGAAGGCGTACATGTTCTGCTGCCTGTTCCTCGTGGCCGCCGTGTCCGAGGGTCTCGTGGCGAAGACCACGATCGAGAAGGTCCAGTTGAACAACTGGTCTCGTTCGTACAACATCAACATCCTGTCAATGCCCCTCGCGCTGGGGCAGATGCTACTTTCCGAGGAGATGCTCCAGATGCATGACGCGAAGAACGAGTGGAGCACTAAGACGATCACCCTGCTCGTGGCGTCTTGCATCATGGGCCTGGGTATGTCCGTGGCGACGATGTGGATCCGTGAGGCGCTGTCCGCCACTTCCGTCTCCGTGGTGGCGACGTGCAACAAGTTCATCTCCGAGCTCGTCAACTGGGTCATCTGGAACAAGCACACCACCTCGGACGGCCTTTGGGCCGTGCTGATCATCATGGTGTGCGGTGTCTTCTACGAGCAGGCGCCGCTCCGCGTGCAGGGTCAGGGTTACATCAGGGAGGAGATCTGCCCCTGCCTGCCCAGGTCTTGGCTCGGGTTCACGCCCAAGGTGAGGAAGACTGAGGGCGGCGCGTACGGCGCCATCTAAGGGCGAGGAGGGTGTGGCGGAGAAAGGCGAGCGTTGGTTCACTGGCTCGACGGCTCGGCGGCTCGCGTGTCGAGACATTTCGTAGATATTTCCATGGTATTGACAAAAACTGTTTCAATCGTTCGTTGCGTCGTCGTCTCGCTCGTTTCGTTTCGTGTGCGGCGGCTTGCGCGGCGTGAACTCACATCCCTTGCAAGTGATTCATCGAGTCACTTGATGGAAATTTTCTTGGGCGTCGGGTGCTTGGGCGAGGGGTGCTTCTTGACGTCGATGGTCAGGGTGCCGTTCTCGTACTTGGACTCAATCTTGGAGAAGTCGGTGTTCTCGGGCATGCGGAGTGCCCGCTGCTGAAAAGAGTGGTACTCGCGTCGCTCACTCCTGTGCCACTTCTTGTCGGGGGACTCCGACTCCTCGGTCACGCCCTCGTCTAGCATCACACCGATGCGGATGACGTTGCCGTCAACTTCGAGGGAGATGTTTTCCTTCTTGGTGCCTGGCACGTCAGCCTTGAGGGTGTACCCGTCCTTGTTTTCCTGCGGGGGTTGATGAGATGAAAATTACTTGGACATGGAGACCCGAACAACGACGTATCGGAAGACTGTGGAAGGACGGCGAATAGAAGGAAGGAGGAAGGTGACTTACGATGCCGTCGACGGCGATGATCTTAGCCACGGAGCCGCTGGGGCGCGCGACGGGGCCCGCACCACCCGGGACGAGTGCGCCTCCGGGGAAGAAGTTGGTGAAGAACTGTCGAGGAAGGAGCGCGGAGGGGGAGTGTGGTTCAGTCGTATCGGAGGTGAGCGTATCGGTGGGGGAGACGCTCGACGTAGGTGCGCACGTCATCTGCCTCGCGGAACGCATCGCGGAAGAACAGGTCGCTGGAGCCGCGGACGAGAGGGGAGAGAGCCATGCTGTTGGAGTTGTCGGGGTTGTTTGGTTGGTGGGTGTGTTCGCCCGTGTCGAGCGTGCGTCGCCTTTTGTTGTGCATCATCTGTGTCACGTCTGCGTCAGCACGCCGCCGCCATTCCAATCCATCGGACGACCCGAACTCTCAACGGTTCGTCCGAGGAGATTTTCCTCGACCGTGCGAGGTCTGGCGACAGGACGGACAGTCCGAGAAGAAACCAGCTTGTTGACGAAAAACCTGACACTTTTTGGCCAAAGACAGCCACAGAGGTCCACCGCCGAACGCGCGCGTCAGCGCCGTTCGACGACCGCGATGAGCTCGCTCGTGGACCTTCCCGAGCATGTCGCGCTGCGGGTTCTGTCTCGCCTCGACTCGTGCGACCTACGTGCGCTCGGCGCGACCTGCCGTGCGTTCCGCGAGCGAATGCACCACGAAGGGTTGAGCTTGGTGGAGGCGGGCGCGGCGGAGGCGGTCGCGGCGCGCTACCCGTGGCTGGGATCCCCGCGGGAGAAGGAGACGTGGCTGTCGCTTCTACGCTTTGCCGAGCACGCCGAACGCGTGGGCCTGCCATCGTTGACGGCGGCACAGGACACCACCGTCATCGTGGACGCGCGAGGGGCGGTGCATGTGTGGGGACCCGTGGTCGACGGGGAGTCGAGCGAGCCGACGGAGCGCGACGTGGAGGCCACGACCGAGCTGACGAAACTGGGAGAGTTATGGCCCGTATGTACCGGGCGCGCGCTCACCGCGGCGGCGGGACGGTGCTTCAACGTCGCCGCCGGGGTCGGTTCGTCGCCACTGACCGTGTTGAGGAACAAGGACGGTATCGAGATGGAATTTGCGTGGTACAACCGCGGCGGCGACGGGGACTCACCGGGTAATCTTAACACCGGCTCCGCGGGTCGACCACCGCTGAGTCGCACGTCGTTCCCCGAACGGTTCGATACACCGGGCTTGGTGCGACTGATGACCGCACCGAGGCGCGGCGCGTTCGGGGGGCAGCGCGTGGTGTCAGTCGCGGTTGGATCGCTTCACGCCATCGCGGCGACGGAGAGCGGGAGGGTGTACACGTGGGGCGGGGACGCCAAGGGACAGCTCGGTCACGGATCCATCCGTGACAGCGTCGCGCTGTCCAGGCTATCACTCGGCGGGTCCCCGGGAGGTAGCTCCCCGGGAGGCAGGCTCAGGAGGGACAGGCGTCGAAGTGAAAGTCCGCGGGGAGGGGGGTCGCCGAGGTCGGGCTCACCGGCGATTGGCGCAGCAGCCGCCGCGGATGAGCGCGAGCAGTGGTCGAAGCCGAGGGAGGTGAGCGAGCTGTTCGGGCATAGGGTCGTCGGCGTGGCCGCGTCCGGGGACACGTCCGCGGCGTTCACCGCGAGTGGCTCGATGTACACCTGGGGATGCGGCAGGTTCGGTAAGTTGGGACTGGGCGACTGCATGAACAGGGACGTCCCCACGAGGGTCGCGCTGGTGCCCATCCACCAATCATCCAGTACCGTATCGGGGTCCGTATCGGTGCCGAGCACGCCGCAGTCTAGGTCGGTGTCGCCGTTCGTGTTCCCGGGTGCGATGAGCGACACCGACGACGAGGACGACGGCGCCGGGTCGGACAGTTCGTCCGACGACAGCGACGGGTCTCCGGCTTCCGATCCAAACTACGGCAAGGTGGTCGGGGTCTGGTTCGGCGCCTCGCATGGTTTAGCGATCACCGCGCGCGGGGACCTTTGGACGTGGGGTGACGACAGCGGGGATCAGCTCGGTCGGTTCAGGGAGGGAGACGAACGGACGTGGAGGCAGCGAGCGTGCCATCCCGGCCGCGTGCAGGTTGACTGGCACCTGTTGGACCCGTCGGTCGTCGCTGACGGTTACTTCGATACGCCCGTGACCGACCCTCCCGACATCAAGTTCGTGTCGGCAGCCGGGGGACAGTGCCACTCGGTGGCGTGCGACTCGGAGGGGCGCGTGTGGATCGCGGGCACGGGCGACGGCGCCGGGGACCCGCGGATGCTGTATCAAAACGACGGCGGCGACCCGGCGATGCACCGGGAGGGCATGTCCTTGATGCGAACCGGACGGATGTGGGAGTCCATTGACTCGCGACTGGCACCGTCGGGGGAGGAGAAATATCCGAAAGTCGTCTCCGTCGCCGCGGGTAACAATCACACGGTGCTGATGACCGACAGCGGCGATATCTGGTGCTGGGGAGATCCGACGCTCGGCCAGCTCGGTCCCGCGCCGGTGGCCAGAATTGGCCCCGACGACGACCCGATCCAGTTTGACCTCTTGGACGAGGTCGGAGTCACGATTCCACTGGCTCCGCTCGCCCGCGCGTGCTTCGATCGACCATTCGACTCAAACTGTCGAGCGTCTACATCGTGCTGGAACTACAAGTAGTGTCTCTTAGGCTCTTAACATTAGCTAGCTAGGTTCTATTTTTAAGGAAGTCGAAAACCGCTTCGCACACCGCCGGGTCAATGGCTGCCGGTTGAATGCGCGCACCCCTCGCGCCGTATACGTACGTCGCGCCTTCATCGAAACACGCGTGCAGCACCGCATTCGCGCCCGTTGACGGCGCGGTCAACAGACCCGTGATCCTCGCGACGGTCACGTAAAGCCCTCTCAGCGCCGGCGGCCACTCGCGGTTGATGTCCGTGTCCACCAGCCCGGGGTCGGCGACGCACGCCGTGAATCCGTCACCGCCCCACCTTCGACGCGCCCACGCCGCGTACACCGCCACGGCAGCCTTCGAGCACGAGTACGCGCCCGCGGGAGTGAGTGGCGGCTGCCCCACCACCGCGGCGGGCCATCGTTTGAGCCTGGCGGACGACGTCGCTCGGTGCGTAAAGGAACCCACGGCGACGAACCTGATGCCCTTCGCCCCGAGTCCCCGGAGTATCCTCGACCCAGCCAGCGCGTTCACCGCCGCCGTCTCCTCCTCCCCCCACTCCGTCCTCCTCCACGTCGCGCAGAACACGCCCGCGCAGTGCACCACGAGCTTCACGCGAATGTCCTCGTCGCCCCTCACGTACTCGCACATCGAGGCGATCTGCGCCGGGTCCCTGAGGTCGACGCCCACGGGCTTGAGAACGACGTCATCAGGCGCGACGGCGCGGATCTCATCCGCGACGACGCGCGCCTCTGCGAGTGTGCGGCACGCGATGACCACCGCGCCGGCTCCCATGCGCGCGAGCTGGACGGCCACGGCGCGTCCGATGCCCGAGCCGGCTCCCGTGACGAGGACCGCGGGTCGAGGCTCGCCGTCACTCGCGGCCAGCCACGCGGGCACGCGCTCTTCGATAGGTCGCCGCCTTTGAAATACGGCGATACACTCGCTGTATAACAACCACGCGAACCACACCACCAGCTCCGCCAGATTGCCGGGGGACCACATGACCAACTTCGACGCCATCGTAAGTGATGTCAACATATTTTCAGACACTCAAGTCTTATTCAAGTCCACGTCTATCGCTACTGATACAAACGCCCGAAGGCCACAACGCGCTCCATAGATAATAGCTACCCCCGCACCCCTTCCACCGCGTTAGTCCGACTTCTCCGACCCGTCGTCAACACCGCACAGAATCGCACCAACCACCAAGCCGGCTCCGCCGACGAGGCCCATGAAACCCAGAGTCTCCCCGAGGAGAACCAACCCAAACACGGCGGCGAACAAGGGCTCGCCAGCCAGAAGCACCTGCGACTCGCTCGCACTCACGCTCTCCTGACCCTTAGCCTGGCACACGTCCGCCAGGTAGCCCGGCACGATCGCGGTGAACGCGAGCACGCCCCACGCCAGGGGGTTAGTCCAGCCGGCCCACGGCGCGGCGACGGTGCCTGGCGCGGCGGTGAGAAACTTAGCCACGTCAAACGCGGCCCACACGCAGTAGAGCACGGCGAGGATGACCGTCTTCCACGCCTGCGTCATGTTACCCGGGAGACCATCCTTGGCGAAGGCTCCGATGCGGAAGATGTAGAGGGAGTACGCCGCCGCGCCGATGAGGGCGATGATATCGCCGAGGTTGAGACCCACGGAGGACGCCGCCGCAGCCGCGGACCCGCCTCCGTCAAAGCCGAGGGCGACGACACCCGCGAGCGCGAGGAGGCACCCGACCCAGGTGATGCCCGCGACCCTGTCACCGGTCATCACGCACAGCACGGGGGTGAACGCGATGGACGCCTGGGTGAGGAAGGAGACCCGGGTAGCGTCGGTGAACAGCAGCGCGACGTTGCAGCATCCCTGCGCCAGGAGGTTCCACAGCGCCAGCTCACCCGCGGCGAGCCAGAACTTCTTCTTGCCCTCCTCCGTGTTGATGTTCATCGAACCCTCCTCCATCCCGCCCTTCTTGGCGTTCATGATCATCGGGATGAAGCAGAGCGCCGCGATGACACCCCTGACGGCGCCGATGGTACCCGCCGAGGGAGGGCCTGGCAGGCTGTACACGTACTTGAACGCGACGGAGAGTGATCCGTACGCCGCAGCCACGAAGATGAGCAGCGCCCTGCCGTACCACAACCCGGGAGCACCGGCCGTGTCCACGGTCACCGCCGAAGACTCACTGATTTTCTCCTCGCCATCACCCGTGGCGCGTGCGATGACCGAAGCAACGCGGCGGTGGAGGCGCGACAGAGGTCCAGAGGAAAGCGCGTCGTCGCGACCGAGGGCGGCGGCGATGCCGACGCGACGCGTCGAGGTGACGACGCGGCGCGATACTGGCGGGAGGGGCACAGCAACCAGCGTGCGACGCTGCGATCCAATCGAGGTCGCGACCGGCAGCGGGATGCCGGCGCGGGACACGGACGAGCACACGAGCGCGTTCATCGCGTCGGGCACTTTGAACTCCGGCGGCGTCTCGTAACGAACTTGTAAACGGGTCGGGAGAATTTGATGAGGCGCGTTCGAGGCGTGACTGAAAACGCTTACACGCGTTGAAAAGTTTACTATTAGATTGGTTAACCGGCGTAACCCACGTCTTGAGCTATGGTCTGGAGAAAGAATGAGAAGGCGAAGCGCCTCAGCCGTACCGGCGCGACTCGATCGGTCCGGTGATGGCGCCCAGCTCGCCGAAACCCCCGCGGGACAGCGACAGCGACTTTGCGTGATTCGCCGCCGCGGCTTGCAGGACACTCGGCGCGATCATCTTAAACGGCGACAGGTCCTCCTCCAGCAGCCCGAACACCTCCTCCCCGTCGTCGTCGATGTCCGGCGCGTACTCATCCGGCACGTACGACCCGGCGACGAACCCCCGGGATACGCCGGCGCCTCGGGTCGTGGACGCGGCGCCGAACGCTCGAAGCGGCGACGGCGTGTCAGCCTCGGCTGGGGATTTATCGGCGGGGGAGTCCGGGTCGGAGAGGGACGCGGCGTACTCCTCGAAGGCATCGTCAACCGCCGGGGACTGGACGCCGATGGGGGAGGGTGCGAGATAGGACGACACGCCGGTGAGCATGGCGTCGTCGTCCTTAGGAGCGCCGCCCGCATCCAGCGAGAGCCTGGAAAGCTCACCCGCGAGGTCGCCGCCGCGGCACACGTCGGAGATGATGTGACGCCTCACGCCGTCCTCCTCCTCGTCGTCATCGTATCGCCCGTGCGACACCGGCGTCGTCACGTTCACCGCCTCCGCGTGCTCCTCCGTCGAGGGCGCGTACTCACCGCCGACTCCTCCCTCCGTCTCCTCCCTCTGCCTCTGCCGAATCGCCTGGCGCCGCTTCAGGTACGCGGCGATGGACCGCCCGGTGGACCTGCCCCCGCGGTCGCCTTCAGAGGACGTTGACGTACCGCCGGTGGACGGCGGGGTCCTCCCCGCGGACGACGCGGTGCCTCGCTCGAGCGCGGACGCGGGTCGGGTTCCCGCCCGGCCGCTCGGCGAGGGGGTCGAGCCCGTGGGCCTCGCGCTCCTGACGGATGAGGCCGGTCGCGCCCCGTACGCCGCCCGCGCCGTCTCGAGCGGCGTGGACGGGTCGAAACGGTCGGGAGACGCAGCAGCGTTCTGCCACGGCTTTGCCGGGGGCGAGCGTCGCGACATCCCACCGGAGGCGCCGCTGAACGTCGCCGAGAGCGTAGATTTGGCCGACGAGATTCGAGAATCGTGCGCCTTCCTCGCGTGCGTCTCGTCCCACTCCCGCATCACCCTGTTGGGTTGCTTGGTATCCGGCGAGAAACCCATCGCGTCCGAGGTTGCGCGGATCCCTGTGCGGTCCCGATACGGCCCCGGCGAGCGGTGCTCGTTCGAACTGCCATCGACAGGTGTCAAACGCCATTCTTCAACGGCAAAATCACTTTTCCGGGCATTTTCAGACTGCTTTTCGTTGGATCTCGATGAATCGCGCGGCAGATCGCCTCGGCCAATCAGAAGGCCGAACGATCGGCGATCTCGTCCAAACTGCCCATTCATCGTCGGCATCCTTCGACTGCCCACAACTTGTCGCGACACTCACGCACAAACCAAGAGGAAAATGGCCGCCATGATGTGCTCCACCGCGATGCTCGCGCGCACGACCGCTCCCCGCGCTTCCGTCAGGTCTCGCGCGGTCAAGTGCGCCGCCGCCAAGCCCGCTCGCCAGGCGCCCGAGAGGAAATCTCACAACGAGGCTGCGAAGAAGGTCGCGCCGGTGCTCGGCGGTGTCGCTGCGCTCGGCCTGGCGCAGGTCCTCGCGCCCGGGCCCGCCGCGGCTCTCAGCATCACGGATCCCGTGTTCGGCGATATCGAGGTGTGGCAGTTCATCGTGCTCACCGCGGGCTACTGGCTCGGCATCGAATACTACCTCGAGAAGAAATACGACGAACCCGACGGCAAGGACGCCGGGGCCGTGATGCCCAAGGTGTCCGAGGCGAAGAAGTCCACCTTCGCCGAGGCGACGGCGAAGCAGGAGGAAGGTTCCTCGGAGTAAGCTAGGGGGTGGGTTTCCGTCGATGCGGTGTGTATTAGCCGATGCTTCGTCGACGTCGTGTAACCATAGACTGTTATATCTCATTGAATGATGATTCGTCAACTCTCTCCCCGACTCATCGAGCGCGCGCAAAGGGGTTCGCGACCCTGCCCTTCTTCGCCGGCGCGGCGTTCGCCTCGTATCCAGCCTTGACCTTGGCGCCAACCTTCGGGGCTTCGGCGTTTTCGTCAGTCGCCGGCGTCACGGACTTGCGGCGGCCGAGCGGGTTCGAGTCCTTCTCCGGCTGAGTCGCCTGCGATGGCGCGACGTACGCGGCGGGCTGCGAGTAGTGCTGCTGGGGAGCCTGTCCCGGCGTGTCCAGCTCGATGGAGCCCCCGTAGGTCCTCGCCGCCTCCACCTCGGCGGCGGCTGCGGCGGCGGCCATGCTCGCCTCGATGAGGTTGGTCACGCGCTCGGCGAGAACGTTCTGAGACATGGCGTTGGCGAGCTTGAGGGCGCCGTGCATGGAGGTGGTGAGGTTGAGCGCGGCGGCGACGTCCGCGGCACGCGCGGGCCTCTCACCCTTGCACGCGGCGTGGAAGAGTCGGAGCAGGGACTTGTCCGCCTCGGTCTGCGCGGCGCGGAGAGCGTCCTGCGCGGCGCCGGCGGGATCGACGTCATCCCTGAACCCGGCGGTATCCCCGGCGGCGGCGGCGGAGGCGAGGGCGACGGACAGCTGTGCGCGCGCCGCGGCATCCTCCAGGTCACCGGATGAGGTGTCCGGCAGCGCCACGGGCATGCCGAGCGGCAGGGGCGTGAGCACGGGTCGGGGGTGAACCGCCGGGCCGTTGGCGTTGCCACACACGACGCAGTAAAGGGCGCTCTCCGCCACGGACGCGGCGACGGTCCAGTGGTGCTCGCCCTCCTGTTGCCTCGCGTCCATGGACCTGAACACGGGGGTCCAGGAGCCGCCAAACTCGGAGGTCCTGACTCGGACGCATCCGTCGCTCGCGCCAAACGCGATGGCGCCGTTACCGTCCTCGACGTGACCGAGCCACGTCAGGGTCGCGCCCGGGGGCATGGGGATCTTGCCCTTGCTCAGCACCTTACCGCCGTTCGCCATGTCGTACTCGGCGAACTCGATGCGCTGCTCCACCTGCAGCGTCTTGGGGTCGGCGGCGTCGGGGACGAGCGCCGGCGCCGAGGTGTGCCAGGCGACCACGAGGGAGTCACCCTTGCCGGCGGCGGTGACGGGCGCGCCGTCGAGCTGCACCATCTGCCTCTGCGCGCCCGCGTGCGAGAAAACGCGAAGCATGCGTCCGGAAGTGAGCGCCGCGACCCAGTCCTTGCCGGTCGCGACGGACACGGCGTCCTCGCCGACGGGAAGGGTGACGGACCAGTCACTCTTATGCGTCCAGGACTCGTAGGGGCGGTAGAAGAGGACGGAAGAACCGCCGCTCTGCTTGGCGGGAGAGGCGAGCGCGCAGCCCCGCTCGCCCAGGCAACCGATGGAGTACCCGTGGTAGTCGGTGATGGTGGGGATACGACCGCCGCGGCTGGTGTCGTGGAAGGCCATCTCGACCGAGTTGAAATCACCGCCGGGCTCACCGGTGCTCACCACGGAGCCAATCATGTTGTAGCAGAGGAAACGGCGGCTCGGGCCGTTCGCGTCGTTACCGGCATCGTCCCCGGTAGCCTTGGCGGGAACCGACCCGACCTGGAACGCAGGCTGCGGCGTGGGCGCGGCGGCGACGGTGGCACCCTGGCCGCCCTTGGCGAGTTTCTTCTTCATCCTCTTCCTTCGCTCGAGCTCGGAGTAGTACGTCTCCTCGTCCATGTCACCCATACCTTCCTCATCCTCGGACGCGATGATGTCATCGCCGTCCATCTCGCCGTCCACGGCTCCCGCGAGGGGCGCGAGGGGCTCCTCGGTCTGGAAAAAGTTGAGCTCCGCGGCGTCAACCTGCACGGTGGGTCCGGTGAAACCGGAGGGGGGCACGGGGTTCTTCCACAGGGTCCATTGCCCGTCACCGTCCACGAGCGCCACCGCGTTACCAGTCTGGCGCCAGCACGCGCCGCACACGGTGGACTCGTGCTTGAGGAAGTTGATGACCTTCTTCTCCTTGACGTCCCATACGCACACGGTGTGATCCTTGGCGGAGGTGAGCAGGTACTTGCCGTTGGGGGACCACTGCGCGAGCACGACGTTCTCGCCGTGGCCCTTACCCTCGCTTCCGTCCTCGGCGATGAGCCTGTGGTTCTCGAGTTCGGTCCACGTACCGCGCGCGAAGAAGGTGACGTCATGCTCACGGCCTGGCACCGCGAGCACGGCGCCATCCGGCCGCCAGCACGCGCGGTTCACCTCGCACGAGTCCGGCTCGGTGACGGGCGCGACGGTGGCGGAGAGGACGATCTCGCCAGCCTCCGTGGACGCGTTCTTGGCGTCGTCATCCCCGTCGTCGGACATGTCCGCGTCGTCGTCGTCCCCTGCGGCGATCGCCTTGAGCGCCCACACGGTGAGGACACCGGCGTCGTCAACCGCGGTGAGAAAATCTCCCTTGGGATCGAAGGTGAGGGACTTGACGCACTTGGACCTGGTGGAGAGGTCGAGGGCCACGGACTTGTCGTCCATCTTGACCACCTTCACCGCGTTGTCCTCGCCACCCGCGGCGAGGAAGGCGCCATCGGCGCTCCACGCCAGCGCGCGAACGGGGAGGGTGAAGCGCACCACGTTGGATTCAAACTCGCGGCTGGCGCCCGCGAAGTTGAAGAGCTTCACGGAGTTGTCGTCGGACCCGGTGGCGAACTTAGCGCCGTCGGGGCTCACGGCGAGCACGTTGACGGCGTCATCGTGCTCCTCGGTGAAGCTCTCCTCGATCTCCGCGGTCTCGGGGTTCCTCACGGTCACCGCGTTGTCCGCTCCGCACGTGACGAGCAGCGCATCGTCGCCGCTGCCGACGAAGGAGACATCGCAGATGCCCGCGACGTGGCCGAAGTTCCACTCGGGCGGCGCCATCTCTACCTCTAAGTACCGGGCTTGCGATTCGACGGAGACGAACGTGCGCGAGGCTCGTCCGCGTCTGGCGCGAGTGATGGTCGCGTCCTCGTCTCGATCGATGAAAACAGCGCTTTTTTGAACTCGGGCCGATTTGAACTCGGGCGCCGATACCAGCAAACCCAGAAGTGACGGTTTGTCCGTTCCTCGCCTCGACAAAGTCCCGTTGGATATTTGGTGAATCCTTACGGGACTGTTCATTGCGAGACACGCGACAGGCCCCGGATTGTGTCTCTGGTGGGTTCGCGAGGTGTATTACGCGCGCGAGGAGCATGCCCGCGCTTTCCGCCGCGACGATGAACGTGGCGTCCATGAACGTGGCGTCCAGGTCCAGGATCAACCCCGTCGCTTCCGGGACTAGGGCTGGAGGAGCCGATTCCCTCCGTCTCAAGAAGGTGCGCGCCCATGTCTCGCCGCGCCGAACCCTTTCGGACCCAAAGAACGCGATTCACTCGATCCACACGACGGTCGTACCGGCGACGGTCGCGTGCTCCGAGTCTCGTCGAGGACGCGTGTTCACCAGACGCGTTTGAACTTCAACTCCCGAAACAAACACCAACGTTTCATTCGCATTCTCACGTCTCCAACCCTCCCCGCCGCAGGTGTTCACCGGAACCGCCCTTCGTCGCGCGACGCTGCGAACCGCGCGTCGCCAAACCCCCGCGGGGGTTCGCGCGCACGGCCACGGTCACTCCCACGGCGACGAGGAAGACGTCGAGATCGACCATCACGAGTGGCCCCCCAACTCGGGCTCAGCCTGGAAGGACCGCAAGCCCCTGGAGAAGAAGGAACCCGGTACCAGGCTCGCCGAGGTTCTGGACGTCATCCGCAACGCCAAGTACGAGAGCCTCTCCAAGAACCAGGCTCACGGCGATGACCTGTCCATGAGGCTCGCCGCCGCGGAGCAGGAGAACGAGAAGCTCACCGAGGAGTTGCAGAAGCTCGAGGACCAGAACGAGAGGGCGGCGCAGGAGCTACTGAAGGACGCCGAGGAACTGACGTTCATGTCCATACGAATGGAGGAGCTCGAGAGGGAGGCTGAGGCTCTCAAGGAACTCAACGTCAAGCTCGTGCAGGCGGCGGACCAACTCGCCGCCATGGTTGGCAACGACGAAATGGCGGCGTCCACCGCCACCCACGTGGACCACGACCTCGCGGCGCTGCGCATGGAGGCGGACTCCGCCAAGAACGCGCTGGCCACCGCGGAGGCGCGGGCCGCGGCTGAGCGATCCGACCTCATCGCGCGCATCAGGACCCTGGAGATTGATCTCGCGGAGGCTGAGAGCGAGGCGGAGGAGGCTGCGGAAGTCGGCGCCATGGTCATCGGCGGCGCGGCCAAGGCCGGCGCCGAGCTCGAGGCGGCCCGTGTCACCATCGAGAAGCTCTCCGCGCTCGCTAAGAGAAGGGGCGACGAACTCATGGCGGCCGAGGCTGCCGCCGCCGCCGCCGCGCGTGAGGTTGCCTCGCTCAAGGAGCAGCTCGCCAACTCCTCCGCTGGAGCTGGAACTGGTCACCTCGCGCGTGTACGCGAGCTCGAGGTGCTCATGTCCGAGATGCTCACCGCGGAGGAGGCTAACGTGCTCGAGGCGAGGATCAGAGAGCTCGAGATCGTCATGGCCGACATGCTTGAGCCCGAAGAGCTCGACGCTGCGCTGGCCAAGATCAGGAGCCTCGAGATTGTGATGGCGGACATGGTGGACGCCGAGGAGCTCGAGGCGGCGGAGGCGAGGGCGACGCAGATGGAGGCGAGGGCGGCGGCTCTCGAGGTCGAGGCGGATCTCCTCAGGGCCCGCGTGAGGGCGCTCGAGGCTGAGATGGCGGGTATGTCCTACGACGAGGGTGATAACCTCACCGTCGCACCCGCGGTGCCCCGTAAGGGTGGCGCGTTCAAGCGCAGGGCTGGTCAGTTCACGCTGCGCAAGTTCGACTTCGCCGCGGTGAAGGCGAAGACGACGCCCGCCAAGGCTTTCAAGCGCTCCGGCACTTTCAGCCTGCGGAAGATGAAGTTTGCGCCCAAGGCATCTGCGACAAGCGCTGCTCCCACGAAGAGGGAAGAGAGGAGCGTGGAGGAGCCCGTGGTGTTCAACTTCGAGCAGAAGAAGGGTGGGTTCAAGCGTACTCCCGGTACGTTCACGAAGCGTAAGCTGTCGTTCGAAGGGGCGAAGGTCGCGGCCTCCGGGCGAACGACATCCACGACATCCACGTTCAAGCGCTCGGGTGCGTTTACCCTGCGCAAGTTTGACTTTGCCGCGGTCAGGGCCAAAACTGCCCCGGCCAAGGCTTTCAAGCGCTCCGGCGTCTTCAGTCTGCGCAAGATGAAGTTCACGGTAAGGCCCGCCAAGCCCGCGGGTGATGCCGGCTTCACGCGCAAGTCTGGACAGTTCACCTTGCGCAAGTTTGATTTTGTCGCCGCCAAGGCAAAGGCGCAGGAGGGCCAGTCCTTCAAACGTGGCGGCAACTTCACCCTCCGCAAGATGAACTTCCGAGAGAACGCTCAGCAGGAGATCGCCCTTGAGACCCGCTCAGGTACCTTCGTGCGCTCCGGTGGCAACTTCACCATGAGGCGATTTGACTTTCTCAAGGCGAGGTGAGCGCCAGTTGAACTGAACTGCTATTAGACTACCGGTTCGACCTAATAAGAAAATTTAGTCGATGTATTACCTAAGACCTACATGTCGTGCGCAAACTTGCACCGTTTCCCCCGATCGCATCGACCTTTCAGGAAATCTTTGCAAGGCACCTTCGCCCTTGGCTTCGCTTCCTGTTTCGGCCCGTCGACGTTCCCGCCTTCCTTCTCGGACCAGTCGGGTAAATCCAGAACCCCCAGCTCAGACGGCGCCGGAAGCACCACCTTCGGCTTTACTACCGTCTTCTCCTCCTTCTTCTCCTTCTGCACCTGCTTCACTTGTGCCTCCTCTTCCTCTTCTTCATCGTCGGCACTGTCGTAATCTCCCAGCAACCCTCCAAGCCCTTCGTCTTCGTCCTCTTCGTCATCCTTGGCCTGGTCCTCCGCGACCATCTGCTTTGCCCTCTTGCTGGGCTCTACTACAACGCCGACGCCCTTACGCTTCACCACGCGCACCAACGACATTCCGGGTTTCGCCGGCTCAGCCCTCGCGGTTGGGACCGACGATTGGTCCCTCTTGCTCGCCTTCTCCTCACGCAACCTCTCCTCCCGCAGCTTCGCCTGCTGGAACAGCATCGCGGTGTGATCCCTCGCGTAGGACAGCGGAGCCACGGTATGGGTACCTGCCCCGGGCAACGACGCCGCGGTCACGTCGGGCACTTTTGACGTGCCGAGCACGGACTCGCGGTGCAGCCTGCTCCTCTCAGGACACTGCGCCGCACCGTGTCCCCGGGTCCCGCATGTCATGCATATTTGGCGGGAGGTCATGCTGCCGCTCCTGCCCCCAAAGACTGATTATTGAAAGGCACCGGGCACGAGCAGGATAGGAATCATTCGCGAAGCGCCGTCCTTGGTCCGTCGACATGGACGTGGCGTTCAGGCGGGTCAAACCCGGCGAGGAGGTGCCGCCACGGCCCAGGGAGCTGGATGACTGGGCCGCTAACACGGCGACTGGCACGATGGCGGGGATGGTGTACGGGGTGATACGCGCGAGGGCGGCGGAGGCGAGGGCGTTTGATCCGGAGTTGGCGGACATCGTGCGACGCCGAAACCTGTGGATGAGGAGCGTGCACGAGGCCACGATGGGGGGCGTGAGGTTCGGGAGCTTCGTGGCGGTGTTCAGTGCGGTACAGCTCGGGGCTCAGAGCTACAGGGGGGATGTCAGAGACATGTGGAACACGGTCGCGGCGGGGACGATCACGGCGGGAGCGACCGGATTGGCGCTCCCGGGCGGGATCGCGATGCGACTGCAGGGACTGGCGCTCGGGCTGGTGGTTGGGGGAGGTTTATGTCTGCCGCTCGGGTACCTACTACAGGAATTGGAGAAGCACGCGGTGCCGATTCCACTCGGGCCCACGAAAGAGGTCGCGGTGGACAAGGGAAGGGAGCGAGCTAGTCGAGATCACATCGCCGACGTGATCTCGTCCGTCGAGAGCGAGCTGCGGAGCACGCCCGACATCAAGTCCAACAAGCGGTGGTTCCCGTGGTTCCGAGGCGGGTGACGGTGTAGTCGTAGCGACCATGTATTAGCCCTGAGCTTGTGCGCTAGCTATGCGTTCCAACCTCTTAAGTATTTAGACGTCGTCGCCCGAGTGGTGTTGTTTGGAGGATTCTCCATCGGCTCCCTCGTCCTCGCCCTTCTCCGCGTCTTCATCTCCTTTACCCTCCGACGACGCACCGCCATCACCACTCGGCACAGCCCCCGATCGTTCCTTCGTCTTCGGCCACGGCAGTTTCCCGTCGAACAGTTCGGGGCCGCAGTGCGAGAGAAGTGGCTCGAGCTCCGGGTTCGTCCTGGAGTAAGGCTGACCTACGTTGAAGGGGTCCCTCGCCCTTCGTTTCCGTCTAAGCTCCCCGGAACACCCGTACGGATCAGCCCTGAACTGCGCTCTCACGTCCACCTCACTCGCCGAGCTCCTCTCCTCGGTACCCGCCGCGCCGGTGCCGACGTAAACGAACCGGTCGCGTGGGAACCTCAGAGCCGCTCTGTGCAGGTCCACGAACCTCTCCCGCTTGAACTCGTACCCCACCACCGTGAGCTTCCTCGGCACCTTACCGGTCAGCTCGTGGAACCTGGTGATTGAGAACATGACGTTCTCCAGGCTGTCGCGGGCGAAGTCCTCGGTAAACGCCCTCGTCGCCACGGTGTCCACCTTGCCGAACCAGGAGTTGGCCCTCGCAACCTCCCAATAGCTCGTCCCTTCCCCGAGGCTTCCCGCGCTCTTTCGAGTCTTGCCACCGCTGAACACGAGCAGCGCCTTTGGGTTGTTCGCCGCCTCCATCACCCCAACCTTAGCGTGCTCCAAGAACGTCTCCGCGCGGCCTTGTACCTTCTGGTAGTCCTCCAGGTACCAGCTGGACTCTTCACCCGCCCGCGAGTAGTCCCCTGACCTATACACAGCGTGACCGCACACCACCACCAGGTCCAACGCCTTTGGGTATGGATACGTCTCCGGGCCCGTACCCGCCCTGGGGATTGGCACGGGCGCGCCCGCGGTCATCTTCCAAGGCGCCCGAGGTGTTTGGGACGAGGGCCCGCGAGGAAACATCTCCCGGAAAAGTACCCAGACGAGCAGAGTGGAGGTGAACCAACGCTTCCTGGCAGCCCCGAGGATCGACCAGAGCAGTCGCACGAACTGGCGGGTGAGAAACGATTGCCCCTTGCGACGGGATTTAGAGTTGTCGTCGAGCAGCGCGCCGCTCTCGAGGTCGAACCGGCGGTCACTGGCACCCATCCGCGACGAGAACATCATCGCCTCGGCGCGGCGGATCTCTGGTGTTGGCTTTACCAACTATTTGGGCACAACCCAGAGCCAAATATAATTCTGTTTCGCCCCTCGCACGTTCCACTGGACCAGTCCGCAGCGCGCGCGGCCGCGACCCGCGAGCATGGACGTCTGGGAGGACGCGGCGATCTGGGATGAGCTCGTCGACTTCGGCGACGAGCACCCGACCGTCGGCCCGGGCAGGAGGCTACTCGGCGGTGCCTTCGACCTCACCGCGGAGGAAAACCAGGTGTACCTGTTCATGGTGAGGAGAAGAACTCCACGACCCGAACCTCCCTTTGAGTTCCCAGACTTTCAGCGACATCCACGACGTCGTCGTCTGACCTCCCAACTCACATCCGTTACCCGACCACCAACCCGACCATCAGGTTATCTTCGGGGCGATACTCTTCGCCACGCCCCCGTTCCTCAAGTGCCTCCAAATCATTAAGAAAATGCGCGGGCTCAAGGCGGTCACGGACACGGACCTGGAGATGTGGGACTTCGCGGAGGAGTACGAGGACATGAAACACATACACGACCCGCTGGACGGCGACCAGAAGGACAACAAGAGAAAGAAGAAGCGCCGTGGATGACGGGCGGGGGAAGAAGGAGCGAAGAAACGAGTTGACAATTAGCACCATGTCGATCGTATAGCATCACTAGTCATATATTTAGCCAAATAGGACTCAGAAGTTTGTGACTGTTCTGCTGTTTCCAAAGCCAACCGTCGGATCGTGAATGTGTGTTCAAGAGGTCCTAAAGATCTGATTCGAGCCGCCTCAAACAGTGCCGTTTGAGGAACCAACCACGGGGTCACCAACGGCGCCAGAACGCGTGACGCGAGGCTCGTTCCCGCTCACCCGCATCTGTACGACTTCGGAGCTACCGTCAGTCGTATCGCATCCGTCTCGTCGAGCGCAGAAGCCTCGCGAGTCAGAACGCCTCGCGGCCGTTCGCCGACGCCCATCAAGTTTCCGAGTGACGTCGTAGGACGCGCGTGGACCAAAGGAGCGACCACCATGTCGAGCGGCCAACTCGAGACGAAGAAGTCTGGTGACTTCTACTGGAGCAAGGATGATGTACGTGCCCTCATCCGTCCCGCGTTCCCACTCGCGCACGTCCGCGTCGCGTCGTCCGCCCGACCGCATCGCTACCGACGGCGCGCGGGCGGCCACGTCGCTGTTTCTGTGTTTCCACCTCTCCGCCATCCGAATCCGTCGCCGCGTGGCCGTGACGCCCGAATCCCGTATACGCACGTCCGCTGACGCCGATCTCTCTCCCACATCTAACCCGCGACCCCACAGGAGCCTCACGCGAAGCGAAGGAGGGAGATCCTCGAGAAGTACCCGCAGATCAAGGACCTGTATGGCCCGGACTGGACCACCTGCCCGCAGATCTTCGCCGTCGTGAGCCTCCAGCTCGCGGTGGCCTGGTGGCTGGGGAACAACGCGTCGTGGCCCGTGCTGCTGCTCACCGCGTATGCCTTTGGGGGTTTCGTCACCGCTAACCTGTTCCTGGCGAACCACGAGCTGAGCCACAACCTCGCGTTCAAGAGCGCCGGCGCGAACCGCGCGCTGGGCCTCGTGGTGAACCTTCCCATCGGCGTCCCCTTCTCCGTGGCGTTCAAGAAGTACCACCTCGAGCACCACATGTTCCAGGGCCACGACGCCATCGACACGGATATTCCCACCGCCGGCGAGGCGAGGCTCTTCTCTCTGGGTGGATCCCTGCTCAAGATCGTGTGGGTGATTGGTCAGCTCTTCTTCTACGCCATCAGGCCGCTCTTTGTGCGCCCGAAGCCGATGGGCAAGTGGGACGCCCTCAACCTGATCACGCAGGCTTCTTTCGACATGGCTTTCATTCATTTCGCGGGTCCCCGGGCCTTCGTCTACCTGCTCGCCTCGGTGTTCCTCGGCGGCGGTCTTCACCCCATGGCCGGTCACTTCATCTCCGAGCACTACGTGTTCCACCCCGGACAGGAGACGTACTCGTACTACGGCCCCCTCAACGTGTTTGTGTACAACGTCGGGTACCATAACGAGCACCACGATTTCCCCAAGGTGGCTGGGAGCAGGCTGCCCAAGGTTCGCGAGATTGCGCCTGAGTACTACAACAACCTCAAGTACCACACCTCCTGGACCAAGGTCATTGTCGACTACATCGCGGACCCGAACATGGGGCCCTTTGCGCGCACCATGAGGAAGAAGGTGAGCAAGTTGGACTGAGAATGGCCGATGGGACTATTACTCGCGCACTCTAGAAGCTAGTTTCGTTATATTATTTGGCATGCGTTCATTATCCCTTCACGCCCTTCATAGCTTGGTCGCACTGAAACCACATGTGCTCGGGCGGGTCCTCCGTGCCGCCCAACCCTTCACCCACCCCACCATCTGCTCGCTTCACCTTCATCACGAAATCCACCGCAACCTTGGTCTGCCTGAGAAGCGGTGCGAATCCCCTCTTGGGCAGAAAACCTTCGGTCTCGCCACCAACCGTCTCCAGCGTCGGCACTTTCACCAACAGAAACACTTTCATCGGCGTCGCCGCCGGTGGACAGCCCGCCACGGCCGGAAGACATTCTCTGATTACCCGTCGCGCGGCGTTATCCATCGTTTTTTCAATACCCGACGTGTGTTCGTACGACGCGTAACAGCTCGACGCGTCGCTCAGAACGAAGGTGTACATCTCCTTGGGTCTCAACGGCGTGGACCCAAGGAGAATTGCCAGCTCCGTGGCGCGCGTTTCCCGCAGCATCTTCGCCGTGACTCGGGCAAGCATGGCCTCGAGTTCCTTGAAGAGCTTCAGGGATCGTCTCTCGCTGGATGTCGCGCGCTTTCGCTTCGAGCCGGGCTGGACACCAGCCGTCTGCTGCCCCTCCCCCTCCCCCAACACTTCGGCGCCCAATGACTCAACCAACCCGCCCTTCAGATCGTCGTAGGAGCATGGGAGCTGCTGCCTGACGAAGAGGAGGAACTTGATGACCTCCCTGAGAGTGTGGGCGACGAGCTCGGCGGTCGCGGGTGACGGTATCCTGACCTCATCTCGCGTTCGTTCCATCGCCCCTGAACACTGAGGGACCTGTCAGAATCGCGTTCGAAAAGAGCAAAAAAGGCTTGGCAGAGCTCCTTGAATGCCAAAGATCGTCACGCGTCGCGAACCATGGGAGACCCGGGAGACTACATCGGATCCAAGATCAGCCTGATCTCCAGGAGTGAGATCAGGTATGAGGGCATCCTTCACAGCATCAACAACGTTGACTCCTCCCTGACGCTCCAGAACGTCAAGTCCTACGGCACCGAGGGTCGCAAGCAGATTGGCCCGCAGATCCCGCCCAGCGCGGAGATCTACGATTACATCATGTTCAAGGGCACCGACATCAAGGACATCCAGATCGATCAAGTGCGTTCCACCGCCGCCCCGGACATCCCCTTGTCTATACCGAGGCGATTCCACCGCTCGTTCCCGCCCTCGAACCGACCATACACGCGATCGCGTCCCAATCTCGCGTCGAGTGCTGACTCGATCGTCCCTCCTTCTCCGCAGTCCGGTGCCCCCGCGCAGCGCCCTCCCCAGCAGCAGGCGCCCGCACCCGCGCCCGCGCCCGCGCCCCAGCGCCAGGTAAGCGACCCGTCTGAAGTCGAATCAACCACCAAACACAAACAAACGGCACACGGGACCCACCCGTCGTGGAAGCGCGGCGATCGGGCTCCCGCCGCCCTCCCCGACCCCGAGAAACCTAGGCGCACGTGTGATGCTTAATTTTCCCAAATCGCCTCGGACTGACCCTCCCTCCCTCCCCGACGCATCGCAGGCGCCTCCCCCGCAGAACTACCAGCAGCTGCAGTACCAGCAGCCCCCTCGCCAGCAGTTCCAGCAGCCCGCGCCCGCACCCGCGCCTGCCGCGCCTCCCGCCAACCCATGGAACCGCGCGCCCGTCGCCCAGCCGGCTCCCGTGATGCAGCAGCAGCCGAGGCAGCAGCAGCAGCAACAACAACAGCAGCGCCGCCAGGCTCCCGCGGCGCCGAAGCCCGCCCCCGCGCCCCCCAAGGCCAAGCCCTCCAGCTTCGCGGCTGCCATCGGCGGCGGCGGCGGCGGTGTCCAGCCCAAGGGTCAGGTTGCGAGGGTGGCCGGCGCCGTCGGCGGCGGTCGCGCTCCCCCCGCGCCCCGCAACGGGCAGGCGGGTGGTCGCGGCGGCCCGAGGGTTCCCGCGCCCCGCGGCGGGCCCGCGCCCGCCATGGGCGACGGCTACCTTCCCACGCGCATGGCCGTGCCCCAGGAGGACTTCGACTTCAACGCAGCGTTCAGCAAGTTCAACAAGGAGGAGCTCTTCAACAAGGCGGAGATGAAGAAGGCGCTGCCCGACGTCAACGCGGGTCCCACGTACGTCAAGGACGATTTCTTCGATACCATGAGCTGCGAGGCGCTCGAGAAGCAGCAGGAGATGCAGCAGCAGGGCGGTCGCGCGCGCTTCGCCCAGATGCGCAGGCACGACATGGAGACCTTCGGCGCCGCCGGCGGTGCCCGCAGGACCGACCACGGCTTAAACCAAGGAGGTCGCGGCGGCCGCGGCGGTCCGGGTGGTCGCGGTGCGGGTCGGGGTGACTTCCGCGGCGGCCGGGGTGACTCCCGCGGTCAGGGAGGACGTGGCGGCCGCGGTGGACGACGCTGAGTGTCGCACGAGTAGTCTTTAGTACCCGACCAAGGCTGGTCTTTGTCAGTCTCGGAGATAGGACTTCTGTTCTAAAACAAGCAGCCTCTTTCTATCGCCCCTTCCGATGAAAAGTTTTTCTCGGCAACTGCGTCGTGGCTTCTGAAAGGAGCCATTCTCGAGCGCGTTATCTTGCGCCGTCGGATGTCCTCCTCCCCACGCTCGCGCTCGCCACGTCACTCCATCGAGGAGATGACATTCTCCGAGCCCCGAACCATTCTCTTTGCCGGTGCGACGACACCTTTCTTGCTCCTTCGTATCGGAACAGCTATCTTATCTTCAACCACTCGGTGTTCACAGTCGGCGATAAGGACTCTATCGAGACGAAGCTCTCGTGGCGATGGTGCCGTGACAACTTTTTGCTACCGAGCGATGAGGTGACACTCATTCGCTGCAAGCAGAAGAGTTCCGGATGGATACCCATGGACACCGTCAAGACGTTGAGTGACGCGAGCCTCGCCAAGGACTGGCTCCCGGGCGAGATAGCGCACACCGTGAGCCGCATGGAGCACAAGCTGATCGTCATTGAAACGACACACGATGCGGGCGATGCGCTCGCGAAGTTCGCCGAGCTCGAGTGCCCCAAAGACGCCATTCTCGTCATGGGAAGCCGTGGGAGGCAGGGCTGGCGCAAGACTTTGCTCGGGTCCGTCAGCGCCAACGTCACGCAGCACTCGACGCTGCCCGTGCTCGTCGTTCGTTCTCGAAAGTACCGCGACATACCTGATCTCACATCTGATACCATCGGTCAAGCATACCTCGGCATGACCGCCATCGGCAAGCAGCGCAAGATCGCCATCGCCTTCGACGGTTCCGACGCCGCGGTGCAGCTCGTCACATGGGCGACCAAGTACGCTCTGACCACATCCGATCAGGTGCACCTTCTCCACTCCGCATCGCACGAGACTCCGGAGCAGACCCTCGTTGCGACAGCCAACAGACAGACGTGCATCTCGGTCATCACCGATTTCCAGAAGACGAACGAGACCGGGACGGTTGACTCAGTTCTCCTCGACGCGGGCGGCGACGTCCGTGATCTTATTGTCGACCACGTCGAGGCGATGGGCGGCGCACTCGACCTTCTCATTCTGGGAACACGTGGTATCAAAGGTACCCTCAAGCGTGCGTTGCTCGGCAGCGTGAGTTCCTACTGCCTGGCATTCGCGCCGTGTCCCGTCATTGTTGTGCCCGGCGCAGTCGCTGCTGCCGCGGAACCCGCGGCGTGAACAAAAGAATTTCTGCTGCGCTTGCGACGTCTTAAAAAAGCTGCTAAGTCTACATCCTTCTATTGTCTTTTGTCCGCGGTCCAAGAAGGGTCGTCGCCGGCCCATCCATCGTCTTCCATATCACCCACTCCCACGCTCTCTGTGACATGTCCTTCGACTGCTTCAAGTTCACGGGTGTCGTGTTCCTCTCGCTCATGCTCGGGGTATTCAACACCCTCTCCACTCGCCACGGTGAGCGCAGTTTCTTCACGCGTATCGGGGTGTTCATGCTCATCCACTCTCCGCTGCTCCGCCTCTTCGTCGTCCGACGCATCTGGCCCCCAGTCGTCTTCGGGCACAGCGACAGGCACCTCCGACCGCGGCGGCATGATCTCGGCACCCAGCCCATCCGGCTCGAGTGTATCCCTCACTGAGGCGCGACGTACCGCTCCCGTATCGTCTACGTGCGCGTCAGTTCCCACGTCCTCGAGCTCGCGTAGCAACTCCGCCGCCCTGACTCCAAAGCTGTGGTCTTCTGGTTGCGAACTTGAGTCAACAAAGTCCTCCGGCGTCGTCTGTGACGCCTTTGAGAACGACGATATTCCTCGCTCCAGATTCCGCACTCGACGCCTGAGGATATCGACATCGTCCTCTAGGGTCATGCCTATTGCCCTCTGTTTCTCCAACTCATCCTCTAGTCTCGTGACTCTCTCTTTTTGTCGATGAAGCTCAGCCTCCGCCTGTTGGGCCCGATCCTCCATATCTCTCAGAGCAGCGCTGGTCGCGTCCGCCAGTAACTCGCTGGACTCGGCCGCTCGCTCCGCCGCCTCGGCACGTGTCCGAACCTTCTCGAGCTTCTGTGAAGCGTGCTCGTTGGTCGCCTTGCTCCTGGCGTCGGCAGCAGCGGCGACCATGAGGGCGTCATCCCTGTCCTTTTCCACCTGTTGAAATCTCTTCGTGAGAGCCTGAAGCTTCGCCTTGACCTCGAATATCTCCCTGTCTGGAGCGTGCAGGTGTTCCCTCAGGTGCGCGGGGACACCGAATCCGACCGTGGAAGGGTCCCCATACCTGTCGGACTGCATCCTCGAGGCGCCTTCCCCTCTGGTCGCCAGATGGAGGCAAAATAAAACGTCTCTGAGAGCCAAACTGCAGCAGCAAAAATCAGTCGCGGGCCCGTTGGAGGAACGATAGGGTTTCCAGGAGGGAGGGGCGCCCAGCAGACGTCGCCGCGCGGATCCAGGCAGATCGCTGGGTTTGACCGCAAGAGTCGCGGGTCGGGACCCACAGTAAGCGACCATGCTGCGCCAGGCGACCAAAAAGCTCAGTGCGGGGCTCCCCTTGAGGGCTGCCGCGAACTGGGGCAGCCTGCAGACCTTCAACCGTAGCCAGTCAGGCATGACTCCGGAGTCGAACCACGGGTCTAATTTGCCCAGGAAGTTGGGTACGTTGAGCCCCGCCGCGCGCCCCCGCGTCGTGGATCACCCGCGATCAACCTTATTAACGTTCCGTTCACCTCATCTCCCAGGTACTACCCAGGTTGGCGACAATGTCAAGGCTGGCTCGTCGACGCCGATGCCCGCGGACCTGAACGGGGGTAAGCAAATCTTTCGCCCCAATCATTTATTTTCCACGAGAAACGAGTTTTAGCCCCCCCGCCCCGTCGACGTCCGTCCTCACGAGTGACATTCCCCTTCCCTCGATCGCAGTTCTCGACGCTTCCGCGCAGACCCTGTTCCTGACGGAGATGTTCCGCGGCATGTCCCTGGCGATGAAGTACTTCTGGGAGCCCAAGGTTACGGTGAGTGCACCCCAGATCCCCGCTGACGAACCCTGCCTCGGACCTCTGCCTGGCTCACGGATTACCAAAACTCGCCCAACACTTTCGGACCCCTGATTCCACCCTCGCCCATCTACCCACCTCCCGTCTCGCAGATCAACTACCCGTTCGAGAAGGGTCCGCTGAGCCCGCGTTTCCGCGGCGAGCACGTCCTGCGTCGCTACCCCACGGGTGAGGAGCGCTGCATCGCTTGCAAGCTGTGCGAGGCCATCTGCCCCGCGCAGGCCATCACCATCGAGGCGGAGGAGCGCGAGGACGGCAGCAGGCGTACCACTAGGTACGACATCGACATGACAAAGTGCATCTACTGCGGGTTCTGCCAGGAGGCGTGCCCCGTGGATGCCATCGTCGAGGGTCCCAACTTTGAGTACGCGACGTACACGCACGAGGAGCTGCTGTATGACAAGGAAAAACTCCTCGCGAATGGAGATAAATGGGAGCGCGAGATCAGCAAGAATCTGGCTTCTGAGAGTTTGTACCGATGAGCAGCATCGCGTGGGTGGTCTCGACAGACTCTGACCTTTCCTGTACTTGTAAAATGAAACATCATTCGATTCAACTTTGCACGAGCCCCCGAACATCGGTCGCAGTGGAATGATAACTCGCTTCAGGCACTCAATGGTTACTGTGTCTTTTATGTCCAGGCCGGTTGGCCAACCTTGCGCTTCAGGAACACCTGAGTTGGGTCAGTTTATCATACTCGTAGGTCCGCCACAGGACAAAAAACTTTCCATCGTATCTTGAACGACGTCTCCGCAGCCACAAGTTCTGAGCAGCCACTTTGGCAGGCGAAGAGCGCCTCTGACACAAGGATTGGGCGAGCTCGAGTAGATCGGGCGAGCTCTGGTGCCTCACACCGCACTTCTGTAGTGGTGTAGCCCCGCGGCGGCGAGGGTTGGCGGCATGCGGTCCCTCAGTTTGGCGTCGCTGGGAGGATGCCACGCGGTTGGGGTGAAGATGGGTAACGGGAGAAAGGGAGGATCGGCTCCTTCTTCTTCCTCGGAGACGCAGCGAAGAGCTGCGATTGGGGTGTCCTTCGGCGTGAGGACAAGACACGGCTGTCATACGCGGCTCGCGATGGGTGGCGAGGCTGGACGCGCCGTCTCCCGCACCCAGGGCACGTTCGCGAGTAACGGAGGAGCGGTCGCGCCGCTATCCGATGGGGACGCCGATGGAGGCTCGCAGGACGCACCGGTCGAGGAGAGTGGCGGGGACGCCATGGAGACGACACCGTCGCGGTGGCATCCATGTTGGGCAGATAAGTGGCTGAAGGTGCCGGATGAAGGGTTCTGCCAAGTGCCATGGAACGGGGTGGTGGTGGCACAGGTGATGATTCTTTGGTTTGCGTCGTTCCTGCTCGTCGGGCACATCGGGTTGCCATCCGCGGTGCGATGGCTGGGATTCAACTGCCAGGAGCTATCCGCGCGAGGCCTCGCGCTCTACAGCCTCAGTGCGGACGTCGTGGAGATGTTCGTCGGTCTGTTCGTGCTGTTCCAGTGCCTTCGGCCGTACTTCCCTCTGCCGAAGCGTTGGTTCCCGGCGTCTCTCCGCGGCGGATGGGTGAAGGAGATCCTGCTGGGATGCGCGTTGTTCCCTGTGGTGAGTACGCTGAACAACCTGAACAGCAACATGATGCCGATCCCGAGCAACACCCTGCCCGTGTCGCCCTGGGAGCAGTCGCTGATGTCAAACGATCTGGTGTCCATCCTGTTCTACGTCGCGGTTGTATCCCTGGTGGCGCCCATCTGGGAGGAGATGATCTTCAGGGGATTCCTCCTGCCGTCCATCACCAGGTATTTCCGAGTCGATGTCGCGGTGTTGCTGAGCTCCTTGATATTCGCGCTGGCGCATTTCAGCATGGAGCGTCTCATCCCCCTCACCTTCCTCGGGATGCTCATGTGCGTCGTGTACATCCGCTCGAGGAACATTCTCGCGCCCATCATCCTGCACAGCCTGTGGAACGCGTTCGCCTTCGTGGAGCTCATTTGGAAGCCGGGCGCGCTATTTACGTGGCTCTTAGATTTTGTTCTCTAGATTACAAACGCGCGCGACTAGTGGTACCGTATGAATAGTATGACATCAAACATTAAGCGTGACCCATCTCCGTCTCAGGGAACAACGGTACCCTGTTGGCGTGCTGAGTGAAGTACACGTACGTGCCGATGAAGGAAACAGCCGATCCAAAGACGAGAAAGAAGATTGACAGTCCCGCAACCTCGCCTGCCTTCATTCCCTCCTCACCCGAGCCGCCGCCGCCGCCCCAAGAAGCCGGTGCAGGTGCGGGTGAACCAATGCGCCCACACGTGCAGTTGCCTGCAAAAGGCTTCCCGGTGTTGTACACGTTGCAGGGGTTGAATACCTCCATGTCCTCGACGTAGGGAACCATGTCAACAAAATCGTAGAAGTGCAGCACGGGTTGGCCTCTGAAGCCATTGTCACTCTTGACGACAACGCGCCACAACATTCGGTGGTATGATTCCCTCCTGATCATCCAACTTGAAACGGGGAAAAAGAATTCGTAAGTATATTTCTTGGTGCCCATCGTCACATTACGGGTCCACTTCTCGCACGGCACGCCTCGGACGTACTCATGAGACGCCGTGATTCCGTGGTATTCATCCGGAGCATCTCCCTCGAATGAGAACATCTCCGCGGTTGATTTAATCGTGTGGGATGAGCCTCTGGTCAGGAAGCTGGACATCCGACTCTGCAGAGGGTGGTCGCGGCAAATGCCGTCTGGAAAGGTATCGTTTCTATGCATCGTGACTAGACGTTCCTCTGCCGTGTTCATCAGGCGAGTTTGACGGGAATATGCGCTGTGTTCATCGATACGCAGGCTGTTGGTCTCCGCGTGGTACCATTCCTTCCGAAGCATCGTGTAGCTCAGGTTGGAGCCGGCGTCGAAGTTGTTGATGTTTGCCTCGATGGTCGCACTCCACGTATCTGGAAGTTTCGGTAGCGCAGGCGCCAAGTTGCAGCAGAGTGCCCTCGTACCGCCGGGAATGTGCACGACGACTGACGCAGCTCTGTCGTAGTCTGCGAGATATTCCCGCGTGACGTTCCCTGAACCCAGTATGTCGTCACCATATTGCTTCGCATCGAAGACGACCTCGAAAATATTGTCACCAAGATCTAACCCATTAGTATTCTGCAAGTAGTGGGTGCCGCCCGAGGACACGTCACATCTACTGGCGTGGATGTGAGCCTTCCACGATTGGCCCGTGTCGACGGTCTGGCCAGCGGAGAGGCCAAATCTGAATGTGAAGTTCAACATTGATCTCCCGTCGGTCCACCTGACTGTTCTACCGGTGCCTTCCGCGACGTAGTTGTAATGATCGCCAAACTCAGAGTCAATTTTCGCGTCCATCAGAAGCTCGGCGTCGAAAGACTTGACGTCGCCGCTGTAAATGCTGTATGGGTTCTCCCACCCGGAACATTTCGCGAACGGCGAGAACGAGTCCGCTTGGGCGTCCGACTGGGCACCCCTCGTCAACATGACGAGAGTGAGGAGGTAGGCGCATGATATCGTGCACCTGGAAGTCCTCATCTTCGAGCACAACAGGTCGTGTGACGATATATCGACACGCTATCGAGGTGCGGCGAAGAGTGACGTGTCCGTCTAAAACTCGCGCGAAAATTATCGGGTCGAAGCGCGTGAAACGTTGAAAAGTCACGTCCTCCTGCGTCGGCTATTTCGCCATGTTTCTATGATGATCTAAAGCTAATAAGTTCACGTGATGTTCATCGCCGCACACTACTCCGCCCACTAGCGGGAGAGTCGCGGCCCCTCGAAGAGCTTTTCCCCCGAGGTGGCGGCGGTGGCGGTGCCTCTATCGGCG